>Ga0067045_1000644_pt1 | contig 11459 bp, 17 predicted proteins | sample TerdegcTABiofilm_FD_59184 | JGI IMG/M metagenome (GOLD analysis project Ga0067045, IMG submission 59184) | Combined Assembly of (Gp0054472, Gp0054536) Wastewater bioreactor microbial communities from Singapore -Terephthalate degrading...
GTGGCTCATGCTGCCACCACAACAGGCCTCTTGATTTCGAGGAGCTCATCCCAATGGAGAGGCTCAAGGAGTTTTGCGAGAGGTCAAATCTCATCTATCTCACTAAAAAAGATATAAACTCCATATCCAATAGGACAGGCAAAGAGCCCGCCGAATTCGTGGACACCCTCTACGATTATGATGGGTGCTCTGTCAAAGTCAAGGATGATGCCCGCAAGGTAATTCTAGACCTTCCTGTGATGAAGAGCAAGGCAGATACTACCTGCGTCTTTTATGAAAATGGCTGCACCATATATCCAGTTCGACCAATCGCATGCAGGCTCTTTCCCTTCAGGGTAGATGAGGAGACTGCGCCCAATGGAGACGCTCTGCTAAACATAAGCTACAATCCCACATGTCCCGGGATTGGAAAAGGCGATGTCGTAGATCGGCGCAAGCTTGAGAGGCTGGTCTCTGAGCTTTTCATGCAAAGGGCATCGGATATAAATCCACAATTGCAGAGCATGATAGCCTCGGGCGCAATATCGGCAGACGCCAAGGTCTACAGGACTTTTCCAGGGAAAAGAGAAAAAACGGCCATGACCCAAGGTCACCCATGTGGATGAAAATGGATCTTTGCGAGAACCATTTTCATACCAAAACTGAAATGTCTATGCAAAGTGCCCAGTCAGGGCTGCGATCATGAATATTATCGCAGATACGATGAGGAAGTAAAAGCCTGCATCCTCAGAAGTGATTGAGCCTTTGACTGCGACATCATGCCCCACATTGGGAGCTCCATGTTGTGTGAAATCTGACATTTAGCATCTCCTGTACCGCAGAAATCCTCTCTTGCTTGGTACGAGACGTTACTGATCCATCCCGTTTATTTAAATCTTTCTGCTTATTGATGATATATTCTAGCAAAAATTGGTAAAATGACTGAAAATCCCAGCATTTTTACCTTTATTGAAGATTATCCATTTAGTATTTTTCCTTTTCTGTTTATTACCTTTTTATCCTTATACCTATTTCACCATAAAGCTTGGAGATCGTGCAGCAAAAGGTTTATCATTATCTGCTGCCAAAGCCGCTCAGAGATAGTCAGCCCCGATTTCCCAGGAGGTGAAAAGAGATGGATATCATGTCTCAGATATACGCTATAGTGATATTCGGCGCGCTTGTGGTTATTTTGCCAATGGTGCTGAACAAATGGTCGGATAGCAGGTCCGGCGTAAGATGATCCTGATGATAATCTAATTCATCCAGTCCTGGCAAGGCCGGGACTGGGATTACCATTATCTCATTTTGCACTTCTTGTTGTAATGCGGGCATTTCGTATTTGTGCATACGTTCTCTCTCGCTGCCTCTGTGAGCTCCATCAGCATCATCTCAAGGCGGTCTATTATCTCAAATCCCAATGATTCTGATTCAGCCTCTTGCAAAGCCTTGGCCACTCTTCTCTTGAGATCCTGCGCCCCCATTCGCCCTCCTCGTAGGTCTGCAGCCTCCCTCTCGAGCTGCTCTACGAGGTCATTCCAGCTCATGCCTTCCCCAATCTTGCCCCACGGGTCTTGCTCTCCGATCTGTCTCCAGGCCCAGTATTCTCTCGCAGCCTTCGAATACATCCCTGGCAATGAGGGCACATCCTCGCGCAGCTTCATATCTATCCAGGGCTCTTACATCTCTTCCCAGGAGATCTGCTACGCGCTCCACCAGCAATGGTGCCGGGCTGCCTGCTAAAAAGAGCTCAGGATATGCTTCGTGCCAGTCTCTTGAGAGTACAAGCATCGCATTGATCTCCATAGATGCAAACAGTGCGAGAGATTCCACTGCCAGCATCCTCTCCTCCTGCGAGCACTCCTCCAGCGTGGAACGCCCGATTTTATTGAGGATCCCTCCGCAATTGAATGCTTGATTGGCAGCCATCCTGCCAGAATCCACTGCCCGGATCGCCTCCACATCCAGAGGCCCCTGCGTCAGGCCGGGCGCAAAGATGGGAGCGTCGATGGCTCCTATGATCCTTCCCTTGATGACGCAAAAGGTCACTGTATTTGAGCTCGCATCGCAAACGATGAAGCTGGGAACGCCCCTTTTGTAAACGCTGTAGGCCAAGCCCACCTTCTCCGGGCTCATGCCGTGGCTGAATACCTTGAGCCTGGGATCGATATCGCTCTGGCGGTGAATTCCAGGCAGAAGAATCGCTGGCCAGCCCGAGCCCGATATCGCCTCAAAGACCCTTGTGCCGCCTCCCACGTGCAGCCCTGCGCCATCCTGCTGGATCAGGCCCCGATTGGGTGCATCCTCCAGCCGCATGATGCGTGAAATGCCGTCGCCCATGGAGTAGGTCAGGGCAACCAGGTCTACCCCAGAGCTCACAAGGTTCTTCCTGACCCTTTTGAGGATCTCCCAGGGTTCGAGCTGGCTTGCCTCGCAGCGTGAGAGCTCCCAGCACTGCCCTTCTGAGGTTACAAATCGGATTGCAGTGGTTCCATGATCGATGCCTAGGAACATGAGATCAGCTCAAGTAAGTCTCTTGCAAGCCTGATGCTATCTTCTTTGCTCCTCATAAGGGTATCCAACCTTGCGCATTCTCCTCTGTAGCGGCTTTTCTTATCTACTATGAATAGATCTACCTTGCCATAAAGGGAGAGCACCCCATCGTCGCTGGCTGGCACGCCGCAGGCGCGCATGAAGTCAGCAGCCGGACCGCTCACAGGCTGCCCTCCAACTAAAGGGCTCATCGCTACTATTTTTTTGCCACTCAAGCGCTCCCGCACTCCTGGCAAGGCCAGGATGGGCCCTATGCTGGTGACGGGATTGCTCGGACCCAACAAGACAACCTTCTCCTCCTTGAGTAGATGGAGGAATCCAGGGCTTGGCCTGGCCTTGTCTATGCCTTTTAGCCGCAGGGAATGAACCGGCAGGTTCCCCTTCAGACCGACCCAGTAGTCCTGGAAGTGCATCTCGCCCGAGGGAGTGGAGATCATTGTAGAGACTGGATCGTCAGTCATTGGAACCACCCTCTGCTTTACTCCCAGGGCCTGTGCCAGATGCTGCGTCGCATCTGAGAGGCTCTCTCCCTGGCGCATCAGGTCAGAGCGAAAAATTTGCACCGCCCTGTCCCTATCTCCTAAAGCGAGCAGCTCTGGCCTGCCAAGGCTGTGCAAGAATTCGTGGGTGAGAAAGCTGTCGCCCGCAATTCCCCACCACCTCTGCTCGTCCACGATGCCCGCAAGGGTGTAGAGCACTGTGTCCAGATCGGGCGTGACCAGATTTCCCGAGATCCACATGTCTTCAGCGGTGTTCACGACCACGGAAAGCTCATCGGGCTCAAGTTGCTCCTTCAAGCCCAAAAGAAGCTTGGGCGTGCCTGTGCCGCCGCTTGCCACAATCATCTCAAACATCCAATATGAGCATGCCAGTCTTCAGGCATTCGATCTCTTCTGTGCTGAGCACAGATCGAACAGCCTTATCTGAGACGATGGCGCTGTTCCCGAGGGGATCTTCCAGTATGACTGTCAGCTTGAACCTGCCTTGTCGCGCAAGTGCGATGTTCTCCAGGATCATCTCTCCCCTCCGGGTGTTCTCGACGCTGCCCGCATCTCGCGCAGATCGAGTGGCAAAATCAACTACATCCTCGATCCTGGACAGGACGCCCTCCACATTGGAGACGTAGGACTCGGATGCGTGCCCCGGCTCTACACTCCACGCCAAGCTCAGGAACGCGAATTGTGCCACTGGAGGACCGAATCACCCTGGCGTCCATGTCATCGGGATCTGTTACCTGCAAAGTGAAGCGTGCAGGCTCTTTTTGGCCCAATAAAATGGTATCGCTATGCCTAAATCCACATGTGCAAACGCCAGCAATGACCATGGCCTCCCCAAAGTAGGGTATCTCCTGGGTCTCCCAGTTGAACTGCATTTGGCGATTGCAGACAGGACAGTTGGCAGATGTTGTTAATTTCAATCTTTGCCTCCGACAACCTTCTCTCGGTCTATCCTTATTCCATTTGGCACCAGAACCACGAGGTCGTCGCCTATGCCTGCAATGTCCCCAGAGACATCATCAGCAGCTTTCTTCAGCTCCCCAATGGCCCTGTCCAATGCAGCCTTATCCCTCTTCAATCCTGCTATGTCCACTAAAATTATATTCCCTGCATAGATTTCCTGCTTGATCTCCGAAAGGACATCGACCTTCCCCAGTTCTGCTACCCTCAGGATGATATCCTGGGAGCTGCCTGCTTCCTCGAACTGTCCCAGATCTACCTCAGTGTAATCTTCCTCTCCCACTTTACCTATAGCTTTGAGCTTTTCCAGAAACCCTGCCATCTAGAAACCCCTCGACGGAAAATGTGTATTATTATATTTATAACTGCCGTCGCTAAATATCCACGAGCTTCATGCCCGCAAGGCCCATAGCAATCATGAATAACAAGACAGTCAGAGCAAAACAGGAGGACCTGAGTTCCACGGGCATGACCATCTGTGCCCCCAGGATGAGCGCTATCATGAGAAGCACGAGCCCTGTGCTTATGCCAATCTCAATCCAATTCTTATTCACGGACTTAGCAAGTCACGGCCCTAGCAGATATACTTTTTCTTTCTGAGGCCGTCCTCTCCAGCCAGGGCTGCAACCAGCTCTCGGGTCTTTGCGCCATGCCAGCCACGCTGGATAAACTGGGGATAGACCGGCAATCGCTCTACTAGTGCGTAGCCCTTGAGGCATGCCCTCAGCACCTCAAGCGATGGCCACGGCCGGCCGGGGTTTATCCTGTCAAGGGTCACTGGGCTCAAACCCCCAAGATCATTTGCGCCCGCCTCTACTGGAGGCAGAGGATGGACGAGGTTGGGTGGGACCTGCACAGCCACATCGCTTGGCAGAATTCGCCTGGCCATTCTAACGACTGAGCAAAGCTCCTGCATGCTTGGAGCTTGCGAGTCAGCCAGCGCAGTGCCGGGTTTTGGATCAAGCGGCTGGATTATTACCTCCTGAATGTGGCCATAAGCCCTGTGAAGATCTGCAATGGCCATCAAAGACCTCTCTCTATCAGCCCATCTCTCGCCGATGCCGACCAATATTCCTGTGGTGAGTGGGATCTTCAGCCTGCCGGTCCTGGCGATGTGGTCCAGCCTTACATCCGGGTGCTTTCCTGGAGAGAGATCGTGAGCTGGAACAGTGGCCACTGTCTCCAGCATGAGCCCCATCGAAGCATTGTAAGGCTGCAGGCGCCGAAGGGCATCGTTCTCCAGAACTCCTGCATTTGTATGGGGAAGTAGCCCGAGCTCTAGTGCAAGCTCACAAAGCTCCACCAGGTAATCCAGGAGACTGGACACACCAGCATCATCCATGAGATCTGTGAAACCCGGCACCTCCCAGGGCCTCTCACCAAGACAGAATAGCGCTTCGGTGCAGTCCTCCTCTGCGGCGCGAGCGAGAAGGCGAAAAGCCTCGCGCCTTTTGAGCAGATGAGCTTCGCCAATCTCACGTCGGAAAGAGCAATAACCACAATGGTTTTTGCACAGGTCAGTCACAGACAGGAAGACATTTCGAGAGTAGGTGATGCTTTGCATCTAGCGCCGGAACTCCACCAGCTTCAGGACATTTCCACGGGGGCAATCCTCAGGAGCCTCGCCCACAACCTCGACGATTGTGCATCTCTCGCCATCCTTCAGCCCCGTGGGATGACACATCTCGTACATGCTGCAGTCAGTCTCATCGCATTTTACGGCCTCGAAGACGATCTTGGATCCAGGAAATGCCTTTCTGGAATCGAAGGCCGCTATTATGGGGCTCTCCGCCACTTCCACAGCGCGAACGCCTGCCTCGTGGATGGGGCACTCATGAATCAGCTCTCCGCGCATTCCCACAACTCTATACCTCCGTTGGGGCTCAAGATTTATGCAGGTGTTTCTCAGCTTGCAGGATTCGCATTCAGGAGTTGCGCCCACGAAGGTAAATTCCATGCCTATGCTGGCCAGCTTCGTTCCAATCAGAGTGATTTGAGTGGTTGCTTCAGACATATTTTCGACCTCTTCTTCATCATAATCATATAATTATTATTTAGATTATTCCTGTGGCCTCGGCCGCTCTCGAAGCAGCCTTGCGGTTAAGGCCTGTATCCAGTATTGTGTAGCGGTCAGGCCGAATCTTGTGGGCAGAGATCAGCGCCTCGATCACAATCTCTGCGTCAAGTCCCAGCTGATCTGCCGCAGTAGGCGCTCCAACCTGGCAGAGAGCTGTGCGGATCATCTTCCAGTCTCCTCCATGCAGATACATCATGATGATGGTGCCAAGGCCACACAGCTCGCCATGCAGAGCCCTTGCCGGCGCAATGAGGTTCACTGCATGGGCAAACTTGTGCTCCGAGCCGCTAGCTGGGCGAGATGAGCCAGCAATGCTCATGGCCACACCGCTGGATATTAGTGCCTTTACTACGATCTTGGCAGATTCTTCAAGGCCCGGGCGAATCTCGGGCGCAAGCTCTACGATCATCTGTGCAGTCATCCCCGAGAGGGCAGACGCATATTCGCTGTATTCCTCGTTTCTGAGCCTGTGCGCCAGTTTCCAGTCGAGGATGGCCGTGTAATTTGAGATTATATCGCCGCATCCGGCTGCAAGCAACCTGGCTGGTGCCTGTGATATTATTTTTGTGTCAGCAACAATGGCCAGGGGCGCCTGAGCTTGGACGGACATAGTCTCTCCGTTTACTGTCAAAGACGCCTGCGCAGAGCAGATGCCGTCGTGCGATGCGGCCGTTGGCACTGACAGGAACGGAATGTTCGCGTGGACAGATGCGATCTTGGCTATGTCTATCGATCTGCCCCCTCCAGCTCCTATGAGGAAACCTGCGCCTATCTCGCGCGCCAGGTCCTTTGCACGCTCCACCTCATTCATCTTCGATGCGCTGGTGACCAGGGTCTCGGGCTGAAAACCGCTCTCCTCCAGCAGCTCAAAAATTGTCCTGCCCACCACGTTCTCCGTGTTTGGGCCGGTGACGATGACGGCACGAGGCAAAAGCTTGAGATCTTTGCAGATGTCCGGAAGCTCCATCACAACTCCGCCGCCCACCGCAACCTTTCGCGGAAGCTCCATCCATCTAGATCCAACCAACAGCCTCACCAGCTAAAACAGGCTGTATGGTTATGTGATCTTTGCATATAAAGCTATATCCAACTCATATGGTGACGATCTCTGAGCGGAGATCACAAAGTATGCGATCACGGATCTGGTTGACAGCAGAGCTTGTCCTGTTCCTGGGGCGGGGCAGTGAGATCTCGATTATGTCTTTAATCCTGCCGGGGCGCGCAGACATGATGACGATGCGATCTGCGAGGTAGATGGCCTCATCCACGCTGTGTGTCACGAAGACCACAGTCTTTCTCTTCTCCTCCCAAATGCGTAGCAGCTCCGACTGCATGATGTTGCGGGTCTGGGCATCCAGGGCTCCGAATGGCTCGTCCATGAGAAGTGCCCGGGGATCATTGACAAGGGCCCGCGCGATGGCTACGCGCTGCTTCATGCCCCCGGATAGCTCATGAGGATAGCGGGCTTCAAAGCGCTCCAGGCCCACCATTTTAAGATACTGCCTGCCCCTGGCCTGACGCTCTGCAGCCGGAACGCCTTTCAGCTCCAGGCCGAAGGCAACATTGTCCAGGACAGTTCGCCACGGAAACAATGAGTATTCCTGGAAGACCATGCCCCTCTCTGGACCAGGCCCTTTTATCGGATCTCCTGCCAGTGTTACTGTGCCAGAACTCGGCTCCTCCAGCCCCGCGATAATCCTGAGAAGTGTGGTCTTGCCACATCCTGATGGGCCTATGAAGCATACGAACTCATTCTCCTCGATGCTCAAATTGATGTTATGCAAGGCCTCCATCTCCTTGCCGTCCGAGTAGAAGAGCTTGTACAGGCCCCTGATCTCCAGCAGTGCCATTCAAACTCATATCAGGCAGGTAATGTATAGCTCTTTCTATTCAGGAGAAGGCGTGTGGATGCCTCGTCGTTGGGTCAAAATACTACCAAAATCTTTAAGGCTGTTCGATTGGATTCTATAATGGTGATTTTATGAAAAAACTTTATAAAAAACGCCCATGAGGGCTCCTAAGAACCTACTGGTAACAACGGTATGGAAAAGTTTATATACTAATAATACTATTATACACCATGGATTCTTTTACTACCTGGACATTGCGAGGGCTCAGCGCAAAGCAAAAGAAGTCCCAGCTCTTACAGATATCTGATTCAATAGAATGGGCGCCATTTCGTCGTATCCTTGAAGAAATGTATGACAATAAGGGCGAAAGGGGCGGAAGAACTTGAAAAGGGAGGGCTATGAATATAGTCCACAGCATCTCTCCCAGGAGGAGTACGATCGCATCTTAGGCAGCAGAGACTAGGAATATTTCCCGGAGATAACCATGCCTGCATCCAATGGCTCTGAGGATGATAAGGCACGAAGTCCCTCCGTGTTGAGGGTTGCAGTCTACTCGCTGCTCTTGAACGCGGGCTTGGTGGTATTCAAGTTCGTTCTCTCTGATCTGGCAGGGAGCCTGGCGCTGCGCGCAGATGCTGTTCACTCCCTCGTGGATGTTCTTGCGTCCATTGCCCTCATCACGGGCCTGAAGATCTCAGAGCGCAAGAGCCGGAGCTTTCCCCTGGGGCTTTATAAAGTGGAGAACCTGGCATCCATCGCGATCTCCTTTCTGCTCTTTGCCACCGCCTATGAGATCGTTTTGGAAGCAATGCATGCGGAAACTCAGGTAGCTCAGTTTGGGGGCTTTGTTTTGCTGACTGTGGCTGCCTTGATACCCCTGCCGTATCTCTTCGGATCCTATCAGATCCATGTGGGAAAGGAGAGCGGCTCGCCCAGCTTAATTGCAGACGGCATACAGCACAGAGCAGATGTCCTCACCTCCTCGCTGGTGTTCCTGGCCCTGATCGCCAAAGCCTTCGCGATGCCATTGGACAGGATCGCTGCCGTGGTCATTGCCCTCATCATCGTTAAAGAGGGCTGGGGCATTCTGTTGAGCGGCATGAGGGTGCTGCTGGACGCGTCAGTCGATGTGAGAACGCTCGAGAAGATCCGGGGCCTGATACTGGAGGCTCCCGAAGTTGACGCTCTTAAAGAGGTTGTGGCGAGGAACTCTGGTCGCTATCTATTCGTGGAGGCCAGCTTGACCTTTCGAGTCGCCGACTTGAAGAGAGCTCACCAGGCTAGCCAGCGCATCGAGGCAAGGATACGCCAAGAAGTTCCAGGCGTCGACCGGGTGCTGATCCACTATGAGCCACAGGCAAAGACGAGCATGATCTATGCCGTTCCATTGAAGGACTATAAGGGAACTGTGGGAGAGCACTTCGGCGAGTCGCCCTACTTTGCGCTGCTGCAGATTGATTTGCAGAAGATGGGCCTTCAAAGGCAGGAGATCGTCGCCAATCCCTATAAAGATCTGCCCAAAGGCAGAGGCCTGAAGGTAGCGGAGTTCTTGCTGAGTTATAAGCCAGATGTCGTTTTAGCTAAAGAAAACCTCGCCCGCAAAGGCCCAGGTTATGCATTTGCTGAAGCAGGTGTTGAGACCCTCATAACACAGGCAGAATCATTGGATCTGGTGATCCATGATCTTCTGACTTGAGGATGCAAATGCTTTAAATATTAAGTCGCATAATAGCATAATTAGCCGCGGCAGGCAAAAACAAAACATCAGAGGTTCATGATGAAGATATGTGTTACAGCAGGAGCTACCGGCCTGGATGCTCCAGTTGATCCCAGGTTTGGAAGATGTCCGTTTTTTGTAATCGTCGACATTGACAGCATGGATGTGAGCTCAGTTGCCAATACCTATGCTGAAGGGTCAAGCGGTGTAGGGATACAGGCAGCTCAGATCATCACCAGGCAGGGCGCAAAGGCCCTGATCACGGGAAACATTGGCCCAAATGCTATGCAAACGCTAGCATCCGCCAATATCGATGTCTATCAGCTACAGGGAGTGACCGTGATGGATGCTGTGGATAAATTCAAGCGCGGGGAGCTCACAAAGATCTCTGGCCCAACAAGGCCTGCCCATGGAGGCATGGGCATGGGTCAAGGCCGCGGTCCAATGGGCCAGGGCAGGGGAGCTGGAAGAGGCAGAGGAGGTCCTGGACAATGAAGATATGNGTTCCTACCATGGGCACCGAGGGCATGAATGAGGCCATCTGCCAGCATTGCGGTCGGGCTCCTACGTTTACCGTAGTGGATATGGACACTGGAGACATACAGATTCTGCCCAATGTAAGTGAGCATATGGGCGGAAGTGGCCTGCCCACGGAGACCATCCTGAAGATGGGCGTGCAGGTGATGATCGTGGGCGGGCTTGGCCCAAAGGCAGTAGCAGCATTCTCCTCATCTGGCGTAGATGTGTATGTAGGTGCTGCTGGCAGCGTGAAGGATGCCATCGATGACTGGCAGGCTAAGATGTTGCAGAGGGCAGATATGGACAACGCCTGCAAAGATCATAGACATTAGGCCAAAAGGCTCTATGATCTTCTCATGATCTCTTCGAACTCGCTGGAACTGATGTAATGTGGGCTATATTGGATCCCTAGCTCTTGAAGATCCATGACGTATGAGCGCAGGTGTTTTCTGGAGCCGGCCAGCAGCCCCTGATAGACGACCCTGATCTCCTCCATATTCGTTGCAGCGATCTCTTTTTCAAGATCCATGATGCTTATCTCCTCAAATGTTGCAGCAGACTTAAGGGCCTCATGATGTGAGAGTCTCCCCTGGGCCAGCAGTCTGTTATAAATCTCTCTCAAGGTCTGGTTCTCGAGCTCTCCTGGCACATCTGATACAGGCGTTTGAAGACCGAACTTATCGATCATCGATTTGGCCTGGTCCATGTGGTTTTGCTCTGATCTGACCAGATCCATGAAGATGCTGAGGTTTGTCTCTTCATACAGGGATATGTACAGGTCGCGAGCTGCTTTCTCCTCCTGCCATATGAAAAGAATTCCTTGGACCTCGCGCGGGCTTGGAACTGCTGCTGAGACTGTCGTAGCATTCTCCTGAATTAGGGGGATGATGCCTTCACCATAGGCGATGTTGTGCTTTACACCCTGGTCGCTGCTATCGGCCATGGCCCAGATCAATGATACTGTCTCGCCAGAGTGCATTGACCTATCAAACCTGTCTCCTGTGTCCAGTTTTCTCTTGAACTCAATGACGGTATTCGCGCCATCTCTTCTTCCGCCATTCTGAAGTATGTCGTTTGTGCCACCTAGCATTGTATCCTCGATATGCGGACCGTAGTTGCCGGTAGAATACTCGTCCAGGACAGTCGCTTTCTCTCCTTCAACATAGCCAAGTATTATGTCAGCATCCTTCATCCATTCAGTAGGTTCAAAGCCAACCGCCAGCCATCCACTTGTGCTGCCATTCAGGGCCATGTAGAGGAATTCCTGGTCGTTCTTCCAGGATATCTCCATCCTTCCACCTGTGTAA
>Ga0067045_1031794_pt1 | contig 11457 bp, 7 predicted proteins | sample TerdegcTABiofilm_FD_59184 | JGI IMG/M metagenome (GOLD analysis project Ga0067045, IMG submission 59184) | Combined Assembly of (Gp0054472, Gp0054536) Wastewater bioreactor microbial communities from Singapore -Terephthalate degrading...
CCGTGCGGTACACGTCCACCTTCGTCCGCAGCAGCTTGCTCCGCCGCACGATCACCGTCAACTCCCCCGTCTCCTCGATGATTTCAAACGGCGCGGCCGCCGTCGCCATGTCCCCTTCCGATGCCTCCGCCTCTTCGAAGAAACCGATCCCCGGCGACTCCTCGACCCTTTCCGATCCAATCACCGTCGAGGTCTCGCGATACGGGGCCGTGTCTTCGGCCGCGGGGAACTCAATCACCTTCATCCCCGGCGATTCGACCGCAGCCGACGCGCCCGCCGAGGCCGCCGCGCCGGATTGAGCGGCGGCGAAACCGGGCGACGCCTGCCGCCGATCAGCTTCCCAAGCGGAAACTGCCGGAGAAGGACTCGTTGCCCCGGCGGCGGGCAGGGGCGTCCATAACTCCCGGGAAGTTTGCCGAGAAGCTTGCGTTTCTCGGCCGAAACCAAAGGCCGGTTGCTGAGCGGAGAGCGTCTCCGTGGGCAGTTCCAAGGGCCCCGCCGCCACCGGCGGCTGCGAAGGCATGAACTTCAATTCGGTCATGGAATGCTGCGACGCGGCGCCTACGCCGGGCAGGATCCGAGCCGCGTCGTCTCCCCGTTCCGCAAACCCGGCTTCGGCCCGAGAATCCCTCGCCCGGGTGTCGGCCGCAGGCCAGTTCAAACCGGTTTGCACTAAGCTCCGGGAGCTTTGCAAGCGGTTGACGGCTTGTTCCACCCCGGAGGTCACCGGTCGCTCCTCTCCGGCGACCAGCCGCAGCTCTCGATCGCGAATCGTCGGCTCTTCGGCAGCCGGCTCCGCGATCCATGCCCGGTCGTTCTTCGGGCTCAGGCAAGAGACCCGATCGAATCGGGTCATCGCCGCGGTGCGCGCTGCCGGCATCGGCACCCGACCAGGCGATTCCTCTCGCAGGTTTCCCATAGCGGTCGGCGAGAGCCAAGGCAAGCAAGTCCGGACCGCCCCGCGGTTCATCGCCGATTCTCGAGCCGCCGCCGCTTGCATCCATAATTCACTGCGGGACGGACGCGACTCGACCTCGCCGAACGGCACGTGGGCGATCTTTTCCGCCGGCCGCAATTGCAGAATCACCTCAGCCGGGCCGCTCGATAAATCCAGGCGTTCGATCCCCATGCGATCCGAAGAAGACACCGACTGGGAAGCTTGCTCGTCGGCCCGCAAGACGACCTGCGGTTCGTTCTTTACTACGTCCGGCGCCACCGATGCCGCCGTCCTATCGCCCTGGGCGAGCCGAACTTCGTTTCGCGGCAACGCTTCCAGCTCGGGCGCGTCCTCGACCCAAACCTCCGGTCCATCCTCGGCGGTACGAGCGGCTGCGTTTTGCGGCCGAACCGGGGCGGGAGCGATATCGGGCGCGGTATTTCCCGCCATGCGTTCGATCGATGTGTCCGCATCCATGTCCAAAATCGCTTCGCCGAAATCCGCCGCAGTTTGCGATGAATCGGCGTTGCCGGCGAAGTCGCGAATGGTCAATTGGGCCGCCTTGTCGTTCCGCGGCGTGCTTGTCGCCGGAGTATCCGAGGACCTTGTTTTCACCACCGTCAGAGGTTGAGCCGCGGCGACTCGAATTTCCAGTGGCGCGGGGTTCGCCGGCTCCCGTACGGTGGGCGAAGCCGGCTGATCCGCCCAACCGCGCGACGCCAGGGCCCAACCTAAGACCACGGCCGGGCCGCAGCCGAGCGCCAGCGCAAGGACCGCCGCCCGAGCATGGATGCCCGCCGCGGACTTCCAACGGAAACCGCCCTGATCTCGGTACCGCCGCGTATGTCTGGGAAGCAGGAGTTTCATGGCTCAATCCAAAGTCGGAGGAAGAACGATCCTTCTCAGCTTCAGCGGCACGTTCTTTCGACCCGGCCGCTCGCAAAAGGTCTTGCGAGATTCGCTGTACGATCCGACTACGGCATCGGGACCGGTTCTGCGCCGGTGGGCAGCGGGGCCGGTTCCGGAGCGGCGTCGCTTGGGGAATCCGCCGCCGGCAGTGCCGCGGCTTGCGGCATGGGACGCCAACCGCCCTCGCCCGACGCGTCCGGCCGATGCATCCACGGCGGCATCTTCAGCGCCGGATATCGGTAGGGACTCCAGTAACCCGTCATGCTCTGCTGCGAGTACATCCCCGGCCAGTGATACGTGAACCGCGGGGGCACGGGAAACTTGTAGCTGCCCCGGCACCCGCAGTTGAAGCTAGCGATCAACGCGTCTTTGTGAACATGTTTGGGACGACCGCAAACCGGGCAGCATTCCGGGCACGCCTCCGCCGCGGCGATCGGCGTCGAAGAAACGACTGCCGATTCGGAGTCCGCCGGCGCAGATGCCGTGTCTTGTCCCCATACGGCGCCGCCCACCGTCAGCATCAGTCCGACGACGAAGAGCGGTGCGCAACCGCCAACAAGAGGTAACACCTTCGTCATGTCTCAAGTCCTCGCACGGGTCCGTCTTTCAGAGAGTTTGCGCCGGCCGACCTCGACTGCATCATGCGGTGCGATGCCCGTGTACTCCCGCATTTGCCGCAGAAACAAGCGATACAGCTCCTTCCGCCGCTTATTCCGCTTCGGTCTTCCCTCCAGGAACGGATGAAGAATCGCAAATCATCGGCAGTTTCTTTACATCGGCCGCCTTGTTCATAATCGTCAAATCGCCGCTATGGCATACAGCAAGAACTTTCAGAAAAATCAGCAAGACTAGGATGAGTAGGTAATAAGGGCGCTTTGTTTGGGGTCGGATAGTCCGATCAATCGCGGCAGGACAAAAAACTCGCCGAACCCGCATCGCGAATACGGTCGGAATAACCGCGATAGGCAGAACGACCCGACCGCCGATCGAGGGGAGAGACCGGCCCGGCCGATTTCGCGCGGCGATCGCTAGCGCAGTGGCGGCGTAACCGCAAGGAAATCCCAACGGTCGTGAGCGATCCGGCAGCGAGGGGCGGCCGAGGTCCTAGAAAAAGCCGCCGTCAATCCGATGCCGGCCGATCAGAGGAGACTTTCCAGCAAAAGGCGGAACTTTCGCAGCTCCGCCGCCTGATCCACGTCCGGCTGAGGGGCTATATCGATCGACAGGGCCTGCTTGTAGCCGTGGCGCTCCAACCGTGCAATCAGTTTGCCGTACTCGACTTCGCCTTGCCCCACGCGGACCTGGAACTTGTCTTTCTTGGTATCCCGTAGTCGAACATGCCGGACGTACTTGTACAGCGGCTCCATGGAGGAGGGGGTCTGTCGGCCGTAGATGAAATAGCTGGGGTCGAGCGTGATCCCCAAACCTTTGGCGTGATTGCACAGGACGTCCACGGTGTCCGGCGACTCGCTCATGCGGCCGGTTTCGGTCAATAGGCTGACAACCACCTCTTCGAGATGCCCAATCGCCACCATCCGCTGAAGCCGCTCCACCTCTTCATTGAAGGGCGTGCCCAGCTCGCTGGAGCGTACCACGATCGGTACGACCCGCGTCGCTTTGGCGAGTTTGCAGCAAGCGGCAAATTGGCGGAAGAATTCCTCCCCCGTGGCATCGGTTTCGAAGCTGTACGCCACCGGCGTCACCCGAGCCGTCTTGCGGCACAAAGCCACGGCCGACTCGAAATCGGCCGCCACTTGAGATGGCTTCAGATGGCCGTCGGCCTCGTGGAGCATGATCTCCACAGCCGAGAATTCGAGGTCGCTCGCCCGTTCGAAAGCGGACTCCAAAGGCAGATCGGCAAAACACCGGGTCGTAACGGCGACAAACACAGACACCTCCTCCGTAAGGGGGCGTATTATTCAATCCAGCGAGCGGAGCCGCGATCCGGCGACGCACGACCTACGCCGGACGAATACGACGTTCCATCGGAAACCCCAACGTCCAATGGCGACCAACCTCTCCGCCTCCAACCGTAGCATGCAGCTTACCGCCCAAATGCTTCTCTTGGCAACACCGTCTGACAAACCGCTCCGGCGCCCCGGCATGATGTCGGCCCTGACCGCACGGCGTCCCGACCGTCGATATCGGCGCGGTCGGCGCGGGACTTGCCGCGGCGGCGACGGTCGCAACATAATGGGGATGCAAAAACTTCAGCCTCGGGGAGGGGACCCGAGGCTGAGCCGACGCTGACTAGCAGCGTCATCGGAGGGGATCGTTGGCGCCGCTACTACGCGGCGAGGGCTTTTTGTTTGCGCCGACGATAGAGATAGCCCCCGGCAACGACTCCGCCCAACAACAGGACGGCCGAGCCGGGTTCCGGCACCACCTGGCTGCCGTCTCCCGCCGTTTGAAACACGATGTTATCCAGGGCGAAATAGGCGGGCGTATTCATCCCCCACTGACCCACATCGGACGAGTCCAGGGCGAACTCCAAGATTCTGGCGGAGGCGATGGGCGACAAATCCACCGCGGCCCAGGTATTCAAGATGTAATCCAAGGAGTTATCCGCGAACCGGAAGTCGGCCAGGTAAAACTCGACCGAGGCGATCAGGTTCTCGGCCAAGTCCTTGCCCACAATCGTCAACTTGAACCAGTCGGGATCGTTGCCGGAACTCCCGCCGAACTTCTTGGCGAAGCTATCGCCGTCCCGCATGGAAAGATAGGCGTAGGTCGTGTTCGTGACGGCGGCGGAGACTAGCGAAACTCCGGCAGGCACGTCAATTCGCGGCGGACTCCCCCAAGCATCGACGAAGCTCACGGCGTAGTTGGCGGATCCGCCCGCCCCCGAACCGGCTACCGCGGAGTGCTGATTCGTGTAGCCCGGCGTCGTGGTATCGGTCTTGTTCGAGTAGGCGAAGCCGCTCCAGACGTCGACTCCCCACGAATTGTCGAAGTTGTTGTAGAAGGTGAATCCTTGAGAGACGAACGTGTTCGTCCCATTGTTGGGGGAACCGTTCCAGTAAGAATTCGGACTGAGGACCAAATCCTCGAAGTCCACGGTCGCTGCGAGGCTCGCTCGGCCCGAGATTAGAATCGCCGCGACGGCGATCCCCCCTGCGACGGCGAGCCGCCCTCTCCGCCAGGTGCTACTCATGCTGCTTCTCCTTTCATCAGAACTGTGATGACTCCAGAGACATCCGTCGATGCACACTTAAGGAAACTCACCCTTTGCCTCCGGCCCCTTTGAAGCGCCGCCGCCACGCGACGACGACCGGCAGCCCCGTCAAGAGCAGCAACGCGCTTGCCGGCTCCGGAACGGCTTGCGCGTCGGCAAAATAACGCACCCCCAGGGCATCCAGGTCGAATCCCCCGCTTCCCGCCGTGGGATGGGGATCGTAAATAGGGCGACCGAAACTATCCAAGTAGGTCCCGTCGCCGATGATGTCCACAATGCGGACGAACGGTATCCAGGCCAAATCGAGCAGGGGTGAAACGCCTTCCAAGACACTCAGGTCAAAGGGCGTGCCGTACCCCTGACGGTATTTCCCGGCCAAGCCGTCGATATTCGTCGGATCGACCGCGCCGAAGGCACCGACCGCCGACGGCGTCAGAGACTGGTTCGGAAAGCGGAAGAAATCGGATCCATTCGAGGAAACTTCCACGTAAGCCAGCTCCAAGAACGTATCGCTGAAGGAATTCTCGAAGACGGCGAAGTCCCAGCCGGGCCCGTTCGTGATGGGCCGATCAAAGGTCAAGACGATGCTTCCCCCATTCCCCAGGCCGACGATATCGAAACTGGTGCCCACAGCAGGCCCGAGGGCTTTTCCCGGCGTTTGCCAAGCGGCATCGACGCCGGTGCCCACGATATAGCTGCTCCAACCGGTCGCCCAACCTTGAAATTCCAAGCTGCTCATGTGTACCGCGGACGAGCCGGGCTGCCCTGCCGCCGGCTCGAAGGGACCGGCATGAACCGCTTTCGTCGCCAAAACTCCCAGGAGAAGCAAGGACGGGCACAGACGTCGCATCATGATGTTTGCACTCCTCGAACATGGTGCCGTCCCCTCATCGAATCTCCCCTCCGTATGGGTCGCCGACCGCCGACGACCCGGCCGTTCATTCCCAAAACTCACCCCAAATCGAACGCGCCTTCACCACTCGGAAACGATCTCGCCGCCGGCCCGCGTGCAAAGGGCGGCCAAGACCCTCAAGTCCATCGTCTCCTTCAGAAAGTGGACGGACCCGTCCGTGAACAGGGCATTCGCCCCGCCGGGATGCTTGCTGCGGATGTCGTTCTCGAAGGCCGGCGCCTGATTGATCGCGTAGGCCTGATCGAACACGTTCAAGCCGTTGATCCACTGCCCGTCACGAAAGCCGGAGTCCTCGGAGACGATGATCGTGCTGGATGTCCCGTCGGTGACATCCGCCACGGTGAGCGATCGATCGTACAGCATCATCCCCTTGGGCGGATTGTTGGGGCTGGTGATGCGTTCGCCGTAGATGCCGCCGTAGTCGCACGGTCCGCGCCCCTGCCGCAATTCCCGCTGATTCGTAGCGCTGGGGCAGATATAGAATGTGAGGATGGTCTTGGCGGCCTCGGCATTTTCCGGCGCGTCGAACGGCTTACCCGTATCGATCTGCTGGTAAAGCGGCTGCTGCTCGACATAAGGGAGCAAGAACAGCGACCAGGCCAATTGCCGCCCGGCCGCGCCGTAGGGTTTGCCGGTCTTGGGATTGATCATAGCGCGATGTTCGATCCCGCCCGGCGGAAAGCAGCCCATCGCCTGATGATAGTTGTGCAAACCCAAGCCGATTTGCCGGAGGTTGTTGGTACAGGACGCGCGGCGTGCGGCTTCCCTGGCGGCCTGCACCGCGGGCAGCAACAGGCCGATCAGGACGCCGATGATGGCGATGACGACCAAAAGTTCCACCAGCGTAAAGCCGCAACGCCGGCACCCCCCAGCCGAGCGGCGTGCCGCGTGCCGGGACCGGCGCGATGGAAGACGACGGACCGGACGTAAAGCCGAAAGGGGCATAGCGCAACATACACCCGCGGCCGACGCCGCCTTCATGCCCTCGTCGCGACTCGCACTTGCACCCTAGGCGCTTGGGAGCGCACACAGATGCGAAGACGCGATCCCGGCAAGGCTAGGCAGGCGGCTACCGCCGCAAAAAAGGTACGCTCAATAACCTTCGTCCCACGCAAAGGTTAAAGGCCCTACGTTGGTAGGTCTTCTGACTTCCAGGCTCGATTCTGCCCGGCCTTCTCGTCGCAATTCGTCGCACGGCAAATCGCCGAGCTTCGTCACAGGTGCTACTCGCGACAATGGCCGATGGAGACTGGGCGAATCTGCTGACGCCTGGTCACAGCGGCGGGGACCGTTCCGGACTCTCACCGGATTCCCTGTTCGTCGAGCGCGAAACCGTCGCGCTCGACCACCAACGTCCACGGCTTCCATGATACCACGCCCGATCTTGGCGTCAAGCGCTTCATTTCGGCATCGGCCTTACCCCGGGACCCGGGATCGACGGATGCCCGGCGCTGGAGTCGGGGCTTTCACCTCCGCCTGTCATTCGGCGGTCGGCCGCAAACGGGGTTCAAGCCAAACGCCCCAGTCGCTGCCGGGGCCGTCTTCGCCCGTCTCCACGATCAACTCCAGCACGCGGATTCCCTCCACGTTGAGGTCGAGATTTCGCGGGACGTTATCCTGGATTAGCGGTGAGCGGAAAAGCTCGCGACCGTCGCCTCGGATTACGAACACGACCGACCCTCCGTGCCCGTCTTGCAAACCGTAACCCGTGCGAAAACGTGCGTATTTGCGGTCGATTTCCAGTTCGTACCGGGAGGGGGCATGGGCGAACAATCCTTGTTCGAAGAATTGCCCGCCCACTTGGATGAAACACGGCCCGCCGCGTTCCATCAAGACCTGATCCCGCAACGGCCGCCCCCAGCCGGTCGTCGCGGTCCGGAAGGTCGCTCCGCTGACGGCGACCCAACCCGCTTCGTCGCGCGGTAATTCGGCGAGCGGTCGCGGTGGAACGGCCTCCAACAGCCGCATCAAATGGGCGATCCGCCGGTGCAGTTCCGACAAGTCGGGGAAACGGTCCCGGTACACGTTCGCCAGGTCCTCCAGTCGCCTGCGATCCCGTACGGCGAAGGCCTGCATCGCCTGTTCGAGCGGCACGCGCATGCGAAAGACGTCGAGCTGCGGTCTCCCTCGCCCGTCTACGTCGTAGTCGAAGGTGAAAACGCTGACCGATCCGTTGACATGGCACACCCGCAAGCGAAGTTGGGAACGCCCGGGCCGCAATTCACCGATTTTCACGCGGAAACGCCCCTGCTCATCCGTTTCGGCCGTCCAGCCGACGGCATCGTAATCGGCAGGCGGGGAATCGCCGTCGTTCAGCGCGACCACGCCGAACGCGGCCGGCCGTGCCTCCAGCGAGCCGCTGAGCACCAACCCATCGTCCTCGAACTCGGCGTCCAAGGCGGTCAAACGGCATGTCGGCGGTACGTCGGCATCGGGCCGTTCGCCCGCAAACGGGCGAACATAAGCGAGCTGCATGGCCGAGGCATGGCTGAGAAACGTCCCCGGGCCTTCCCCCCGCACCTCCCGGCCGTAGGTGTGGTTTCCGCCGCCCATTAAGGATCGCCCGCGACGAGTGCGATCCGCGTTTGTCTCGCAATCATGCGGCAGGCCGAAGGCGTGGCCCATCTCGTGGGCGACTCCTCCGATGTAGTGCGTGTTGAATTGTCCCAGCGAGCAAGGCCCGTTGTAGTAGCCGCCCGGCTCCTTGGAGGGAAGCAGGCGGGGATCGAGCCGCTCGTCGTCATAGACCCACGCCGTCCCGCCGCGGTGATTGCCGCCGCCCACGTACGGGCCTACCTCGATCGCGCGGTCGCCTTCCCAGGCCAAGAGCACCTGAAAAATGACGACGGTCTCGCGATCCGCGTCGATCCCATGCTGCGCCAGGGCAGCCTTGACCTCGCGTCGGACCTTGGCCGCATCATTGCGGCCGTATTCCCGCATGGGATATTGACCGCGAACCAGATGCAGCCGCAACCGCCCCTGATCGTCTCGTTCCAAGGTGAAGGTTTTCGGTCCGTAACCGGCGGCCTGCATTCCCTCGCGATAGAACCGCTGCACCTCCGTCATGACCCGGTCCAGCCGCTCTTGATAGTGCGGCAGCGGCTCGCGATCGGCGGGGACGAAATACACGACGCGGAGCGGCGGTGGTTCCTGATACCCTGCCGCAAGACCAACGCAAGCCGCCAGGACGCTTATCCCCAAGTTCATCGGTTCTCCCTCTCAAGCAAGACAACTTCGCCATTCCTCCGAGGGGTTGTGCCGCGGCATCAACTACTTCGACAGCACCGTGTCGCCCCCCGCGACTACCGGCGCCGGGAGCGAGGCCGTTCCATCGCGATTAGCCGGCCGGTCCCATCATCTCCCCCGATCGTGAAGCGCGATTCACCAGCGTCAGCCTACCGCAGCCAACTCCATCATCGCATCTATTGCAACCATATCCAACCTGCAAATCGGATCCAACGCCGCAGATAACCCATCCTTGCCGGTCCAATCAGCGAAAGGCAGTCCGAAGGCGTGCGCAAGGGAAGGACCGAAGGTTTAGCGACTTTAGTGAAAATGCAGCACCTAATACAAAGCTCACCTATGAGGGTATATGTATGACTGGGAAGGTTGTATGACGATAGACCTATACAGAAGATGAACACGTTTGGAAATCTGTAGAACGTGAGATTACTGAATCGAATCGGGTAATTGAGTGCCGGTCGCGCTAACGTCGCGCATCCACCCCAACAGGGTAGCCAATAGGGTAGATCCTATTTTGACATTGAAAGACCGGCAGGGCCGCCCCCTGCCCCCGTGCCGTCCCTTGGAGCCGCAGCCGTGGAACCGTCAACCCCGAAATATCTTCGCGTCGCCCGGGAAGAACCCCGGCCTTCGCCGGTGCCCGATGTCTCGGCGATCTCGGGATGGCGGCAGCTCAGCCGATCCTTTCTCGAGTTAACGGGATACCTGCTGCGGTTCCTGCCGCACGAGAACGCGCGGTCGCCGAACGAGATTCCGGTACCCGCCCCAAAATTCGTTGCAGGAGATGCGCCCGTCTCTCAAGATTCGCGTCCGGCACTCGGCCTGCTGCGATTGGACGCCGCGGAGCCGACAAGCCACGACGCGTCCCTTCCCCCGCCCGTCCGGCGTTTTGCCGAATCGATCGCCGAGATGCTGGGCGAACTCCTGAGCCTCGAGACGGCGCTCTGGGAGCGGGAGGCGGAGTTGGCGACGGCGATCCCGCTCGTACCGCACACGGCGGAAGAAAAGCATCTGGCGGAGCGACTGACGGAAGTCCTGCGTGCCGCGGCGGAGAGCATTTCGGCCCAAGCCGCGGCCCTCTACCTGCTGGACGAAGGCACCACGGAATTGAAGCTCCGCGCGGCGTGGGGATTGCCGCCCGGCCGGCTTGCGGCGCCGCCCCGCCCGCTCAAGACCGCCTTGGCGGACCTCGAGGCCATGCTCGGTCATGCCGTCGTGCTGGAAAACACCCGAGATTTGACGCGATGGCACCCCCCGGAGCCGGCCGCCGCCGCCGTATGCCTGCCCGTCGCCGGTCCCACCACGATCCTGGGCACGCTCTGGGTCTTTTGCGATCGGGCGCGGACCTTTTCGGAGCGGCAGACCGATTTGCTGGAAGTCGCGGCGGGGCGCATCACCGCCGAATTGGAACGCGAAGTGGCTTTGCAAACGGCATTGGAAGCGGCAGGATTGCGCAAACAACTCGAGTCGGCTCGGCGATTGCAACGCAGCCAATTACCCGCCGTCGCTCCGTTGCTGGACGACTGGGAGTTCGCGGGCTGGACGGAAAGCGGCGACAACCTGGCCGGCAGCTTCCATGACTGGTTCTGCGGGAATGACGGCCGCGTGCTGATCGCCCTGGGCGACGCCGCAGGGGGCGGCTTGGAGGCCGCCATCACGACCGCCGCCCTGCGAACGGCCGTCCGCTCCCTCGCCGATCGCCAACGGGACGCCGGGAAACTCCTGGAACGCGTCAATCTGACGCTTTGGACCGGCTCGGCGGGAGACCAAAAGGCGTCGCTCTTCTGCGGCCTGCTCGATCCGCGGCAAGGCTCTTTGCGGGCGTCCGCCGCCGGCTCCGTCCACGCCCTGCTGCTCGGCGGCAAGCGGGCACGGATATGCTCGGGCGAGACTCCGCTGGGTATCGACCCCGAATTGCGATTTCCCCAAACCCGCTGGACCATTCCCGGCGGCGGATTGGTACTGGTGTGCAACGCGGCGGTACGCCGGGCGAAGGACGAGGACGATCGTCCGATCTGGGAAACCCGGCTGCTCCCCATGCTCCCCGGCCTGGCCCGGCACTCCGCCAAACAGGCCGCCGAGCGACTCCGCGATGCTTGGGAACAAACCGCGGTCGATGACGCTCAAGGCAGCGCGTCGCTCATCATCATCCGGCGGGCGGATCGCGGCACGGTGAGCAAATAGCCCGTCCGGCTCTCCCTCAGGGGTCGAATTCGCCGTACCACTCTGCGGCGAAATACGCGCGCAGTCCCGCCGGCCAGCCGGCCTGCTCGGCGGCCC
>Ga0067045_1005290_pt1 | contig 11455 bp, 12 predicted proteins | sample TerdegcTABiofilm_FD_59184 | JGI IMG/M metagenome (GOLD analysis project Ga0067045, IMG submission 59184) | Combined Assembly of (Gp0054472, Gp0054536) Wastewater bioreactor microbial communities from Singapore -Terephthalate degrading...
GCGGCTCGAAAACCTGCATGGACCGGTTCAAAAACGCCCTCCGCCCAACGGTGTCCGCCCTGCTGACGCTGGCGTTCCTTCCCCTCGCCCGCACGGCCTTCTCGGGCATCGGCCCGTTTTTCCTCTTCGCGGCCGGCATCGGTGCCCTCAGGCTTCGCTTCTTCCGGGAAAACCCTCCCGCCCTTTTCCTGCTGTTCGGCCTCGCGGGACTCCTCCTCTTCCGCTAGCCGGGATTGCGGTCGGCGGCAATCACCGCGATCATCTCCAGGGGGCCGGGACCCGTATTCTTCAGCCCATGGGTGTGCCCCTGCAGGGCGATGAACACGTCGCCGGGGGCCGCGGGGACCTCCGTCCCGTCCTCGCTGTAGATTCCCTCACCCGAGAGGATCCAGTAGATCTCCTCGTTCTCCCCGTGGAGGTGCAGCCCGATGCTCGATCCCGGATCCAGCTCGATCCGGGAAACCATCTGGAAACGGCTGCCCGGGACTTTCTCCCCGGGGGGCAGCGCGTGGGTCGCGTACCCTCCCCCGACCCCGTTGGTGAAGGCTTCCCTGCGGACTTTAACCAGTTCCGATGCCTTGCGGATCATACCCTCTCCTCCTTCCGATGCCCCTTACCCTTGCCGGCCGCCCTGCTCCTGCCGGAGCCCGTTCCAGGCCTTTCCCCAGGTCAGCCCGAACACGAAGCTCTCCAGGGGTTTCCTCTCCCGGGGAGCCAGCTCGCGTTCCTTCAAGTCCTCCGGCAAGTCCTCGGGTTCCCCCGGGTAGCCCACCGCGATCGCCACGAGGGGGTCGTGCCCCTCCGGGACCCCGAAGGATTCCCGCACCTTCGCCGCGTCGAAACCCGCCATCGCATGGGCGAACATCCCCATGGAAACCGCCTGGATCATCAGGTTTTCCACCGCCAGCCCCACATCGTGCGCGGCGTGGCGGTTGGGCTTGCCGTTATGGTCGAAGGCTGCCTTTGCCGCCACGACCATCAGCACCGGGGCCCGGCCCGCCCAGGCCCTGTTGGCCTCCCGCAGGCAGCCCAGCAGCGTCGAAAAAGCCTCCGGTTCTTCCTTCGTCGCCACGATGAAGCTCCAAGGCTGCTCGTTGAAGCACGAGGGGGCCCACCGGGCCGCCTCCAGCAGGCTGCAAACGGCTTCTGCCGAAACGGGCCTTTCCGAAAAAGCCCTGGGGCTCCATCTCCGGGCCAGGAGTTCTTCAATCGGGTAATCGCACCTTGCCGGTTTTTCCATCCTTCTCCCTCCCCCACGACCGTGCTTTCCCGAAAATTGTAGCAGGATCCCGCTAGCCGGGTGCTAAGATAATTTGGGGAGGGACGGCCATGGGAATGAACGAGCGGATCCGGGAAGCAGCGGAATCCGCCTGGAAGAAAGGTCGAAAGAGAGCCCTTCCGGGTGAAATCCGCAAACCGAACCTGCGGTTGCTCAGGGATCCCAACCTGCAAGTGGTCTTCGGCGTGACCCTGATCTCCGTCCTCGGGGTGGCCAGCGTGACTCCCCTTTTCCCGACCATTTCCTCGGAACTGGGCCTTTCCGCCCAAAAGGTGTCCTTGCTGATCACCGCTTTCACGCTTCCCGGCATTTTCCTGCCCCCCTTCCTGGGCGTTCTCGCCGATCGCCTGGGAAGAAAGGCGGTCCTCGTCCCCGCCCTTTTTCTCTTCGCCCTCGCGGGAACCGCCTGTGCCTTCACCCGCGACTTCCAGCTGCTGATCCTCCTCCGCTTCCTCCAGGGGATGGGCGCAGCTCCCCTGAGCGGGATGAACGTAACCTTGATCGGGGACCTCTACAAGGGGAACGACCGGGTCAATGCGCTGGGCTACAACGCAAGCGTCCTCAGCATCGGGACCGCCGTCTACCCCACCCTTGGAGGGGCCCTGGGCCTTTGGGGATGGCACGCCCCCTTCGCGCTGCCACTGCTGGCGGTCCCGGTGGGACTTTCTTCCCTTTTCCTCCTGGAACCCCCACCCTTGCCGGAATCCCGGCTTCCCCTAAAAGCCTACCTGCTTCAGGCCGCCCACATGGCGAAAGACTGGCGTATCCTCGGGATCCTGCTGGCCAGCACTTCGACCTTCGTCATCCTTTACGGCGCCTTCCTCGCCTACCTGCCGCTCCTGCTGGCGGGGAGATTCGGCGCGACCGCCCTGGCAATCGGCCTGGTCTCTTCCTCCATGTCGCTTTCCAACGCCCTGGTCGCCTCACAGGCCGGACGGCTAGCCTCCCTTTTCGGCGAGCGGAACCTCCTTCGGACCTCCTTCATCCTGTATTCCCTGGCCCTCATTCTGATCCCCCTGGTCCCTGCGATGTTCTTCCTCCTCGCGGTCACCCTCATCTACGGGTGTGCCCAGGGCATGAACATCCCCGCCACGCAGGCTCTGTTATCGGACCTGGCCCCCGAGGAAAACCGGGCCGTCTTCATGTCTCTCAACGGGATGGTGCTCCGCCTCGGGCAGACGATCGGCCCTCTCTTCATGGGATGGGTCTACGGCGCGTTCGGCCCCGAAGCGCCCTTCTACGCGGGAGCGGTCCTGGGATTAACGCTGTTTGCCTTGCTCCCCTTCCTGATTCCGGAAGGGAAATGAAAATCGGGGGGCCTACGCCCCCCGATCCTTGAATTCTTCGAAAACTCCGACCGCTTTCTTCAGCCTGGAAAAACCGGCAGCCTCTCCAGGTACACGAGGTCGGCACCGTCGTAGCCGCCTTCCTCCAGCAACACCGCGGTCTTGGCGACCACCTTCGCCCCGGCCTCGGCCAGCAGTTTTTCCACTGACCGAAGGGACCCTCCCGTGGAAACCACGTCATCGACAACGCAGACGCGGCGATCTTCCACTTTTGCCCGGTCCACGCCGTCCAGGACGAGGAGCTGCTTCCCGGCGGTGGTAATGGACTTCACTTCCACCACCAGGGGGTTCTCCATGTAACTTTTCACCGACTTGCGCACCGTAACGTAATCGACCCCGAGGCGAACCGCCAGCGCGTGGGTAAGGGGGATCCCCTTCGCCTCCAGGCAAACCAGCATGTCGATTTCGTCCTTGGGAAGGAGCGGCAGCAGGGCGTCGGCGCAGGCCTCGATCAGCTTCGTGTCCCCCAGCATGACGAACGAGGCGATCACCAGGTTTTCGGCCACGCGGACCTTCTTCAGCCGCCGCTTGAGGCCGGCCACTTCGAGCTCGTAGAATTCCGCCGTGCCTTCAGTCATCGCTCCGGTCCTCCTAGAGCTGGAAGAACAGCTTGATGCCCAGCCCGGCCAGCAGCCCGTAGAATGGGTTCCAGCGGGCGGAAACCAGCGTGGTGGCCCCGATGACCATTCCCCAGGGGGAGAAGCCGTAGGGCCCGGCGAAGGCCGGGGTCGAGGCGATGGCGCCCTGGATGTTCGTCGCGAAGGTCACAAAGGTCCCGAGGATGAACAAAAAGCCCGCGATCGAAGACCGGTGCACGTAGCGGCCGATGACCGGCAGCAGCTTGAAAAGCAGGATCGCCGCCATGATGCCCATCATCATCACCGAGGACCGCAGCGGGTTCGGGGCCGTGGCCGTGCCGGAGATGATCGCCTCCACCGGGCCGCCGCCGAAAAGGGTCGATAGGATGTCCGCCAGGCTCGAGTAGATCGCCAGGTGGTCGATGTTCGTGTTCACGTTGGCGATGCTGCCCGTGATCTTGCCGAAGGAGATGTTNGCCCCGATGTTCAGGCAGGCGATGCCGAGTGCACCCAGGAAAACCGCCCGNTTCCTCCAGAAGCACCACTCGATGTTCCCGAAGTGNAACCGCTCGTTCTCCATGTGAATCTCCGGGGCATCGACNTCCTTTTTCGCCACGTAGCGCAGGTAGTTGTAGACCGCCGTGGAGGCCAGCACCGAGACGATGATCGTCTTNGCCAGGTCCTTCGTGATGAACCACACCGCCAGCGCGGAGACGAACGACACGGCCCCGGAGAACTTCTCCGAGGCGTAAAGGTTCACCGCCACGAAGGCCAGCATGATGCCGACGCCTGCCATCATCGAGGTGACGATTGTGGGACCGATGAAGGCCACGATGGCCTCGTTCATCCCCAGGACCGACGGGACAAGCAGGAAGACGCCGCCCCAGAACACCAGGCTGAGGCGCTCCTTGATGTTCCGCCCCAGTGATCCTGCCAGGGTGATCGTTTCTGCCTGGAAGCTGATGGTGGCCACCGAGTTGAAGGCCAGTGAACCCGCGATCCCCACCAGGAAGGCAAGGGACGTGGGAAGAGCCGCGAAACCGAAGCTCAGTGCCAGGATGCCCTGGGGGATTCCGTTGATGACGACGGCCAGGGCGGTCAGCAGGTCGGTGAACATGAAAACGCACNCTCCTTCTGAAAAGTTTAAGCAGNGTTTACTTTATGCCCGTGTTCATNGGATATGTTNGNATTATAACCGCCCGGGNGAAAGCTGTACACATTGTGAAAGGGGTTCCTTTGGAAGGAACCCCCTCGGTGTGAACCGAAAGACAGATTGCCCGGTGAGCCGCTTTCTTTCCCGGCTATTTGCTATAGCTCGGACGTGCAGTGCGGGCAGCGTCTCGCGCCGGCAGGGATGCTGGAAAGGCAGAAGGGACACTCCTTCATCGGTGCGGCCGGAGCCGGTTCCGGTTTCGGCATGAGACGGTTCAGCCAGCGGACGATGAGGAAAATGCAGAAGCCGATGATCAGGAAATTGACGATGGCGGTGAAGAAAAGTCCGTAGTTCAGGGTGACGGCGCCAGCTGCCTTTGCCGCGGCAAGCGAAGCGTACGGCCCCGGGGTTGTCCCCTCCTTCAGGACCGTGAAAAGGCCGGTGAAGTCCGTGTTTCCCAGAGCCAGGCCGATCGGCGGCATGAGGACGTCTTCCACCAGGGACTTGATGATGGCGCCGAAAGCCCCGCCCAGGATGATCCCGATCGCCAGGTCCATCATGTTCCCGCGCAGGATGAAGGTCTTGAAATCCTTGAGCATGGGCACCGCCTCCCCACTTATTTCTCGGAATCTACCCATCCTTTCTTGCTAGAACAAGCGGAAACTCCACTTGCTATTCTAAGTTTTAGCCAGATAAAACGCAATCAGTTCTCTTACTGCAAGACGTGTTTCTTCATTACGAATGATAGACCGAAGTAAAAATCTCGCATACAATTCTTTGACTTGTCTAGAGTAAAACGTCCTATCGTCTTCACTAAGAGAAAAAAACCACATTACACCTTCATAAAAATTTTCCGCGTTGCATTTCCTGACGAAATTCGGCATATCATCTTTTATTATCTCGCTGGTTCCGGTTTCTTCCGAAAGCATGACAGGAATCCCCGCGGCCATTGCCTCTAGAGTGGCTACAGGAAAAGCGTCACCTCGGCCCGGGTGGATCACAAGGGCTGACTCCTGCAAGAATGAGAGCACATCCGCTACCCGGCCAGGCAGTTTTACGTTATTCGGAACATCAGCCGTAATCTTTTCTTTTTCATAACCTAATATTTTAAAAATTAGCCCCATTTGGTCACATAAACTAGCTATCTTTAGTGTTATATCAATCCCTTTATATCTTATATCACCACCTCCTATTTGTGTTATTATTTTGCTTTGTGCCCGATAGGAGGAAAAACTGCTATTGGCAAATTGGTCTCTGTCAAAATCTGGGTACATCACATAAACAGGCCCTTGGAACCCCATTTGCTTGATTTGTTGTTCTACCATCGGGCCTATTGCAATTACCGCTGCTGCAATCCTCAACCCTTTCCTCAGAAGCATCGCCCTAAGGCTGCGCGGCGATTTTAGGCATTTATAGTAAGCATCCTCTGCAACAAGTGATAAGATACGTATGTTCTTTGAGAAAAAACGGGTGATTATCCCTATGACAGCGCTGGGAATTGCACCTTCTACAAGAACGACGGAAGGCTTTCTGGAAAAGAGAAATAAGCCGTAGTAGACATATCGATATGCTTTCTTATACAGTGAGTGTTTTCTGCCTGGAGACCAAGGGCCCAACATAAAATACAACTCGTTGGAGAAAGAGCTAAATATCTTTTGGTGTGCCGGATGGGCTCCGCCTAATAGTCCGATTATTTCACCAGGCATGCCATTCTCTTCTTTCAATTCAAAATTTTGGAATACTCAGCAAAGGCGTTTCCCAAGGAAAATCGCGCTGCAACCGATCTGCAATGCGCCTCAAAATCTTTATTATGGAGTTGACCAACGATTTCCTCAATACGGCTTCCAAGTTCCCGCTCGGAGCTAGGTGCACAGATAAAACCAGTGAGACCTTCAACGTTGTAGAACGAAGTCCCCGTCCCAAGTTCCGTTGTAATAAGAGGTAGCCCTGCAGCCATCGCCTCCAATCCGACAATGCCGAAAGCCTCGGTTCTTTCGACCGAGGGCAGCGCGAAGAGATCCGCGCAATGGTAAATCGACGGGTACAGGTCTTCCGGCAAAGGATCCAGGAACCGGACACGTTCTGAAATCCCAAGGTTTTCCGCCAAGCTGGTCAATTCCCGCTTGAGCGGTCCATCGCCCACGACCACGCAGGAAACGCCTGGAACCTCGGCCAAAGCCTTCAGAAGAACATCCACCCCCTTGTAATAGACGAGTCGCCCGACGAAAAGCACCCGCGGCCTGGGAAGACCTTCCAGCATTTTTTCGCATTCCGCTGCGGCCTCGGGACTCACGTTCGAGAATCTCTCCACGTCTACCCCCAGGGGGATCACGGTGCAACGGTTTTCGATCGGCTTGAGCACGGGCGAACTCTGGATGTAGTTCGGCGAGGTGGCGACGATCGAATCGCAACGGCCAAGGAACAATCTTAGCAACCGTTGGTAAGCGCCGGCAGCCCATTTGGGCCTGAGCGGGTCGGAATGATAGGTACAAATAACCTTGTCCGCTTTTCCTCGCCCCTTGAGGAGCAGGGCGAGCTCTCCCATCGGGTTGGGAGCATGGAAATGGATCACGTTCGCCTTTGCCGCCAACTCGCTGTATTTTTCCAGGAATTCCCAGGCCAGTGGCGCACTGCCGACCTTCAAAGCAGCCTTGACCCGGTGAATTTTTACGCCGTTGATCTGCTCTTCCGAATCACTGTCCGCGAGGCAGAGGACATCCACTTCAAATCCCGCCGCTGCTGCCGCCTCGGCGAGCTGACGCACGACAGTTTCTACGCCGCCCAGGTGGGGCCAGTAGGCCTTGTTCACCACCAGCAGCCGCTTCACCGTGCCCCCCGCCTTCCCACCATGATCTCCAGGGTCTTCAGCAGGATCTGCAGGTCCAGCATGAGCGACCGCCGTTTGACGTAGTAAAGATCGTACTCCAGTTTCCGCTTCGTGCCTTCCAGGTCATACGCATAATCATAGTTGATCTGCGCCCAGCCGGTGATGCCCGGTTTCGCCTCGTGGCGGTAGTCATAAAAGGGAATCGATTCCCGAAATTGTTCAGCGAATGCGGGCTGTTCCGGCCGAGGCCCCACCAGGCTCATTTTCCCCCTTAGCACGTCCCAGAGCTGGGGCAGTTCGTCCAGGCGGGTCTTGCGCAAAATGCGGCCGACCTTCGTGATCCGGTGTTCTTCCTTGTCCGCGAACGCGGGTGCCCCGTGTCCCTCTTCCCGCGCCGTCATCGTCCGGAACTTGTGCATCCGGTAGACCGTCCCGTCCAACCCGACCCGTTCCTGGACGAAAAGGGCCGGTCCTTTCGAATCCAGCCGGATGGCCAGCGCCACCAGCGCCATGACGGGAGAAAGGAGAAGCAGCGCGCACAGGGACACCGTAACGTCCAGGATCCGCTGTACCGGGTCCGGCACAAGGTCGTTGAACATGACTTCGTAATGGCTGCGAAAGGCTTCTGCCACTTCCAGGGGAATCCGGCCCAACGCCCGCTCGGCCAGGTTCGGGAGGAGGTCGACGCTCATTCCCTTCGATCCCAGCCGCCCCAGGGTCCGGTGAAACCCCGCGGCCGCGACGGCTTCCGGGTCTGCCACGACCAGGAGCCTTCCCTTCCTGTTTTGTTCCTGCTCCGGTATGGACAGTGACTTGAGGTCTTGCGGCCCCAGGAAGGTCATCGGTCCAAAAGCGGTCCCAAGCCCGGCGGCTATTTCCAGGAGCAATTCTTTCCAGCGCTCGCTCCCAACGACCCATACCGCGACGGATTTTTCGTTCTTCGTGAACCAGGCAGACCAAAACAGCCGGCTGATAAGAGCCGTAGCCAGGTAGGCGGAAAAAACCGGGATGAAGTACGGCCGGGGAATGCGGGGAAAGCGGGTCATCAGGAGGGAAACGGCGACCAGCCCGCCGAAAAGGGTCCCCTGGAGGGCACCAATGGCCGCCTCGCTGCGGCTCTTCAGCCGGGCCGGGTCGTACCCGCGAAAAGCGTATAGGCCGAGAGCGAGGCAGGCATGAATCACCGCGTACTGACCTGCATAGGCCTTGCCTTCGAAAACGAGAAAGCCGCCGCCAAGCACCACAGCCCAGAAGACGAGGCTTTCCAATCCGAAAAGCGCGATCAGCGAGTTCGAGTAACGCGAATTGGCCCGGAGCATGACATCCCTCCCGTTTAAGTCCTTTATAACACAGGTCGCAACTCCCTGCCTTTACCGCGGCTTAGAACCGGCCCGAATCGTTTGATTCTTCCCTCGAATCACGGTATTCTCTTTTCGTAAACCGCTATCGATATACAGCATTCATTATTCCACGAGAGGAGCGTGATTCGTCCATGCCCAAGACCCTCGAGGTCCGATGGCACGGCCGGGGCGGACAGGGTGCCAAGACGGGATCGGCCGTCCTGGCGGAAGTCCTGTTCGAGGCCGGCAAGTTCGTGCAGTCGTTCCCGGAGTACGGGGCCGAACGCCAGGGTGCCCCCATGAAGGCGTTCAACCGCGTCTCCGATGCCCCCATCCGAAAGCGCTGCGGGGTCCAGAACCCCGACGTCGTGGCGATCATTGACCCGACCCTGCTGGAATCCGTCCGTCCCACGGAGGGGTGCACCGAAAAGACCGTGTACCTGGTGAACACCCCCGCGACACCGGCGGAGATCAAGGCCCGACTGAACCTTCCCGACACCGTGAAGGTCATCACCATCGACGCGACGAAGATCACCCTGGAGGAGTTCGGACAGAACCGCCCCAACGCCCCTATGCTCGGCACCTTCGCCCACATCTTCAACGAGGTCCCCATCGAGGCCTTCATCGAGCATTTTTCCCACAAAATGGCCAAGCTCCCGGAGAAGATCCTCGCAGCAAACGTGCGGGCGATCCGGCGGGGATACGAGGAGGTGCAGGTCGGATGAAAGACCGTGGGAACAGTGCCGAGATGGGCAAACCGAAAAAGTGGCAGGATGTCCCCATGGGCGGCATCGCTTTCGGGTCCTCCGCCGAGGCCGTCGAAACCGGCCAGTGGCGCAGCATGCGCCCGGTCTGGGACGGCGAGAAGTGCATCTCCTGCCTCCTGTGCTGGAACCAGTGTCCCGACCGCTCCATCCTGACCGATGAAAGCGGCAAGGTCACCGGCATCGACACGTTCTACTGCAAGGGTTGCGGCATCTGCGCGCACATCTGCCCGAAGAAGGCCATCGAGATGCGGCCCGAGTCCGAGTTCACCGGCCCCGGCGCCGGCGCGAAGGGGGAATGAGCCATGCCTCGCAGGGAAATCACGTCGGGAAACTGGGCCTTCGCTGAAGCGATGCGCCAGATCAACCCGGACGTCGTCGCCGCCTATCCCATCACCCCGTCCACGGACATTCCCATGAAATTTGCGGAATTCGTGGCCAACGGCAAGGTGGATACGAACTTCGTCACCGTGGAAAGCGAGCATTCCGCCATCACCGCCTGCGTCACCGCCGCGGCGGCCGGTGCACGCGTCATGACCGCCTCCAGCGCCAACGGGGTAGCTCTCATGCACGAGATCTTCCCCATCGCAGGCTGCTTCCGGACGCCCATCGTCTTCGGGCTCGTGAACCGAAGCATCGGCGCCCCCATCAACATCCACTGCGACCACAGCGACAGCATGGCCGAGCGCGACGCGGGCTGGGTCCACCTCTACTGCGAGGACGCCCAGGAAGCCTACGACACGGCGATCCTGGCCGTCCGCCTGGCCGAGCACAAGGACGTCCTTTCCCCGGTCTTCGTTTGCCAGGACGGGTTCATCACGAGCCACGGCTTCGAACCCGTGGAAATTCTCGACGACGCCACCGTGAAGGCATTCGTCGGCGAGCGCGACGCGGACTTCCCGCTTTTGGACGTCGATCATCCGGTCACCTACGGCTCTTTCGCCATGGCCGAGTACTACTTCGAGATCAAGCGGCAGCAGGTCGAGGCCATGAAGAACGTGCTCAAGGTCTACGACGGGGTGGCGAAGGAGTACGAGGCCCTGTCCGGGCGCTTCTACCCCAAGCTCGAACGGTACCGCACGGAGGACGCTGATTTCACCGTGGTGGTGATGTCCTCGGCCTCCGGGGTCGTGAAGGACGTCGTGGACGAGCTGCGGGAACAGGGGATCAAGGCAGGCTGCCTGCGGGTGCGGATGTTCCGCCCCTTCCCCGCCGAGGAACTCGCCACGGCTTTGGGGAGTTCGAAGGCCATCGCGGTCCTGGACCGGGCCCTGAGCATCGGGGGGACGGCCCCCCTGGCCGCGGAAGTCAAGAGCGCCCTGTACGACTCGGGGAAACACGTCCCCGTGCAATCCTGCGTCTACGGCCTGGGCGGGCGGGACTTCTTCCCGCAGTACGCCCGTGAACTGTTTGCGGACCTTTCCGCGGGGAAGGTCTCCCGCGAAGAGCGTTACCTGGGACTGCTGGAATAGGGGGGAAAGGAAATGGCTATCCGGATCAAGGACTACACGCAAAAGCAAAGCCCCCTGACCAACGGGCACCGCATGTGCCCGGGCTGCGGCGCCCCGACGGCGGTGCACCAGGGGCTCATGGGGGTCGAATCCCCGATCGTGGTCGTCAACGCGACCGGCTGCCTGGAAGTGTCCACCACGGTCTACCCCTTCAGCTCCTGGAGGGTGCCGTGGATCCACACGGCCTTCGAGAACGCGGGGGCGGGCGTTTCCGGCGTCGAGGCTGCCTACGTTGCGCTGAAGAAGCGCGGAAGGATCGACAGGGACATCAAGTTCGTTGCATTCGGCGGCGACGGGGGCACCTACGACATCGGCCTCCAGTCCCTGTCCGGGGCCCTCGAGCGCGGGCACGATTTCACCTACATCTGCTACAACAACGGGGGGTACATGAACACCGGGGCCCAGCGGAGCAGCGCCACCCCGAAGGGAGCCAACGCCACCACTTCTCCGGCGGGAAGCGTCGTGCCCGGCAAGATCCAGAAACCGAAGGACCTCACCGCCATCGTGGAGGCCCACCATATCCCCTATGTCGCCCAGACGACCCTTTTCAACGCCACCGACGTGGCCGAAAAAGTGAAGCGGGCCGTCGAAACCCCAGGGCCCGCCTTCGTCAACATCCTCGTTCCGTGCGTCCTGTTCTGGGGGATCGATCCGGCC
>Ga0067045_1031795_pt1 | contig 11454 bp, 12 predicted proteins | sample TerdegcTABiofilm_FD_59184 | JGI IMG/M metagenome (GOLD analysis project Ga0067045, IMG submission 59184) | Combined Assembly of (Gp0054472, Gp0054536) Wastewater bioreactor microbial communities from Singapore -Terephthalate degrading...
ATAGATTGACCTATCCTGTATTAAGCACTATATACAAATTTATAATGTATAATTTTTAGCCGTGACAGGTCAACTAATATTTTTTATTTTAAAAACAGGAACTGTCACAAGACAGTTCCTGAATACGATATGTTACCCTAATTTTGCCAGAAGTGCTTCACTTACTTCTTTTACACCCGGAGTACCGTCAACTTCAATAATTTTAGGTTTACCACCATTTTGCTTTGAAATATCCTTGAAGTATTGAACTGCGGCTAATGTTCCTGTTTTTGTATCATAATATATATCATGACGCTTGTTAATAGCCGCTTCGTCCTGGTCATCAGCACGTGTTGAAAGCTTGCCACCACATACACGACACACAAAACCGCCATCTTTTTCTGCAGGCTTGATAGCATCAATGTATATGTTATTTGGATGATTATTGTCTTTTTCGCACAGTCTTCTGCCCATAATGCGTTTTTTTGCACTATCTCTGTCCAGAACTATCTCAATGACGTAATCAAGTGCCATGCCTGCTTCTTTTAGTGCTTTATCAAGGGCTTTTGCCTGCTCTACGTTTCGCGGGAACCCATCTAAAAGCCAGCCATTTTTGCAGTCAGCTTCCTGTAACCGGTTCAGTATCATAGGGATAGTGATATCATCTGGAACTAGGTCACCACGGTCAATATACGCTTTAGCTTTAACACCAAGCTCGGTGCCTTTTTTAATGTTTTCTCTGAAAATAACACCTGATTCAATGTGCGGAAGATTAAATTTTTTTTGTACAACCGCACCCTGCGTCCCTTTACCGCTGCCGTTTGGGCCAAATATTAGTATATTCATGGTACCACCTCTTGGATTAGTATGTGTATAGCTGAAACATTCAGCATAGAAAATCATTTCATAGCAACAGTAAAAAACTGTATATAATTGTAAAGTAAGTTTTTATGTGGGCGATAGCTCAGTAAACATTGACTAGGGATGATAAGTTATGCTGTTTGTTGGAACACTTCAGGGGGTGGTCCCCAATGGAACTGGCAGCAATGTATACCGTTTTCTTTATAAAAATGAAATGTATAGGAACGACTTTCGTAATAATTAGGATAGTTATCGGTATTTGTTTCTTTTAATCGTTTATTGAAATAGTTTAAAAATTCAACTAGAACATTGTCCAAACAATATGCAATGATTTTAGCAAGAGACATTTTCCATAATTTTTTTACATCTAAATACAATTCATATTCTGAATGATATACATATAAATGCACGCGTTTCCAGTTTTGTTTTCCCATCCTTTTTCTGTATGATAACCGTGTAAAGGCCTGAAAACGATACTTCTCTTTTTTAGCTGCGTAATTTATCAAAAGATAAATAAACGTGTGAAGTGGAATATTGTATTGTTTTGTGTAATATTCCAATAATTCACAATGTTGATACGATATGCAGGTGGTAGTTTCAAAAGTCATGTTCTATTCCTCCCAAAGTAGTATATATGTAAATTATAATACCGATAACTATCGCATAACACTTTTCCTGTAAACATTTTTTTATTGAAAATTATCATTATTGTAGTGTTCAATTTTAATAGTTCTATCTATCATATCAAAAAATAGGAGGTTCCCATGATAGTTAATATAGTACATGTTCATGTAAAGCCAGAGCATGTTGATGATTTTATTAAAGCAACTATCGAAAATCATAAAAATTCAATTAAAGAGCCTGGTAATTTACGATTTGATGTGTTACAGTGTACTGATGAGCCAACAACGTTTATTTTATATGAAGCATATATGTCACCTGAAGCGGCTGCAGAGCATAAAAACACATCTCACTATGCAATCTGGAAGGATACCGTTGCACCATGGATGGCACAACCACGTCAAGGTACCACCTACACCATCATTGCACCAACCGAGGTTACATTATGGAAATGATTTCGTTTACTGTGGGGCATTTGCCACAAACATATTTTGCTAAAGGAGCTATCGCTACATTACCAAAACACGCCAGGCACTTTGGAACGCATGTATTGCTTGTTACTGGTAGCCAATCGTTAAAGAAATCGGGAAGACTCAATGATATTGTAGCAATGCTTGACAATGAAGGAATACACATTGAACGCGTAGCTGTAAGCGGTGAGCCTTCACCACAGCTTGTTGATGATGCGGTGAAAGCATATGCAGGCAAGGGCATTGAAGTGGTGGTGTCAATTGGCGGGGGAAGTGTAATTGATGCGGGTAAGGCAATTTCAGCAATGTTACCTGTTGGTGGAAGTGTAACCGATTTTCTGGAGGTTGTTGGCACAAAACAGCATAGTGGTGTAAAGATTCCTTTCATTGCTGTGCCTACTACCGCTGGCACGGGGAGTGAAGCAACCAAAAATGCTGTGCTCAGTACAACTGGCAAAAACGGTTTTAAGCGCTCTCTCAGGCATGACAATTTTGTGCCCACTATTGCTATCATTGATCCAGAGCTTATGCTTGGGTGCCCTGCCGGAGTCACTGCAGCAAGCGGACTTGATGCGCTTACGCAATTAATTGAGTCGTATGTGTCAACACAGGCAAATCCTTTCACCGATGCACTGGCCGGAAGTGGTATTGCAAAGATTGGGCACAGTTTGTTGCCACTATGTATTCACCATAAAGATACGGTGTTCCATCGCGCTAATATGGCGTACGGCGCATTTATATCGGGCATAACGCTTGCGCATGCAGGGCTTGGCGTGGTGCATGGGTTGGCGGCTCCGCTTGGTGCATTGTTTAATATTCCTCATGGTGTTGCTTGCGGGACACTGTTAGCTTCAGCAACAAAAGCTACAATAAAAAAATTACAAGCATTGGGCGATAGTTACTATATAAAAAAATATGCTGCTATAAGTGAGCTTTTAACGGGGTATAAAAGCACCAGTAACCAGGAAGCCTGCAATAAGCTTATTGCCACATTAGAAGAGTGGACTGATATTTTGCACATGCCACGCCTGTCTGAATACGGTGTGCACGAGGTAGATTTTGCTGCGATAATTAAGGATGGTAGCAATAAGAATAATCCAACACCACTTAATGAACAGGAAATAATGCTCATGTTACAGGAACGATTATAAAAGTTGTTTCTTAGATAGAGAAACTATATAAAACAGAAATATTTATACCCCAAAAAATATCCCTCTGATCATTATAATCTCTATCAAATCTGAATTCATCCCCTGGATCATAGTTGGTTTTTTTAACATCAGCTTGTTTATATTTAAGATATTGATATCTAAAACCTGTGAGTAATGTTATATTAAATGAGGGAAGAAAATATGCTAATGACAATGAATTATTAATGCCATAGGCATTTAACGTGTATATGTATGATGGTGGATTTGCACCTGAGTTTTCCTTCCACGAATCTTCAACCTTTGTTCTCAGATATATTCCTGAAATATTCAAAAGCATGGCAAAATTTTCATCTAAAGGAATTGTCAATCCAATGCCTAAACCCGGACCATAACTGTTTGATAATAATTCACGGGAAAATGGGCCTGGAGGAGTATCATATATTCCTCTCTGTGTTTCAGTAAGATTATAGTGTTGAAACTTAAGCCCAACAAAAAATTGTACATAAGTAAATGCTCTGTAATTTAGTATGAAATCTGTATCATATTTTGTGATATCCATTGTTGAAAGGATTGATTTTGTGCCTCCTTCATACCACATTTTAATACATGAAGCAGTGTATTTCCCATAGATCATGTTTGCACCCAGGCTAAATGTATCACCAAGTTTTAATGACACTATTGGTCCAATCAAATAAGTATCATCCATTTTAAAATGTGTTTTTTCACCGGATTCATCGCGGAATATATCCCGAAATTCTTTTTCCCAGTGAGGTTTCCAGTTAGCATACCATAATGTTGCACCAACATTTAAATCTAATGCAAAGGCATTAGTGGAAATCATGATAGTCGCTATAATTAAAAGTTGTGATATTTTATTTATCATAACGTATCCCGTTCATCTGAAAATTTATAGTCAATAGTGAATATTATTTTATTTGATTATTGTATAATACAGAATATTAACAGAATGGTTTACGGTGTGGAATGTGCCCAATCTGAAATTATATCTTTATATTATAGTATACTATAAAATAATAAACATATATTGTAAGAATTATAAATAAATCTTTGCAAATGTCAATATATAATTAAATCATCATTTGTTATTGTAAATAGGCTCTTATTATCCTATTCGTGAACATTTTTAATCAAAAGAACTATCGAGTATCTTGAAAATTTCCTCTATGCTATCACAGCTAATTATGTCCTGCCTTAGTTTGCTTGCACCAGGAAACCCTTTAAGGTAATGCACAATATGCTTGCGCATAAGTATGACACCGTAAGAGCCATAGTGTTTTATCATAAGTTTGTAGTGTAATGCAATTGTTTCACGCTTCTCTTCCCACGAGGGAGTTTTTCCGCAAAATATCCAGGGATTACCCAATGCAGCGCGTCCAATCATCACGGCGCTACATCCGCTGGATTGTAATTTCCTCAGGGCATCATCATAGCTTGTGATGTCGCCATTCCCAACAATGGGAACCTTTGCGGTACGTGCAATATGGGTTATTGCTTCCCAGTCCGCTTTACCACTGTAGTACTGGTCACGCGTTCTGCCATGCACCGTAATGAAGGCAACACCAGCTTCTTCAAGTGCATGCACAACCTCCATATAATTTTTTGTGCCCTGCGAAAACCCAAGTCGTATCTTTGCTGAAACTGGCACATGTATGCTGGACACTACAGCGCAAGCTATTTTATACAGTAAATCAACATCTTTCAGTAAACCAGCACCTTTGCCGTTGTTACACACTTTAGGAGCGCAACAACCGCAGTTAATGTCAATACAATCAGGTTTAAGCGATAGTAACTGGCAAGCCGCTTCCTGCATAATAGCTGGGTCATTGCCAAAAATCTGAATCCCTAATGGCCTTTCGTATGGAGTGAATGTAAGCAGATCAAGAGTCTTTTTATTGTGCCGAACAATGCCATCGGCGCTGATAAGCTCAGTGAAAACCATCCCCGCGCCAAAAGAGCGAGCAATACGCCTGAACGGCGAGTCGGTGTAACCAGCCATTGGCGCAAGCATGATAGGATTTTGTAATTGAATTGGAAAGTCCATAGCTAAAAAAACCATAGCACAACAGGTTACACTGTTAAAATTAAATTTTCTTCACGCCGGGATATATAGCTCTGACCCCAGTTTATGGCACTGAACCCTTACCGAGCGTATCAGCGATTTTTGCGCACGCTACGAGAGGGAAAAATTCCACACGCAGAGATGCAAAGACTCCAGAGTATGATGCTCTGACCCCCGTTAATCAGCGCACGTATCGTTCTCTGCGCACTTAGCGTGATTATCCCTTTAATCAGCATGTATAAATTTTATTTATCATCAATATTTTATACTTGATAAAAAATTGTTACTGCAACTACAATAACTGACACTATACGTAATACCATACAGGGGGTTTGGTACCATGAAAAAATATATAGTACTTTGCTGCAGTATCATACTTTGTGCAATGCCATTATTTGCACAGGATTTTACTATAATTCAGACAACTGACCTGCATTCACATTTTTTAGGGTTTTCACCCAATATTGATTATACACCTAATACAATAAATGATGATGCTACCGTTGGTGGTTTTGCACGTATTGCTACTGTCATCAATGACATTAAGAAAAGCAGAAAAAATCCTGTACTGCTGCTTGATTCTGGCGATTTTTTAATGGGATCAGTGTTTCATCTTTTGTGCCGTGAAGAAGCCTTTGAACTGCGCCTCATGAAAAAAATGGGTTATGATGTCATTACACTGGGTAATCACGAATTTGATCTGTATCCCGATGGTCTGGCGCGCATCATACGGGCAGCACAGAAGTACAATGCATTGCCTGCAATTGTTGCAAGCAATATTGTATTCAGTGCCGATAGCAAGGATGATGATAGCCTTGAAAAAGTCTTTGAAGACGAGTTGGTCAAACCATATACTGTGATGACAAAAGGAACATTAAAGATAGGCTTTTTTGGGCTTATTGGGAAAGATGCTGCGGAAGTTTCACCATTTGCTCATCCTGTAACCTTTGCTGATCAGGTACAAACAGCAAAACAGATGGTGGATATATTGCGAAACAAAGAAAAGGTTGATGTAGTAATATGCATTTCGCACAGTGGCATCAGAAAGTATCAGGATAAAGATGAAATTGAAGCTGGACGTTCCGAAGATGTGCAGCTGGCAAAAGAAGTCAAAGGAATTGACGTTATCATCAGTGGGCATACTCATGTAAAAATAAAACAGCCAATTATTGTTGGCAAAACAATCATTACACAGTCGTATGAGTATGGCAAGCAGGTTGCTGTTCTTGACTTGAGTTTATCAAAAGATGGTGTCGTATTAAAAAACTATACATATATTGACATCAATGATTCTATAAAAGGGGATCCAGCAATAACTGCTCTCATCAATCAGTTTGTGCAAAGGATTAATCAACAGGTACTATCGCCCCTAAAACTTACATGCGATAGTGTGCTTGCCAAAACAAAATTTGATTTAGTCATCAAAGAGGAAGAAACTAACCTGGGCAATCTGATTGCTGATTCAATACGCTGGTATGTTAACAGCGTTGATTTTGATCCAAAGGATCCTGATAGCAGGGTAGCAATAGGTGTAATATCTAACGGTGTCATTCGCGACAACATTGTGGTGGGTAAAACAGGTAAAGTGGTGCTGTCTGATGCATTTGCTACTATTCCGCTTGGCATTGGCATGGATGAAAAAAAGACCATGGGCTATCCACTGATAACCTGCTATGTGTATGCGTCGGAAATTAAGAAGGCACTTGAAATTTTAACAAGCATCTATCCACTAAAAGGGAACGATTATTTTATTCAGGTTTCGGGCGTCAAATTTACCTATAATCCCAACCGAATGCTTTTTGATCGCGTGACGGAAATCTGGATTGGCGATGAACAAAACGGCTATGTGCCACTTGATTATTCGGATAATAATAAAAAGTTATATCGTATTGCTGCTGATATTTATAATGCAACGTTTTTAAAAATCATTGGCAACTTCACCTGGCATATTCTGGACATTGTACCCAAATGGCGTGACGGGAAACCAATAGAAAAGCTTACCGAAGCACGTGTTGATGCTGATAAACGAAAACCTGGCATACAGGAAGCAAAGGAATGGATAGGTGTTATTGAATATATCCGTAGCTTCAAGGATGAGGACGGTGATGGCACTCCTGATATTCCTGCTATGTATCAGGGGATGCTTGGGCGTATAGTTGTTGAAGCAAGCTTAAATCCATATCATTTACTCAAGCGCGGAACAAAGGTTACCTGGATTGGATTTATAATTTTTTTAATAATGGTGGCGATAGTTACTGTGGTAGTGGTGGTTGTAGTTAAAAGATTTAGAAAATAGCAGATAGATTATTGTTATTTTCTGCATTCTCTGGAGCTGTCCCAAAAGAGGTCGTTGAGTAAATTTTGCAAACATTATATCGTAATACTTGCTCATTTCGATACAATTATACCATAAAATCCGGTAAAATTACTCAATGAGCGTTGCGAAATTTGTATCGAAACGACTTTTAGGACACCCCCAGGGCATAAATAAGAAGTTATACAGGGAAGCTATATCTATTCAGGCTGAAAATTATATGTCCAGTATACTATCAAAACGAAGAAAAGAATTGAAGCAAAAGTATTATCTACGTGCGGTAGAGAAAACAGATAAAGCCGTTTCATTATTGTATTCACTGGGCGCAGCAGAAGTGTATATTTTTGGTTCGCTCCTTCATCCAGAGGTTTTTGATGAAATGTCAGATGTAGATATATATGTTCAGGGATTAACTCAAGAAAAAAGAAAAGGATTGTTCACTAGCCTTGAAGAAATATTTGGAGAAATTACATTTGATTTATTATTTGACGATGATAGTATGCGTCCTGAGATTATTGAAAAAATAAAAAAAGAAGGTAAACTATGGAAGCCCTCATAGCTGATATAAAAGCTGATATAACTTATTTACAAAAAGAAAAAAATAGTATCATGAGGAAATTAAAACGTTTAGAAACCGAAAAAGATTATGAAAATATTGATTCACATATAAAAGCAATAGCTGGGTCATTACATTCAATATATACAGGTTGTGAGAATATTCTTGAAAGGATTATACGAACCATTGATGGCGATATCCCACTAGGAAAAGATTATCACAGCTTGCTTTTACGAAGGGCTATTACAGAAATAGAAGGTGTTCGCCCACCAATTATAACTATAGAAATATTTACAAAATTAGATGAAATGCGAGCATACAGGCATAAATTTAGAAATATATATCTGTATCTCATTGCTCCTGCGCGTATAATAGAACTTGCAAACGAAGGGATAGCACTTGTTGAGAAATTTAATACTGAAATAAATGAGTTCTGTTCGTTTTTAGAAAAAAATTAAAAAAATCACCATTAATTCCTTTACCTGAAAAGTGTAAAATATTTTCAGAATGTTTATAATATGTTGAACCACAAATGATACGCATAAAAAGTTGAGAATATGGATACGCATAATACCTCAACACTCTTATGGGTGTAGCGTCACTCATTTGTGCAAGCAATACTAATAAATACTAAATAAATGCTGAATACAACTGTATCATAATTCCATAACGCGTTTGACTTAACCAACAATTTACTTTTAAAAATGTTTTTATCCAATAAAATGCTATCTCGATATTCCATCGTTCCCGATGGAGTTCTGCTATGTCAGCATTGCGCATATCATTGCTATTTGTTAATAACGCACATGTCTGTCGCCGTTTATTGGTATCCACAGATGTAAAGCGTATCATCCTAAAAATAGCTTTCTCTAGTATATATTTCAGTTGTAACAACAAGCTCCTCCCATTGTGTAATCCCATGTATTATTGATGAAATAAAACTATTGAAAACATCTTCTGGACCGGATGCTTCTTGATATACCGATTATACTTGTTTTCCTTTGCAATAGTGTTGACTTTTTGCATCATATCATAGACAATATCCGAGAATGTCATTTGATAGCCTCCTTATACGCGTGTGATTTAGTTAGTACCATTGTATAATGAGGCTTTTTTAATTAATAGCTTTTTTTATTTTTTATTGTTTAGGAATAATTGGTGAATGCTATTACGAAATTCACTTATTATAATTATATAATAAATGTTTGACAAAATTAAATTATGTATTACTTTATATGTAAAGTAATACATTTTAAAGGGAGTAATGTATGTCATTATCTAAAATTACCAAAAAAGGGCAGATTACATTACCTGCAAAATTAAGAAAAAAACTTAATACTGATGAAGTTCACATAAAGATGGTTGATGATGTAATTATTATAACACCTGCAAAAAAATTAGGTGGGATTTTTAAGAAATATGCAAAAAAAGATATTCCTATTGATACATTGTTAAAAAAAGAAAAAGAGGCATTTGCCGATGCAATCACGGAAAAGCATACTCATTGATGCAAATATTATATTGCGATATTTGTTATGTGATAGCAAAGATCTTTATTATAAAGCTGAAAAGTTTTTTAAAGAAGTTGAAAAAGGTAATATCAAAGCCTATATACATCATGCAGTATTAGCTGAGGTTGTCTATGTTTTGACAAAAGTATATAAAATAAAGAGGAATGAAATTGCTGATATTTTGATTGAGTTTATTTCACATAAAGGAATATTAGTTGATAATAAAGAAATTATTATAAACTCATTGCGTATTTATTGTAATAGTAATTATGATTATGTGGATTGTCTATTGTGTGCATATTCATATGCATATACAGTTTATTCTTTTGACAAAGATATAAACAATTACATTAGCAAAGAACGCCTCTATTTGGGCTGATGGATGAAACAATATTATCATAAAGGCAAAAAAATTAAAATAGAAGTCTTTGCTTTACTCCTTCATCTTGAATGTTTTGATGAAATGTCAGATATAGATATATATGTTCAGGGATTAACTCAAGAAAAAAGAAAAGGATTGTTCACTAGCCTTGAAGAAATATTTGGAGAAATTACATTTGATTTATTAAAAGTGATTGACTTTTAATACATTTTAATTTAAAATCTACAGAACTATTAAATTTATTTTAACTTTTTTGGCTTAAATCATTAATAAAACCTTTTGCATCAGTATTGTAAAAGGTATTTTTATGCTCATCTAAAATTATTAAAACGAGGAGGGTAATAATGATTGGGTTTCTTAACAAAACGACATTGATTATAGTAATGCTATCATTACTCATTTTTGTTTCATGTTCAGGATCTTCAAGTTCAAGTTCAGACGATAACTCAATTGCAAATGCAGTTTTAAGTTCATTTATTGATATACCAGCAGCACTTACAGGAGTAGATACGCAAGGAGGGAAAAGTGTACGTTCATACTTACTAAATAATTTTACTAAAAGCTATACTGTGCCTGATGGAGTGCCTATTGATAATATAGAGTGGGGGTTAGCATACTGGTGGCAACATGCACGTGTGTTTATTCAACTGGGTGATGAGTTTAAAAATTTCACTAAAGAAATACTACAAATTGTTTTTTCACATCCTGAACTTTTTGAAAATCCCGGGATGACAATACAGTACAATGGAGATTTAGGTGCAGGTACAATAACAGCTGAAAAAAATCCAGTTGATTATGATTGGAAAGTAACACTTGAGGAAGGATATGAAGAATTTGATGAAAATGATCCTGAAAAAGCATATATACGTCTCATTTTGTGCTTTTCCATAGTGAATGATAAAGCTAAAGGGTTTGCCCTCATAGATGCAGTTGATCGTGATGAAACAGATGCGGATGGAGATGATCATTCCGATTATTATAAAGAATACATCGTCAAAATAGACTTTGATGCAACAGGATCTGAAAAAACTATGGAAGTGCAGGCTGATTGTAATCTAGAACCTTTGTTGCAGTGGTATGCAAATAACTTTGATGAACTTACTGATGATTCCCTAAATAAAGCAATTCAACATTTTCAAGATGCAGGTCCAAAAACCATGCTGATGAGGGTAACGCAAAATGGAAATGATTATACACTAACAAGCTCAGTATATATGGAAACATGGAATTATTGGTATAATAATGATGGTAGTGAAAAATATGGTTGGCCTGGTGGTGATACTCCCCTTTGGGATACAAAAGCCCCAGATGCAGAAAAACGGCGAATGTATACAATACGGGCAAGAAGTGATGGAACGGTTGCGCGTATAGATATTGCTTTCCCAAAACAAGCAGATGATGCAAATAATATTTTTAATGTTGAAAATACTCCTGGAAGTATTCTATGGGATAATTTCCAATCTCAATATGTTAATGGTAATTGTGGAATCCAAGATGAAGCAAAATTAAAAATTCAAGTTGATCAAATG
>Ga0067045_1031796_pt1 | contig 11451 bp, 12 predicted proteins | sample TerdegcTABiofilm_FD_59184 | JGI IMG/M metagenome (GOLD analysis project Ga0067045, IMG submission 59184) | Combined Assembly of (Gp0054472, Gp0054536) Wastewater bioreactor microbial communities from Singapore -Terephthalate degrading...
CACGGCCCAGGCCGTGGGCCGCCGCGCCCTGCACGACATGACCCGGGTGGTGCCCGGCGAGAGCAAGGATCCGGCGTTTCTGGCCGGGCAGCTTTTAAGCGCCGGGGACGTGTGCCGCCTGCACACCATGGGTCGGGAGCGGGTGTTCGTCATGGAGGACGTGGACCCGGGCCTGGAATGGATCCACGAGAACGAGGCCGCCGTGGCCTTTGCCCGGGCCATGGCCGGAGAGGGCGTCAGCTTCGAGGAGCCCCCCCGGGAAGGAAAGATCAATTTCCGGGCCGAGAAGGAAGGGCTTCTGCTTCTTGACCGGTCCATGCTCCGGGCCTTCAATATGGTGGAGGGGGTCATGTGCGCCTCCAGGCAGGGCTTTTTGCCGGTGGAGGGCGGCAAGCGCTTCGCGGCCTGCCGGGCCATTCCCCTGTATCTGTCCCGGGCGGCCTTCGACCGGGCCATGGCCGTTCTGGAAGACGGCCCCCTGTTTCGCATCGCGCCCATCGAACCCCTGCCCACGGGCATCCTGGTGACCGGAACCGAGGTCTTCAAGGGGCTGATCCAGGACCGGTTCATCCCCATCGTGAAAAGCAAGGTGGAGAAGTTCGGCTGTCCCATTTCAGGCACGGCCGTGGTTCCGGACGACATGGAGGCCATCGCCAGGGCCGCCTCCGAACTGGTGGCCGACGGGGCCAGGCTTCTGGTGACCACGGCCGGGCTTTCCGTGGACCCGGACGACGTGACCCGGCGCGGCCTGATGCAGGCCGGGCTGACAGGGGCCCTGTACGGCGCGCCGGTTCTTCCCGGGGCCATGACCTTGGTCGGGCGCATGGGGCCGGCCAGGGTCCTTGGCGTTCCGGCCTGCGCCCTGTACTATCAGATTACGGCCCTGGACCTGCTTCTGCCCAGGCTTCTGGCCGGGGTGGACATGACCAGGGCGGACCTGGCCGAGATGGCCGAGGGCGGGTATTGCCTGACTTGCAAGACCTGCACCTTCCCCAAGTGTCCCTTCGGCAAGTAGGCGCCGGGACCAAGGGGTCGTTCCAGGCCTCCCCGGAGGGTGCGGGCGTCGGGTGCGGCGTCCGGCCGGTCCCGGGGAGGCGAAAGCCCATGCCACTCATCCGCGCGCCGGCGCAGCGCCTGGCGATCGGACTCCTGTCCGCCTGTCTGGCCGTGGTCCTGTGGCCGTGCGCCCCGGCCCCGGCCTATACCCTTTACGGCTTCGAGGACGAATACGGCATCGTGCATCTGGCCGAGACCAAGACCTCCGAGCGCGACGTGCTGGTGTATGAGGGGCCGGCCGATCCCAGGCTCGGTTTCACCGAGATCAAGAGGCTTTTGCGGCAAAAGGGCGGGGTCGCGGCGGCCCGCCGCCAGGACTGGATCGCCGACACGGTCAGGCCCTATGGGGCCTTTCCGGCCTCGGGCGGCGGTCCGTACGCCTTCGGGCCGGTGACCACCTCGGGACCCCTCGTGGACATGATCAGGCGCTCCAGCGCGGCCCATCGGGTGCCGATGGAGCTCTTGTACGCGGTGGTGGAGCAGGAGTCGGGATTCCAGGCCGGGGCCGTCTCTCCCAAGGGCGCCCAGGGGCTCATGCAGCTTATGCCCGACACCCAGGCCACCATGGACGTGGCCGATCCTTTCGAGCCCGAGAAGAACATCGCGGCCGGGGCCAGGTTCCTGCGCATGATGCTCGACCGGTTTCGGGAAACGCCCCTGGCCCTGGCGGCCTACAACGCCGGACCGGAGGTCGTGGCCCGAAGCGGCGGCGTGCCGCCCATCCCCGAGACCCTGCGGTACGTGCAGCGGATCATGGCCAGACAGGCCATGCTGCAGGGGATGTTCGACCGGGAAGAGAAAAGGAAGGCTCCGGCCGTGGTCACGCCACGGGCTTTAGGCGGGAAGCGGCCTCATCCAGGACCTTCGAGCGGAAATTCTCCACGTTGACATAGGTCATGGCGCCCACGAACCGTTCCACGTCGGAAAATTCGGGCAGAACGCGCACATACTGGTGCTCTCCGGAGATGTGCTCGTCCTCGGGGTAGTCCACGATATAATAGACCAGGAACCGGCCCTTGCGGGTGCGAAACGCGGCCAGGGTGACCAGGTGGCATACCCCGGGATATTCCGGGGCGTCTTTCTCGTCGGCGTGGTTGTGGTACGAAAGCAACGCCCCCGTGAACACCAATGCGCCGTCCCCCCGGCTCAGGCGGTAGCGTCTGACTTTTCCCAGATGTTTGGGGGCCAGGCATTTTTCCGTCAGCGGTCGAAAAAGAGGCATGTCGGGCTCCGTGGTTCATCCCGGGCCGAGGGGGGAACCGGCCCGCCTGATGCTTTCGCGCCGCCGTTCATAGCCTCTCCCGGCTTCGGCGTCAAAACCCCTCCTGACTTTGCAGCGTCTCGCTGGTAGTCTCCCCCCAGACACAAGGAGGCTTCATGGATATCGCGACAGTGCACCCGGACACCCTGTGCGCCCGGGCCGGGGAACAACTCGACAGGCGGGTGGGCGGGGTGACCACGCCCATCCACACGGCCTCGGCCTACATGCGGGCCGACGTCGGCGGCCGGGAGGCCTACCGCTATCCCCGTTACGCCAACATTCCCACCCAGGCCGCCCCGGCCGAAAAGATCGCCGCCCTGGAAGGGGCGCAGGACGGACTGGTGGTGTCCTCGGGCATGGCCGCCGAGGCCGTGGCCCTGCTGGCGGTGCTTCAAGCCGGGGACCACGTGGTCTTCCAGGCCGACCTCTACGGGGGCACCCACCATTTCCTGTCCGTGGAACTGCCCCGCCAGGGCATCGGCTACACCCTGGTGGAGCACGCCGACGCCGCAAACCTGGAGGACGCGGTGCGCGACGACACCCGGGCGGTGTACGTGGAGACGCCCTCGAATCCGCTTTTCCATGTCGTGGATCTGGCGGCCGTGGCGGCCATGGCCCGGCGCCGGGGCATCATAAGCATCGCGGACAACACCTTCGCCTCGCCCATCAATCAGAATCCCCTGGGCCTGGGCTTCGACCTGGTGGTCCACAGCGGCACCAAATACTTAAACGGTCACAGCGACTTAAACTGCGGGGCCGTGGCCGGAAGCCGCGAGATCATGGGCAAGGTCCGGGAGCGGGCCGTGGACTACGGCGTGACCTTAAACGTCTACGACTGCTTCCTTTTGGAGCGGGGCATGAAGACCCTGGCCCTGCGCATGGCCCGGCACAACGCCAACGCCATGGCCCTGGCCGAGTTTCTGGCCGGGCACGACATGGTCTCACGGGTCTTTTACCCGGGCCTGCCCGGGCATCCCGGCCACCCCGCCGCGGCCCGGCAGATGCGCGGATTCGGGGGCATGCTGTCTTTCGAACTGGACTGCGAGCCGTGCCGTGCCAGGGCCTTCGTGGCCGGTCTGGAACTTGTCCTCGAGGCCGTGAGCCTGGGAGGGGTGGAGTCGCTGATCTGCTTCCCGTGCGAAACCTCCCACGCCAAGATGTCCGCCGAGGACCGCCGGGACCGGGGCATCTCGGACACCCTGATCCGCTTCTCCGCAGGCATCGAGGCCATCGAGGATATCATGGAGGATCTGGAACGGGGCTTCGCCTCGGCCAGGCGCTGAGTGGAACCATACCGAAGAACGAGGAAACATCTGGACCAGGCCCGGCCTCGTGCTTACCTGGAAAGACCACCCGGCGAACCCGCCGGGAAACGCCGACAGGAGAACGCACATGCGAAAGCCGGTATGGTGTCTGGTCTTGGCGGTTTGCCTTTTGTACCCCTTGGCGGTCCTGGCCGGGGAGGCCTCGGAATCTCCCGGGGCCGCGCCCCTGCCCGTGGGCGCGACCTTTCCCGACCTGCCCCTGGGGTCGGCTCTTTCCCCCGAACAGAGGGCCTATCTGGGCATCGCCAAAAAGGAGGGACCGGTATCCCTGGCCGATATCTCCGCCCCGGTCGTGGTGGTGGAAATCTTCAGCATGTACTGCCCCCACTGCCAAAAAGAGGCCCCTCTCGTGAACGACCTGTTCGACCTCCTGGAAAAAGGCGGGCATGCCGACAAGGTCAAACTACTGGGAATCGGCGCCGGCAACTCGGCCATGGAGGTGGACATCTTCCGGGCCAAGTTCGAGCCCCGCTTCCCCCTGGTCCCGGACCAGGACTTCACCGTTCACGACGCCTGCGGCCGGGTGGGCACGCCCTATTTCTACGTGCTTGCCAGGAAGCCCGGCGAGGCGGCATATACTGTGGCCATAAGCCGCCTTGGGCGCATGGATTCGCCCGAATCCCTCGTCAACGACATCCTGGCGGCCGCACCGTGACCTTGTGAGGAAATTCACATGGATCATATTGATCGTTTTGCGGGCCAGAATCAAACCGGGTGTCCCCTGCCCGCGATCCGGGGCCTGGGGGCTCTCGCGGCCATGGCTGCGGCCCTGGCCGTCGTCCTGCTCGGCGCGATTGTGGCGGCCTGGGCCGAGGAATCCCCGGGATTCGCGGAAAGCATTTTCCAGTCCGCCGGGCCTCAAAAACCCGTGGACAGCGTGCTCGCCGTGGCCCCGGGCGACCCCATGCCCGACTTCGACCTGCCGGCCATCGATGGCGGCCGGGTCCGCCTGGCCGATTATGTGGGCAAAAAGAAGCTGGTCATCTCTTTCGTCCCGGCGGCCTGGACCCCGGTGTGTTCCGGACAGTGGCCCGGATACAACATCGCCAAGGAGATTTTCGAGGCCGAGAACGCCGCACTCCTGGGCATCAGCGTGGACAACGTGCCCTCCCTGCACGCCTGGGTGACCCAGATGGGCGGGCTGTGGTTCCCGGTGGCCTCGGATTTCTGGCCCCACGGCGGCCTGGCCGGAAAGCTCGGCATTCTGCGGCCCGAGGGGGTTTCCGAGCGGGCCATCTTCATTGTCGACGAAAAGGGGATCATCCGGTCCATAGCCGTCAGCGACATCAATGTCCGCCCGGATCTTGGCGAACTGGTGCGGGCCTTGCGCGACCTGCACTAGGCTGGAGGGGGCATCGACCGTCTGATCGGGGAACTCCGATATATTTAAAACAGGTACGACCGGCCAGATGACCGGCCGGCCCGGCAAACCGCCAAAAGGAGTCTTCATGAAATCCGTCAAGGGCAGCCAGACCGAAAAGAATCTGCTCACCGCGTTCTCCGGGGAGTCCCAGGCCAGGAACCGCTACACCTACTTCGCCAGCGTGGCCAAAAAAGAGGGCTTCGAGCAGATCGCGTTCATCTTCACCGAAACCGCCGACCAGGAGAAGGAGCACGCCAAGCGGCTGTTCAAATTTCTGGAGGGCGGCGAACTGGAGATCGCCGCCGCCTTTCCGGCCGGGATCATCCGTACGACCCTGGACAACCTCAAACACGCCGCCGAGGGCGAGCACTACGAACAGACCGTCATGTATCCGGACTTCGCCACGGTGGCCCGCGAGGAGGGCTACGGCCTGATCGCCTCGGTTTTCGACGCCATCGCCGTGGCCGAGCGCTTCCATGAACGCCGTTACGTGGAGTTGGCCGGGAACATCGAGGCCGACCGGGTTTTCAAACGCCCGGAGAAGGTCGTGTGGCGGTGTCGCAACTGCGGCTACATCCACGAGGGCGCCCAGGCCCCGGAAAAATGCCCAGCCTGCGACCACCCCCGGGCCCACTTCGAACTTCTGGGCATCAACTGGTAGCCCCCGGGGAGAGGGCTTCGCCCCCTCCCCGGACGCCGGAGACCTCCCCGCGTCCCTACGGTCCGGCCTTGGCCGGGCCGCGGCGGAAGGGCAGAAGGGCGTTCAACTCGTCGATATAGTCGCGTTCCAGGCGGTTGATCTCGGTGAGGTTGGCCCGAAAGACGCGGTCGAAGCGGGGATCGCGGTGCAGGTGCAGGCTTGTGGTCGGGATGGACACGAAGCCGCGCCGGGCCTTGTGCTCGCCGCCCATGCCCGGGTCGTAGAGCCGGATGCCCTGTTCGATGGCCCATTCGATGGGGGTGTAGTAGCACAGTTCGAAGTGCAGGAAGTCCACGTGCCTCGTGGCGCCCCAGTAGCGGCCGTTCAGGCGGTCGCCCTTGCGCACGAGCATGGCCATGGCCAGCGGATCGGGGTTGGCATCCTGGAAGGCGGCCACGAAGGCCAGCCGGTCCCTCGGGAGCGAGGGCAGGGCGTCGAAAAAGTCAGGGGTCAGGTAGCGGCAGCCGTAGTCCCCGAACTTGTCGTTGGTCGAGGTGTAGAAGCGGTACATGGACGAGTAGAGGTGGCCGGGGATGTCGCCTCCGGAGAGCAGGCGGACCCGGATGCCGCGTTCGCGCAGGGATCGGCGTTCACGCAGGATGTTCTTGCGGCCCTGGCTGCCGAAGCGGGCCAGATAGTCGTCGAAGGTCCGGTAGCCCGGGTTTTCCCATATGTAGCCCTGGTGCAGCCACGAGTTCATGCCCTGTTCGCGCATGATCGCGGCGAACCGGGGATCCACGAACAGGAGCGAGACGCCCGAAAGCCCGTTGGTGGCGCACAGGCGCTCCAGGGCCTCCATGATCACCAGGCACATCCGGCGTTCGTCCTGGCCCGGGGCGACGAGGAAGCGGTATCCCGTGGCCGGGGTGAACGGCGAGGCCCCCAGGAGCTTGGGGTAGTAGGGCACGGCCATGCGTCTGGCCACCTCGGCCCACAGGTGGTCGAAGACGAATTCCCCCTCCCCGTGGGCCTTGACGTACAGCGGGGCGGCGGCAATCAGCCGCGGGCCGTCCAGGACCAGGACGTGCACCGGAAACCATCCGGTGCGCATGGACACGCTGCCCGAGGTTTCCAGCAGGTTCAGCCATTCCCATTCCAGAAACGGAGTGGCCGCTGGCAGGGCCAGGGCGTTCCACTGGTCCCGGTCGATATCGGCCATGGCCTTGCGGAAGGTGACGGCGTAGGTGGAGCGGCCTGTCGGAGAGCTCATGACGGCGACCGGCCGGGCTTGAGGAAGATGGTGGTCCGCCATACCCCGTTTTCGTAGTCGCGGCGTTTCCAGGCGGCGGCGGCCAGAAAGACCGGGGCGTATTTTTCCCACTCGCTGTTGTCCAGGATGAGCCAGCCGCCGGGTCTGATCTTCTCCATGGCGTTTATGGCGCATTCCACCCTGGCCCGGCCGTCCACGAGCACGAAGTCGAAGTGCTCGTCGGGGTAGGAGAGGATGTGGTCGAAATAGGCGGCGAATTCGGGCAGACGCGGCGCAAGTCCCAGGGATTCCCATACGGCCGGCCTTGGGGTGTCCACGGCGGTGGCGGCCCCGGGCGGAAGAAAGGCCAGGGTGACGTTTTCGGCCCGGTGCCGTTTAAGGAGGGCCGTCACCTTGCGCCGCCATTTTTCGTTGTGCTCCACGGTCACCAGGGAGGCCACGCGCCGGGAGAAAAACACCGTGCTGCGGCCGCCTCCGAACTCGAAGCCGCGCATGTCCGAGCGCAGCCCGGCGCGCAGGAAACGGACCGCTCCGGCGTTGATCCACGGATAGGCCGGGTCGAGCAGCAGGCGCGCCCGGGTGGGCAGGTAGAGCACGGCCCGGGCCAGCCGGCGCAGGCGTTGTGTCGGGGAGGTGGCGCGGGGAACGTAACGGATGAGCATGGGATGTCCCTGGAAAAGCCTGTCACGCCGCCCGCGTTCAGGCGACGGCCTCCTGGGCCGCCGCGACCGGGACGCGCCCGCGCGTTTCAGGAGGGCTTGGTTTCCGAAAGGGCGGCCAGAGCCTCGTCCACAGTGCCGTACAAGGCGAACACCTTGCGCAGGTCCGTGATCTTGAGGATTTTTTCCAGTCGTTCCCCGATGTCGCACAGGGCCATGGCCCCTTTTTCCTTCATGAGCCGATTGCGCAGGGTGATAAGCGTCCCGATGCCGCAGCTGTCGAGAAAGGTCACGCCCGCGAAGCTGATGACGAGCTTTTTGATGTCGCAGGAATCCAGTGAGGGGGTGATATGCCGCAGGGCCTCGTTGCACACGGTGTAGTCGAATTTTTCCGGGAGCTGGCCGACCAGGATCACGCCGTTTTTTTCGGTGATGGAAAGTTTCATATGGAATGCGGACTCGCTTGTGGATGTTGAAAACGTCAGTATGCTCGTTAGCATGCTCCACAGGGACAGGCAAGCCGGGCCCGGAGGACGGCGGTCCGGGCTTGCGGACCTCGGACGCTGTTGCGGCTTGATTCCCTGACGGGGGCCGGATAGTGTCCTGGCGGTGGGAAAATGCCGTTCGGGCGCAGGGAACGTACGCATGACGGCGGGAAGGCCGAAGCATAACCACGAGGGAGTCAGGACATGAATGCGGTCAACATGGCGGACCTCTTTGACATGACCAAGTGGGGGGAGGATTTCACCCGGGAGGAGGTGGAGGTCATCGCCGGCCACCTGAATCTTGCGCAGTACGCCGACGGCGAGTGCATTTTTCGGGAGGGTGACCGCGAGGATTTCATGGCCTTCATCGTTTCCGGCAATGTGGACATCGCCAAGGAGGGCGGGGACGAAACGGAGGCGGCCATCGTCACCCTGCATCCGAGGACCCACCTCGGGGAGATGGCCTTCGTGGACGGAGAGCCCCGTTCCGCCACGGCCAGGGCCAGGGGCGAGGTCACCCTCCTGATCCTTTCCAAGGAGCATTTTCGGGCCATCCTCAAGGAGAATCCGGACATCGGGGTGAAAATGCTCATGAAGATCGCCATGCTTTTAAGCCGCCGGTTGCGCCAAACCACGGGAAAGCTGGTGGCCGGGGAGGCATAGAACCTCCCGTCGTCGCCGACGTTCCCTGCGGGAAGCTCCCGGATCGCCGGGAACGCCGGTAACAATGTCCCGGAAGTAGAGAGCATGCTGATGAAAAATGACGTACCCCCCCCACGGCCCGAATCCTGCTCGGAACATTTGTGCGCCACGCTGGACCGTCTGGACGTCCCCCGGGAATCCAAATGGCGCGCGCTGATTCTCTACATGCGCAGCATCAAGGAATACGACTTCCTGGATGTCCGGCAAAAGGAACTCATCCAGAAGCTCGTGGTGGGGGTGCTTAAGGACAAGGATTTCTCGGAGGCCAAGTTTCGCGAGGTGGTGCGCCAGAACGAGCGCATCCTGCACGATCCCTGGCGGGAGAAGATGTCCGCCGCCCTGAAGGAAACGGCCAGGCTCGTAGGGGAAATGTATCGTGTTATCGGTCGGCGGCGCGAGGATGTGGAAGACCTGGAAACGGCCACGGTCCAGGCCGTGGAGAGCGGCAAGGCCATTGACGAGGTCATCGGGACCATCCGGACCGGCTTTCGGGACATGATCGCGGGCATGGAGAAGGATGCGGACGTTCTCCAGGAACTGAGTTTCACCGACGCCCTGACGGGCATCGGCAACCGCCGGGCCTTTGATCAGGCCGCAAAGGAGGCCCTGGAAACGGCGGGACGTCTTCACGACCCCTTGTCCCTGCTGATGATCGACATCGACCATTTCAAGGATTTCAACGACGAGCACGGCCACCGCATCGGGGATCAGGCCCTGGCCACGGTTGGCTCGCAGCTCAAGGCCTTCGCCGAGGAATCCTTGTCCCGGGACGGTCTGAACATTACCCCGGCCCGGTATGGCGGCGAGGAGTTCGCGGTGATCCTGCCGGGGGTGCCCAAGGACAAGGCCGGGGATATGGCCGAGATTCTTCGGAACAAGATCGGAAGCTACAATTTCGTGATCCGTGACCTGGCCGGACAGGTCGTCAGCGCCGGGATCAAGATCAAGGTCAGCATCGGCGTGGCCGAGCTTCTGACCGACTGCGGCATGGCCGCCGATTTGGCCCACCTTGTGGATGCGGCGGACAAGGCCCTCTATCAAGCCAAGGCCTCGGGTCGGGACCGGATATGCCTCTATTCCTCTGGAATGTCGGCGGCCGCTCGGGGGAAAAGGGTTCGGACCTAGCGCGGGGGATTCGACATCCGGACCTGGAGCCGCAACAGCCGGATGCCGGACTCATGATGTTTATTCACAACCACGGCCGTGGTTGTGAAGGGATGGGACATCAGGCCGCCCAGACCTGCTCAAGCATGGCTTCGACTTCGTCCTTGCGCGTCCGGAGGAGGTTCCGGCACACCCCTTTCAGCCGGTCGCGCACTTCGGACAAAGGCGGGAGTTCCGGGATATGCGGCAGGCCCAGGTCCTCGAAGGCGATGGGCACGAAGGCCAGATCCCGGTCGATTTTCTGCGTTTCCGACAGGGTGGCTCCGGCGATGGACTCGCGTTGCAGGCCTTCCGGGTCGAGGCTTTTTGCAAAGGCCAGGACGCTGTAGGGCGACTGTCCCTCGTTGACCGTTTTGATCTCGGCATTGACCTCCGCGCACATATCCTTGACCTGGAGATATCCGGGGATGGCGCGCATCTTGCGAGCATCCACGGGGTCCGGAGAGAAGACCCCATGGTTGTAGTTCGCGGCGGCCTGACGCACCTGCTCGTAGAGGCGTTCCACTGTTTTGACATACCGTCCGAGTCCGGTCAGGGCCAAGGGGCGCCGCATCGGCCCTATTTCGTTGACGTTTTTACAGTACCACAGGATGTCCGCCGGGACCGCGCCCAAGGATTCGAACAGCCGTTTGGCCGTGTCGTCGCACAACAGCAGGCGGAACAGGGTATGCCATTTGACCAGGGCCGCCATCCCCACCCGTCTGACCCGCACAACCAGCCGATAGAACTGGTCCAGGCTGTCCTCGAGGTTCCGGCGGCGGGAAAAGAAATTCTCCGCCATCTCGGTCATGATTTCGGCGTGCAGATCGTCCTGCAGGTCGGCGCTCATAGACTGCTCCGGGTGAGGCGGGATGGGCTTGCGCCAGAGGGACGGCGGGGATCGCCCGGAACCGTCGGAGGCATGAATTCATATGGCCTTGCCCGAAGGACAAGGCCTTCAGGGTGTCTCCAGGACGATCTCCGCCACATGTTTTTACGGGGGAACCCCGACCTTTGCAAGCGGGCCGGACATCCCGCGACGGTTCCGGAGAACGGCCTTTGGATGACAAGGGGTATGGCCTGGGGTATGGAAATAAGAAGGGGGATGAAGGGCATGGACGATCATCGCAAGACCAAGGTCCAGCTCCTTGAGGAAATACGGGCGTTGCGCGAACGGCTGGCGGCCTTGGAGGAAGGGGGGCCGAAGACCGGCCTCCCCCAGGACGAGGGACACGAAGGGGAGGGCCGCTACCGGCGGCTTCTGGAATCGGTCACCGACTACATCTACACGGTCCGCAAGGATTCCGACGGATCGTTGGCCACTGCCCATGGCCCGGAATGCCAGAGGGTCACCGGCTATACGCCTTCCGAATACGAGGCGGACCCCCTGCTGTGGATCAGGATGGTGCCCGAGGAGGATCGGGAGGCGGTGCTCCTTCAGGCCAGGACGCTTCTTTGCGGCACGGAAGCGCCATCTCTCGAGCATCGCATCATGCACAAGGACGGGTCCGTGCGCTGGGTGCGCAACACGCCGGTGTTGCGGCGGG
>Ga0067045_1004833_pt1 | contig 11449 bp, 13 predicted proteins | sample TerdegcTABiofilm_FD_59184 | JGI IMG/M metagenome (GOLD analysis project Ga0067045, IMG submission 59184) | Combined Assembly of (Gp0054472, Gp0054536) Wastewater bioreactor microbial communities from Singapore -Terephthalate degrading...
CCACCGAAGCCTGTATAGAATTCCACCAGGAGGTTCTTCAACCCAGGCACCTGTGCGTAGAGGTACTGCTCCCGGAAATAATGGTAGATACTGTTGGCAGCATTGTAATCCACATAGAGGTATTCATGTATAAAGTCCATGATCTCCTCTTTACTCCGTTCCATCCGGAACTTACCATCCATTATGTCCCGGAAGTTCTGTATATCCACCGCCAGGTCATAGCTGAGGGGTAGTTGCTCTGAGAACCAGGAAGGTATGGTGGGTGGTCCGCTGGATGGTGTGACATTCACCGTCATCCCCCTGGCGTAGTTGAACCTGTAGATGTTACCTCCCAGTACGAAGGTATCTCCCTTCTGGAGTTTCTCCATAAAATCTTCCTCTATACGACCTACCACCTGGCCATTGCATTTAACCCTCGCAGCGGTCCTGTCCGGGATGGTTCCAATGTTGGTGGAGTAGAGCATCCTGGCGAGTTTCCCCCGCTTACCGAACATGTGCTCACGGTAATCCACCCAGATCTTCGCGTAGACGTACCGCTCCTCCAGGCTGGTGTAATCCCCGGCCAGGTAGCTGAGTACACTTACGAAGTCGTTATGGGTAAGCTCCCTGTAGGGGTAGCTGCTCCTGATTAGTTCATAGGCCTCATCCATATCCCATTTCCTCTCGATGGCCATCCCATAGATGTGCTGGCTTAAAACGTCGAGGCAGTTGTGGGGGATGTTTATGTTATCGATCTTACCCTCGAGGGCGTTTTTCAAGATGAGAGAGCATTCTACCAGGTCGTCCCTGTCCACCACGATTATCCTGCCCTTGGATTTATCATGTAATCGGTGGCCGCTACGGCCGATTCGCTGCAGGGCCCGGGAGACGGATTTGGGACTGCTTACCAGGATCACCAGGTCGATATATCCGATATCGATTCCCAGTTCCAGGGATGTGGAGGATACCACCACTTTGAGTTCTCCATCTTTGAGCTTGTTCTCGGTCTCCAATCGTAGTTCCCGGCTGAGTGAGCTGTGGTGGGCCATGATGTTCGTTTCATTGAAGTCCTCCGTGAACCTCCTTTTGAGGTTGAACACCACGCTCTCCGTTCCACTGCGTGTGTTGGTGAAGATGAGGGTGGTCTTATGCTCCATTATTAGACTGTAGAGCATGTCGTACATGGCATCGTTGGTTTCCTCAGGATCGGCCTCGACTATATCCTCCACTGGGCAGAGGACTTTGATGTCTAATTTTTTAAGGTAGTTCACATCCACTATCTTACATGGCCTGGGTTCCCCGTTTTCGTAGCCCACCAGGAACTCTGCCATCTTCTCTAATGGGTGGACGGTGGCGCTTAACCCTATCCTGGTGAAGTTTCCTGCTATGTTCTGTAGCCTCTCCAGGGTGAGACTCATATGCACTCCCCGCTTGTTATCGGCCAGGGAGTGTATCTCATCCACTATAACGTACTTGACTCCCTGGAGTTTCTCCCGGAATTTGGGGGCGACGAGTAGTATGGATAATGTTTCAGGGGTGGTGATGAGGATGTGGGGGGGCTTCTTGAGCATCTTGGATCTTTCGTAGTTGCTGGTATCCCCTGTGCGTACTGCCTTCCTGATCCCCAGTTCTTTTCCAGCTATTTTCTCTATCCCCTTTAAAGGTTCTTCCAGGTTCTTCTCTATGTCGTTGTCCAGGGCTTTAAGGGGTGATATGTAGATGCAGTAGACCTTGTCCTCGAGCATGTCCATCTCTGACATGTAGGTTAACTGGCTTATGAGGGAGAGGAAGGCGGTTAATGTTTTACCGGATCCTGTGGGTGATGATACCAGGAGGTTGCTCCCCTGGTGGATGTCCATAAGAGCCATTCTCTGGGATTCGGTGAAGGTTTCAAACTGGCTGTTGAACCACTGCCTCACCCAGGGGTGTAATATTTTATGGATATCCTTATCCTCGTACTTTTTTTCCTGTTTGGTAATCATTTTGTTATCTTAATCTCCTTTATTTGATAGTTATCTTAGTCATGTTTTATCAATAAAACAGCACTTCTTTTATTTTCATAAAAGCGAAATCCTCTAGTAAAATTTCTCCTTAACAGCCGTGATATCCTTTATCCTACCAAAATGGAACACTTCAAAATCTTCCACGGCATATATCTCCAGGTCTCCCCCGGGAATGGCTTTCAAGAAGGGTGAAAGTGGTCTTTCCTGGAGGATGTCTGATCCTTCAGTTACGAAGTTGAAGGAGGGCATCACTATCAGGTTCCAATCTTTATATTTTCCAGACAGGTAACACTTTATCTTCTCCACCCGTTCACCGTTTCTAAGTCCGATGCAGGGGTGTTCATGGCCTATGATTAAGTTTTCTGCCTCTGTCTTGTCCAGGTAGGATGGAATTTTATCTCCGTGCAGGATCAGGGAATCACCGATCTGGTAACATTCCTCCACCTGGAGGCCGCTTTTTTCGGCTATGAACCGGGTGAAGTTATCATGGTTTCCCTTAATTAAGATGATATCATCAAAATTAGACTTAAGGTACTCTAGGAACTCCTGGGTTTCATTCCATTCCTGCCTGCTTATCTGGCCGAACTCGTGCTTCAGGTCACCGTTGACCACGATGTTGCTGCAGCTGGATTTCTCCTGTATCTCCTCCAACCGTTCTATTATGAGTGGGTACTGGAATCTGGGTATCATGATACCCTCAGCATTGAGGGACTGCTCATAGCCTATGTGTAGATCGGAAATAACCAGGTAATCTTCCACTTTTAAGGATAAATCAGCGATAGATGCACTGTGTATCTTTTTAAACTGCATTACTTGATCCTTTTTCATTAATTTTTTTTATCTGTTGTTGAGACTCTGTTAATTGATATAACCAAAAAATGTTTATTTGAATAATAGTGAATTCAGAAAAATAAAATTTAACTAATTATTAAACTTTAATAAGGATTTTCTCTTTTATAAGTTTTTCTTCAAAAAATAAATAGAGTTTCAAGTCCAATTATTATTCGCTTTAGAAACTCTTCAATCTCCATACAGTTGAATAATTAATATACCAGATTCTTAAACCATAAAACGTAGTCTTGTTCCGATGTAAATTACATATGTTGATAACAAAGCTATTCCTTCGTACCGGGTAAGTTTCATGCCTCTTTTCATCAATATCAGCAGTAGTATCGTTATAAATATGAGTGCCGGGCCGTCAAAAGTTATAGCCATTTCCTCTACATGTATGTTGGTAAAAACTGCAGGTACACCTACCCCTATCAGAATGTTAAATACATTACTTCCCAGTATGGTTCCAAATGCCAGCTGGTGCAGGCCTTTAACTGCAGATGTAACTGTAACAATAAGTTCGGGGACTGTTGTTACCAGGGCGAGTATAACTAATCCAATGATCATTCCTGAAACATTAAATAAACTTGCCAGTTCCAGTGAAGAATAAACCAACAACCGACATCCCAGTATAAGTCCCATTATACCTAATACTACCCATATGACATTCTTACTATTAATGGGGGTGCGTTCTTTGTCCTTATCTTCCAGGGAATCATTTTTCTGATCTTTAATCAATATCCACAAATAAATACCATATGCAGTAATCATTACCGCAGAAATTATTATATCCACTTTACCTGTAAAGTAAATAGAGATCATGAAAATTACGGCAGTTAAGAGTGCCATTATTCCATCTCTAGTTATATCCCTGGAATTTATTTTCATGGTACCTGCAAATATGGCTGCAATACCAAGTATCCCAGCGATGTTCCATATATTAGCACCTAAAACAACTCCCAAACCCACTTCAGGATTACCAGTAAATATGGCGGTCATTGCAGATCCAAATTCCAAAAGAGATGATCCTATAGCTGATGCTGTAACACCAAGCACAATTTCAGATATTCCTAAAGCTGATCCTACATCCACCAAATTATCGATAAATATTTCAGCAGACTTAATGGCTATGATAATGGCTACAACAAAAATTACAATTAACAATACTAAATTTTCCATGGATTCACCTAACTTTATTAACATTCGAAGATAATGAAACATTATATTGTAACCGGAAGTACATTTCCTATTTCACTAACTAAGGGTTTGGAACTTATGTTTATAAAGTTTAGGTTTAAAAATAATTCTATAAAACAGTTTTTCTATATAAACAGTTTCATAATCGATTTTTTAACTAATGATCACCATCTAATGATCGATGTAAATCAAGTTAAAACGCGCTAAACTTACGAAAGACCCGTGATAATGCTATCTGTGAATGCAAACAGTTGAACCATCTGGATCAAGAGCAGGAATGAAAAAAGAATCGTTACACCCACGCTTGACCTGATTTACATTAAAACTCCCAGCAGAGCATTTAATTCATCCCATTGCCATAGTCTATTCCATAAATCCTTTGGTGTTTCTCCTTTTAGGAAAGGTTCGATGAAAGCGATTAAAAGATCGGTTTGAGTAATGACGGCGGTATGGGATGTTACTGGCATAATAGCAAGACGTGAATCTGGTAATGGCTTGTCCATATCACCCATAACACCACCACCAAGTAACTGAAACATAGCTATCGTATGTTTGAGTGTTGTCCCGTCTGCATCACCAGCAATGATCAGCACTGGGGTTTCAATTTTTTTAACATCTTCTTCCCATGCCATTGGTTCCTTCTGAAGAGCTATCAACTTCTCGGCAAGTGCGGGAAAACCATCGGGATTAGGGGCAAGCTTACGATAGTCTTCAGCGAATGGCGTATTGAGAAACATTTCTACGGTCATTTGTGGAATCAAGTTCTTGAACTCCGGCTGTCGTCCTTCAATATCATAACTACCTGAGCAAGATATAAGTTTATTTACCTTTTCTGGATGATGGATGGCAAGTTGTAGCCCCGTTATAGCACCCATGGAATAATCGAATACATCAGCTTTCTTAAGACCTAACGTGTCCATAAAAGCAGTTAACATCGTCTGCCAGGTTAGGATAGGTGATGGGTCGGTCAATGTCAGTGGTCTGACCATGGCCCTGCAGCTCGAGTGCGTAAACCCTATGAGAATTTGCGAGCTTAGGAATGATATCCCCCATATGGGATGTTCATGTAAAGGCCATGCAGAACAATAATTGGATCGCCTTTGCCGGAGACTTCATAATACATTTCATTCCCGTTCACGTTGGCGTATTTACCTGCTCTTTCAGTCATAAGTTCATCTCCTTATTTTTAATATTCTCCCCACATTATCTTCACTGTTTCTAAAAATATCTCCATTCCTTATTTTTCCTTTGATTTCTACGTAGTGTTTATCTACTGAGGGAACGTTAATATCCAGGAACCGCGTAATCTCCAATTTAACCTCTTCATCATGCCCTAAAAAGGGATGGCCACCATCTGGCAGAATCAGCATTTGGGAGTTGGTGATTCTCCTCGCCAGGGTCTGTGCATTCTCATGGAGGGCTAATGGATCGTCTCGAGCGCTAATCACCAATGTTGGTATTTTAATATCCTCAAATGGATAGTCCTCACTGTTAAAACTGTTGAATATCTCTGGAGATGATGTATAAATATCAAATAAACTTCCCTCAACCCGTTTAGTCACAGGCAGGATGTGGAACAGTATATCCCTGAGTTCAGCCTCATATTCCCTGGTAAGAATAAATTCCTCGGGCACGCCAACCCATGATTTCTGCACCATTGACTGGAAATAGGTGATGGTCGCCCAGTAAATAAAATCATTCCTAAAGAAGATGTTGAATATGGGCTTGGACATGATAGGGCCCTTCCCGGGGGCCGCAGGAGAGACGAGTATAAGTGCCGAGACACGATCTGGGTGGCGCAGGGCAAACTGGATGGACGATGCAGAACCCGCGGAATAACCGACGATAGCCACTTTCCTAATACTTAGGGAGTCCAAAAGAGAAGCAAAGGCATCGGCCTGTATTGCTACGCTGGCCTGAGAGGGCATGGATGAGCGCAGATAACCAAACCGTGAAACCGAGATAACCTGGAACTTTGGATCGATGGTTTTATCCGACATCATCAGACCCTGATCAAATCCACCAGCGTTTCCATGCACAGCCAGAACGGGGTAACCATTTCCTATTTTTGCATATTCAATAGACCCATAGTCTGTTTCAATAACCCTGCTGCTTAAACTATCAATACGCTCCAGGATGACGCTCATCTCATTAAAATAACGCATTATTGTTTACCTGCCATAATGTCCATTACTGATCTTCATTACATATTAATGTAGATGGATAACTTTGAAAAGATCTGTTTAACTGCTGAGCGTAGCATACCTGAACCTAGCTAATGTCTCTACCCACAGGAATATAACTATCAAACCCCCGATTGCAGTCAGCGTTCCACTAATGACCGGGTCATAATGCAAGCCGTTGTTAGGAAATAAGCCATTACTGACGTTGACCATATCATGGAAGAGGGCGCAGCAAACACGCTTTTTCCGGTGTTGTTATAAAACCAGACAATAAAAACCCGCACTGCAACCGTGAAAATCATTTGTCCCGCCACCCATGTTAGATTATGAATGTAACTCCAGGGTATGCCGTGCCATACTACCCCACGAAAATTAGAATAAAGAATTTTAAAGGCGACCTTTTAGATGAATAATTGCTATTCATAAAATTTTCTCCAAAGCTTTAAATCAGAACCCACTTTTAGATGGTTTCCTGATCAGGCCTATACCCAGCAATAATACACCTACTACCAGCGAAACACCGCCAAGGTAGGTCAGATAAATAAATGCATTGGGAGAGGTTGCATCGGGAGTTAAAACCGCAAGGAAAAATCCTAAAGGCATTAAAATGGCTGCGATAGGTATGGTATTTCTGGCTATCTGTTTAACCCTATCTGACAGGTTAGCTTTATCCATGTACAGTAGTGCAACCAGTGAAAGGATAAGAAGAACTCCGGCATGGGCATGGCCTGCCCGCCAGAGATCCTGGCGAAGTGCATTTTGCATATACTGGGGGTCATTGATCAAAAATGTCAGTATACTGGCACCTCCCCAGGCAACGGCAGGTATGAGTATCAACAGAATACCGGCTAATCTACGTGATTCAGGACTCATCGTCATTCTTTCAACCTCTTTAATTTCATAATTAAAGCCTTTTAGGTAATCTGAATAAAATATTAGAAGAAAAAAACGTTAATCAATTGGATCTAAGGGTAAAACAGCCACTACATCCATTTCCACCAGAAAATCGGGGTTGGCCAGTCCAGATACAAACATCCCGGTGATGGCTGGTGGATTTGGTCGGCTACCCCATACCTCCTGGAAGACTTCAAAGCCCTGCTCCAGGGATTGGCCTTCAACCAGGTACACATTCCATTTGATGACATGCTCTAATCCTGCACCGGCAGCCTTCAGGGCTTCCTGTATATTTTTAAATACCTGGAAAACCTGTCTTTTGAGATCTCCTTTCCCCACTATCTTACCAGATGCATCCACGGCATCCTGTCCACCGATATAGATCGTCTTTACATGACCGGTTACTGTAACGACGTTGGTGAAAGCTGGATTCATATGTAAATTTTCTGGATTTAAATATGATACTTCTCCCTTTTTCATATAGTTCCTCCCTTATTTTTTTACTGTTCAAGGAAAAATTTGGTTTGAATCATCACTTTTCAGCCAGTTCTTTGAGCTTTTGCAGTGCGTTATGCCACATCTCACTGAACGTTTCCTCGTACTCACTGGGTATTTCCATAACCGGTACTAAATCCACCAGAACCTCAGTTGCACCATCCACCTCTTTAAACATATAGTTTTCAAGGGCACCAGCATACATGGTCGCCTCTGGGCTTGTTACATCTTCTTCTCCATCTTTTATCATGCCTATGTTTTCCAGGGAGACGAATTCGAAAGGCCGATTCTCTTTCACCTTGAATATTGCACCGGATATTTTACCCATCTCATCAGGTGCGAGGAAGAGCATCTTACTCCCCTGGCTCCAGTCACCTTCGAAGTATGTATCGGGCATGAACACATCAGCCCACAGGGGATAGGTGTCCTTCCCAAGCATCACTTCCCAGATTTTTTCCTTAGGCGCGTCTATAACGATGGAGAACTGCACGTTTTCCATAGATTCATACCTCCTTTTTTTAATACTTTATCTTCTTGTATGATACTTAATCGGATTATCTTCCCTCATAGGCCTGCGTTAACTTCTCTATTTCAAGTTTATTCATCTGCATCATGGCCTGCATAACTCTCTGGGATTTTTCCTTACCAGGATCGCTTAAATACTCCCCTAAGATGGTGGGCACGATCTGCCAGGCTAGACCGAATTTATCCTTAACCCAGCCTGGTCCCAGTTCCATTCCACCCTCTGAAAGTGCATCCCACAACTCATCCACCTCCTCCTGGGTATCGCAGTTCACAAACAGCGATATGGATTCATTAAATTTGAACTGGGGATTATCATTTAATGCATAAAATTCCTGTCCTTCAAGCTGGAAAGTCACGGACATAACCCCTCCTTCCGGGCCGGGGCCGGCTTCTCCGTATCGTACCGTATTCAGTATCTCCGAATTTTCGAAAATGGAAGTATAGAAATTAGCTGCTTCTTGAGCTTTACCATCTTCAAACCATAAAAATGGTACTATCTTTTGCATTTAAAATCACTCCTTTTATTTTTCCAAGTTAATCTCTAAGAGAGGAAGTAAATTTTTAAACTATTCATTCATCCTTTTTAAGATTCTACCGACTGTTTTCCATGTTCTGGTGGTTATTGCTTTACCAAATTTTTCTTCCAGACGCAGCATTAGGTCAGGTGTTTTCGTACGGGTCAGATCAACTGCGCTGCAGATGGCACGGTCATATATGCCTAAAACGATGTAACCCTTACTTTCTGCATGGTAGGGAAACTCAATCTCTGTGGTGGGTTCATTTTTTAAGAATGTCACGTTTAATCTGGAGTTTGGTAAGTCCTTATATCCTTTAAACGGTTCCATATCAACAAGCGATTCTAATTCCTCTTTGCGCCTGATGATGACGGTAGTTTTAAAGCCAAGCTTCTGTTGCAGGGCTTCTTCAATGGTAGCTTCCAGTTCTTCTACATTTCCAGATGAGGTTTTGAAAATTACATTGCCACTGGAGATAACGGTTTTAACACCCTTAAATCCCAGGCCTTTAAAGACCTCACGCAGGTTCTCGTTACGCATGTTAGGATTTAAGGGACTGAATCCGCGCAGTAAAGCCACATATTTAGTCATGTAACCTCACTTATTCTGCATTTCCTCTAGTAAATCATCTAGTTGTTGGTAAGATTCATCAACACCTATCTCCATTCCAGACTGCAGCATACCGTCCCGGTCCTCCACAGACTGGAACACGGACTGGTCAACTATTCTGGTCCTGTTATCAGGTAGCGATATTAATTTCAGTGTCTGGAGTATCACATGACCTGTCTCTGGGAGACCTTCAAATTCAAAGGTGCCGATAATACGCTCCGGGGGCAGGACCTCATGGTTCACCCCGTGGAAGGCGTATTCATTCCCTTCCGGATCTCTCTGGATGTACCTCCAGCTACCGCCGCTAACTGACTCGAACACATCGATCTCCGTGGTAAGTTCCCGGGGACCGATCCATTGTTTATAGAGTTCGGGGTCAGTGAAGGTCTTAAAAACAAGTTCCCGGGGAGCGTCGAACTCCCTGGTGATTAAAAGTTCCTGTTTACCTGGTTCAGCAGTTAACTTTACTAAATTGTCTTGCATCTAAATCACCTCGCCACATTTATTAAGCCAATTCTATTCAAGTTCACTATCCAGATATTCGGCTAACTTATCGAGGGATTCATCCCATCCCTGCCGCATATCCATTAATTCCTCTTTAGTGAGTTTATTTATGCTGGAATGTTTCAAAGTGAGCCTGGTCTTACCGTCTTCTCCTTCAAATATCACTTCAAGCTGCATTTCATTTGGAAAGTCTGCGGAGAATCCATAATATGTGGGTGAAACCTGGCTGCCATCCTTATCCGCGAATGAGTCTGTCATAACCAGCAGCTCCATATCTATGATCTTTATATAGACTCCTTTGCTGCAGAAATCCTGGCCGTCAGGTGCTCGCATGCAACTGAAAATTTCACCTCCCACACGGAAATCCATCCTGGAGACGGGTGTGGTGAAATCCTTGGGCCCCCACCATTTTTTGAATATTTCAGGCTCAGTCCATGTCTCCCATACAAGTTCACGTGGTGCATCGAAGATCCTGGTGATGACCAGAGCTTTTCCATCATTATCTGATACTAGCATCGTTTTTCAACTCCTACCATCCTTTTTAACTCAAATTCCCATCAGATTCAACACTCTTTCGAGCCTCGTCACAGTCCTCACATCCCGAATCTGGGGGGTGGAGAAATAGGAGTGGATCCTTGGCCAAATATTCAAGAGCGACTTTTACAATATCCCTGGAACGGGCCAGCCGTGAATAGGCATGTCCCACACAACCTTCCGATTGGAGGCATCGCCCTCGTAACCAGTCATCTGCCAGCTTAAAACATTCGCAACAGTGGTCGTTCTCATCATAATCTACTCGTACCGGCTTTCCGTCTTGAAGTACAGTACAGTGCCTGGGTACATGATAGGGAACATCAGCTATAATCTCCGCCAGGTGAAGCGTTGTATCGGCTTCGTGGCCAACCCCCAGAAGGAGCACCTGCCCGTCTAACTCATACACCCGACCTACAGGACTTTCAGGGATATGGGGTGGAAGAGGAAGTTCATCTGAGACTATATGCAGGGCTTCAGGGCCGGCAGCTGCAAATGCAAAGCAATGGTCGCTTCGAAGTACACCGGGCAACCGCCAGAATAAATCCGCTACCACCCCCAGATCTGGTGAGGCTGGGGTGGTGAGGGGATTAAATGGAATTTCATCATTTTCCGACCAGGAAGGCATCACCAGTGTGCCTTCAGGTCCGAGAACATCATGAATAGCCTCGATGAGACCTTCTGGTCCTCCCTCAACAGGTCTTACGGCTCGGAAAGATGTGTGTACCAGCAGTACCCCGCCTTTCTCAACTCCCAGAGTCTGGAGTTGACGGGTTACCTCTGCCTTGGTGAGCTCTTCATGTCTGTTTAGGTTATCTGACATATCTTATCAAACATGGTTTTTTTTATAAAATCCGATTTACTTCTTCGATCTACGTGTCCACGTCCATTTTTTTTAATTTTTTTTACTTCAGTAGATCGTCAAGCTTGTCTAGGGACTCGTTCCAGCCAGCTTGGGCCATGCTCGCATTTTCGTTGTCAGGAAAGCCACTATGCTGTATGGTTAACCTGGTTTTATCATCCTCTTCCTGAAAGTTTACCATTAACTTTAACTCCAAAGGCCAGTCTCCACTCATTCCGTAGTCTGAAGCTGGGACAACGTTACCTCCTTCATCGGCAAAGCTATCTGTGTATACAATCTGCTCCATGGGAACTATCTCCTTATGAACCCAGATACCCCAGG
>Ga0067045_1031797_pt1 | contig 11446 bp, 7 predicted proteins | sample TerdegcTABiofilm_FD_59184 | JGI IMG/M metagenome (GOLD analysis project Ga0067045, IMG submission 59184) | Combined Assembly of (Gp0054472, Gp0054536) Wastewater bioreactor microbial communities from Singapore -Terephthalate degrading...
AGCGTTACGGAAGGAGTTCTTTCCTTTGTAACCCCTCCGCCCACCGAAACCGATATGTATGGAATGGGCGAGGCTCCAACACCGGCCGAAAAAGAGAATCTGGTAACTATCGGAAGCTTCCATATCTCCCCAACCGCCATATCTCTGATCCTTTTTTCGTTCATCGGGAGAACAGTTTTTACTTCCCTCAAATCCACAAGCTTTTTTAAATTTTTACAATAATCGTCGCTTTTAAGCGGCCTTACTACTACCGATTTCCCCTCTACGCTTCCCGAAACCCCAATGTTTAAAGGCCCGAAATCCGGTATTTCCAAAACCTCCATACCAAATGAAGCTCCCACTTTAACGTTAACCTCGTCTATCAAAGCCAATGTTTTATCCGGATATCTTTCGAAATACCTTTTAAGCCCCCCTTCTATACCGCCGACATTGGGCATGGAAAAATCTTTGTTAAGGTCCAATTTGGCCTGCTTACATAAGTTATCTAAAACCCCTGAGTTTAACTTGTCCCAGAAATCTATCGAATCGGGAGCTATAGTTGTTGAAGTAGAGGGGTTTATCGATTTGGAATCGGGAAGAGTTTTAGAAACCGATTCCGATTGTTTTTTAAAATCCGCTTCGGAAAGCTCGGCGAAAACCTGATAATTAAATAAAAACAGCGAAAACAAAAACGCTTTTATTAAATTAGACATAAAACCTCTTCGCAAAAAATAATAATATCTCATATTATTTGCGTAATTATGTTTTAACAGATGCCGCCTGACAAGTCAAGCCCATAAGACCTATATAACAGTACCAAAGTATGACTATTAATATATGGGTCCGTTAATTTACAAACGAATCAAAAAAGATAGTTAGGTATTGTTATTGCGCTTAAGCTAAACTTAATCCGAGGACCACTGATAAAGACGATCGTTCGTAAAAGTGGTTAGTGTGTGGTTAAGGTGCTAAGGGGTTTTTATATGATTAGACTAAAATAAATTACATATAATTTATCGGGATATTAAGATTTAGGAAATTATTAGATATTCAGTTTGCATCGAGAATAGTTTTTGAATATTTTCCAAAAGCAATGCTTTTAATTATACCTCTTCTTTTAAAGTTTACGATTATCTTTTTAATAGTATTTAAATCTATTTCAGGAAATCTCTCTTTTAAATCTTTTAGCGTAAATTCATCCGGCAAATCAGCTTTGATTCTATCTTTAAGGGCAAAAAAATCTAACTTTTCTTTCTTATACTCATATTTTGCAATAACTTCAGAAACCTGAGCGTTATTGTCTTTTTGGTTTGAAATAACGGCAAGAAAAAATCTATGTGTCCATTCGTTTGCAAGTTTTCTATTTCCGGCAAATACTATTTGGACATTTGGATGGTAAGCATATATTTCCGCTATGGCTTTTGCGGCAAATACCGGCGGATAGAATTTTAATTTGTCCGGCTTTAAAAAATCCGAGTAATCCGCTTCTATTACAAGCGCGGAGTATTTATAAGCGGAAAGTTCCCCTAACTGCTGATGAAGAATAGTCAGTTTTGAAAAATGAGCGACAAGATTTTCAAAACTTTTTCTTTCAACAACCGCTAATATCCCGCTTTCTGTTTTTAAGGCATAATCTCCGCAAGGAAGTTTATCTTTTTCAATATTACAATTATTAAACCTCCAGGGATACTTTTCGCCTGCATCAATAATAATATTTAACCCGCCTGAGTAATAAGTAGATAATTTAACTTTAGGAGTAGTTTCGCTTATGGCTTTTTGAGTTTTCCAGAATATCTGCTCATATTCTCCATTATGAGTTTTATATTGTTTTTTTAAAAATATAAAATCGCATCTTTTTTCTTGAGGCCTATCTAAAACTATGGATATTCTCTTACCGTATCTATGCATTGAAATTATCGGGATTCTTTCAACCTCTTCTAATTTTTCATTAGGTTCGGCCTGAGTTTCTCTCAAACAAAAGATATTACCTTTTTGTCCCGGCCATCTATCCTGGACAAGCAAAGTTAAAATCTTTTCATTATCCTGCTTAATTGTTAGTTTATAAGGGAATTTTATATTGTCTCTTTTTTCCAGTATCCAAAATAACATAAAAATATTTTAGTAAGTAAGTCCCGCCATCCACAAAGGTATTCTATTTTTAACCGGCATTTCAATATCGTCGCTTATGACAAAATCGGCTTTTTTAATCTCTTTAGATTTGCCGCCTATTTCCAATTTTAAATCGCCGACCAGATAATCATACTCATCTTCGTTTTCGCTTGAATAAATCGGATAGGATTTGGAAACAGAGTTTACAAAATAGGATTCTCTTATATTTCCCAGATTTCCGTTAAAACAAGAATATATCGAAGAGTCGGTCAAAAATATTTTTGAGCCCTTTGTATATGTATGTTTTTTATTTTTAGGTTTTATAATTTTGATTAATTCCATTTTGTCCATAATTTCAAGCAAAAAATACAATTTATGTTTGCCTATCTCCCACTCGGAGGTCATTTTTGAAATATTTAAGGTCGGGATAGGAGAAGTTATCAAATGTCCGATTATGCCGTTCATTAATCTTAAATAATTGTCGGTAATCGTATTTATGTAAAAAGGAATGTCGTAAAAAACACTTTTTTCAATCATATTTTTAAGCCTTTCACTATAATCGCCTTCATAAAATATCGGCCTTATTCCGCCGTTTATATGTTCTTTAAAAAGTTTTAAAACATTTATTTTTTTAGATTTAATATTATCGTAGTTTTTTATGCTCTCAAATAAATTTATCTTATCCAGCATTATCCCTTCTTTTAAATATATATATTCTCTAAAAGAAAGCAAAGGAAGATGTACGGACAAAAATCTTCTCGATAAATCGGCAAGGCCTTTTTTCAAAACAAGATTGCTGCTGCCGCTTACCCATATTGTTTTTGAAGGATAACTGTCATAAGCGGATTTCAAATGGGCCGCCCAATCCTTAGAAAAATGAATCTCGTCTATTACTACTCCGTCATAACCGGATTTAAATATTTTATCGATTAACTCTATTATGGGGATATTATATATTAAAGGGTTATCCGCGGAGAAATAAAGAAAATTTTTGTTTTTAGACGCATTTAAAAGAAATACGGTTTTACCGACTCCCCTAAGTCCGTACACTATAACCGCTCTCTTTTCGCTTATATTCGATTCCAAACTTACCGGCCTTATTCTTTGCGGCAGAGAGTCTATAAGTCTTTTATGGATTTCCTCAAAATTTCTTATTATGTTATTTATTTCCATAAAATAAATTATATCAAATGTAGTGCCAAATTGGAACTATTTTTCAATATTTTAGTTCTGTAATGGAACTATTTTATACAAACTTAATAATTATTAGCATTTATAAGTTAATTTAAACTTATTAAAATATAAAATCAATGTAAATCCTCGGTTGTGAGGTTCCGCAGGGTTTCCATATGGCGACCGAGGTTTTGTCTTTTTAATAAGAAAAGTCTTATTTTTTTCTGTTTCATAAAAATCAAATTCTAAATCATTTAAATTATCCATTTATATAAAAACAGCTAATTATCCTTATGATATTTCTCATATAAATCATGAAGGAATTCATATCCTCTTTCTTCGTAAGTATTTATAATTTCATCAATATTATCTGCAATTTCAACAGCTAATTTTTTATCTTCCAAACCCATTGATTTTTGATATAAAAATTCAATTATAGACCTGATGTCTTCTTTTTTATAAAAAGGAGTAGTTAGGTTTAATATTTCTTTAAAAATTTCAGTCAAATATTTATAACTCTCTCCTTTATCCTTTATTTTATTAAGATACTCTATAAAAAACGATGAGTTAATATAATCAATAAAACGAGCCGACATTTTAAGCCATTTCGAATTTTCTTCATTTATCTCATCTAAAAATACAGCTAATTTCGATAACTCCGAAAGTATTTTCTTGTCATAGTCAGATAAAAGATTATAAACATTAATTAATGTTTCAGGATATTCGCACTTGTTTTTAAATATCAATCTCCAGAAATCAATAATTCGCCCAGATATTTCTTCATTTTTTTTGTCTCTATGTCTCCAGAAAAAATCTATTATTTCTTCGATGTATTTATAATCCCATTCTTCAAGCAACTTAGAGAACAAACTATTATTATCACCTAAATTCTCTTTTTTAGACAAATATGAATAACATATGTTTTGAACCAAAAAACTTTTTATTCTATCATCTCCTTGTTTAAAATTATATTCCAAGGCTTTTTCATAATCCTCCTTTAGAAAGCGATAAGAATCATAATCAAAACGATTATTCCATGTGTAACCTAACATAAATATTTCCCATTTTTTATTATCGATTCTTATAAATTCAATTGTTTTTTGAGTCCATTCTTTATTAACTGAATATAAAAAAGGGAATTTTGCTCCAAACCAGAAAACAGATTCTATACACTGATTATTCAATAAACTGTTGAAACTATTATTAAAAATTTTAATAATTTCACCTATATTACTACTCATTTTTTGTAAATATAAAAGATTAATTAAAACTCTAATTATATTTGCCAATGTTGAATTAGTAAGATACCAATCATCTTCGTCATTATATTTTTTTATTTCTTTTCTTTCAGTTATTTTATCAATAACATTTATGGTTATATCCCAAATAAGCGAGATTATTGTTATATCTTTTTTAATATTTTCTTGCTCTATAATCTTATTAAAAATAACAAAAACAATGCTAATTATAGATAAGTGGTCAGCATGATAAATGTCAAAATTATTCGGTTTTAAATAATACTTATCATTCCAAAATTTATCTGTTTTAAAATATTCTGATATATTACTAATAAAAATTTTAATATTATCAACTTCAATTTTGTTTTTACTTAAAACGTCATATACCCCCCACAAAATATCTGCAAAATAAAAAAATGGCATTTCAGCATATTCTTTAAAATTTTTTATAAATTTTTCAGGCTTTTCTTTAGCGCTAACTTTAATCATCTCGGCAAATCCTCTCGCGGTTGGTTTTTCGCCAAAAGAAAGTTTTGTTTGGAGTTTAAAATTTTTAATGTAATCTACAAGTTCTGTACCCTCCATATTTAAAATCTCTTCTTTTGTTAAAGGCGATGGGCCAGGGCCGACATATGTTCTTGGCATAGTAAAATATGGTTTTGGCTCTTCTCCGACTTTTTCTAAATATTTATCGTAATATTCTTTAAAAACATTGTTATCCTTTAATGCGGAATACCATTTTAGCCTTACATTTGATATTATTTTTTCTTTTCGAACTTCATTTTCAATTTCGATATCTCTCTCTGGAACTTTGTTTTCTATTATATCAACAATAACATCTGAAAACTCAGAAAGTTTATTCGAATTTTTTTGTAAAAGATAATAAAGCTCAGGTTCATAAGTTATATCGTTAAAATACAATTCCCCTTCTTTTTCTAAAAGCGGTTTAAATATATTTTTTAATTTTTCAAAACTCTCTGCTATTAAAAAAATTATTAATCTTTTAAAAAACGAATAATCAAAATATTCCCCCGATGTTAATTTGTCTATAATAGGAGTTATGTCTATTTTACTTGCTCTAATTTTAAGGACATCTCTTAAAACCAGAGCAATAGCGGTTTCAACCTCATCAGGATCGGCCTCATCTTTTATTGCTCTAATCCATATATTAGAGTAATCAAATTTTACTTTGTATCTTTTTTCAAAAATTTCAACTAATCTATCGACAAATATCAAAACTGTATCATCTGAGACCCTCTCAGCGATTAGTTCCCTGTTTTCATTAAATATTTTGTAAAACCAGTACTCGCCGGCTAAGAGTTTTGGAGATTCTTCATTTTCTTCAAACTTTTCTCTTTGCTTTTCTGAATATTTTGGATACCATTTTATCTGTGTTAAATGTTTTATAATTAACTCCGCTTTTTCGATATCCCGAACATTGCCTGACTTTAAAAATTTAGGCAATAATTTTTCTCCGATTTCTATAAACTGCATTTCGACACTAAAATTAGAATCAAGAGAAGTTTTAATAAAACTCTCCAACTTATCTTTCTCAATCTTTTTATTTGGTATATTGGAAAGAATTTTTACAAAAGATGTCCATATTCTAAAATTATCCAATCTCTTATTATTTTTTATGTGATAATCCATAACACCACTAATTATTTTTAACAAAATTTCAATATATTCATTTCTATCTTTTTCGTTTAAATCCTTTAGTTTTTCTGAAACTCTTTCCAAATAATCCAATGCTGGCCAGTGAGGAAAGTAGAAATATCCTTTTTGTTCTTTGTTTTCTTCGGGCGATGGGAATTGTTCGGGAGACAAAAAACCTTCATTAACCAAAACCTTTAACCACTCTGGATTTTTTGCTTTCCTAAAAAAATAATTTAGATATTTACCTTCTTTTATTAAATCCAAAAGAAAACCTAACTCCTTCGGAGTAATATTAACATTTTTTTTATTTATCATATGATCTATATAAAATGCATTCTCAATAAATTTATCTTGTGAATTATAAAGCTCTTTTTTTCTAAAATGATCTTTTATAACATTAACAAGAAGTTTAAAAACTTCATTATTCCAATCATACCGAGAAAACCTTAAACAATATATATCTCTTAATAGTTCTGGTAGATGATTAGGATCAAAATCTAAAAGTATAGGTATTATTAGCACTTTTTTATCATTTATTTTTTTTATCAAAGCCACACTCATTTCTTTTTTAAACCAAGGTTTATTTATAGAATTGTCAGAAATTACAAGCAAATATATATCGGAATCTTTCAATCCTTCTTCTATTTTTTCAACAATAGAATCACCAGGTTTTAATTCAAGATCATCAACCCAAAACTCTACCTTTTCTTTTTCTAACTTCTTAGTCAATCTCTCAATAAATTTATGGTCTTCAGAAACATGTGAAATAAAAACTTTACTCATTCAAAACCTCCATATTTTAAATAATCTTCGTATAATTTTTCAAAGATAAATTCAATTCCTAATTCTATTTTATAGGCAAAGGTAATAATATTATGAGCTCTATATAATGATTCTGCTTCTATTTCAAGGGAAGACTTTTTATCTATATTTACAGCTTTTACAAAATAATGATTATTTCTATTATAATTAGTAAAGTTTAGGCTTATTATATCTTCTTTTAAACTATAACCAATAAATACAACGCAATAATTTTCGCTTAAATATTTTACAAATTTTTTATAAATATCCCTATCATTCGCTTCCACATAATCTACAAATGTCATCACATAACTATCCCTAACTTCTAACCTTCCATGTAGATAAGTATATTTTTTAGGTGGAATAGTTAAATTAGGATATATAGCTATATCACTATTGTTAATTTTTAAATTTTTTTCTATTTCTCTATCCCAATTTGTTGTAACTATAATATTTTTATTACTAACCTTAAGCAAAGAATCTATATATTCAAAAACTTTAACTTTTCTACTTTCACAGAACTCAGATTTTTCCTTTTCTAAAAAAATTTCTTCAAAATAATTTAAAAATTTTTCTTCATCTTGGTTTTTAAGAATATCCAGCAAACGTCTATTATCTATTTCTTTACAGTTTTCATATTTATAATTCAATTTTTCACAAAGTATCTCAGTCAATTTATCCCAAGTTGGGTAATCTTTTATATAATTAGAAAAACCGCTGCCAATAAAAAAACAAACTTTAGAACTTTTTAATAAAAAAAGAAGTTTTCTATAATCATTGTTACTAAAATCTAAGGAATCAAAAAACATGACTTTATCCATATTCATATCATTAAATATTTTTATAAAAAAAATTAACTTATTAAGTCAAATTTTTATAGTAAAACATTATCTGCCATTTTTCAATTATTTTTATTTTTTATCCATCCAATCCGCCATAAGATTATTATATTTATTTTTTTGGGTTTTTAATGCTAATTTCATTTGTGTTATCGGTTTTAAGTTTTTAATTTTTTTAGTTTTTCTTTTTTTGATAAAATGAATATGTGGACCTTACAGAAATAAATTTAGACCATGAGTTTATCAAAAAACTTGCCTTAAACGAAAAACAGTTGGAGGCGGCGCTTTATTTTAACTCGCCTCTTTTGATTATAGCCGGGGCGGGGACCGGTAAAACCAAAACTTTGATATCAAAGCTTGCGATACTCGCAAACGGAGGGGTGCCGGCGTCGAGGATTCTGGCCATAACATTTACCAATAAAGCCGCCGAAGAGATGAGAACGAGGGTGGTAAAGCTTGTGCCTGACGCTTACGGGCTGTGGTGCTCCACATTTCATTCATTCGGAGCTAAATTTTTAAGAATGCATTACAAAGAAGCGAAACTAAACAAAGATTTCGCGATATACGACGAGGACGACCAGAAGAAACTTTTGAATCTCGTAATGAAGGATTTGGGGTTTGAAAAGGATAAAAACAAGGCATCGGTTTATCTTTCGATAATTTCAAGGGCGAAGGACGACCTAATGGACTCGGAGTCTTATCTTTTAAACGCGAGGATAAACGGAAGCCCCGAAAGGATAAAAGCGGCCCAGATATACTTTGAGTATCAGAAAAGGCTTTCGGAGTCAAACGCGGTGGATTTCGGGGATTTGATATCCAAGCCGGTTGAGATATTAAAAAGCAATTTGGAGCTTTTAAATTATTATCAAAATTATTTCAGGTATATACTTGTGGATGAGTATCAGGATACTAACAGGGCGCAGTATATGCTTGTTAAGATTTTATCCGAGAAAACAAGGGACCTTTGCGTTGTGGGAGATCCCGACCAGTCCATATACGGCTGGAGAGGTGCGGACATAAAAAACATTCTTCAGTTTGAGGCGGATTTTAAAGACGCAAAAGTTATAGCGCTTGAGCAAAACTATCGCTCCACATCCACTATACTGGATGCGGCGAACAGAGTCATTAAAAACAACAAAAAAAGAAAAGAGAAAAATCTATGGACCGAAAACGGAGTGGGTGAGAAAGTGGAGTTGTTGGAAACCGCAAACGAGATAGACGAGGCGGAAAGGATAGCAAGGATAATAAAAACAAAAACCGCGGAAACTCAAAACTACTCGCAAATAGCGGTATTCTACAGGACAAACGCCCAGAGCCGAAACTTTGAAGAGGCTTTAAGAAAATACAGGATTCCTTACAGGCTTATAGGGACCGTCAGGTTCTACGAAAGAAAAGAGATAAAAGACGCTTTGGCGTATCTTAGGGTTATAATAAATCCGAGAGATACCGTGAGTTTGATGAGGATAATAAACCTTCCGGCCAGAGGAATAGGCGATAAGACCATAGAAAAGATAAACGAGTTTGCGAGAATAAAAGGAGTCCCTTTTTTCGACGCGCTTTTACTGGACGAGCTTCCGGTTTCGGAAGGGGTTAAAAAAGGGATAGAAGAATTTATAAATCTTATAAAAGAATTTAAAGAAAATCTTCAAAACTTAAAGCCGCATAATCTTTTGGAAAATCTTTTGTTAAAATCGGGGTACTGGCAGATGATTGAAGACGAGGCGGAGAAAGACAAAGAAATGGCTTTTATGAGGCTTTCGAACTTACAGGAACTTGTAAACGCGATAGAGCAATTTGAGCAAGATTGCAAAGCCAAAAACGAACCGGCTACGATATCAAAGTATCTGGAAGAGGTTTCGCTCCAATCGGACATAGACAATATGAAAGAGGACTCTAACACCGTAACGCTTATGACTTTGCATTTAGCCAAAGGGCTTGAGTTCGATACGGTTTTTATAACGGGGCTTGAGGAAGGGCTTTTTCCCATAAACGCCGCAAACTCGGACGAGGAGGATATGGAAGAGGAAAGAAGGCTTTGTTATGTGGGGATGACAAGAGCCAGAAAAAAATTATATCTTTCCTGGGCCGAGACCAGAAGGCTTTTCGGCAAAACTTATCCGAATATGATGTCGAGGTTTATAATAGAAGCAAACCTCGTAAATTATTCTAAAAACAAAGCGCCGGACGACATAAAAGTAATAGAAGCAAAAACGCTTTCAAAACCCAAACCGATGTTCGGAAGAAAGGTAATACATCCGATTTTCGGCAAAGGAACGGTGGTAGAGATAATAGGAAGCGGAGAGTTTGCCAAAATTAAAATCAAATTCGATAACGGCTCCGTTCATACTTTTATGTTAAAATTCGCGCCGATAGAAATACTGTAAATTCCATTTAAAAAAGCGGAGGAAAGATGGACATAGAAAAAGTTTCGAAATTGGCGAGATTGGAATTAAACGAAGAGGAAAAAGAAAAGTTTTCAAAACAATTTGAGAATATAATGAAATGGATAGACGAGTTAAACGAGATAAACACAGACGGAATAGAGCCGATTTTCTCTATAACTGGGATGGAAAACAATTTAAGAAAGGACAGTGAAGAGTTTTTTGAAAACAGAGAGCGGATAATCAAAAATTTTCCGAATAGAGAATACGATTTCGCAAAGGTCAAGAAAGTGATAGAATGAGGTGATTTATGAATTTAGAGGAAAAAGTAAAAGAACATATAAATAAGATAAAAGAAAAAGACGGGGAGATCAAATCTTTCATAGAGGTATGGGAAGAGGATTCCGTTAAAAGAGCCAAAGAGCTGGAATCAAAAAAAGAAAAAGGAAAGCTATACGGAAAGATAGTCGCGATAAAAGACAACATGCTTTTTGAAGGAAAGGAGATAACCGCGGGATCTAAGATTTTAAAAGGACATATATCTTCATACACCGCAACGGCGGTAAAGAAGATGCTGGATGAGGATGCGATAATAATAGGGAGAACCAATATGGACGAGTTTGCGATGGGCTCATCCAACGAAAACTCGGCATACTTTCCTACCAGAAACCCGATAAATACCGATTACGTTCCGGGCGGCTCATCCGGTGGATCTGCCGCGGCGGTGGCGGCGGATTTTGCGGATATTTCTTTGGGCTCGGATACCGGCGGCTCTATAAGGCAACCCGCCTCTTTCTGCGGGATATACGGACTTAAACCCACATACGGAACGGTCTCAAGATACGGGCTTATTGCGTTTGCTTCAAGCTTAGACCAGATAGGCCCTTTTGCAAAAACGGTAGAGGATTTAAAATCGGCTTACGATACAATAAAAGGGTTCGACCCTAACGATTCCACAACATACAAAGAAATGAAAGAACCTTCCGATAAAAAACTATCGGATATGAGTTTAGGGATAATAGAGTTTGATGAAAAAGGATGCGACGAAGCGGTTATTGAAAACTTTAATAAAGCGGTAAGCGAACTTTCAAAAAAAACCAAAAAAACGGTTAAGATTAAAATGCCTCATCTAAAATACGCGATAAGCTCTTATTACATAGTCGCTTCAAGCGAGGCCTCTTCCAATTTGGCGAGATTCGACGGCATAAGATACGGCAAATACGAGGAAGGAAAGGATTTAGAGTCTTCATACGAAAAGACAAGAGGAAAA
>Ga0067045_1004350_pt1 | contig 11445 bp, 7 predicted proteins | sample TerdegcTABiofilm_FD_59184 | JGI IMG/M metagenome (GOLD analysis project Ga0067045, IMG submission 59184) | Combined Assembly of (Gp0054472, Gp0054536) Wastewater bioreactor microbial communities from Singapore -Terephthalate degrading...
CTCTTCGTTGGTGCACTTGGCAGAGCACAGGGTACCGATTGCATCGGGACCGGATGTTGTCTTGATTTCCGTCAATCTCTTTGCAACCAGATCGAGGGCTTCATCCCAGCTCGCCTCCACAAGCTCGCCAACCTTCTTGATCAGTGGTTTGGTGAGTCGCTTGGGGCTCTGGACAAAGTCAAACCCAAACCTCCCCTTGACGCACAGGTGTCCTCGGTTTGGACCGTCATCATTCCCCATGGCTTTCACCAGGACATCATCTGTATTCTTATAGAAGTCGATCTTGCACCCTACCCCGCAGTAAATACAAACGCTCGATTCCTTGGTAAGCTCCCAGGTCTGTCCTGTTCCCAGGACTGTCTGAAACGAGAGGGCACCGGTCGGACACATCTGGACGCATTGGCCGCACTTCACGCAGCTCGACTCTCCAATCCGCTTGTCGTCATCAGCGATGAGGTGGGTGTCGCTTCCCCTTTCACACGTTCCCCATACCCGGCACATCTGGATCTCATTGCAGGTCTTTACACACCGCTGGCAGAGGATGCACCGCATCTCATTTCTCTTGAGGGCGTTGCTGGATGTCAAATCTATTTCCCGTTTATGGCGGAGGCTGGTATCCTCGACCGGTCCGACATTGTATTTCTGTACGAGGGCTTGCAGTTCACAGTTTCCATTTGAGTCGCAGTACAGGCAGTTATGGTCTCCTTCCATGAGGAGGAGTTCGAGGACAAACTTCCTGTTCTTAATAATGCCTTCGTCCTCGGTAACAACCTTCATGTCATCCATAATCGGCTCTGTACACGCCGTTCTCAGCATCCTGTCATTCACCCGGACGATACAAATACGGCATGCGCCTGTTTTGCTGATCTTTGGATGATAGCAGAGGGTTGGAATAGAGATGCCATTCTCTGTGGCAACTTCGAGAATTGTCTGACCTTTTTTTCCTTTTACTTCCCGACCGTCAATGGTGAGACTTATTTCTTCCATAAATTTCCTCCTCTTCTGGTCAAAGGTTTTGTCAAAAATTCTTGCTTCTTTTTCACCAAAACCCTTGTAATTCCTTACTTTCATTTAAAAAAGCTTGCCTCCCCCTACCAAAGCAGGGTTTTATGTAGTTGCGAGACTATGCAGGAGGCAAGCCGTATGCCCAGGATAGCCCGGTTCATCATCTGGATATGCTCCAAGTTTACGAAAAACGAGATAGAGCAGATTGTCACCGGTCTTGTTGATATCCTTCAGGACCGTAATCCAGAGGTGAAACCAAGAGATGATTTCAAAGAGAAGCACCCCAATTATAGGAATTTCGTTGTCCCTTCATTGGCGCCATTGACAGAGCCTCCCAAGAAGGTTCAACCTCCCGGGGAGAACTACAAAGAACTTCTTGCACAGTATGAACAGGCCCACGGCAAGCCGTTAGCTCCTGTGCGATACCGTGCGGGCTCGCCCCGCGTGCCTGACCGTGTGGTGTGTCCCTATTGCCATGCTCCCCATGAGTATCTCTATTACAATGACGGGAAGAAAAGGACTCAGCTTCTGTGCAAGGTCTGCAATGAGCTCTTCCAGGTAAAAGGACGATTCCGGAGGAAGACCAGGTACTACTGCCCCTACTGTCACCACGCGCTCTTCACGTGGAAGCAGAGGAAGGAGGTCACCATCCACAAATGCTGCAACGACACCTGCGAGTATCGGATACGACAGACGGATAAGCTCAATGAGAGGGAACGGAAACTTGCGAAGGAAAAAAGCTCCCAATTCAAGCTCACCTACCAGTACAGGGAGTATCACTTCGAACCCTCCGAGCTCACCCATTGTGCACCGGAGGACCAGTCCATCAATCTCACGAGAACCCACAACGGTCCCAACATCATAGGTCTCATTCTCGCCTTCTACGTCTCCTTTGCCCTTTCAGCCAGGAAGACAGCCTTTGTCCTTCGATCAGTCTTCGGTATCTCCATCTCCCACCAGACAGTCCTGAACCATGCCGCTGCCGCTGCGTTTTCCTGTCACGGGTTCAATCTGAAGCACAAGGGGCCAATCGATCGGATCAGTGCAGGAGATGAGGCGTATATCAAGATTATGGGGAAACAGCACTACGTTTTCTTCTTTATCTCGTCCACGAACCTGAAGATCACCGCATACCACGTTGCCGACAATCGGGAGACGCTCCCTGCCATTGTTGCCATGAACGAAGCAATCCGTACCGCAGATCCGGGACAGCCGGTTATTCTTGTCACTGACGGCAACCCCGCCTATCCTGCGGGGTTACACTACCTGAACACACGAAACGGTAGTGACGCATCACTCACCCACAAGAAGGTAATAGGGCTCCAGAATCTTGACAGCGAGTCGGAAACCTACCGGGCTTTCAAACAGCTCATTGAACGACTGAACAGGACCTTCAAACACCATGTGAGGCCGTCCCACGGTTTCAGCAGCCTCAACGGCGCGATAGCGCTTGTCACGCTTTTCATCACCCATTACAACTTCTTGCGACCCCACATGTCCCTGAAATGGCAGACACCCATCTCCCTGCCGGAGCTGAAAGGAATCGCCACCATCCAAGGCAAGTGGGCGAAGATCCTCTCCCTTGCCGCGTAAAGGGTTACTTCTCTTCAATTGTCAAAGAACAATAAAAAAAACCTTACTGCTTCTCTATCAGTTTGCTTATGCAAAACTCGCGACACGGGGTGTCTCCATCACCTCTTCTGCTACCCCTATCCTGCCATTCATCGTTTCCGTCTTCGCTTCCATGTTTTCCTTCCTATTTTTCATGAAAGTTTTGACAATATCTGGTCAAATATTTCAAGCAAACGATAAAAGACATGATTCTCTCCTTCTTATTCCAGAGGCGAACTGCCAGCACAATACCAGTCGTTTCACAATGGAGATCTTGTGTATGGTCTATGAGAATTTTTGGTAATCCCGCCGGCCTTCTGTGGTCTTGTGGCCGACATGCGGTGAGGGGTTAGAGACGTTAGAAGGGAATGGCGGAAGTTGAGAGTCCAACGGACTCCCTCATGACCATTCAAATAAGTGTTTGGCCATATTCTCGTGCCAAGGTTCTTCGGCCTCCAGTAGTTTGATTATATATATCCCTATCATAAAATGTATGATAGGGTCAATGGGCATTTAATATGTTTTGCAAGGTCTTGACATTAAGAATAAATTCAGTTACTTTATTGCACTGATAAATAAAGGTAATGGTAAACTTTACAGGATGAAAAATATCTTTCCATTATTTAACTGAGGAACATATAGGGGGCTCGGGTGGCCCCCCTTCATGACCGTGTACGTAATTTCTCCGCCGTAATCTCTCCATCGGCTCCCGGAAATCCGGCGCGGAAATTTACGGCCGGATTTTTTTGTTATGGGAGGTCTCATAGAAAATCAGTGCAATACCACCAGGCCAGTATATTTCCTTGTGAGGGCGTATGCCTTCATTGGACATGCATTGTCTATGCTGGACAGGCTTGAGTGCTGATAGGTAGAAATTAACAATACGTAATAGCCCTATATATATTAAGGAGGTAGAAAAAGAATGAGTGCAGGATTTGTGTTTAAACCAAGGATGGTAGGTTTTGTATGCAATTGGTGCTGCTACGGAGGGGCAGACTTGTGTGGAGTTTCTCGTTTTCAGTACCCACCCTATATACGGCTAATCAGGGTCATGTGTTCCGGCAGGGTAGATCCGGCGCATGTTCTCCGGGCCTTTTCAAATAGAGCAGATGGGGTGTTCATTGGTGGTTGCTGGCCGGGCGAATGTCATTATAACACTGAAGGAAACTACAATGCGTTGGGCATGGTACATCTCTTTAAAAAGCTGCTGAAGCACATCGGAGTGAACCCTGAAAGGTTACTGCTTGAATGGGTATCTGCATCCGAAGGAATCCGCTTTGCCAATGTTATGAATGAATTTAGTGCAAAAATTGAGCGATTGGGGCCTTTCTGCGTAGGAGAAGGTATTGACGAAAAGGTCGTACAATTCAAACTCGAAGCGTTAAACAACATACTGCCCTACATAAGACTGGTGGAAAGGGAAAGGCTAAGGATACGCCTTGAAACTGATAAGGAATATAATGAATTTTTTGAAAATGACGATGTAAACAGAATATTTCATGAAATGATTCTCGATAAATTAACGCTGAGTCAAATTCTGTTGCTCTTGCGAGAAGGACCGCTTACGAGCGAAGAAATCTCTGAGCGTTTGGGATTAAGCACATCAGAGGTATCGCGACATATGAATAGTTCGTCACGGCAAGGATTAATAAGATTCAACGAAAGCGGGAAGGCTATATTCCCTTTCGGAGCAAGAACGCAGGCACGGGTATAATGGATAAGCGAATTGATTTGGGCAACAATAGAATAGCAACCATTACCAATACAAGTGACAATAGTACATTCAGCCCTCATTGTCAGAAAGGATAGGTAAAGTTTGGGTAGTTTAGCAAGTTTTTTTCTTATCTTTGTTTGAGGAGTGTGTCGGAAGCCCGGGGGCTTCCAGTTGTAACCGTAAACGCAGTTTTTCATTCTTAAACCTTGGTTCATCTCCCAGGCGTCCGTCGCGGAAAACTGCGAACGGAATTCTATCATTGGGAGGTTTTAATGTTAGCTCATTCTAAAATATGGTCGAATCTTAATCTTGTAGGAAATGATCAGCTTCGTTCTCTTTGAGGAAAACACCTGATGCTGCAAGGGTCACGTCGGTCTGTTCAAATGGTAATTGGTTGTCTGGTGTTGATAGGCCAGGATACCGAGAATATAAAGAAATTTACGAGGTGAGAGAAAATGAAAGCAGAACCTATAGAAAAAGAGCGTATTGTAAAACAGGTTCATGAAGGTCTTCAAAACGGAAATTTCGGAGACGTAATGGTCGTAGGTGGGGGGATCAGCGGTATTCAGGCCGCTCTCGATCTTGGCACCGCAGGGTTTAAAGTCTATTTTGTTGAAAAATCACCTACCGTTGGCGGTAAGATGGCCCACCTTGACAAAACCTTTCCCACCAATGACTGCTCCATGTGTATTGAATCCCCTAAATTCGTTGAATGCAAAAGGCATCCAAACATTGAGATGATAACCTATGCTGAGGTAGAGAAGGTAAGAGGCGAAGTGGGAAACTTCACGGTTACGGTGGTAAAAAAACCGAGATATGTAGATGAAAGCAGGTGCACTGGTTGTACCGTATGCGTAGAATATTGCCCGGTAAAATACCCTGATCAGTTTAATCAGGGTATATCAAAGAACAAAGCGATTCATATATATTTCGCCCAGGCCATCCCTCTTGTCACCTATATAGATGATAGCTGTTTTTATCTGAAAGAAGGAAAATGCCGTGTTTGTGAAGCAGTCTGTAAAACAAAGGCCATAGACTTTAACCAAACGCCTGAATCCATGGAGATAAAAGTAGGCGCAATCATTGTGTCTCCGGGGATTGAGCCTTTTGATCCAAGTCTGAGGGAGGAATATCGCTATGGGGAGTTTGCGAATGTGGTTACAGCCTTTGACTATGAAAGATTATTGTGCGCCACAGGGCCATACGAAGGTGAGATTTTGCGTGCTTCCGACAAAAAGCACCCCCATAATGTCGCCTGGGTTCAATGCGTTGGTTCGAGACAGGTCTTTGAGGGAGGTCACAGTTACTGTTCTGCAGTATGCTGCACCTATACCCAGAAACAGGTAATTTTGACGAAAGATCATGATGGAGATACGAAATGTACTATATTCCATAACGATATTCGGTCGTACGGCAAGGATTTTGAACGATTCTATCAAAGAACAGAGAGCCTTCCCGGAATTCGATTCATACGAAGCTATGTGTCTATAGTCAAAGAGGACCCGGTAACCAAAAACATAACCATACGATATTCGACGCCAAATGATGGGGTAAAAGAGGAGGAATTTGATATGGTGGTATTGTCGGTCGGTTTGGTTCCACCTGTCGGTTTTAAAAAAATCGCTGAATCATTTGGGATTGAGCTCAATGCTCATGGATTCTGTAAAACCAATCCCATTAATCCACTGGAAACTACTCGTCCGGGTATTTTTGTGAGCGGAGCCTTCCAGGGGCCAATGGATATTCCCGAGTCCGTTTTCACGGCTAGTGGAGCCGGTTCCCTGTGTGGTGAAATACTTTCCTATCGGCGGGGCAACCTTTCCAAGGAGAGGGTCTACCCTCCCGAGAGGGATGTGGCTGGAGAGGAGCCCAGGATCGGGGTTTACGTGTGTCATTGTGGTGCGAATATCGGACGAATCGTCAACGTGCGTGAAACAGTTGAATATGCAAAAACATTACCGAATGTTGCACACGCAGAGGAAAACCTCTTCATATGCTCTACTGAAGCCGCTGCAATGCTGGCAAAAGATATCGAGGAAAGAGGGCTCAATCGGGTAATTGTCGCAGCATGCACTCCAAGAACACACGAACCCCTGTTCCGGGATACCCTCCGTGAAGCAGGAATTAACCAATACTATTACGAAATGGCGAACATCAGAGAACATTGTTCCTGGGTCCATTCAAAAGAAAAGGAGGCTGCCACTGAAAAAGCGAAGGACCTGATACGCATGTCTGTAGCCCGTGCGTGCCATCTAGAGCCTTTACAAGAATTTGATCTACCAGTCGATAAAGTTGCCCTGGTGGTTGGCGGAGGCATAGCCGGGATGACCAGCGCTCTCTCAATTGCCAGACAAGGCCACGAGGTTCATTTGGTTGAAAAAGAAAAAGAATTGGGAGGAATAGCCCGAAAGCTTCATTATACCCTTGAGGGGCTTGACGTTCAGGTATATCTCGGTAATCTTATACAAAAGGTTTATCAACATCCGTCCATACACATATACACGAAAGCCACCATTTTAGAGGCGACAGGCTATGTGGGGAATTTTCTGACCACGGTCAAATCCGACAGAGGGATTACCGAGATTAAACACGGAGCCGTGGTCATTGCTATAGGAGCCGATGTGTATCAACCCACTGAATACTTCTATGGAGAAGATGAGAGGGTTGTCACCCACTTGGAGTTAGAAGAGAAGATCCGAAACAAAGATGAAAGGGTCATGAATGCCCAAAGCCTCGTAATGATCCAGTGCATTGGCAGCAGGAACGAAGAAAGAAATTACTGTAGTAAGATATGTTGTAGCGAGTCTATAAAGAACGCGCTGAAGCTGAAAGATAAAAAACCTAATATGGATATTTATATCCTTTTCAGAGATATGAGGACCTATGGTTTTAAGGAGGATTATTACCGTGAAGCGGCAGGGAAGGGGGTGCGATTCATTCGCTATGAGCCGGATGACAAGCCACTGGTAGAGCGCGGCAAGAGCGAAGATGGCCGGGATGTTCTAAAAGTTATTGCCACGGATTACATCCTTGGGAAGAAGATTGAATTAGACGCTGATATCATTGCCCTAGCAGCCGCCATTGTTCCTTCTGCGGGAAGTCAGGAGGTATCAAAACTCTTCAAGGTAGCACTGGGACCAGATGGTTTCTGTCAGGAGGCACATGTTAAATTACGCCCCGTCGATTTTGCTGCTGAAGGTGTCTATCTGTGTGGGATAGCACATTATCCCAAGCTTATATCCGAGACAATCGCTCAAGCTTATGGGGCTGCAGGGCGGGCCTTAACCCTTCTGGCAAATGATACGGTTGTAGCGTCGGGATCTGTCTGTACTGTAAATGAAAAAATGTGCATGGGATGTGGGGCATGCGCTCCGGCCTGTACATATAATGCAATTGAACTACACGACACAAAACAGGGGAAAAAGGCCTCAGTAGTACCAGTACTGTGCAAGGGTTGCGGTCTCTGTAACTCAAAATGCCCCACCGGGGCCATACAGTTAAAACATTATACTGATGAAGAACTTTTTAGTCAGATTTTTGCCGGTCTCTATAAAAATGGAAATATAACAAAAAACTGACGGCATGCTCTGAACAAAAAAGCAGTACGTAAAATCAAAATTTGGGAGGTAAATAAAATGAGTTTAGATGGTAAGTTTAAGCCAAAGATGATAGGTATTATCTGTAACTGGTGTTGCTATGGAGGTGCTGATTTATGTGGGGTTTCCCGTTTTCAATATCCCACCTATATAAGATTGATAAGAGTAATGTGTTCAGGAAGGGTTGACCTGAAACATATTTTATATGCTTTTTCAAATGGTGCAGACGGAATATTTGTAGGCGGATGCCACATTAATGACTGCCATTATAATCCGGAAGGAAATTATGACGCATTAAGCATGGTAAACCTATGCAAGAAGCTGTTAGAACATGCAGGTGTAAACTCAAAGAGGCTGAGGCTTGAATGGGTGTCTGCCGGGGAAGGAATTCGCTTTGCCAACATTATGAATGAGTTTAGCAAAGAGATAGAAGAACTGGGACCTCTTGGAAAAAGCGAGGGGATAGATCCTGATGAACTAAATTCTAGACTCAAGAAGATTGAAAAATTAATTCCTTATTTCAAACTGACCAAAATGAAAGAACTGGCGATGCACAATCCCGATCAGGAAGCGTATGCCAGGCTTTACACCAGTGAAGAGGTGGAAAGGTTAATCCGCGAAGCGCCATCGTATTATATTGATCCGGAGAAGTGTCAGGCGTGCATGACATGCGCCAGGAGATGCCCGGTTGATGCTATAATAAGCTCCAAGGGACAGATCCACATTATTGATCAGGAGAAATGTATACGATGCGGGACATGCTTTGAGGTGTGTCCATCCAAATTTCATGCAGTCGCAAAGATCGTAGGGAAACCTGTTCCACCGCCACTACCTGAAAGTGAAAGAACGATCATCAGGAAAGGCAAAGGCGATATGGCATAAAACATGAATTTTAATTAAACATTGACTGTTCAAGGAGGTTAACACATAAATTAGAAAATACAGTGTGGAGAATTGTATATGGCGGATCACTCCCATAATTTTGTGGAGACGTTCGATGATTTTTTTGGGTTTGGATTTGTTGAAGCTATTTAAAATTACGGGGACAATGTTGAAAAAATACCTGATTAGGACCTGAATATCCTGAACTGTTTCTTAAAAGAAGAAAGGAAGGTACAAAATTGAAACACTCTAACAGCATGGATAATAGATTGATTACGCCGGAGATGACAATTCTTGAGATTGTAGATAAATATCCCCAGACAGAATCCATAATCAGAAAGTATGACCAACAGGCGGGTGTTTGCCTCTGTTGTCAGGCGCTCTTTGAGTCTTTACGGGATACAGCTATAAAGTTTGGGCTGAATATCGAAAAGCTTTTAGATGATCTGAATCAGGTTATACGGTGAAAACGAAATATGTGCTTTCACTTCCCGATGTCCTCTGGATACAGGAGCTACCCTTTGCTTTTTGAAAAAATGGGGCCCAGAGATCTAATCTTTGCCGTAACCCTATGCGCGGCTTCAGCAAATTGAATACCCATAGCAGAGGACATGTTGTACATGTCAACCCGTTCGCTGCCAATTCCGCATTCGTCAAGGAGTTGTTTAAGGTATATTACACGTTTCTTTGCCCTTAGATTGCCGACTTCGAAATGACAGTTGCCTTCAAGGCAGCCAAAAACAAAGACTCCGTCTGCGCCGGCCTCAAATGCTTTCAAGGCATGAATGACGTCGAATCTGCCCGTACAGGGAACCTTAACAATCTTTACATTTGTTGGATACGAAAGCCGCATCGAACCCGCAAGGTCAGCGGCAGCATAGCCGCAGTACTCACAACAGAAAGCAATAATTTCAGGTTCAAAAGGTTTCATTTTCTTTCTCCTTACCCCGCTTCTTGTCTGACATCCTTCGGATAGGTGCGTTTCACCAAGAAAGAACTTTTCTATTTCACGATAATTTTGCCCTTCGGTTTCTGAAGAAAGCGACCTATCACCCAGTAATCCAGAGAAACCTGGGCGGCCGCCTTCTTGAAACGATACGTGCTATTTTCTGACAGGGCAATGAGCAAACCGCCAGAAGACTGGGGATCGTAGATGAGGTCGTACAGAAAGTTTTTTCCGTTGGCCTCCACGAAGGGGGCATAGAAGTCTCTGTTTCGGTAAAAACCGTTCGGGAGAAACCCGTCACCAAACAATCGTTGTGATTCCGGAAAGGTTGGAAGGCTGTTTGCGTAAATTTCTACTCCCAGATTCTCCTTTATCATCTCCTTGAGATGGCCCACGAGACCAAAGCCGGTGACATCCGTTGCTGCGTGAGCACCAGCCGAAAGCATAACCACCGATGCTCTATCGTTGAGGGTTGCCATACCCGTGATCAACCGCTGTTCTGCGTCTTTTGAGACTGAATTACCCTTCATGGCGGTAATCAGGATCCCTGTACCGAGGGGTTTGGTGAGGATAAGAAAATCGCCCGGCTCGGCACCCTCATTCTTGACAATTTTTTCCGGATGGACAAGTCCTGTTACCGATAGGCCATACTTGATCTCAACGTCGTCGACGCTATGCCCGCCGAGAAGGCTTGCGCCTGCCTCCCTCACCTTGTCAATCCCTCCCCGAAGAATCTCGCGTAGTACACTGACGCCTAAATCCTTCGGTGAGAAACAGACGATGTTGAGCGCGGTTATTGGTCTTGCGCCCATTGCATAGATATCGCTCATTGCATTGGCCGCGGCGATCTGACCAAACCAATAAGGGTCATTGACCACGGGGGTGAAAAAATCAAGGGTTTGTACGATGGCGAGGTCCTCCCTGAGCCTGTACACTCCTGCGTCTTCAAATCCTCTAAGTCCGACGATCACATTGCTGTTCTCTGGAACATCAATCCCACAGAGTATATTTGAGAGATCCCCAGGACCTATTTTAGCAGCACATCCCCCGAAACGGGTATGTTGGGTGAGTTTTACGTCCATGCGCCCTCCATTTGAGATTGATAGATTCCTTTCGCAAGTAAATAAATGAAACTATCAATCTGATCTATTTAGAAACGCCGACCATACGCCGGTTTGTATGGGAGATTTCTGGAGAGGAGAATGGAGAAGCCTTAATGGATTACAGAAAAGTTCGCCCGATTGTTGGACGCATGGAGGCAAAATGATTAGCACCACCTGGTGCTAAAAAACAATTTCATTTCAGCACTCTAAGCATATATTGTCTCACGTCTTTTCTAATTGGAGTTAAGTATACAATTTTATATCCGAAAATAAAATGAAAATCAACTCAAGATCAAATTTAAACGACTGGTTTCAAAGAAAACCAACAAACCCTATGAATGTGCTCCTCAAATCTTGACCCCTCTTTGCCTCAGTTCCTCTGTCTTTTTCTTGGAGCACTCTTCACAGCGGAACTCCGGATGGGCGTCCTTTGTTTTATCATACTCCTTTGCCTTTATGATTCGGTAGCCCCGTGCTTCTTTGCCACAGTCAACACATACAACGATATCTTTAATTTCCCATTGTACTGAAAGGCGTTCTGATGTGAAAATAAACATATCTACCCAGTAAAATATGAGCCCACCGATA
>Ga0067045_1031799_pt1 | contig 11445 bp, 10 predicted proteins | sample TerdegcTABiofilm_FD_59184 | JGI IMG/M metagenome (GOLD analysis project Ga0067045, IMG submission 59184) | Combined Assembly of (Gp0054472, Gp0054536) Wastewater bioreactor microbial communities from Singapore -Terephthalate degrading...
AGCTTTAAAGGGTGAGGTTCCCGAGCGGCCAAAGGGGGCAGACTGTAAATCTGTTGGCGAAGCCTTCGGTGGTTCGAATCCACCCCTCACCAAAAAAAGAGCTATCGTTCAAAATTGTTCGATAGCTCTTTTTATTTGGGCTTTTTATCCAGAACTGTCGGTATAATTGTTTAAAAGTAAGTTGTGCGTTAAACAGCCTGATTTAATTTTTCTAACATTTCTTTTATCTGTGTATCGGTAAGTCCATGAGCTTTGCTGCCCTGTTCAATAGTTTCATATATACCTATATGGCAACCAATACAATGGAGTCCGTAAGAAGCTAATACCTGTGCTGCAGTGGGGTATTTTTGCACCAGTTCACCAAACGTCATATCTTTTGTTATTGTGTTTTTCATTGTAATAACCTCATATGTAAAGAATTTTACTCAGGTGAATATAGTATAGCATTGGATTTATTTATTTTCAGAATTATTATTTGGCCTGATAATTTTAAAATATTTATTTCATCAGGAACTATCGAAAAACAAATAAAGATTACAATGGTATTTGTTTAATATACTTTTTTTTAATTGAATATAATTACATCATTATGTAGGATGGTAGAAAGTAGTATATAATTGAATGTATTAAACATCCTTAAAAAAGATTAATGATTTCATTTGCAAGGATATGGATTTATATATGAAATGGATGATATTTCTAAGGCCTTACGTATTATTATTTCTCATTGTTATAGTTATCCTGAGTGTTGGGTATTATGACAAATTATATGCAGATAATTTTACAAATGCAAATTTAACAGATTGTTTGCAGATAGCTCTACAAAATAATATTAATATAAAAATGGCCATGGAAGATGTCAACGCTGCATCCCTTAATCTGAAAATAACGAAAGGTAGTAATAGTATTCAGGTAAATGGCACAGTCCAAACTGTTGAGATATTGAAATCCGAAGCTGTGAATAGTTCATTTAATGTACCCGGCAAAGATACTCTTATAGGATTATTTGTTGGAGCTTCTGCAAGTTACAAGCTTTATGATGCCAATAAAGATAATTATGAACGGTTGCGGATTCTGGAATATAATAATGTAGCATTAACCGCTATGAAGGTAAAAAATACTGTTGTTCGTGATGTAAAAATTGCGTTTTATCAATTAGCATTTGCCAAAAAGAAAAGTGAATTGTTGGAAAAATTAATTAAAAGTTTTGAAATCAAATTTGCCAACGTTGAGCAGTTATTTAAAAATGGACAACGAACCATGCTGGATATTTCCCGGGCACAGGTGGACCTAACTAATGCCCAATTGAATTATCAAAGAGCTCAAAATGAGGTTGCAGTTGCAAAAAGCAAATTATTATCACTGATGGGTATTCAAATTGATAATTTTGACATAAACGTTACAGATTTTGATGTTGATAGCACTATAAATGAAATACCATATAATTTAGAGGAATTGCTTGAAATAGCCTTGCAATATTCGTTCGATATTAAGTCTGCGGAAATCAATCAGGAAATTGCCAAAACACAGATTGATATTGAAAAGGATAGGCGCTTCCCGATTATAAATATTATAGCATCCCTGGGCTATGAAAACAGGGCTATTCAGAATGGTGCTTTTACTGAATCATTGTCGGATAGGGATAACTGGAAGCCAACCATGCATGCTGGAATCAGTGCAAGCTTCCCTATTTTTACCAGTGGTGTTCTTTCTTCAAGTATTGACCGTGCTGCTGTTTCATTTAATAAGGCCTTATATAACAGCAAAACTGCTGGGGATACCTTATCGGGAAATATAAAAAGTTATTATACTACATTGAAAGATATAAAATTGCAACTGGATATATCTCGGCAACTGATTGAAAATGCAAGAAAATATCTGGAGCTGGTGCAAAAGAATTATGACAGGGGAATAATAACACAGAATGAATTGCAGGATGCAGAGTTGAATTACATTAATGTTACTATCGATTATATCAAGATTCTTACTGATTATTATATTAATTATAATCAATTGATAAGTTTATTATGTGTTGATGAAACAATTCTGTTTTCAAAAGGGGTTGATGCCAAATGATAAAAGAAATAGTATTAAATAATAAGAAAAAAGTCATCATTACTGGTGTTGTCATACTCATCCTTATACTAATATATTTTTTGCGTTCTGGCGTTGATAATTCAGAATATATATATGATTACGAGAAAATAAGTGTTGGTGAAATATCTAAAACAATATCAACAACCGGGACAATTGATCTGTTAGATCCTGTTTCTATATTATGCCAGGTTAATGGGGTTGTTCAGAAAGTATATGTTGATTTTAATCAGCATGTCAATCAATATCAATTGTTAGCGTTAATAGATGCCGGTGATTTGCAAAATGATATTACAAAAATGCAGAAGAGACTTGAACAGTTAAATATAGACATGAAAAACATGGAAAATGACCTGAAGGTCAAAAAAAGCATGTATAATGAACATATGATATCAGCAAGCGCTCTTGAGATGGCTGAAAATGAATATAAGAAGATGCAGTTATCATATAGCCAGGTACTGGTTGATTATAAAAATTTACTCCAGATGCAAAAAAACACACGAATTTATGCACCCATTAGTGGTATTATAGTATCTCGTGATATTAATGAATCAGACCCGGTAGTAAGGAACAAGCGCTTATTCTTAATGGTAAGGGATTTAAAAACCATGCAGCTAATGGTAGTCATAGATGAAACTGATATCGGTAAGGTTAGAAATGATCAGAAAATTAAATTTACTGTTAATGCATATCCGGATCAAACATTTACCGGAGCTATCAGACAAATACGCTTTAATCCGGTGAACAGGGGAGGTGTTATTACCTATGATGCTGTTGCAATATGTGATAATTCTCAGTATTTGTTAAAACCGGGTATGACAGCAATAGTAACTATTGAGGTTGATAAAAAACAAAATGCCATGAGAATACCCAATGATGCTTTTACTGTTATTCCACCTTTTATTGATAAATATAAGCTTGATAAGGATAAAAAATATATATGGAAAAAGAAAAGAGGTTCTATAGTGCCTGTTGAAGTGCAAACTGGATTATATGGAGATGAATATACTGAAATAAAAAAAGGTGATGCAAAAGCTGGTGATACTATTCTAATCCGTGTAAGAAAACAAATTTCAATTAAAAAGTAGTAATTTTAGTATGAATATTCCAATTATTAATATTGAGAATTTGCAAAAAATTTATAAAATAAGCGAAGAAGTTTCAGTTCATGCTTTGAAGGGCGTAAGTCTTAACGTTAAAAGAGGTGAATTTGTTGCGATAATGGGAGCTTCAGGTTCCGGGAAATCCACTTTTATGAATATTTTAGGATTTCTGGATACCCCCACTTCCGGCAAATACATTTTAGATGGTATTGATGGCACATCTTTAAACGATAATCAGAAAGCTGAAATCAGAAACAGGAAGATTGGATTTGTATTTCAGGGATTCAATTTGCTATCAAGAACCCCGGCTATAGAGAATGTTGAAATGCCATTGTTCTACAGAGGTGGTTTTACTCATGAGGAGATGAAAAATAGGGCAAGAAAACTATTGTCAATGGTTGGCTTATCTGGAAGGGAGATGCACCATCCTAATGAGCTATCAGGTGGCGAGCAACAACGTGTTGCTATTGCTCGAGCGCTAATCAATGACCCCGCAATCTTGCTTGCAGACGAACCTACAGGCAACCTTGATACAAAAAACACGAATGAGATAATGAATGTATTTACTACATTAAACAAAGAGTATAATATTACTATTATAATGGTAACTCATGAACCTGATGTTGCTGAATATGCAGATAGAAAAGTTGTATTTAAAGATGGTTTGATAATAGATGATAGCCCAATTAAAAAGTTAAAGAAAAGCAGAAAATAATATGGATTTCTCAAATCTTTTAATAACTGCATTGCGGTCGCTTTCTAAAAATAAAGTTCGTTCTATACTTACCAGCATTGGTATAATAATAGGCGTTTCCTCGGTTATTGTAATGATTGGAATTGGAAGGAGCGCTCAAATTACTGTCGAAGAAAGGGTTGGTACCTATGGTAAAAATGCCATGGAGATTGCCTCTTTTCATACATTGCTTACGGAAGCTGATGCTGAAAATATCAAAAAAAAATTTCCTCAGGTTAAATATGCTTCAATTATTATTACCAAGTCAAATGTACAGGTGAATTATAAAGACCGATCAACCATAAGCGGTATGTATGGTGTAGAAAATGATTATTTTAAAATGAAATTATGGCCTTTGACCTCAGGAAGATATTTTACTGATGTAGAGATGTCAACACATGAAAAAGTTGTCATAATTGGTGCCACAGTCATGCGAGATGTTTTTATTTATGAAGAACCCGTTGGCAATATTGTAATTATTAATAATGTGCCTTTTAAAGTAATTGGAGTACTTTCTGAACTGGGTGAATCTTTTGGCGGTAAGGATTTTGATAATGTTGTAGTAATGCCTTATGGTGCAGCACAGCGAAAAATTATTGGGAACAATAAGATTGACCGCATATATGTGTCTGTGTATTCAGACAAACAGATGGACGAAGCAGTTGAGCAAATTAAAGAATATCTACATAGAGCTCATATGATTACACCTGATTCAAATGAATTCCGAATTACAACCAGTAAGCAAAAGCTTGAGATGGCGGAATATATATCAAAAACACTATCAATGTTACTGGCAGGAATAGCTTCTATTTCCCTTTTTGTTGGGGGTGTTGGCATAATGAATATTATGCTTGTTTCTGTAAGTGAGCGTACACGTGAGATAGGTATACGCATGGCAATAGGAGCTAAAAGACGTGATATATTAAGCCAATTTCTGATAGAATCAGTAACATTAAGTGGATTAGGTGGAATTGTTGGTATTATTCTGGGGTTATTTATTTATTATCTCATAACCTATATTGTGGATTGGCCATATATATTTTCAATTACTTCAATACTTGTGTCATTTCTTTTTGCCTGTGCAGTTGGTATATTTTTTGGTTATTACCCTGCCAAAAAGGCTGCAGATTTAAAACCTATTGAAGCCTTACGGTATGAATAAAATAAATATTTAAATTTTTTCATTAAATCTCTTCAAGACATAATCCATAATTTTCCGATATTATATCAGAAATAAAAAATATGATAATTTGTTATATTTATCCCGGTAGGATTATTGCGAATCAAGGAGGAGTATTATGAAGAGGTGATATACTTTGAAAGATATTATAGCTATTAAACGATTCAAGCGGTTTTTGCAGATTGAAAAGGGACTTTCTCCTAATTCTATTTATTCATACACATATGATTTAAAAAAATTTTCTGATTTTTTAGCGCGTAAAAATAAGACAATACTCAATGCATCACAGGACGATGTGGAGCAGTTTTTATTTTTTGAGAAAAATAAAAAAAGAAATTCTGCAAGGACGTTAGCACGATCCCTGGCTGCAATACGCCAGTTTTATAATTATATGGCAAGCATTGAGAATATTAGCAACCCAACTGTAAAAATAGAAACACCTCATTTTCAAAAAGCATTACCTGATTTTTTGTCAATAGAAGAAATTGACAGGCTGTTTGCCTCAATACGTGAGGATGATCTGTACCAGTTGCGTGATAAAGCCATATTTGAGTTATTGTATTCTGCGGGTTTACGGATATCTGAGGCAGTAGAATTAAAGGTGATAGACGTTGATTTGAAAAACAAGTTCTTAAAAGTATTGGGTAAAGGAAATAAAGAACGCATTGTGCCTATTGGTGACGAAGCAAAGCGCCTGATTGAAAAATACTTAAATGATTCACGCCCTATTATACTTGGCAACAGAATAAGTGAGTATCTTTTTATAAGTAAGAAAGGTGGCATGTTGAATCGAAAATCAGTATGGCGTTTGCTTAAAGGGTATGCAAAGATGGTTGATATACGTAAAAATATTACTCCCCATACATTGCGTCATTCATTTGCAACACATTTGCTTGAACGTGGTGCTGACCTCAGGGCTGTTCAGGAGCTTTTGGGTCATGTGGATATCTCAACAACACAGATATACACACATTTAGCACGTAAGCAATTGCAGGAAATTCATAAACGTTTCCATCCAAAAAGTTAAGGGTTCAGGTTTTTTATTATGGCGATAGCTCATGTTTTCAGATGGTTGCTGATTATAATCTTAGTATCGATAGCAGGTTGTGTGCCTCCACCTGAATATATGGCTAAAACCGGAAAACGTATTGGGCTTGATAATGATTACATTAAAATTCTTCTATTGCGTGACCAGCTCAAAGTTGAAATAGTCACCACAGCCAAGACAAAAGTAGTACAACTGCCAAATAATACTATTGTATATAATGGTGATGCCAAACGTTTTGTAGTGTTTGACAATCAATTAACACAGCCACTACAGTTTGAATCCTGGAATAATGAAATACAGGTAAATGGCATACCAGTGAGAGGTATAATTCAACTTCATCCTGTTGTGGGTAAGATACAGGTGGTTAATGTTTTAAGAATGAATGAATATCTTTATGGTGTCCTTCCTTCAGAAATTATGTCAGGCTGGCCTGAAGAAGTATTAAAAGCACAGGCTGTTGCAGCACGAACGTACGCATACTATCATCTAATGAAAAACAACAGCACGTACTTTGATCTTGATGCAACAAATAATTTTCAGGTATATAAAGGTAAAGCAGTTGAAACTGAAGCAACCAACAAAGCAGTAGATGCTACCTCTGGTATAATTATGACATATAATAATAAACCCATACTAGCATATTTCCATTCCACTTGTGGAGGAAAAACTACAGATGACAAATATGTATGGCAGGGTGAAGATTTGCCATATCTGACATCAGTAGTTTGCCCGTATTGTAAAAATTCACCCAATTATAGCTGGCAGGTTGAGCTTACCTTAAATGAGATTTATGAAGCTCTAGTTAGAAGGTATAAAACAGTAGGGAAAATTAAGGCTATAACGTTAGGACGTGAAGATACCCGTGTAACTGTGATTAAGATAGAACATGATAACGGCATAATCAGAATGAGTGGAAATGATTTCAGGTTGCTTTTTGATGCAAAAAAAATAAAGAGCCTGTATTTTGAAGCAAAACAAACGCCTTCAGGATTAATATTAACTGGCCATGGATGGGGTCATGGTGTGGGTATGTGTCAATGGGGTGCAAAAGAGATGGCACAACAAGGTATACGTTTTGATCGGATTCTAACATTTTACTATAGAGGCATACGAATCATGACATATACTTTCCCAAAGTGAAAATCTTCTTAATTTCTTATGTACGAAATAAGCTTAAACTGTTTAAAATTTAATTTGGAATACAATACTAATTTATACTATAATTCCAAAATATTTCATTATCTATACTTTGAGTCATTGTTAAATCCTGCAGCCCATTCCATAAACTATCGCACATAAATAATAATCAAAGTGAAAATATAATCTTGACTGCAATGTTTGTTCATTATATTATAAACACACTCCAGGAGGAATTATATGAATAAGCTGAGTATTATTCTTTTTATGCTCTTTGGAATATGCATTTTGGCTATAGCGCAAACACAAAAATTTGGTGAAGCATTACATGGATTGTATACATATAAAGATTTTCAAAAGGCAACATATTGCCGGCAATGTCATGTTGAAATTTATTACCAATGGCAAAAGAGTATGATGGCACAGGCTTTTGTTCATCCCTGGGATGAGATAGAATATTTTGATTTAGCTGTATCCCATGGTAGACGGAATCCAAAATTCAAACCTGTTGCTGATGGCTGTAATGGATGCCATGCGCCGATTTCATTTATGGCAGGAGATACTCCTCCTCCACGGCCAGAGAAAAAATCAATGGCTAATGAAGGAGTGAGTTGTGATGTATGTCATACTATTGTATCATTTGATCAAAATGAACAATTTAACTTTAGTTTTTTTTCCAGGCCAGGAAGAACAAAATATGGACCAAGAGGAGGAAAAAATTCCCCGGCACATGATATCGTAAAATCAGAATTAATTGCAAAACCGGAATTTTGTGCAAATTGCCATAATGAAAAAAGCCCCTGGGGTGTATGGGTAAAAGCAACTTATAATGAGTGGAAGGAGGGTCCATATAGCAAAGAGGGAGTAGTGTGCCAGACATGCCATATGCCAAAAGCTGCAGGTAAGCGAGCAAAGACTGAAAACAAAGTATATGATGATCTTAAACAGCATACATTTCATGGAGGCCATTTCCAGGCAAAATATAATGGTGCAATAGATGTGCTGGTATATACTGATACTGATTTTGTAGAACCAGGGGTGAAAACAAAGATATCAGTATATCTGTATAATCAAAAGTGCGGCCATAAAGTTCCAACTGGTTCAGTTGAAGACAGGCTTCTGTATTTGCATGTTGAAGCCATTGACAGCAAAGGGAACGTCTATCATCTTAAAGTTGATAAAAAAGGATTCTCGGGGGAAGAATATACTATTGCTTCGCGTGATAAGGCATATCAGGATTTTGTTGAGATGATGGATGTACCTGCAGGTTTTGATGGCATAATCCGTGAAGACGTTCCTGTTGGAGATAGGATATTCAGGATGCCTTATTTTACTGAGAATGGCATTATGACAATTGCTCAGTGGAATACAGCAAAGCTTGGAGTGGATTACAGGATAGCACCCCGTGAAGCAAAAGTTGAAACATATACTTGGACTGTTCCAGATACTGTTGCACCAGGACCATTGACAATACGAGCTACATTGTATTATCAATTGTTGGTAAGGCCAGTTGCACAATTTTTAAAAGTGCCTGAGTCCGAATCTATGGATAGAATGATAAACACTGATGTTGCAACGATTGATGTTATTTATTAAATAAAGATAGTTTGTTGGAGGAAATATCTATGAAAACATCAAATACACGTAATTGTATAATAGTATTGGTCATTGTTATAATAGTATATTATACTGTACAATCACAGGCAATGCCAGGATTTGCGCGCAGATATAAGTTTACCTGCCAGACATGTCATGCGCCGTTTCCCAAGCTTAAACCCTATGGCGAGGAATTTGCTGCAAATGGATTCAGGCTGCCTGAAGGGGAGCCTCCGTATGCAACCATAGATACCGGTGATCCTTCGCTGGAACTCACCCGTAATTTTCCCATTGGCATACGACTGGACGCGTATGCAGTTGCGGATAAAGATAATACCGTTAGTAATGATTTACAAATGCCATATATTTTAAAATTAATTTCTGGTGGCCCTATCGCACAGAATCTATCATATTATTTTTACTTTTTCTTTTCTGAAAAAGGTGAGGTTGTTGGTATTGAAGATGCTTTCTTGTATTATACTGATTTATTGGGAGCAGGTATTAACATAACCGCAGGTCAATTTTCAGTATCAGACCCCATTTATAAAAATGAACTCAGATTGACGTATGAAAGTTATGTTCCATTTGCTGCAAAACCCAATCGCTCATTCTGTGATTTAAAATATGATCGCGGCATTATCATAGATAAAGGCTTTGATTTTGGATTAACGTTAGTTGTGGAGATAGTTAATGGTAATGGGATTGAACCGGCAAATGAACATGATAATTTTGATGGTGACAAGTATAAAAATTACTTTTTCAGAGCAAGTCAGGAAATTTTTGATGTGATACGGATTGGGGGTTTTAGTTATATAGGTAAAGAGAAAAATACAGCTGATGATATTGTACCCGATGTGTTTACGAACAGTGTGTATTACTATGGTAGTGATATGTCGATTTTTTTGGGACCGTTTGAGCTTAACACATTATTCTTATATCGAAAAGATAGTAATGCGTATTTTACTGCAGATAAAAAATCCATTGCTACAAAAGGTTATATGGCCGAATTAATATTTCAGCCTGAAGGCGATCGTAGTAGCTATGTGCTTACGGCGCTTTACAATAAGGTCGATTCAGATTATCAGGAAGGTGGCGTTCATACGTTAAATTATGAAAGTGCAACAGTGTCGGTAACATATCTGTTTGCCCGTAATGTAAAAATAATAGGTGAGTATACTTACTTATTACATGATTATTCACAAAGCCAGGATTACAAAAACCACCATAAATTAAAAGCAGGTATATCGGCTGCTTTCTAAAAGAAAAATTTTATTTTTATTGTGCTATAATTGCTATCAAGATAATTGTTGGACATGGAAAAAAATTTATATCTTTTAGAAAGCTACGATTTTGACCTTCCACAGGATTTGATTGCTCAGTATCCGGCTGATAAACGTGAGGAATCGCGCCTTTTTATTCTTGATAGAAAATCGAATCACTATGTGCATGAAAAATTCTACAATTTGCCGCAGTATATTAATCCTAATGATATTTTAATATTTAATGATGCTAAAGTAATACCAGCAAGAATTTTTTGTAAACGCTCAACAGGGGCTACGGTTGAAATTGTTTTAACAAAACGATTGTGCGATACTACCTGGGAAGCTATCTGTAACCGGTTAAAAAGAATTAAACCTGGTGAAAAACTCTATCCAATTAAAAATGATACAGTGGCGATAGTTGTTGTGGAAAAATCTGATGCAAGTATTACGGTAACATTTGAGCCCCATTTTGATTATGGAATGCTTGAAGCAATAGGAGAGATACCTCTCCCGCCCTATATCCAGCGAGTACCTGATAAAAATGATTATGAACGCTATCAAACAGTATTTGCTAAACAATATGGAGCAGCAGCAGCACCAACAGCGGGATTACATTTTACTGATGATTTGCTGAATCAGATACAAGCTAAGGGTGCTGCTATTTCGTTTTTAACACTGTATGTATCCTGGGGAACATTTCAGCCTGTAAGGGTGGACGATATACGGCAACATACTATGCATACCGAAGAATACTTTTTGCCAGAAAAAACCGTAGAAAATATTTATAACGCAAAAGCAAAAGGGGGAAGGGTTATAGCAGTTGGTACCACGTCGCTTCGTGTACTTGAATCAGTATATCATAATGGTGAGTATAAGCCTGGATATGGAGCTACTAACATTTTTATTTATCCTCCCTATACTGTCAAATCTGTAGATGCTCTGATTACTAACTTCCACACCCCTAAATCAACATTGCTTATGCTGGTTGCTGCGTTTGCAGGGTATAATTGTATTATGGAAGCTTATAGGGAAGCAGTGAATAAAAAATACAGATTTTTTTCATACGGCGATGCAATGTTTATTATGTGATAGAGATAATGAAATAATCAATTTAAATAATTCTTAGAGATAGTAGTTATAAGATATAAGACTGAAAATAAATATTATTTGTATATAAAAATTTTCAAATATTGTAAAATAGTTTAAAATGAAAAGTGCTGGGAAAAAAGAAAAAATTTTTTTAAAAAATTATTGACATATTGTATTATATTAATTAATTTGCAAATTGATTG
>Ga0067045_1031800_pt1 | contig 11439 bp, 12 predicted proteins | sample TerdegcTABiofilm_FD_59184 | JGI IMG/M metagenome (GOLD analysis project Ga0067045, IMG submission 59184) | Combined Assembly of (Gp0054472, Gp0054536) Wastewater bioreactor microbial communities from Singapore -Terephthalate degrading...
AAAGAGCGGAGGGGAAACACCCGTTCCCATCCCGAACACGGAAGTTAAGCCCTCCAGCGCCGATGGTACTATAGGGGAGACCCTATGGGAGAGTAGGCCACTGCCGGGCCCTTTTTTGTATTACATAGGAATCTTTTTGAAGTGAGGTGATTTTATGTCTGGACATTCGAAATGGCACAATATAAGAGAAACTAAGCAAAAAATGGATTCTATTAGAGGTAAGCTTTTTGGTAAAGTTACTCGTCAAATTATTATCGCAGTAAGAGAAGGAGGACCTGATCCAGAGAATAATCCAAAACTTAGACTGGCATTAGAAAAGGCTAGAGAGGTTAATATGCCTTCAGAGAATATAAAAAGGGCTATACAGAGAGGTACCGGAGAATTAGAAGGAGCTAATTATGAAGAGGTTATATACGAAGGATATGGACCTGGAGGAGTAGCTATTATGGTTGAAGCTACTACGGACAATAGAAATAGAACTACAGCAGAACTTAGACACGTTTTTCAACGTAATGGAGGCAGTTTAGGAGAATCGGGTTGCGTCTCTTGGATTTTCTCTCGTAAGGGTTACATACTAATAAGTCCTGAAGAAAAAGAAGAGGCTGTTTATAATGTAGCTCTTGAGACAGAAGCAGAAGATGTGAAAAGTACCGAAGATGGTTATGAGATAATAACTTCTACTGAGAATTTTGAAAAAACAAAAGAAAGCTTTATAAATGCAGGGCTTAAGGTCTTAAGAGCGGAGATTACATACATTCCTAGTAATACGGTTAGAGTTGAAAATGATGATGCAAGACACTTACTAAGATTACTAGAGCAATTGGAAGACCTTGAAGATGTTCAAAGGGTATATAGTAACTTTGATATACCTGATGAGATTTTGATTAATGCATAGTAATATTATTATTGGGGTCGATCCAGGCTCTCATATCACAGGTTATGGAATTATAGAACTAAGAGATAGGACTTTTTTACTTTTAAATTATGGAGTTATAGATGCATCTAAAAAAGAGTCAAGATTAGAGGCACTAGAATTTATTTTTAGAGAACTTTCATCTGTTTTAGAGACTTTTAAACCACAGATAATTTCCTTAGAAAAGGTTTTTTATTATAAAAATGTAAAAAGTTCTATTGTTTTGGGTGAAGTTAGGGGTATTGTATTACTCTTGGCAGGTCTTTATAGTTTAGAAGTTATGGAATTTAATTCAACGCAGGTAAAAAATTCTCTTACTGGTTATGGTAGAGCGGGCAAAGAACAGATAAAATTTATTGTAAAAAAACTTTTATCTATTCAACAAGATATACCAGTGGATGCCAGCGATGCTTTAGCCCTATCCCTATGTGCAGGTCTTGAAATCTTAGGTAGACGATGTTCTCCTATATTGAAGGCATAGTTTCTCAGATAAATGATTCTTCAATTATTTTAGATGTAAGTGGAGTAGGTTTTCATATTTATATTCCGTCCTCTCTTAGCAGATCCCTAAAAGTTGGTAAGTCTTATAGAATATTCACTGCTTTCTTATTTAATAATGGAATTCCTATGTTATATGGCTTTCTAGCCGAGAAAGAAAGAGACTTATTTGAATTACTTGTAAATGTCTCAGGCATAGGTCCTAAAGTTAGCATGGCTTTGATTAGTGAATTAGGATATGAAGGCATAATCAGGGGAATTAGGACAGAAGATCTAGAAGTTCTAGGAGGAGTTTCTGGAGTAGGTAAAAAGAGGGCTAGGAAATTGATATTGGAGTTAAAGGATAAACTCATAGACCTAGAGGGTGCATCTCAAGAGAATAAAAAACTTCTTAGTGAAGCCTTGAAAAATTTAGGTTATAATAAAAATGAAATAAAAAGGGTATTAGAAGAGATAGATTTGGAGAATAAATCTCTAGAAGAATTGATTAAGATTTCTTTACAGAGGTTATCTAGAAGAGATGGATAGAGACATATTCTCTCCAGTAGTTTTACCAGAGGAGAAGATAATAGAAAGTTCTCTTAGACCTAGAACTCTTGATGAGTTTGTAGGACAAGAGAAAGTGAAGGCTCAGCTCGAGATCTTTCTTAAGGCTTCTCTTAAGAGAGGAGATACGTTAGATCATATATTACTCTATGGTCCTCCGGGATTAGGAAAGACTACTCTAGCCTATATAATAGCCAGCGAATTAAAGGTACCTATTCAGGTTACATCAGGTCCAGCTATCGAAAAGGCTGGTGAATTGGTAGCTATACTAACATCCTTAGAAGATAGAAGTGTGTTATTTATAGATGAAATTCATAGACTAGGAAAACCCATAGAGGAGATACTATACCCAGCTATGGAGGAAAGAGAAGTCGATATAGTTATAGGTAAGGGAACAGGTGCTAAAGCTATAAGGATTAAGTTACCCAGGTTCACCTTAGTAGGCGCTACAACTAGATTTGGCTTAGTATCCCCTCCTTTAAGGGACAGGTTTGGGATTATAGAAAGATTAGACTATTATTCTCCTGAAGAGATTTTAGAGATAGTAGAGAGGTCTGCTAAGATACTTAATATAAATTATGAGATAGAAGCCCTTAGAGAGATTTCTTATAGGTCTAGAGGTACTCCTAGAATTGCTAATAGGCTTATAAAAAGAGTAAGAGATTATGCTGAGGTAAAAGGTGATGGTTTTATATCCTACTCTCTAGCATTAGAAGCCTTAAAGCTTTTTGAAATCGAAGAGCATGGACTTGATAGAGAGGATATAAGGATTTTAGAGACAATTGCTTATAAATTTGGAGGCGGTCCAGTTGGTATAGAGACACTATCTTCAGCTATTGGCGAATCTAGTGAAACTATTGAGGAGATATATGAGCCTTACCTAATAAAGATGGGTTATATAGAAAAGACCCCTAGAGGTAGAGTCATTACAGAAAATGGACTTAATATTTTAAAAAAGAGGGTAAGATGAAACTTCTTTTACATATATGTTGTGCTAGATGTGTTATATATCCCTTAGAGAGATTAAGATCTATCTATGAAGTCATTGGTTATTATTTCAATCCTAATATTCATCCTTCGACTGAATATATACTAAGAGGTGAGGCATTAAAGAGTTATCTGTCAGAAAATAATGTTACACTTTTGATTGGAGAATATGACCCCAGTATTCATATTAAACAGACAATTGATTCTCTAAATAATAGATGTGAGATTTGCTATACATTAAGATTGCAAGAGACTTTAAGAAAGGCTGAAGAATTAGGGATAAGATATTTTTCTACTACGCTTCTTGTAAGTCCATACCAGAATCACGATAAGATAAAAGAGATTGGAGATAAACTAGCTAAGGAAAGTGGTAATGAAAAATTTCACTATGAAGATTTTAGAGTTGGTTGGCGCGATTCTCAAAAAATAGCTGATAAACTCGGTATATACAAACAAAAGTATTGTGGCTGTATATTTAGTGAGTATGAAAGATTTGAGAAAAAAGTTAAGAGATTTTCTTCTTTGGGGTGATAAAGGATGGAATACCTGGGGAAGATATTAATCCTTTTTGGGGTTTTCTTTGTTTTATTTGGATTATTCTTACTTTTCTTTAATCGTGTTCCTTATCTTGGAAAGTTGCCTGGAGATATCATAATAAGAAGGGGTAATACAGTAATATTTTTCCCAATAGTCACGTGTATTCTCTTAAGTATAATCTTATCTATAATCTTGAATATATTTAGAAGATAAACCTTTAAGACTGCTTTTGTTGATAAGGTTTATTGAACTTAGGTTCTAGCATCTGTAGTAGTTCTTTCTCTAATAGATATGCCTCAAATTCAGTTGTAGTTATTATATATTCTAAAGAAGTAGTATTCTTCAAAAGTTCTTGTCTATTTTGAGATATACCTTCCTGAATATAGAAGTAATTAGACAACTTATTTCTTAAATCCTTAGACTTTGTTATATATAATACATCTCCTGAGTCATCTAAAAACAGCACAACTCCTGGGTTATGTGGCACTTCTTCTAGAATATATTTCAGCTTTAGGAAGTTTGGAGGGACTTTATAACTTCCATCCAGTCTTCGTTGTAAGTCTTCCCAAGTAAAAACCCCTTCACTATTAAGAATCCTCAACATTCTATCTAAGATCAGAGCAGTAGCCTCAGCATCATATACAGCTCTATGTCTGTGAATTATCTCTATTCCGAAGTATTCGGCAAGGCTATCAAGACCTCTTTTGGGAAGCTTAAGTATTCTACGTGCCATATTTAGCGTACATAATACATCACCTTGGTATGGAGGTAGACCTAGTCTTTCTAACTCATAGTTTAAAAAGGTAAGGTCAAATCTTGCATTATGAGCTACGAAGACCCTATCTTTGACTAAATCCATAAGTTTTGGAATAACGAGTTCTGATGGGGGAGCTGAATTCAACATCTCTGGGGTTATTCCAGTTAAGAAGGTTATAAATGGCGGAATACTCCTTCCCGGATGTACTAAGCTGGAAAAGTAGTCTATTATTTTGCCTCTACTAAATAGAACCGCTCCTACTTCAATTATCCTATCTATAGGTGCTAAACTACCTGTAGTTTCAAAATCAACTATTATATACTCTAAATCCAAAATTGATCGTTTTTCTTCAACCATCTTGACATATAGACCATTCTATTGTAATATAAATATATCACGAAACGGCCCCTTCGTCTAGTGGCCCAGGACGTCGGGTTCTCAGCTCGAAGACAGGGGTTCGACTCCCCTAGGGGCTACCAAAATGAATAGAATATTAAGGGGAGCACGTTAGTGCTCCCCTTTTTAATTTTTTACCTTATTGGATATAACTGAACAAAGATATTTCTTGTTTCACCAGCTATCACTTCGTAATACTGTACAAATGTCTCGTATCCGGCTTTAATTACTGTAATCTGATATCTACCTGGCTTTAGTTTTTCGATCTTGATAGGGGTCCTACCCTTTCTTTCTCCGTTTATGTATACTTCAGCATTAGAAGGATTACTAGTAATATAAAGAGTCCCTTGATAATAGGGAATAGGCTTCAATGATGCACTTATCTTAGTAGTTTTATTGGGAGTTATATTAACAGTTGTTTCATACGGCTGATATCCTGTAAGTTGCAGGGTAATCGTATGCCTTCCTACTGAGACATCACCAGTGTATGGTGTATATCCTAGAAATCTTCCATCTATATAGATACTCGCACCACTTGGTTTACTCTCTACTTGAAGTCTTCCTAATGCCTGACTTGGTCCAGTAGGAGGTAATACAACACCTTCCGATACTACGTAGAATATAGTATTAGCTGTTGTCCACTGTGGTTGAGTAGGAGAAGGGACAATCTCTATATTCCTTCTTATCTTATCAGTAAAGTTTTCAGGACTTTCTGGAATTAATGGGAAAGGATCTCTACTTAAGTCCTTCTTGTAACTTTCTAGAGTATTGACAGGTGTCTTGCTTGCCAATACATGAATTACTTCTCTTCCGTACGGAGGAGCTATTCTTAGGGCATACTTATCTGTTGAGGATGGAATAGAGTATACTATATTAGCTCTAAAGAAGTTATCCTGACGATATCCATTTGGTAAGATAAGTCTAACCTCTCCGTTGGCATTTATGTCCCATATATAGACGTAGGCATCTTGAGTTAGTTTAAAGTAAATAGTAATAGTCTCTCCTACTTTATAGTTAGCGTTATTTCCTTTATCAGGCCAGACTTCAACTTTAAAATCTGTCTGTATCGGCTCAATAATTATCGTCCTTAACTCTGGCTCTGCACTAAAGATTATACTAGGTAGAAGAAATAGACTTAAAACTAGTAATACTAAAATCTTTTTACCCATTTTTTATCAACCTCCTATTTTATTAATCCAAGCTCTACAAAACTCACATAATCTTCATTATTTCTTCCTAAAATAATGTGATCAAGGACTTTAATCCCCACTATCCTGCATGCCTCTACTATCTGACTAGTTGTCTCTATGTCATCCCTAGAGGGAGATGTTTCTCCCGAGGGATGATTATGCACCAGGATTATCGAAGATGCGGACTTTAAGGTCGCTTCTTTGATTATCTCTTTAGGGTCCACAATACTTGCATTTATACTACCCTTACTTAGCTCTATATTATCTATCACTTTATTCCTATAGTCTAAGAGTATCACATTAAATATTTCCTTATTGGAGTCTCGAAGATAAGGAGCATAGTAATCTTTGACATATAGAACTGCGTCCTTAGGACCCTTTATCTTTACTCCTAACTCCACCTCCTCTCGATATAATCTTTTACCTATCTCTAAGGCAGCCTTTATCTCAACTGCCTTAGCTACTCCTATACCTGAAATAGAACAGAGCTGAGATATATCTGCTCTATCTAGACCTCTTAATGAACCAAACTCATTTAGTAGAATCTTTGCTAATTCTTCAGCACTCTTGGAATCACTTCCAGTTCTAATTATTATTGCTAGGAGCTTTGAAAGGGGAAGATTTTCAGGTCCATTTTTTATTAAAAGTTCTCTTGGTCTTTCATCTCTTATCCAGCACTTTATAGGTTTATTTTTCCTAAACCCTTTAGCCTTTTCTTTTATATCCTCCCTTATCTTTTTACAGTCCTCACTACTCTCTATGTTTAGAACTCTAGTAAATTCTTCTTTATCTTTATCAGATAGAGGAAGGGTCTTACTTACCCAGAAGACCTTACCCTTTTTGCTACATAGAGGATATATATGGTGAATTGCTAAGTATTTAATAACCTCCTCTTTATCCACTTGCTTCTCCTAACCTACAAATTAATTTTTCAAATAAATTATAACACAATTATATATGATTTGAGTTTTTAGAATGTTCATGGTAAAATAAGAATTGCTATTACTGCAAGAATTTAATTTAGGAGGAAAAGATGGAAGAAAAGTCTACTGAAAAGTTTTCCCAGGTGATTAGTTCAACAGCTCAAAAGATTGGAGAGACTCTTTCTCAGTTAGCACAGAAAATAGGGAAAGAGACTGGAAAATTAGCTAAAATAGCTAGCTTAAAGGCAGAAATATTTAGGCTTCAGAATGACAGAAAGAATAAACTTGAAGAGCTAGGTGAGAAGATGCTTAAACTCTATAAAGAGAATGCGCTGACTGTTGAAAATTTAGATACTTTTAAGGATACAATAAACTCTATATTAGAGATAGAAAGAGAGATAGACGCAAAGAATATGGAGATAAAGAAGATCCAAGAAGAAGAGAAGATGACTGATGAAGAAATATCTCAGATACCTATGAGTCAATAATCGGACTATTGACAGATTTTTGTAAAAATGATACTATATTCTGCTGTGATATTGGAGGTGACTTAATGCCTACTATAAATCAATTAGTTAGATTTGGAAGAGAAAAAGTAAAAACTAAAACTAAGGCTCCAGCCTTACAGGGGTGCCCTCAGAAGCGAGGGGTCTGTATCCGTGTAGGAACTATGACCCCTAAGAAGCCTAATTCTGCTTTAAGAAAGATTGCTAGGGTTAGGCTTTCGAATGGGATGGAGGTAACAGCTTATATCCCAGGTATTGGTCATAACTTACAGGAACACTCGGTAGTACTTATAAGAGGGGGAAGAGTCAAGGACCTGCCTGGTATAAGGTATCATATAATTAGAGGCACTCTAGACGCAGCAGGCGTAGAGAATAGAAGGCAAGGTCGTTCTAAATATGGAGCTAAAAAACCAAAGTCTTAGGAGGGTTGTAGATGCCGCGTAAGGGACCTGTACCCAAGAGAGATATACCACCAGATTTGGTGTATCAGAGTAAATTAGTGGCTAAATTTATAAATAAGGTAATGTTAAACGGTAAGAAGACAAAGGCAGAAAAGATTGTTTATACTGCTCTAAAGAATTTAGAGGAAAGGCTAGGCAAATCAGGAGCAGAGATTTTAGAGCAGGCTATAGAAAATGTCAGACCTTTAGTAGCAGTTCGACCTAGGAGAGTAGGTGGTGCTACCTATCAGGTTCCTATGGAGGTGGACCCTGATAAGGGGCGTTCTTTGGCTATGAAATGGATTATTGAGGCATTTAGAAGTAGGAGTGGGAAGAGCGCTATAGAAAAGCTCACCGCTGAACTTTTAGATGCATATAATAAAGTTGGGACCGCCATAAAGAAGCGAGAGGATACTCACAAGATGGCAGAAGCTAATAGGGCATTCTCTCACTATCGATGGTAGGTGAGATTAAGGTTGGAGGAGAGAAATTTGCTAGAGAAAACAAGAAACATAGGTATAGTAGCACATATAGATGCAGGTAAAACTACTACTACTGAAAGGATATTGTTCTATACTGGTAAGGTTTACAAGATAGGTGAAGTGGATGAAGGCTCTGCTACAATGGACTGGATGATCCAGGAAAAAGAGCGTGGTATTACCATCACTTCAGCTGTAACCACATGTTTTTGGAAAGATCATCGCATAAATATTATTGATACACCCGGGCACGTGGATTTTACAGCTGAGGTAGAAAGAGCTCTAAGAGTATTAGATGGAATAGTTGCTATATTCTGTGCGGTTGCAGGCGTTCAACCTCAGTCAGAGACAGTTTGGCGACAGGCAAATCGATATAAAGTTCCAAGAATAGCCTACGTAAATAAGATGGACCGTATGGGGGCTAATTTTTTACGTGTAGTAAATATGATGAAAGAAAGACTTGATGCTAATGCTGTTCCTATTCAGCTTCCGATTGGAGAAGAAGATAGATTTATAGGCCTTATAGATTTGATAAGACTTAAGGCTATATATTATAAAGACGAACTCGGTTTAGAAATGGAAGTAACTGATATTCCGGAAGAGTTGAAAGAACAGGCTTTAAGGCAAAGAGAAATACTCTTAGAGAGTTTGGCAGAGCTAGATGATAACATAATGAGCAAATATCTAGAAGGAGAAGAGATTACTGAGGAAGAGATCATTTGTGCATTAAGAAAATTTACTGTTGAGAATAAGATTGTTCCTGTCCTTTGTGGCACTTCTTATAAAAATAAAGGTGTTCAACCTCTTTTAGATGCCATAGTTGATTTCCTACCAAGTCCTCTAGATATACCACCAATAAAAGGTGTTAATCCTATCACTCAAGAGGAAGAAGAAAGGGAGACTTCTTCTGAAGCCCCATTGTCTGCTTTGGCATTCAAAATTATGGCAGACCCATATGTTGGTAAACTTACATATGTAAGAGTCTATTCTGGTAAGCTTTTACCTGGCACTTACGTATTTAATGTTAATAAGAATAGAAAAGAGAGAATAGCTAGAATACTTAGGATGCATGCTAATAAGAGAGAAGAGATAGATATGCTAGGTGCTGGAGATTTAGGGGCTTTAGTTGGACTTAAGGACACTGTGACAGGTGAAACTCTTTGTGATGAAAGACATCCTATCCTTCTAGAACCTATGCATTTCCCCGAGCCTGTTATATCTATAGCTATAGAGCCTAAGACTAGAGAGGATGAGGAAAGATTACAGTCTGCTTTAAGTAAGCTTACTGAAGAGGACCCTACCTTAAAGTGGAAGATAGACGAAGAGACAGGGCAGTCGATCCTCTCTGGTATGGGAGAACTACATCTAGAGATAATAACTGATAGACTCCAGAGAGAATTTAATGTAGGAGTAAACATAGGCAGACCACAGGTAGCTTACAAGGAGACTATAAGGGAAAAAGCAGTAGCAGAGGGAAGATATATAAGACAGACTGGTGGAAGAGGACAGTACGGCCATGTATGGTTAGAAGTTGAACCCTTACCAAGAGGAAAAGGTAGAGAGTTTGTTAACAAGATCACTGGAGGAGTCATTCCTAAAGAGTTCATACCTGCAGTAGAAGCAGGAGTTATGGAGGCTTTAGATGGAGGTATATACGCAGGGTATCCGGTGATAGATATAAGAGTAACCTTATTTGACGGTTCATACCATGAGGTCGACTCTAGTGAAATGGCATTTAAGATCGCTGCTTCTCAGGCAGTAAAGTCTGCGGTTCTTAAGGCAAATCCTTTGATACTTGAACCTATAATGAAAGTAGAAATAACTATACCTGATATGTATACAGGAGAAGTTATGAGTGACCTTATGGCAAGAAGAGCCCATATTACAGATATGGAGCTAGATGGTACAACGAGGATTATAAGAGTATTAGTACCACTTAATGAGATGTTTGGATATGCAACTGATCTTAGGTCATTGACACAGGGAAGAGGAAGTTATACTATGGAATTCTCCCACTATGGAGAAGTTCCACAAGGAATATTGGAAGGAGGTAAGATAAATAAGTATGGCTAAGCAGAAATTTGAAAGGACTAAGCCACATGTAAATGTAGGTACAATAGGGCATGTAGACCATGGAAAGACAACATTGACAGCAGCAATAACTCAGGTGCTAGCGACCCTAGGGAGGACACAGCCTAAGGACTTCTATGAGATAGACAATGCACCTGAGGAGAGAGAAAGAGGAATAACGATAAACATTTCTCACGTAGAGTATGAGACAGAGAAGAGGCACTATGCACATGTAGACTGTCCGGGTCATGCAGACTATGTAAAGAATATGATAACAGGGGCAGCCCAGATGGATGGAGCTATACTAGTAGTATCGGCAGCAGATGGGCCAATGCCACAGACAAGAGAACACATACTACTAGCGAGACAGGTTAACGTTCCATACATAGTAGTATTTTTAAACAAGATAGACATGGTAGATGATCCAGAGTTGATAGACCTAGTAGAGATGGAAGTAAGGGACTTATTATCTAAGTATCAATTTCCTGGAGACGAGGTACCAGTAATAAGAGGGTCAGCATTAAAGGCATTAGAGTGTGGATGTGGCAAGAGGGAATGCGAATGGTGTGGTAAGATATGGGAGCTAATGGATGCAGTAGATGAATACATACCGACACCGCAGAGGCCGATAGACAAGCCATTCTTAATGCCAATAGAGGACATATTCACGATTACAGGAAGAGGGACTGTAGTAACAGGAAGAGTAGAGAGAGGGGTAGTAAAGCTAGGAGACGAAGTAGAGATAGTAGGGATGAGGCAAGAGATACTAAAGAGTGTAGTGACAGGGATAGAGATGTTCAGGAAGACGCTAGACCAAGGTATAGCAGGAGACAACATAGGGGTATTATTGAGAGGAATAGACAAAGACGATGTAGAGAGAGGGATGGTATTAGCACAGCCTAAGAGTATAAAGCCATACACGAAGTTCAAGGGAGAAGTATACGTACTAACGAAGGAAGAGGGAGGAAGACACACACCATTCTTTAATGGATACAGGCCGCAATTCTACTTTAGGACAACAGATGTAACAGGGACGATAAAGTTACCAGAAGGGGTAGAGATGGTAATGCCAGGTGACAACATAACGATGGAAGTAGAGTTGATAGTTCCGGTAGCATTAGAGGAAGGGCTAAGATTTGCGATTAGGGAAGGAGGTAGGACAGTAGGAGCTGGTGTAATAACCCAGCTTTTAGGATA
>Ga0067045_1031801_pt1 | contig 11427 bp, 10 predicted proteins | sample TerdegcTABiofilm_FD_59184 | JGI IMG/M metagenome (GOLD analysis project Ga0067045, IMG submission 59184) | Combined Assembly of (Gp0054472, Gp0054536) Wastewater bioreactor microbial communities from Singapore -Terephthalate degrading...
CGCCTTTTTACACCCTCAAAATATGTTCACATATTGAACATGAATTTCAAGAAATGAACTATAGTCTCATAATACGAACATCCTTCTGCGAAGTCAAGACTTTGTAGAATCGATAAACTTGTACAGAGGCCCCGGAGATTCAGAACTTTCCACAGGGCGAGTGTGGAACCGTTATGAGTTTTGGAGAGGGGACAAGAAATAGCCGCTAAAATGACTTTTTTACTCGTCCCTTTTCGCCTGGAAGTGGTGCCGCAAAAACAAACGGTGAAGAGCCGCTGAAACTTATGCCAAATCGGCTAAGATGAGGGTATCGCCGCGAGAGGTCCGGCGTGACGCGCTACGTTTCTGGTAGATCGCGCTGCGCAGGCGGGCGGTAGAGCGCCCCTATGAGCGCGCCGCACTCGCACCAGGAACGGATACCCCGGTCGGCAATTGCCGCCGGTAACGTTTCCGCCTGAAAGGTCAGCCGCTCGTCAATGAAGTAGACCGACTCCCGGGGTGGGGCGAGCACTTCCCCCGGACCAATCCCGTTTCCCGCTGTTGACGGTGACCGCTAAAAACGGCTCTTAGCGGCGTTGATCCGCGTGCGAATGAACGGAGTGGTATTGCGCCGATCACGCCGCGCTCTCACTGGAAGAGAAGGTCCGCCGCCGGCGGGCAGGGTGGGGGGAGGCGAACGCGGCATCCGGCTCACGTTCGCCTCTTTCTCCGGCAACAGACAAGATGGGGCGCAATTCGGGCGGGTGAGCGCTGCCGCCCGGTTTTCCACAACCGTGCAGCTATGCTATTAGACCGCTTTCTCCAACGGCTCGGAGGGATGCTGTACCGCTTAGCTCGCATCCGATCGGCATCATCTCTATCTGCGAGTTATCGGAACGGCTATCCACACCCTAGCTGCGCAAATAGAGTATAGAGCGCCTCAATGCGCCGATAGCGATAAGGAGAATGAGGCTGAACATGGCAAAACTGATAGAGATATGAATAATCAGAGGCAGCACGGCGATGAGAAATCCCAGGCATAGTGTTACGGCAAGCTTGCGAAGATGCTTCCTCTCCAGGAGTGCAACCGCACTACCTTCGGCGTGATCGGCAAGCCGCGTCTGCAGCCGAGACAAATCCCATGCAGCGAGATTGGTCGATAGGCCTAAGAGAGAAATCAGGATCGGACTGCCGTTGAGGCTTCCCCATATTGCCAGACCTAAAAAACCGAGGAAGAGAGCAGAGCTGAGTGTATTTACACCCCTCAGTTCCATAACCAGCCAGATCACGCCGAGGCCAATCGACACAGCCATAGGCAGACGCTGCTGTGAGATGATGGCGCTAATGGAAAACGCAGCGGTTGTGATGACGATCAGGCTGCATGCTGCACTTTTGGTGTTCACAATCTTATCCGGCGATGACGCGCAAAGATCTGCTGGCGAATCAAAGTATCGTAGACGGCGTTCTCCAATGGCTGTGTCACCTGCCAATCGACGAGCTGCACGCCGCCCCGGCGCAACCGGCGCAGCATGAGATTGCGCTCCGCGCAAGCGAGCTTATACGCCGCGCTGACAGTATCCCGAGATAGCGCTGCTGCATAGGCAATCGGATCGGGGCTGATAACCATGACCTCGTAACCATGCGCGCGCAGCCTGACAATTGCAGGTTCATCTTCGGGCAAAAGAGAGCTGATTAGGACAAGCTGCGATTTTGCCGGGAATAGACGGGTGGGGAGCTGGGTTAAACTCTCCATCGCATAATTCAGCCCCGGCTCCACCTGCGATAGCTCTCTCAGGATCCGATCGTGCTGCACTTTCCCATACCCGGGAAAGACGCGCGTCAGGCCGTGACCGAAAACCAGCAGGCTCACCCGATTTCCGTCCGCGAGAAAGCATTCGGCAAGCGCGGCAGTTGCACGCACTGCATGTTCGAATAGAGAATCCGCAGTGGCCGTGATATTGGTGCGCTGGCGGGCATCCAAAATCAACCCAACATCGGCCACACGTTCCTGTTCAAAAACATTGGTGTAAAGCTCGTGCTCAGAGCGGGCATTCAGTCTCCAGTTGACTTGACGCTGCAGATCGCCACTTTGGTATTCTCGGACGCCCCAGAAATCAATCCCGATCCCGCCCTGCCGGGTTGTAATCGGCCCTGCAAACCCCCGCGTTGCGGAAGGGCGGATCTTGATCCGCGTGAGTTTTGAGTAGCGGGGTTGGATCATCAGGCGTGGCGTGGTTCGATATCGCCTTGACTGCTCAAAGAGGCCCGTAAAATCTCTGGCGAGCACGAGGGTCTCGTAGATATCGTATTTGCCACGTCGAGCTTCAACTGTGTACTCCAGCTCGCATGTATCTTGTGCGGGGAAAAAGGAAATCGCCGAGGACTCTCCCTCGACCTGTGTCACCCCGTCGGGCAAGATATCCCGCACGGCGATCTCGTCAATCGCCGCACCCCGATTGGTAAGCACGAGCCTGATGGCGATCGGCGTTCCCTGCGGTGCGTGGTCGGGGGAAACATCTCGGTATACCTCAAGGCGAATGTCTTCGGGACGTTGCAGGATCGCTGCAAACAAATAGATCAACAAAGGAATCGCGAGAATCAAGGTCCTGCTCTGCAATGCGCCGAGGCCGACGAGGACGATCGCGAAGATCGAACCTGTAACAAGGCGAAACGAGGCACTCATGGACTGTAATCTTGAATCACTGGAACGGCGACGGATTGCAGCACGTCATTCAAAATGCGATCGATAGCATGCGGTGTCGACCATAGATCCGGGCGCAGGATGAGTCGGTGCTTGAGAGCGGGTTTGACAAAGCGCTTGACATCATCCGGCAGCACGAAGGAGCGTCCTTCAAGCGCGGCCCATGCGCGGCTCAGTTTCAAGAGCGCCAACGTCCCCCTCGGGCTTGCGCCAACCTCAACCTGACGATGAGAGCGGGTTTCGGTTACCAGGTCAACAAGGTACTGCTCGATGTCGTCATCAACGAACACCTCTTCAACCTGGCGCTGCATGGCCAGGAGATCCTGTGCAGTCCCTATCACCCGAAGCGTTTGGTCGTCCTGCTTGCGCTCGCGACGGCGGCGGACAATCTCTTTTTCGTCTTCCGGCGAGGGATAACCGATTGAGAGCTTGATCAGAAAGCGATCTAACTGGGCTTCAGGAAGTGGGAAAGTCCCCTCATATTCGATCGGGTTTTGCGTGGCGATCACGAGAAACGGATCGGGAAGCCGCATCGTTTCGCCTTCCACCGTGACCTGCCGCTCTTGCATCGCTTCCAGCAAGGCGGACTGTGTTCGGGGGGAGGCCCGATTGATTTCGTCCGCCAGCACAATTTGCGCAAAGATCGGCCCTTTGCGCAGCACAAACTGGTTTCGTGCCCGATCGTATACGTAGCCACCGGTGATGTCGCCGGGAAGCAGATCGGGAGTGAACTGGATTCTTCGAAAGGACAACCCCAGCACAGAAGCAAAGCTGTTCGCTATGAGCGTCTTTGCCAGGCCGGGATAGTCCTCCAGCAAGATGTGCCCGCCCGACAGAAAAGCCGCCATCATCTCGTACAGGACCGGCGTTTTGCCCACAACGGCTTTGCCGACTTCCTGGATGATGCGTGCGCTCAGAGTAGATACGTCTATCTCAGGTTTCAGGGTAGTTTCCGGCATGAATTATCTCCAGGTGGTGTTCCATAAAGCGGATGATTTCAGCCACGAAGCGATCGAATTCATCATCTTGAGTCGAATCCGCCTTGAGAATCAGCCCGCGCACCTGATGAATACCTAACTCAAGGCGACCCCGAGGTTTGATCTGCGGAATGTTATGCATCTCGATCAGATTCCTGATCGGGTCAGGGACGCTCAGAACCCCTTCTCGAACCCGCGCTTCGACCTCAGAACTGTCGATGCCTTGCTCGTAGGCGAGAGTAGACAGAACCAGGTTGCGCATGTGGCGAACGAACCGATCCCTAAAAAAGCCATTGCTGGACGTGTAAGCCGAAAGCATTTTCCAGCGCAGGTAAGGCGTGTCGGAATGCGGCGAATTCCGCTCAGGACGTGCGGACCGAGCTTCCGCCTGCATGCTTTTTAGCGTCTGCATCGCCCAGATCAGACACACGAAGATGAGAAGGGCCAAATAGGCGTGTTGGGGAATGCTTTTCAGAACAAGGCCGATCACCCAAAGGACATAGTAACTGGGAACAACGAAGGTGTCGCGAACGAAACCCCAGAACCGCAAGCTCAAGAGGGAAAAACATAAAACCAGCGAAGCGAACGCCACGAGCACTTTGGTTTTATTGACCGTCATGGCCGTGTCCAATCGTCTTGCAAGCATTCACAATCTCGGTCAAACATGCTATCGCCAGAGACTCCTCGTGAGCGCCCGATCGGATTTTTCCATAGCGTACCTGCTCAAACAGCCGGGTAAGGGTTTCGATTGGCTCTCGGGGCAGTCCACCGCTAACGAGGCGGTCGGTAAACTCCCGCGGTGTCATGGCAATTTCGCGCGCCATTCCCCTTTGATCGCGTACCACCCGGCTCATTTCCCGATAGCACTGGAGAATGACGACCCTGAAATCATCGCCCCCCTGTAGAGACTCGATCGTCCTTTGAGCCGCCTCAGCCACCAAGTCCTCAGGGAAGATGGATCTCGGTGCACGCTGGCGAATAAACCAGAGAACCATGAAAGCGATGGCGGCGATAAGCGCCGAGACTGACAAAATGACCAACAGAGCTACCCAGACGGGAGGATTTTCTGGAAACCGGGCCGGGGGAAGCACGGAGACGTTCCTCAGATCCTCGGCGTCTCCCAGGGGTATTACCTGCTGTTGCCCGTCCTCGACGAGAGGGCGAGCACCAAGATAGGATGCAACCGCGAACAGAAGTACGACGACGATGATATCGGCCAGAAGCCGCTGTCGACCTTCTGAGGTCAGAAGCGAATAAACGATATAAAACGGGAGCAGGATCACGGCCAACGCTGCGATCCCCTGAAAGATCCAAAGAAGAACTTGGCCGCCCGGAATAACGACCTCGGGTTCTGCCACCTGAGGCAGGGGCTCGCGAAGTGAAAAGCGTTCCCCTGGCGCCAGTACCAGATTGGGCAAACTCATCGCCAAGATCAACAGAAGAAGCCCAGAGATGGACAGAAAGAGAAGCGAGTTGCGTTTTGTCTTGCCCATGGCGTACTCTTGGCCTTCCAAACACAATAGCCCCCACCAAGACAACATCTGGTAGAGGCTATCAACACAGCGCAGCCTGTGTAAAAAGACGCGAGCCTCATCGCGCATTGTCCGGAATATATTCACATTAGGGGCAAAAGTCAAAACGACGAACCCGCCGGGGACCACCGAAGAAGCAACTACAGGCCCCCCGATCCTTGCCAGGGTGCGCAGAAGAATTTCATTCACAGCCCGGTTCCGCCCTGGCTGGCAGGTAACAATGGAGCCGAAGATGGCGTGGGGCGGACCTGCTCTAAGTTGACGTTCCCGCGCAAAAGCGCGACAATAAAAGGGAATTCATCGATATGTAGCGATGAGGCTCGCTGGTGTCGGCGCCTGCCGACTAAAACCGTTCTCGGCCTGGAACTGATAGCCTCTGCCCGCACTCTTTGTGCGCTGGTAGAGGCTTTTTCTTCGCCTATATGGGGGATGTGGCAGGCTCTGCACCTTAGTCTAAAGGCTCCGACCAAGAGCCTGACGCAAGAGTAAGTTGGACAGGCTTCGCATGGCAGTTCGGAGATCTACGATGAGTTTGGACAAGGCGATTGACCACTAGATTGATCTGGTGGAAGGTCATTCCTCTTTTCCGCCGAGCTTGGCGGCGGAAGCGGCCGCGCTGCGGGATCGTCTCTCTACGGGACAACTTCACTTAGCCGTCTTAGGGCAATTCAAGCGCGGCAAGAGCACCCCGATCAACGCGTTGTTGGGGGCAAAGATCCTGGCCGAAAACGGCCCGGGCACGAGAGACGAACGCTCCGGTCCCCTCAAACCCATCACACGCGGATCGGCAAGCGGCAGGATGAGATCGCTTTTGCGAGGATAACTAGCTTTTGAGAAGGCATATTCTCATAAGTAATTTCTAAGGCGAGAAAGGCTATGCGCACCGCTCCAAGCGTTGAAGCGGCGTGTAACTGTGCCGGCCCCGCTAGGCCGGCACAGGCGATGACACGCGCTCGATGGCGACGGCGCAACCGGATTCCGACGTGATCACAACCGCGCCCAGTTCGATAGGCCCCGGAGCCAGGCGCTGTGGTGGACCCGGATGTACGCCCCGCCGGATCGCGTCAATGAATTGTGCCTCGTGATACCCTTGCAGGCCGCCGCCCGGCCCCGTCATGCCGACATCGCTGACATAGGCGGTCCCGCCCGGCAGAATTCGTGTATCGCAGGTCTGGACGTGCGTGTGCGTCCCCACCACAGCCACCGCGCGCCCGGCGACTGCAAAAGCCAACGCTAGTTTCTCCATCACCGACTCGCTATGAAAGTCGATGAGGACCATATCGACCGCCCTGGCGTCAGACCACGCGGCAAGCTGCGCTTCCAACGCCCGATACGGGTCAGTCACATCGGGCAGCGTGGTGCGGCTGGCAAGGTTGATGACCCCTAAGCACAGGCCGTTCTTCTCGATGATCCCGGCACCCCGCCCCGGCATATCAGGGGCGACATTGAGGGGACGCAGCACGCGAACATCATCGTGTACGCTGTGGTCGGGAGCATCAAAGGAGTGGTTCCCCCCAGTCACCAGATCCACCCCCGTTGCAAACAAGCGACGCAGAGATGGCAGGGTCATGCCGCAGCCGCCCGGCGACGGCGTCAGGTCAAGATTTTCCGCGTTCGCCACGACAAAATCCGCCTCAACGGAGCGGATCAGCTCCGGCAGATGGGCTTCGAGGTAGGCTAGTCCCGCTTCGCCCACAACGTCGCCAATGAAAAGAATCCTGGTCATCCTTTGACTGCCCCTTCGGTGAACGTTCGCAAGATTTGCCGGCGCAAAGCGATATACAATGCCATGATCGGCAGAGTTGAAACGACTGAGGCGGCCATGAGATTTCCCCAGTTCGCGCCGCTTTCCGGGTTAGCGTAATAGATATCGACCGCGACTGTCATCGTGTATGAGGATGGATCGCCACCGCCCACCAGCAGCGGCCAGATGAACCGGTTCCACGTGATAATGAAGATGTAGATCGCGACCGACACAATCGGCGACCAGCTTGAGGGAACCAGCACTCGCCACAACACCTGCCACGAGTTCGCACCGTCGATATGCGCCGCGTCGAACACTTCTTTGGGGAACGTCTGGAAGCTCTGGCGCAGCAGGAAAATGCCGAAGCCGACCGAGATACCCAGCATCGGGATGATCATGCCCGGCAGCGTATTGAGCAACCCCCACCGCGCGAGAAGCAGGTAGTTTGGCACGTAGGTCACGACAAACGGCACGATCAGGCTGATCAGCACGGCGGACATCAGCAGGTTCTTAAAGCGGAAATTGTAGTAGCTGAAGGCGAACGCTGCGGGAATGGCGAGGAGCAACTGCCCCAGCGTGACCCCACCGGCATAGATAAGCGAGTTCAGGAAGAACTTCGGCACATCCATCTGGCGGAGCACGTTGCGATAGTTCGTCAGGTCCAGCGGCCAGGAGAACGGCACCATCGGATTAGAGAAGATACCCTCTGGCACCTTGAAGCTCAGCCCCACCAGATACACCAGCGGTGTCACGACGACCAGCAGCGCCAGCAGCAGGATTGTGCGCGAGACGAAGCGCTCCCATGCACTAGCGTTCATATTGGACGTTCCTCTCCAGCATACGGTACTGGACGTACGCCAAGCCGCCGAACAGCGCGATCAACACCACCGACTGAGCCGACGCCAGCCCTACACGGAAGGTCCGGAACCCTTCCTGATAAATGGAATAGACAAGGTTCGAGCTGGCCCCCGCAGGGCCGCCGCGCGTGAGGACCTCGATGGGCACGAAGGTGAACTCCAGCCCTTGAATCAGCGTGATGACCAGCAGGAAAAGCGCGGTCGGCCCGAAGAGCGGCAGGATAATCCGGCGCATGATCGTCCGGTTGTTCGCGCCATCCACGGCTGCGGCTTCGGTCAGGTCGGTGGAGATAGATTTCAGCCCCGCCAGCGCGAGCAGATAGTGAAAGCCGAACTGCTTCCAGATGGCAACCAGCGCCACCGCCGGGATCACGGTGTCTTTGTTGCGCAGCCAGACCACCGGCTCGATCCCCAGGGCTTTTATGACTGTATTAAACAACCCGCCCGTCGGGTTATAGAACCAAATCCAGACAGACACCGCGATGTTAGCCGCGATCACCGTCGGCAGGAAGAAGACCGACTGGAAAAAGCCGACCTCGCGCGGCGTGACGTTCAGCGTCAGGAGCGCAAGCAGAATAGGCAGGGCGAACACGCCCGCCAGCATCAACGCGAGGTAGTAAGCACTCTGAATCAGAATCTGGTGAAACCGGGGGTTGGTCAGCAGGTCAACGTACCGCTGTGGCCCAACATATTCCCGGTACGGAAAGAGCAGGTTGCCGTCATACAGGCTGTTGTAAAACGCGCGCGCCACCGGCCAGAGCACGAACAAACCGATAAAGAACAGCGCCGGGGCAAGATAGAGGTACGGCATCAGCCGGCTCCCGATGCCCGCCAGCACCTGCTGACCAAGCAAGTGCCTCACGCGTTGCCCCAACGACGTTTGTGCCGTCATGTCCCTTGCCTCACCACTCAGGGCATGCAATGGGGAGCAGCAAAGTGCTCCCCATGCGTTTATTCAACCGGTTGATGGTGGTTTACCCCTCGCAGGTTTCGCCTGCGATCAGGTCGTTGACTTCAAGCGCTGCGTCGCGCAGGGCAACCTCAGCGGACTCCTGACCGGAGAGGATCAGCTCGGTGGCCTCGTGCAGACGCAGGCCAGCGGCGAGACCGTTCGGGCCGGGGAAGCTCACCCAAGTGACGGCCTTATCCAGCATCTCCATACCGACCTGCTGGATAGGATTCTCGGCCACGAAGTCCGCCAGGTAGGCCGGGTCTTCGGTCAGGCCGGGGAGCAGCGGCACATACCCGGTGCCCTTCGTCCACTCGGTGAAGCCTTCCGGCGACATCAAATGCTGCATGAACTTCCAGGCCGCTTCCTGCTTGGCGGGATCCTGCGAGTAGATCACCAGGAAGTTGCCGCCAGCGGGCACACGCACCGGCAGGTCGTCATGCTGCGGATACACGGTCGCGCGCAGGTCAAAGTCTGCGTCGCGCTGGATGCCCGCGCGGGCCGCGATGCTGTGAACCCACGCCACCGTCTGCCGGGCAAGCAGTGCCTGCCGGGCTTCCTCATTGGACGCGTCAAAGCTGTACCCCGCCTCGATCAGCTCGCGCCAGGTCTGCATCCCCCGGATCGCCTCTTCGCTGTCAAAGACGGCGCGATACTCCCCATCAACGCAAGCGAGCAGCTCGCCACCTGCGCTGTTGATGAAGCCCTGGGTCGTCCAGTTGTCCTGCTCGTACCCCCACACAATCGCATAAATGCCGAGCGTATCCTTGATGATCTGGCCTGCCTCGCGCCATTCGTCGATGGTCTGCGGCGGGTTATCGGGGTCAAGACCGGCCTCGCGCATCAGGTCGGCGTTGTAGTACACGACCGGCACCGAGAGCGAATAGGCCATGCCGATCTGCTCCCCGTTCACGACGGGGATGTCGAGAATATTCTGCGGGAACTGCGCCAGGAACTCCTCGCCGCCGTACTTCTCGACCAGCTCGCGGATCGGCACGTAGGGCAGGCTCGACCCGACATAGTTCAGATAGGGATACCCGGTCTGCACGACGTCCGGCGGATTGCCCCCCGCAATCGCGGTTTCGAGGGTCTGCTGAAGCACCTGGTATTCGCTGAACGAACGCGGCTCCACGTTGATGTCCGGGTTGGCTGCCTCGAAGCTGGCGATGAGTGCTTCAACCTGGGGACCGCCAAACGTATCGGTGTTGATGTTCCAGTACTCAATCGTGATGGGGTCCTGTGCGCCTGCCGTGCTGAGGGGCAGGACAATACACAAGGCCAGGATCAGGTGAACAGCAGCGAACTTCAGTAAGGACTTGTGGCGTCGCATAGCTTTCCCCTTTCGCTCTCATAAGGTGCTTTCGAACAACTGTGGTAAAAGCTTTTACCCGGACATACAAATACTATATAATTCTCTCAAATGAATGTCAAGCAGCGCGCGGAGGCAGCGGGGACGGAGATATTTGCATGGCAAAACGCAAGAAAGTGACCATTACCGATATCGCACGCGAGGCGGGCGTCTCGATTGGGCTTGTGTCGCGCGTGCTGAACGCCGACGAGTCGGCGCGGGTCAGCTCGCAAACGAGGCAGCGCATCCTGTCCATTGCGGAGAAGCGCGGCTACGAGGCCAATCTCTTCGCGGCGGCGCTCCGAACGGAGCGCACCGGGATTATCGGCGTGCTGAGTCCCAACTTGTCGGGCACATTCCTCGGCCCGCTGGTCATGGCGCTGCAACGCGCGGCGGTTGAGCAGGGCATCGAGTTGCTAATCGCCCTGCCGAAGTCCGACTCGCAAGGCATGGCCTTGCAGCTTCAGCGGATACAGGCGATCCTGTTCGATGGCTTTCTGCTGCTCAGCAACGCGCTTGACTATCAGGACACCTTCCGCAAGCTGGAGATCATCGAAAAGCCGTATGTGTCGGTGTGCGCGGGCCTGCACATGGAAGGGCCGCTGGTGAACTCAGACGACATGGCCGCGCTGCAGATCGCGGTCGCCTACCTCTACGAGCTGGGCCACCGGCGGATCGCCCTGCTCTACAATTCGAACTGGCCGCTTGAGCGCGACTATAAGCGCTATTTCGTGCAGGCGCTCGAAGCGCACGGGCTGTCCGTCCGTTCCGAGTGGATCGTCGACATTCACGACGCGCTATATATGCCGCAAAGTCTCGATTTCCAGCAGGCGTGGACGGTCAAGCCCGCCCAGGCCGCCAAGCGCCTCATGCAGATCCCCAACCGGCCCACGGCGATTTTGTGCTCGAACGACGCTTTCGCGGTGGCCTGCATCAAAGGTCTTATGCAGATGGGGCTTCGCGTGCCAGACGATGTCTCTGTGATCGGATACAACAACGAGCCGATCAGCACCCTCTTCTACCCGGAGCTAACCACCATCCGCCAGCCGCTGGAAGAGATCGCCGCGGCCTCAATTGATCTGTTGCGGTCGCTTCTGAACCGGGAAGGGTTGGAGCGAGCGGAACTGGCGTCGATCCGCCAGATCATCCGGCCCGAATTAATCGAGCGCGAATCGTGCGCCCCGCCGCCGTCCGGGTAGGCTGAGCATAGCCCCACCCCCTGCCCCAACTTGCGAGGGCTTACTCCGGCGTGTGCTGGCGCACCAAATCCATGACGCGATCTTCTTAAAAGCAATATCCGTAATTAAAAACTGGCCGAAAACGGCCCGTCAGAATGTCTT
>Ga0067045_1031803_pt1 | contig 11426 bp, 9 predicted proteins | sample TerdegcTABiofilm_FD_59184 | JGI IMG/M metagenome (GOLD analysis project Ga0067045, IMG submission 59184) | Combined Assembly of (Gp0054472, Gp0054536) Wastewater bioreactor microbial communities from Singapore -Terephthalate degrading...
AACAAGGACCCCGTCACCCCGGCGAAAGCCGGGGTCCATAACATATTGGAAGGACTGGATTCCGGCTTTCGCCGGAATGACGAACAATTGGCCGTTCCACTTCTAACTTAACGCCTATGCTCGCAGAGGGAGAGGGCTCTGTCATTCCGGGCGGTTGCAAGTCCCCTCTCCGGTCGGAAAGGGGCTAGGGTGAGGGTGCAAAAAAAGAAGCGTGCCACGATCCTAACACGTGCCGACATTCCGAAACAGTTTCGTCAAACTCGCCCTCGCCCGAATAGGGCCTGTGCCGCATTCCCAACGCGTGCCACCACCTCGCAGGGCACGGTTGCGTGAGGGGCTATGTAACACATGTGTGGAATCAGCGGCTTCCAAGGCAGTTTTGATCCAGTGCTTCTCGGACGCATGAATGACATTATTGCCCACCGGGGGCCGGACGACTGCGGCATCTATTACGATCCTTCTTCCGAGGTAGGACTGGCCCACCGGCGGCTCTCAATAATAGATCTTTCACCTCTCGGGAGTCAGCCCATGTGGGACTGGACAGGTACAGTCGCCATCGTGTTCAACGGCGAGATTTACAATTTTCAAGATCTGCGAGGTACTTTGGTGTCCCAAGGGTACCGATTTAGGAGCCGCACCGACACGGAGGTCTTGCTCAACCTGTACCTCAGAGACGGGAGTTCTATGTTGGAAAAACTGAACGGTATCTTTGCCTTCGCCATATTCGATCGGAGAGACCGTTCCCTGTTCCTGGGTCGGGACGGAGTCGGAGTGAAGCCGCTGTACTACTCGGAAGCCTCCAAGGGTTTCATCTTTTCCAGCGAGCTCAAAGTTTTGTTGGCTGAACCTTCAATCCCTAGGGAAATATGCGCGGAGGCGGTCCATAGCTATGTCACCTATCTGTGGTGTCCGTCTCCCCGCACCATGCTCAAGGCGGTGAAAAAACTGGAGCCCGGATGGGCGCTGAAGGTGAGAAACGGTCGTGTTGAAAGACGATGGCAGTTTTATGAGCTTCCTTACACGGATACCCCAGCATCAGTGGACCTGGACGAAGCCATTGAGTGCTTGCAGGCACGGCTAAAGGCTTCGGTGAAGCGACAGTTAATCTCCGACGCTCCTCTGGGGGCTTTCCTCTCCGGCGGCCTGGATTCCAGCTCCATAGTGGCAATGGCTCGTGAGTTTACCGACTCCTCGTTCTCCTGCTTCGCCATTGTTACCAGGAACGCACAGCGCGAGGGATTCGTGGATGATTCCGCGTTCGCAAGAGTCGCGGCCCAGCATCTGGACGTGCGTCTTCACACAATCGAGGCCGATGCAGTTGCCCCCACCGACCTGCCCGCGATGGTGTACCATCTTGATGAGCCTCAGGCAGATCCCGCTGCTCTCCTGGTTGCCTACATCAGCCAGCTTGCCAGGGACCACGGAGTTAAGGTACTGCTATCAGGTGCAGGAGGAGATGACATACTGTGCGGATACCGGCGTCACCGGGCTTTGTTGCTTGAAAAATACTGGTCATGGCTCCCCGTTCGTGTGCGCCGGGTTGTTCGGGAAGCCACCGAAAAGCTCCCGGTCTCCAGGCCCCTCTTGCGGCGTGTCAGGAAAGCCTTCGAATATGCAGATCGTTCCGAAAACGAGCGGATCCTCGGTTACTTCCAGTGGATTGCGGCCTCTCGAACACGTCTGCTTTATGGCCCGCACTTGCGAGACCTCGCGACCTCATCGAGCCCCTCCTCCAATGGCTTGCTGGCTTCTCTGGAAAAACTGCCCAAGACCCTTCCACCCATTAGCCGGCTCCTCTTCTTGGACGCAAAACATTTCTTGACCGACCACAATCTCAACTACACGGACAAGATGAGCATGGCTCACGGAGTGGAGGTGCGAGTTCCATTTCTCGATCCTGACTTAATGTCGTTTGTGGCGAGTCTGCCCCCCGATTTCAAACAAAGGGGATCCGTGGGAAAGTGGATCCTCAGACGTGCCATGAAGCCGTTCCTTCACAGTAGTATTCTTGCCCGTCCGAAAACCGGATTCATGGTACCCATCAGATCATGGTTTCAAAAGCCTATTCCGGATTTTCTCAGCGACCTTCTCAGCGCAGCCACGTTGAGCAAGCACATGCTTTTCGATTCTGCAGAGGTCCAGCGGCTGCTGGACATGAGCTCCCGCGGGATGATTGACGCTGCATATCCTCTCCTTGCTGTGGCTTGTGTCGAGTTGTGGCTTAAGACGTTTGTAGATCCTCCGACCCCAACGCGGCTCTCTGCGTGAAAAACCGAAACAGAGGCAAAAACACACTTCTTACACGACATGGTCATCCGAGGAGGAAATGCTCCGGTGGAATTTCAACGCGAGTACGCCACGAGCTGGAAGCAGGTAATTCGGAATCCAACGGGAGTCAGAGGCAGAGCGAGGCAGCTCTTCCGAGATATTGCCCTGAGAGCGCTGGGCGCCGTCCAGCCGTCCTGCAATGGGAGATTTCTGAAAGCGCTCTTTTGTCACTACGTTTTTGACGACCAGAGAGCTGCGTTCGAGATGATGATTCGGGCGCTCACTCAGTTGGGAGAGTTTGTGAACACCAACACATGCATCGACATGGTTACCGGCAAACGAGAAATTGACGGTAGATATTTTCACCTCTCATTCGACGATGGTTTCCGCAATGTTGCCACAAACGCTGTTCCGATTCTGAGCAAATACAATATTCCTGCAATAGTTTTCGTCCCGACGGCCTTTGTGGGAGGCAATTGGAGTACGAGCCGTCAATTATGTATGAAAAAGGCCAGGTACAAAGCTCCCATCGAAACGGTAAAATGGTCTGATCTGGAACGAATGGTGTCGCTCGGATTTGAAGTGGGATCTCACACAAAGAGCCATGCAAGATTCTCGGCAATATCGGCAGATCCCGCTCTGTTGCTCGACGAGATTGCCGGATCCAAACAACAGATAGAGCACGAATTGGGGGTAGAGTGCAAGTACATAGCCTGGCCGTATGGCACCAGGCTCGATTCGGATAGGGCCTCATTGTCAATGGTAAAGGAAGCCGGTTACAGGGGCTGCTTTGGGGGATTCAGGGGTTCCATAGTGCCCAGCAAAACCAACGTATACTGCGTTCCACGACATCATTTCGAGGTCCAATGGCCGTTGTCACACATCAAGTACTTTCTCTGCACCAGTGGGAGATACCCGGAATGAGACTTGCCATCCTCACATCGATGCGACGAGGTTTTGCGTCGCGTTGCTTGCCGGTTCTGTGCGGAACACCTGGTCTCGAAGTCGCACGTGTCATTCTTCAGCATAATGCTATGCCCCGCTCTTGGCCTTTCCTGAAGCGGAAGATACGAAAAGCATTCCGAATCGGCCCCTTGGGTGTTCTCAATGGAATCAGGCTTCGTGAGTGGTATAGAGACAAGGGGGCCGAGGATTTGGCCGATGTTTGTGAGACGCTGGGCATTGACCTGGTCCAAACGGATTACGTCAATTCCGGAAGGACGAAAGATCTGTTGAGCGAGTGCCTCCCCGACCTGGGACTGTCGCTGGGAAACGGCTATATATCAAGCACCATTCTCTCCATTCCTCGATATGGCATGATAAACGTGCACACAGAGCTCCTTCCACGATTTCAGGGTGCATATGGGGTGATATGGCCGATCTACGAGGGGATCCGAGAAACGGGGTTCACTGTTCATCAGATGGACAGTCATATAGACACCGGCCCCATATTGTTTCGAGCTCAGTATGGGATTGAATTCCGAGAAACACTGAGGCAAACCGTGGAGGTCAATCTGGAAAAAGCCCGACGCCATGTTCCGGAGGCAGTCGCATACGTGTGCTCCAATTACGAGAAGCTCAGGGCCGAGGCCGAGGTTCAGGCAATCGGCAAGGCTTACACGACACCAAGCATCTGGCAGTTCTTTCGAATGCTACGCAACCACCGGAGATTGGCCTTTGCACACGAGACGTGATTAGACGAGAGACCAAGCGAAAATGAGCGAATCACCCCTTGGCAGAGCACCCTGCTGTTTGGCGGTGATCGGGACCAGGCCCGCGGAACGCGGCAAGGGAAGCTCGGTCGCTGCGGCGCGAGACGAGCCAGAAGTGCTCTAGGGCCGCGAGATCCCGTGGGTCGCAGCACCTACTTGAGAGGGCTGACTATTACCATTGCTGGACACCGTAGCCATACCGACGACCCCATGGCAATCGTCTTCACAATCATCGCTCCGGAGGGGCGCACCAACAGTAGTCCCGCGGGACGCGGGATTTTCAACCCATGGGCAAGATGGCCGCCCATTTTCTGAAACGACCGTGACGGGGTCGACAACAATCATGTCCAGCCCGCCCATTGCGTGATTGGTGGCCCCCCAGGGTCCAGGCCGATTGGGCGCCCTTTTCCGTCGGTCAAGAATTGATCGTCTCGCGGCACTATTCACGGTCAACCTCTTTAGGGCTGTAACCGTGGCATTTCAATGGGTTACACAATGCGACGGTGTCAAGAGAGTCCAATAGTGAGCGTGAGAGGGCGGGGCGCACGATCGGCGAAAAATCTCTTGACAAGGAGAGGAGCACGGTTGTAGGGTTATGCAAACGCAGACTTAGCCATCTAATTCGTGGAGAATCCGGACAGGAACAGCGGTCTGGAGTTTCTGACGAGCGAGACCTGCAACAGTCAACGGTGTTTTGAGTGTTCATTGGCTGGGAAGGGCAGGGTAGGCCAGTGGTGGAGACGACAGGCTTTTTTTTGTGTGTATGTACTCACAACGTGAGTAGTCACTACGTGACATCACCGGAGGACCAAGCAATAGATTTCATAAGTACGCTTACATATTCAAGGTAACGCGATTTACCTCATTGCGGTGGCTCACAGCGACAATAGTGGCGAGGGCGACCATCTTCGCTCAAGCGCGGGTTTGAACCCTGCCTCTACCTCGAGGATCTCGGCGCGAACTCCCCGTAGCGCCGGCGTCTCGCCGGTATTCTTGTTTTGAACTGGTCCTGAGGGACGGGGAGTTTAGGGCCTGTCCCCAACGCAGAGGAGGTTTGAAACCTGCTAAACCTGTGGTGGTGCGAATAAACCTTTGCGGCCAATGTACTACAAGCAGTGGATGTAGGGGCGGGTTTCAAACCCGCCCTCCCCGGAACACGGTCTTGGCCATTCTCGAGCCGTGCCACCGCAATCGGATCAACCGCGTTGCCATGAATACGGCACCGTGTTTGTGAAATCGTTCAATAAGCTTCCGCCTCCAGCTTTTCCCGCACGGTTGTCCCCCTTACACGGAGCCGGACGACCGAGCCCAGGCAGGGTTCCAAACGACTGAGGGTCTTACTGCGCCCTGCGACGACGGAATGCGAGTCGCCATGTGAGGCACCGGGATCGTCGCGCGGGTTTGGGCATGCATGGATGTTCACAATGTGAGTAATCACATTATGACAACTTCCAAAAAGCTCACTCCCGACCGATTTCCTGCCGCCTCAATCCGCTCAGTAGCCCCACTCACGGAAGGCACCGTCCATGGACCGCAGGTCCTTATCGTGCGCTAGGCCTCACAGAGTTGTGTGTCGAGCCGCGCGGCAGGGGTTTCGCAGGGGCTGCAGACCCACACTCGTCCCAATATCGTCGCTCCGGATGCAATTTACACTCCGTGACGCTCGCGGTCGCCAGGGCGATGACGGGACGCCGAGTGCACATGGGGCCAAACGAAAGGTCTACACGAGCTCAAACGGCTAACGTCGCTTCAGTCCGGTCTTGTAGTGGAGAAGGAGGATGGTAATGAAACGGCTGGTCTTCTTGCTCTTCGGGGTTATGTTGACGCTTCCAAGCATACGTGTGCCCGCGTACGCATGGGAGCTCAAGCTCGGAGGGAACATGTACCACAACTTCGAGTATTATTCTCACCAGGGCGACATGGGTTTCTTCGGCCCCTGGAATATTGACCTGAGTAATGCCGCGGGCCACCTTGCGTCCGGCGCGTATGCCAACGCCAACGCGTGGCTGGGCCATCAGCTCCAAGACAATACGTTCCGGGACATGCTTGCAGGTCATGACGGGTCCCGGCGGTACTACAACGTGGAGCTCCGGCCGGAAATCAGGATCAACCCGGCCCTACGGCTCAGCGCAAAATGGCGTCTCGTGACGTCATCCCAGTTCGGTCAGAATGATTACATAGCGGACACGGCCCCTGGGGTCGACGTGGCCATGGCCAGCGGCTTCCTGACTATGTTTCGTGCAGACATGACGCTGCCCTGGGGCATTCTTGTCGTTGGAAAGCGGCCTGATTCTTTCGGCATGGGCTTGCACTACAATCAGGGCAACGCCTCATCGGAGGGAGTGGCCCTCTTCGCTTCTTACGGCCCCTTCAGGGTCGGATGGGCCTTCAGGCCATGGCGAATGGGACCGTCCCAGTCGACTACCACCTCGGGCGTGCCGAATAATACCGCAGGGCCAGAGTTGCGGTCCCAGTACCTCAATGATTTTGAGCGCAATGATATGCGCGCCGTCGGTGACACCCAACTTGCCTTCACGTACAGGTCGGGCTGTATCGACATGGGAGCGCGCTACAATTGCAACAGGCGGCACTACGGCCCTGAATCGCTCTTCTTCGACGGGGTCACAACACCTACCAGGGCTGTTGCGGTTCAGCGAGGGATGTTTTTCGATTATGTGGAGTGGCATGGTTGCGCGTATTTCAAGTATTTCGACGGTCGGTTCTTCTTTAACACAGAAGTCGCTCACAATGAGTCCGCGACGTACAGGCTCGGCCAGGTGGCTGGCCAGTTCGTAGCCCCAAGCCCCCGGTACGGGCGGGCCAATCCGTCCTACATCGACAGTTGGAGATGGGCCGTGGAAGTGGGTGCGGTCATTGGTCCCAGCCGGATTACAGCGTTCTATGCGTTCTTGCCTGGACAGGACCGTCGCGGTTGGCGGAATGGGAACATGCGGGCAATAGACAAACAGCCGTTCACAAACATCGCAGGCTACGGTATGCACAGTGTTTTTCGTCCCTACACACTCTTGATGGGCCCTGCGTACGGGTCGGGCGTGAACGCGTATGATTTTCATGGCCATGGATATATCAACGAGGCTTGCGTCTTGGCCCTCCGCTCCGACTACGCTGTGGCCGCGAACCTGAACGTGTATGGCACATTCCTATGGGCCGAGCGCTCGTCCAAGGGACACGCGTGGGGATTTATCAGGCCCTTTGCCATTGGGAGCTCCGGGACCACAGGGGGCGGATTCCAGGTCTATTACGGCAACGACCGGACCGGCGCGGGAGGGGAGTTCAACCCGGCCGACGCCAATGGCCAGGTTCAACCTGACCTGAGATCGACGCCCAACATCCCGGATACGGGCCTCGGGTACGAAATCACTGCCGGCGCGGACTGGGAGCTGCTCGATGGTTTCATGCTCAACACCCGCGTGGCATACTTCGTACCTGGGAAGTGGTGGAGCTACGCCTGCGTTGACAGGTCCGTCCCCGGATGGAATGCGGCGGTGCCGAGCGCTGCAAACAACTTCGGCACGAATCCTCAGAGGTGGATCGATCCAGTCTTTGGGCTCGAGTGCAACCTCAACATGTCTTTCTGATCACAATCTGGTTGCGGGCCGGCCAGCCCCGTTGGGTTGGGCGGTCCCCGTGGCCGGCCGCGAGGTCGATGTGCGACGCTTTAACCAAAGTCCGCAGCCTATAGCGGTTGTCAATAATGGAGCTCGTTTCCCCCGTTCGACAATGACGGGCGGGACGCGCGTCCCACTGGTCTGCGGTCGTTGCACGAACGTCCTCGACACATGCGAATCGGTCAGGACTCTTGGCAACTGCCGTAGAAGAAGCACTCTTTTCACCCTAGTGTCGTCTGTCCCGAGTACGGGCCGATCGAGAAAGGAGTTGATATGGATTCTTTCAAATTGATGCGCCAGGAGCTTCAGCGTTTGGTTGACGAAAACGCATGGCAAGACAAGTTTGTGGACGTGAGCGTCAAGACCCTCACCCCAGAGGAGGCCATTGGAAATCCCGAACACGACGACTATCCCCTGGTAAAAGGGAAAGAACGAATGATGGAGGCAGATTTTCTGGGGAGCCGCGGCCAAGCGTTTACGGACCTGTACGGAATATTTAAGGGCACGCTGTCGGTTGTAAGCGGCATGCGACTGGATAACAACTACCGGCGAGGCGTTTTCTTGGCCACTCTAAACGCAGTCGCTCGAAAGCTTGGGCTTGTGGATAAGACCGTGCATTGCAGGGACGACGCTCCACCCCAGTGTGCGAAAGAGCTCGTGTCCCACATTCGATCGAGCTTTGGAAAGCCTCGAGTTGCAATGGTGGGGCTTCAGCCGAGAATGGTCGAAGCTCTTGCCAAACAGCTCGAAGTCAGAGTGACGGATTTGGACCCTGAGAACGTGGGTACGACGAAGTTCGGAATACGTATAGGAGGGCGTGAGCAGACCGCAACGAACCTCGATTGGTGCGATGTGGCGTTGGTCACGGGAACCACCATGACCAACGATACATTCCGAGAGATTCTCGCTGAAAAGCCGACAATCTTCTATGGAGTCACGATAGCCGCGCCCGCGCATTTCCTTGGCCTGACGCGGTTCTGTCCCTATGGAACGTAGCGTCATGAGAGGCAGTTTATGGGCCGCGCAGCCGAAGGGTGAGCGGAAATCTGACGATGATTCAGATGACGAGTCCATAGTGGGGCGCCAAAGTCGTTCTCGGGCCGCTATCCTTCCCGTATGAGCTGTGCTGCTCGTGCAATTCTCAATGCGCTCCACCATAGCTTTCAACTGTGATGAATGCCACGCATATTCAATGACTGGCAGTATAGTAGAGGAGGCAATGATGAGTCGTTTCTTGATAATTCCCCTTGTCCTGTTTCTCCTTCAGTCCCCCGCATGTGCCGAAACGCTGACTCTGGCTGCCGGAGCGGGGTACAAGCGTCCCTTGAGCGAGATAATTCAAACATACGAAATGTCCGGCGGCAGCAAAATAGATCAGATCTATGGCAACATGGGCCAGGTCACGATGCAAGCCAAGGCGAGCGGGAGCATAGCTTTTCTCGTCGGTGAAGTGACGTTTCTCAAGTCCTCGGGCCTTGAATTCTCTTCGTTCCACGATATCGGGGAAGGTGTGCTGGTCATAGCGTATGGCAAGAGGCTCAAGCTTCAGCAGCCCGAAGACCTGCTGAAGGATGACGTCGCGAAGGTGGCCATGCCGGACGAAAAGCATGCCATCTACGGGAAGGCAGCGAAGGAGTTTCTGCAAAACACGCGATTCATGGACAGAATTGAGAAGAAGCTTCTCGTCGTCAAGACAGTGCCCCAAGTGTCCGCTTATCTCATAAGTGGTGACGTGGACGCGGGATTCATCAACCTCACTGACGCCCTGTATATCAAAGACAAGATAGGAGGGTACCTCACCCCTGACCGAGCTTTGTACAATCCCATCCGGCTCGTGGTCGGGGTGATGAAGGGATACGAAGAAAAAGCCGACGCCAAGAAGTTCCTTCGCTTTCTGCAATCGAATCCCAGGGTCAAAGAAATAACAAAGAAAGCAGGATTATAGATTCAGCGACAGGCAACTCGTTGAGGATTCAGAGGACGAATCTCCAATTCAAATGGAATTACAGGTAGGCCCATGGATCTGGTTTCGTGGCTTGGACCGACTGCGCTGACGAACATTGCTTTTCCCGTGGCCTTTACCGCTAAGGTCGCGGCAATCTCCCTGGTCTTGCACGCGGTGTTCGGTCTCCTGCTCGGCTATTTTCTCGGAAAGAAAAAGAGCGCCGTGAGAAGTGCCCTGGATGCGTTGGTCACGTTGCCCCTGGTTTTTCCTCCAGTAGCCCTGGGGTTCATTTTGCTTCTCATCATGGGAAAGGCAGGGGTAGTCGGGCGCTTGGTCACTGGCGTCTTCGGCGTGGAAATAGTCTTCAGCCTTTGGGGCGTGGTGATCGCTTCTTTCGTGGCAGGTCTCCCTTTGATCGTCAAGCCGGTCCAAGCCGCGGTCCAAAGCACTGGGATGAGTCTCATTGAAGCATCCTACACGTTGGGCAAGTCTGAATACGAGACGTTCGTCTTCGTGGTAATCCCGACCATCAAGCGGAGCATAATCGGTGGGCTGTCGCTCGCGTTCGGCAGGTCACTGGGCGAGGTCGGTTTGACATTAATGCTGGGCGGAAACATCGTGGGAAAGACAAACACGCTTTCCCTGGAAATCTACAATTCTGTCTTTACGGGAGAGTTCGAGCGTGCCGGTCTTCTCGCCGCAATATTGGGGTGTGTTTCCTTGTTGATTCTTTTCCTATTGAGGAGACTGTCGGCTGTCTGACCCTGATCTCCGCGGAGCCGCGTTCGTGTCAGCGGCCCCCAAAATCGTCCGGGAAACCTTGGCAGATCCACACACTCACGCGCGATAACTCTCATGTCTTGATTAGCTCCCGCAATTGTCGTGCATTGAGCCGGATCTCGATCCTGGGAAAATCGTCTCCCGCGGAAGCGACGATCGCAATGGACCCATTTTCACAGAGCATGTCGACAACTTCTCCTTTCAAGAGGCCTCCAGCCTCAATCCGAAGGGCCTTGAATGCTTCGGACGGCAGCCCTTCCACCGTGACCTGTCCTCGATGGATGACAATGACTCGATCCGCGAGACGAAATATTTCGGCCCGGTCGTGCGAAACGAGAAGAGTGGTGAGCTTCAGCTCACGGTGCACACGCAGGATCTCGTCCTGCAGTTTCTCTCTCATCGCGGCGTCCAACGCGGAAAGTGGTTCATCGAGAAGGAGAATCTTCGGCTGTCGGATCAGAGCCCTCGCGAGAGCAACTCTCTGCTGCTGACCGCCGGAAAGCTCTTCCGGGTACCTGTGCTGCAATTCTTCCAACTCAACCATTTCCAGAAGCGTCTCGACTCTGGGATCTTTTCGACGACCTGCCGCAAACTCCAGATTGCGTCTGACGGTCATGGATGGAAACAGCGCATAATTCTGAAAGACGAAGCCGACGCTTCGTTTTTGAGGGGGAAGGCACACTCGCCTTCTCGAATCAAACCATGTCTCCTCGCCTACTTGGATGTACCCCCACGTGGGATGCTCCAGTCCCGCCAGCATGCGCAACAATGTGGTCTTGCCGGCACCGGAGACCCCATGCAGGACGGCCAGTTCCCCTCTGGGAACCGAGAGCTCCACGCTCAATTCAAAAGGGCCCTCAGCGCCTAACAGATGCTTGCGCACGCTCAGACTGATCAAGTGAACCCCGTTCCAAGTTGTCTCCATCCTCCTGTTCAATCATGTCTACATAAGATATGAAAGCTTGTCGAAGCACGCCGCGTGAGAGAGGCAAAGGGAGATCTCTTGGTTTGTTCGGGAAGCCGACACTGTGGGATCGCCTTTCACCAAGGACGTGCGTGGCCCGTGGAATCGACTGCCGGGATCGTGATGGT
>Ga0067045_1005053_pt1 | contig 11423 bp, 8 predicted proteins | sample TerdegcTABiofilm_FD_59184 | JGI IMG/M metagenome (GOLD analysis project Ga0067045, IMG submission 59184) | Combined Assembly of (Gp0054472, Gp0054536) Wastewater bioreactor microbial communities from Singapore -Terephthalate degrading...
CCTACGCCCGTGCCATGATCGCCGATGCAGTCAGTCGCGGGTTCCTCGATCCTGGGCCGGAGTTCAAACGGGAGATGGAGCTCGGCTAGCCGGCGCATCCGCTACGGCGAACTGCCTCCGCCGCGAGCAGCGCGGAGGGGCGCGTCTCCGCCGCTGGCGTTCAGGAGCCGTTCCGTCTACCCATCACGCCAACGGTCACTTCCACACGTGTTTTCGGGTCGGCAGGATCGTTATCGCGAACCTCCACGGTCGCGCGATACCGCCCGGGGCGCCTTGGTGACCCGGTGATCGCTCCGGTGAAAGGGTCCAGCGCAACGCCGTCGGGCAAGGACCCCCGCACTATCTGACAGTCATATGCGGGTATGCCGCCGCGAATCTGCAACGACGACTGCACCGGCTCTCCCACACGCACCGCGATCGCGAGCCTGGCATTTGCCTCAAGGGGCATCAAAGGCGTCGTCTCCCTCAGGCGGTAGCCGGCAGCCCTCGCGACCAGTAGATCAACCTTCGTGATGAGCCAACGCTTGCGCGGCATATCCCCGCCGTACTCATTGCCGAATGCCCCGACCCGACTGACGGGATCGACCGTCTGGAAGAGATGCTCCGAAGCGTTGATCGCGGGAGCGCCGCCGAGGTATCGCTCCAGTTCACGGTCGCGCACGCGACCCGACCGGATGAGCTTGCCGAAGCCCGGTATGGGCCGATGATAGAGAAGCGCATGGCCGATCTCATGACGAACGACTGAGTAGTAGTCATGGGGCTCGCGAGCGTGGTTCGATGATGTCCACCACCGATCCTCGCTCTCCTCGACCGACCATCCGAGACCGTTCCAGTTGCCTGTCACCTCTGAGATGACCGTGCCCGAGCGCCGGAGGCCCGTCTTCCTGCCGTCTCGCACCTGCAATCCGCCCTGATCGGAGCACCGTCCCCCGGATCGTCTTTCCGGCCCCCTGATGCTCTGAGCGAAGAGCAGGAAGCCCGTGTAGTCGGTCGCATTCGTGACGGTCCTGCCCCGCTCGAACGTACCCGGCTCGTGGATCCAGGCTGTCTCGTCGCCAGCAGCGACGGGGGCAAAGCCCTGATCATCAAAGAAGTAGGCCCAGTCACGAGCAGCCTGCTCGATCGTGCGACGGATAGCCGGGTCACCGAAGAATCCGAGGGCGTCATGGGTGAAATCGAGGTGCATCGGATAGGCATCGGGCATGTCTCGGTCCTGATCGATCACCCGGATCGGCCACGATGCTGTTCGCCTCTCCCCGACGCCCGTTGTAAGCTCGAGACTAAGCCTGTACGTTTCGTCGTGCGCGTCTCTGTCGGGGAAAACGGACATGAAGAAGGAGGCCGTTCGCGACGGTCCGTCCAGGAAGATGGTTTTCTCGGGTCCCTGGGAGCCGACGTCGCTGAACAGGTTGAACATGAGCCGCTGCCCGTTCGCCCTCATCACCACTCTCGCCGGTAGATTGACCCGTCCGCTCAGCTCTACCTTGAGAGGGATTGCCGGATTGGCGATATGGCCCTGCCAGTCCACCAGCGTGATTCCGCGCTGCGCGAGATCGCGACCGAACCGGTCGCGGATCACCATGGGAGGGTCAGCAGCCGACTGACCGAGCGTCTGGAGCGACAGCCCCAGCGCCCACGCGACGACCGCCGCTTGCCGCACAAGCCCCGTCACGTCTTTCGGCCAGCCATCCGCAGAGCCTCGGCCGTACGCCGATGGTGCGGCGACGTGACTGCGCCGCGCAGGATCGGGTCTCGTGTCGCCACCATGTGCCTGTACAGCCTGCCAGCCAGATCCTTCAGCAGCCCGGCGTGGGCCGGATCCTCCGCAAGGTCCTTCTGTTCCCATGGATCGGCAACCAGGTCGTACAGCTCGAGATAGGGATGGTACGCCGTAGCATGGTTAGGCGGCGTGACCGTATCCGAGCGTGGGCGCCATTGCTGCGACGGGTCCATGAACGCCGGAGCCGTCGAGAAGTTGGCGATGAGCTTGTGGGTCTCGGTTCGGATGGCCCGCTTGGGGTCATAGTAGTCGTGGTACGTCAGCTCCGTGTATATGGCATCGTGGCCGCGGTACTCCCGTCCGTCCAGCAGCGACGCGAACGACAGGCCCTGGACCGAAGACGGAACGCTGAACCCGGCTACGTTGGCGAGTGTCGGGAGCATGTCTATGTTGGATATCATCTCTCGACGCACAATGCCGCCGTGCCAGCCAGCTCGAGACGGGAGTCTCAGTATGCATGCGATGCTAACCCCGGGCTCGTAGAGATTGCACTTGGCCCGTGGCATCGCGATGCCATGGTCGGTCGTGAAGATGACAAGCGTGTCGTCGGCAAGTCCCATACGATCAAGCGCCGCCAGGATTCGACCGAACTGCGCATCCACGTGACGCACGGCTCCCTGCAGTCCGGCAAGCTCCTTGCGACAGGGCGGCGTATCCACGAGATAGGGCGGCACATAGACGCCGAGGCCGTCGTCCGGCTCCATCCCAGGTCCCGGGAACCCTTGATCGCCCGGCGGTTGTCCAGGCTCCTGCGGTATCGCGAGACGATGCGGCTCAATGGTCCCGATCCACAGGTAGAACGGCTTCTCGGCGTCTCGAAGCCGCTCGAGCTCTGCGATCGCCGCCTCGGCTGCCTGTGCGGCGCGAGCATTGGGGATGTGCTTCTCGTATCCCCACCGCTCAGCCTTCTGATGGGTCTCATGGATCACGCCGACGGCACAGGTCGCGTAGCCGGCATCGCGCAGCAACTGCGCGAGGTGTCTCTCATTCGGATGCAGATCCCACTCGAATCGGAAGTGACACAGTCCAAGCACGCCGTTGCAATGCGGGTAGCGTCCTGTCAACAGAGAGGCGCGCGATGGGCTGCACGACGGAGCGGTGCAGTAGGATCGCTCGAAGCGCACGCCCTGCGCTGCGAATGCGTCGATGGAGGGCGTTCTGACAGTCGGTACCCCATAGCAGCCCAGATGCTGACCCAGGTCGTGCGCGTGAAAGATCAGGATGTTCGGTCGCTGGCCGGTTGGCCGGCGTTGCCCGATCAACCCCGATTCAGCGGCGCCTGCGGATGCCAGTGCCATAGCGCCCCCTCCCTTCACCAAGGTTCGCCGCGACAGCGGCCGGCTGAACGACGGTTGCGTTGCCATAGCGCCCCTTTCGCCTCAGCCAACGGGGAGTCCTGCAGGCCCCATGAGCGCCGAACAGCTATGCGACCAGAGCTGCCCGTACCCGGGCGATCGGCGGCATAGGGCCGACGTCAGGTGCCGCGCCCGCCTATGACGCCGCCGTTTTCCGCCTGAATGGCTATGACCGACGGACGGGGTGGACCGGATCCGTCAGGCCATCGGGTCGTCGGGTTCGAGAAGGTTGAGCCCTCGCCCGGATGCTGGATCGCGAGGAAGGCGGTCTTGCCGTCCGGCGTGAACTCTGGCCCGCAGACCTCGCTGCCTTCAACGCTCTCCATGAACTGCCTCAGCTTGCCTCGCTCAGGCCCCGCAACCGGCACGGCATAGAATCCGTCGCGGCGATCCAGCGCCTTCTCCTGACCGTCCGTGGCGATCCAGAGGTTGCCCCGGCGATCGAAGCAGATGTTGTCGGGACACGAGATCGGACTCACCTGCGACCTGTCGAAGCCCGCGAAGTAGGTGGCGGGATCATCTGGCTCGCCGCATACCATGAAGAGCTCCCATCGGAACGACGTCGCCGCGTGGTCGTCGCCTGCTTCGGNGATCTCAATGATGTGCCCATGCGCGTTCCGTACGCGAGGGTTCGGCCTATCGGGCTTCGCTTTGCCGTCGGCGCCCCTATCAACATTGTTGGTGCATACCACGTAGACTTTGCGGTTGGCAGGATTCACCTCGATGTCTTCTGGCCGATCCATTTTCGTCGCGCCCACGAGATCCGCAGCGATCCGCGCATCAATCGCCACGTCGGCCTGCGAGCGAAAGCCGTTGTCTTCGGTCAGCGGCCCACGACCATGGACCAGAGGCAGCCAATCTCCCGAGCCGTCCTCGTTGAACCGGGCCACATACAGGATGCCGTCATCGAGCAGATCGCGGTTAACGGCACGGTTGCGCGGATCGTAGGGCCGAGCGCACACGAACTTGTAGACATACTCGAAGCGCGCATCGTCGCCGGAGTAGAGGACCACCTTGCCGCCCCTGGTCACATGGGTAGTAGCCGCTTCGTGGCGAAATCGGCCCAGTGCGGTCCGCTTGCGCGGCGTCCAGTCGCGATCGTAGGGGTCTACTTCGACGACCCATCCAAAGTGGTAGGGTTCGTGGGGCTCCTTGCCGCAGTCCAGCCGGTCCAGATGCCGCTCGAACCTGTAGACGCTCTCATTTTCGCCGAGCCCGTACCTTTGGGCGGACCGGCGGTCGCGCGCGTCCATCAGCGCCGAGGCATTGCCGAACATGTCCTGAAAGTTCTCTTCGGCGCTGAGGACCGTGCCCCACGGTGTCGTGCCTGCGGAGCAGTTGTGCATCGTCCCGGTGCAGCTCGTTCCATCTGGATGGTCGGAGGTCTTCATGCGCTCGTCGCCCCGTGCCGGGCCTGTGATGATGACGGATGTGGTCGCGGTGACACGCCGATTGAGGGCTCCATCCACCACCACCGACCATCGACCGGCCGCGCGGCGGACTTCAACCACCGACAGACCCATGGCCTCCATACAGGCATCCACCTGTTCGCGTGTCAGATCGCCGGGGCTTTCCACCGGAAACATGAGCTCGGGATTCACATACTCGTGATTCACGACCAGCAGTCCGTGATCGGAGGTCCGCGAGCCGCGAGGCAACGGCATGAAACCGACGAAGTCGCAGTTGTAGCCGAATCGAACGGCCTGATCGCGCGGCGTCAGCGCCGCTGGATCGAACGCATCGGAAGCGCCCGGCCCAAGCGGGTCGCCCCACCGAACGACGATCTGCGAGCGGTACCCTGCGGGCACCAGTACATCGGGCCCTTTCGAGGGCGTGAGCAGCGCGAAGTCGAGACCGGTCGGGCTCGGCCTGACCTGGCCGTCTGCATGCGCAGGCGAGTCTCCGATGCCCATCAGAGCGACGCCGAAGCCTGCCACCAGTCCGGCGCGGAGCAGGTCTCTGCGGCTGAGTCGACGAGCTATGACGTCCCCAAACGTGTCTCCGATCCCCTGATCCGAACGAATGGCAGGGTCATCCTCCCAATGGCGAGCTTTCACGGATTGCCTCCCAACGCGCTATTCAGCGTCATCTACGAGCGCGAGGGCGGCAGTTGCTCGCTTCTTACGAAGACTTAACAGAGCCAGCCATGGCCGACGCTAAGGAGCCGCCGCCTCTGGCATATCGGCGGGGAGCACGAACTTGCCCGGGTCGGGCATACGATACTCGGGCAGATCTTCGTCGGTGTTGGCGATGTAGACCCACCAGTTGTTGTAGCCGTACTTGGTATGGCCCGGGAACTTGGGGATGCGCTCAAGCCACCACTTCATGTAGCCGAAGTGGCTGTTGCCCCACTCGGCGGAGCCCACCTCGCGTGTTGGCCCCCGAAGGTCTGGGTAGTTGCGCCACGAGTCGGCCCACGACTGAACGCGGCGCCTATTGTTGTAGTCGTAGCCGCCCTGGCCGTTCGGCGGCACGTGGCAGTTGCCTACCATGGAAGGGGTCCCGGGAGTGTCCATTTCGAGCCATGAGTAGACATTCCAGGGGTCGCGCAGCGTCTTCGGGTCCCAGACCCCATCCGCCATGGCGAGCGCCGCCATGCTCTCCACACGGTGGGCGTAGCTGTGGATCATGTTGTCTGGGCCGACCTCGTAGTTGAAGCCCATGACCCACATGGTGTGACCGATCTCGGGCGGGATGTCGTAGGGCCGGTAGAGCCACGGATTGTCGGTCGGGCCGAAGCGAGCGTATCGATTGGGGATGTATCCCGCGAACTCGTCGAAGTGGAACCCCGGTGCACCCCAGACCCAGAGTTCCGTGATGTTCTCCTTCTTACAGCGCTCGAGAATGCGGTTGTCTTCGAAGAAGCCGCGGTAGGAGGATGTGACGGGATGCCATTGCTGGGTCCTGTGGGCTTCGAGGTACGTCGTCTCGTCATAGCGCGTACCATCGAGCCGCTTGGGGAAGCCGTCCACTTCGATGATGTCCACGATCTCGTAGTTGATGTATCCCCACGAGGCCTGCCGAATCACATCGGCCAGAATGTGCGAATACTGGACGGGGTCATTCCACTGGAAGTGCTCAATGAGGCTCTTGCCGCCCTGACCTTTGAGGATCGGGTTGTAGATCAGGACGATCACCTTGGCAAGCTTCCTACCGGTGGCGGCCCTGGCGTTGTAGACGAACTTCGGACGTCGCCACTGGATCTCCCGGCGATTGGCGACGGTGTAGCAGCCCTGCATCTGCTTCTCGCCCACAGGTTCAACCACGGGCAACGACTTCCATGCAGGACCCTGGGTCAGTCCAACGCCCAACGCAAGGGCGATCAGCGCGGTGTTCATAGTTGAGTCTCCGAATCAGGATGATCGGCAAGGACGCCGACGGCAGAGTGTACCTGCGGCTACACCCGGCTCCCCAGCACGTCCCGAATGGCTTCCAGCGTCTCTTCGGTGAGCCTTTCTGGTCGGAAGTGCAGCGACACCCCGGCCGCAGCGGCCTCACCGATACGCAGGGTGGCTTCGGGGTCTTCCATGAGCCGCTCAATGGCGTCGGCAAGCGATTCGCTGTTTCCGGGCTCGAACAGGACGCCTCCTTGCGTCAGGGCCAGCATCTCGGGGAAGATTCCCGCGTTTGGAACCACTACAGGCAGTCCCGCTGCTTGCGCCTCGAGCGCGGCCACGGCTCTGGTCTCAGGCTGCCTGCTCGGCATGCAGAAGGCCGAGCATCCGTGCAGGAAGCGAACCTTCTGGGCGAATGTGACTTCGCCGGCGTACCGCATCCGATCGGCGAGGCCGGCATCGTCAAGACGGCGCACCAGGCTGAGCCAATAGGAACGGTCGAGAACCTTGCCCGCTATGGCCAGGTCGAGTTCTCTCCCGCGCTGGTGCAGTTTGAGGAGGGCATCCACCAGGATGTCGAGACCCTTGAGCGGCGTGATCACCGAAAGAAAGCCGACGGTGAAGGGGAAGGGCCGCGTGCGTGCATCGGCGCGGAACGCCTGAGCATCCACGCCGACACGCGTAACGCGCACCCTTTCCCTCGGAACGCCGAGGAAGTCGGCCATGGTGGCAGCATAGGCCTCGCCGGGCGAGAGGAACATATCGACGGCCTGCGCATTCTTGCGCATCTGCTCGATCGCTTGCGAACGAAAAGGCTCCGGAGCGGAGTTTACGAAGGTGTCCTCGCCCTGCAGCCCGCAGACGATGGGGGTCCCCATCCTGCGCTTAATCTCCGGCGCGACCCCTGTGAGCAACGAGTTGGTGATACTCACCAGATCGGGCCGGGCCATGGCGTGGAGGTAATCCATGAGCTCGCCAAACACGCCGGCATGATTGCCCCCCATACCGCGGAGCACGGACACGATCATGGGTCCAAGATCGCCAGCGCGCGTCGAGACGGCGAATCTCGACACCCATTCCAGCAGCCGCGGATGATCGAGCGCACGCCGAATGCTGCGGGGCAGATAGCGCCAGACGGGCACATACTGCTCCAGATAGGCGTTGACCCCGCCCAGGAAGATGCGACTGGTGGGCAGCGGCTCCGAGCCGTCGAAGCGGAGAGGCGTGTAGAGAGGGATGATCTGCACGTCGTGGCCGCGGGCCATTAGCCCGCGCGCAAGCATCGTATCGCGGGCACATGCCCCGCAATACATACCGCCGGCTCCGGCCGCAAGATGGGCTATGCGCATGGGCGGGTCGCTAGATCCTTCGCATCCGCGGCGGGGAATGCCTGCGAGACGCTGGCGCTACGCACCTCGGTCGCTTCGCGGCCCTTCCTGACGGCCTACCGTATCCCCCATGACCCATCGGGAAGCCGGAACGGAATGCCCCACACTTGCCGCTTGCCGGCATAGGGGCCGTCGTCGGCAATGAGCCACGATCGAATTGCCTGCCCGTCGAGTTGCAGTCCCCCCAGTTGCGCGCCATCGCTGCCTAGCTCGGGCCTGACCTTCATCAGCTTGGCGTGGCCATCCGCGAAGCATACGTTGATGCTCAGGCCGTGCCGCGCCTGCACCGGCAGATCATAGGTCGTGTAGTTGGCAGTGCCGCCCTGCAGCGCGATGGTGGAGTCGGAGTAGGCTCCCGTTTCCGCCGGAAACTCCAGCTCGGCCATGCGCCGGACAGGTCTCCCCGTGAATCCCGTGTACGGGTTCACGAGATAGTTGGGATCGCCCACGTCGATGAGGCGCATGTTGGGTTGGTAGCTCAGGATCGTTACGGGCGGAGCGGCCGAGCAGGGCGGAGGGAAGCCCATGATCGCGGTGCCGCGGGCAAAATCGAGCTTGGCAGGATCCGATGGGCACTGCACGATCTGAGAGTTCTTCTGATAGGGCTGGAGCGCCTGGAAGGACGTAAGGATGCAGGGCATGCCCGAGGCCTCCGCTCCCATGTAGAACGTGATCGGGTAGGTCTCATCGTAGTCCTGTACATACAGCATGAGACCCGTGCCTAGCTGACGATGGTTGTTGAGGCACGAAGTCTGGCGCGCCTTCTCGCGGGCCTGTGCAAAGACGGGAAAGAGAATGGCTGCAAGGATGGCAATGATGGCGATGACGACAAGCAGTTCGATGAGCGTGAACGCTCGACGGTCTCGATACCCCACGGATCCGGTCCTCCTGATCAGTCGCGCCCGCCGTCTGCGGAGCCTGACACGAATCATACCCCGTAAGGGCTCGGTCGGTTCCGGATCGTCGGGTCAGGTATCATTCCTCCTGTGAGCAACTCAGACGACCGCGCACGATCCCGATGGTGGATCGTCAACGCCGCACCGTCCGTGGCGGCCGTTCTGGGCGCCATTGCCATCGGTTGGTGGGTACACGGCTATGTTCGTCCGACACCCGTGCATGAGCGTCTTCTCGGCATTGACGAGGCGCCGTCAACCCGCGCGCAACAGCCGGCTCCTGCCGCCGGTGGAGGCGGTACCAGCTTCTCCAATGCGGCAGCCAAGGTCGAGGATCTGCCCGGGCTCTGGCCGTGGTTCCGGGGACCCGAGCGAGACAACATCGGCGAGACCGGCGGCAAGCTAGGGTTCGATTGGTCTGCCAGCCCGCCGCGCGCCCTCTGGAGCGTTCAGCTTGGCGAGGGCTATGCGGCCCCTGCCGTGCGGCGCGGACGCGTCTACCTCATTGACTACGATCAGGCGGGCCAGGCCGATGCCGTCCGGTGCTTCGCGCTTGCGAATGGCGAGGAGATCTGGCGGAGGAGCTATCCCGTCGTCGTGAAGCGCAACCATGGCATGTCGAGGACCATACCGAGCGTCACCGACAAGTACGTGGTCACGCTCGGACCCAAGTGCCATCTCACATGCATGGATGCCGACACGGGCGCGATCATCTGGCAGCACGATCTCGTCGCCGAGTATGGCGTGACCGTGCCCGAGTGGTACGCTGGCCAGTGCCCCATCGTGGACGGCACCCGCGTCGTAATCGGGACGGGCGGCCAGGCGCTCATGATGGCATTCGAGCTCGGCACCGGCAAGGTGATGTGGCAGACTCCCAACCCGCGCAAGTGGCTGATGACGCACTCTACGCCCCTGCCCACTACCATCGGCGGCGTGGCGCAGTACGTCTGGTGCGGAAGCGGCGGCGTGGCGGGAGTCTCGGCATCCGACGGCAAGCTGCTGTGGGAGAACACGGACTGGGTGATCAACACCGCCACGGTGCCCACCCCTGTGGCCCTCGGCTACGGGATGCTGTTGCTGACCGGCGGCTATGAATCTGGCGCTATGTTCCTGAAGATCGAGGGCTCTGGCGCCAGCCTGTCGGCGCGAGTGGTCACCCGCCTGAGACCCCAGGTGTTCGGTTCCGATCAGCAGACCCCCGTCTTCTACAAGAACCACGTCTACGGCGTCAAGCCAGGCGGCCAGATGACCTGTCTCGACACGACCGGCAAGAGCCTGTGGACCAGCGGCACCGACCGCTTCGGCCTCGGCGCATACATGCTGGCGGACGGCGTGCTGCTTGCGCTGAGCGACAGCGGCAACCTGAGCGCGATCGAGGCGACCCCTGCGGGGTACAAGCGTCTGGCGCAGATTAAGGTGCTCGAGGGACCGGAAGCGTGGGGTCCCATGGCGCTGGCAGGAACCCGCTTGCTTGTCCGTGACGTGCATCGCATGGTCTGTTTGGAGATGGCCAAGCCGTAGTTGGATCGCGCAGCAATGGCCGGAGCGTATAGTCAGAGGAGGCCTGAACGATGAGCAAGCCCACATCCGGGTCATTGGGGCGCGTCGTGTCGCGCCGGGAAGCGTTGCTTGGCGGCGCTGGCGTGGTGGCGCTAACCAGCATCGTTACAGGCTGCAAACGCGAACGCCCGATCGTCTCGACCGACGACGTCATTGAAGAGACCGATAAGGCCTTAGTCAAGTACCACGAGGCCGAGCAAGTTGCGGTTCAGGTACCGTCCCCGGCGGGCATCGCCACATCGCATGACGGCAGCCTCTGGGTCGCGGGTGACCGTCAGGTTGTGCGGCTTGCCGGAGGAGAGGGGGTCGACCGCTCTTCTCGCGGCGCGCTGCCCTCGAGCGCCGTCATCAGCGGCGAGGCGACCTGCATGGCCGCAGGTCTCGGCGCTCTGTTCATCGGCGTGGGCAACCACGTCGAGATCGTGCGGCCCAATGCGGAACGCGCCGAAGCGTGGGAGCCGTTCGCTCCCGAGGGCCTTATCACGTGCATCGCGCTCGGACCGGATACGATCTACCTCGCGGACTCGGTCGGCCGCCGAATCGTCCGCTGCGATCCGACCGGCAAAGTGATCGGGTACATGTGCGAGAAGGATCCAAAACGGGGTTACAGCGGCCTCATCGTGCCCAGTCCGCACCTCGATGTAGTTGTGGATGAGGAAGGAGCCGTTCACGTCGTCAACCCCGGCGCCCACAAGATCGAGATCTACGAGCCCGACGGTTCTCCGCGATGGAGCTGGGGCGAGGATGGACAGCAGGTACAGGGGTTCTGCGGCTGCTGCAATCCTACCGACATCGCGCTGCTGCCCGACGGCCGGTACGTTACATCGGAAAAGGGCATCCCCCGGGTCAAGATATACAGTAAGCAAGGTCACTTCGAGTGCGTTGTGGCGGGTCACGAAGACCTCTCGCCGGGCGTCGTGGGTCTCGACGTGGCTGTCATGAGCGACGGCCGTATTGCGGTGCTGGACAAGGGGATCAACGCGGTGCGCGTATACGAGCCCAAGGGACAGGACAGTGCATAGCCGGTGTGACGGGGGGCACGCTTCATCGCGTCGCGAGTTGTTCCGCACGCTCGCTCGCACTGCGGCGCTGACAGGCTTCCTGGGAGGCAT
>Ga0067045_1031804_pt1 | contig 11422 bp, 8 predicted proteins | sample TerdegcTABiofilm_FD_59184 | JGI IMG/M metagenome (GOLD analysis project Ga0067045, IMG submission 59184) | Combined Assembly of (Gp0054472, Gp0054536) Wastewater bioreactor microbial communities from Singapore -Terephthalate degrading...
CGAAGGAAGTATTCTCCTTCTGCGAAAAAATCGGCTTGTCCACCACCCTGGCTGATATCGGACTGCGGAATACCGACCGGGATAAACTGATGAAAGCCGCAGAAAAAGCCTGTGCTCCTACTGAGGCCATCCATCATGAGGCGGGGAGCATCACCCCTGAAAAAGTCCTTAATGCCATGCTGGCGGCCGATGCTCTGGGAGAATCCAGAAAGAATCGGGACATATATGTTAGTTCCAAATAAAAATTTCCTGAATAGAGCCTGAAACGAGTTCCGGATGACCGTATTATAAAGGAGATTTTTTATTGGAATCACTATAGACCTGTTCCCATAAAAAACCTTTGAGAAAGAACACGGATCACAGAAAAAAGAGCGATTCCGTCTTTTCTTTTTTGACTTTTTCTAATATACTTGATCCAGATTTTTTGAGAGAGGATGAGTTATTTTGGCACTATCCGGAATGCAGATATATAAACTGCTTCCCAAAACCAACTGCAAGGATTGCGGTTCGCCCAACTGTCTGACCTTTGCCATGAAGATCTCCGCCGGGAAGGGAGATTTCGGCGAATGTCCCCACATAACCCCGGAAAACCGGGCTCTTCTGGAAGAAATGACCGAACCTCCCATGCGGAAACTGGAGATAAAAAGAGGAGATAAAACCCTCATCATCGGTGATGAAAAGGTTCTGTTCCGCCATGAGGAGTCCTTTTATCATCCCACCGCCCTGGGAATTCTTTTGAAAGGGATGGAAGTAACAGACGGGATTTCAGATGAAATCAAGTTTATTCAGGATTTTAAATTTAATCGGGTAGGAGAAGACCTGAAACCGGATCTGATAGCCCTCTCCAGCCCCTCAGAGGAACTATTTAATTTTGTTTATGAGAATTCCGAATATCCTATAATAATAAAAACGGCAGATCCGACCCTGGCTGAAAAAATGGGTAAACCCGGCGTCATTCTCTGCTGGACGGGAGAAACGGAAGATCAGTCCCTGACGGAGTGGGCTAAAAAGTTCGGAGCGGTGGCTCTGGGGTGTCCCGATATGGAAACCGTCCTTAAAACCGGAGAGAAATTCCGTTCTCTTAATATAAAAAACGGGATATTCTGTATTACTTCTCCTCCTCGGGATCGGGTGGAACTGCTGACCGCCGTTAGAAGAGGAGCATTACTGAAAAAGGATCGGAATTTCAGTTTTCCTACTCTGTTATGGGTAGAGAATGAAAAAAATCCCGATATGGCAGTGGCGGAAGGGATCATGAAATACGCTGGCATCTGCGTTTTCCCTCTGAGGGAAGCCCATAGTTTATTGCCCCTTTTGACCCTGCGACAGAATATCTTCACCGATCCCCGGCGTCCCATACAGGTTAACCCCGGCATCTATCCCTTCGGCGACGTGTCGGGGGATTCGCCCCTTCTTATAACCACCAACTTTTCCCTCACTTACTTCACCGTAGCCCAGGAGATCGAGGTGTCCCGGATTCCCGCCTATCTTCTGGTGGTGGATACCGACGGCACATCGGTTTTAACCGCCTGGTCATCGGATCGGTTCAATGAGAAGATCATCGTATCGGCGCTGGAGAAGTCGGAAATCAAGGAGAAAATAGCCCACAATCGGGTGATAATCCCCGGATATGTGGCTAATCTGAAGGAAGGCATAGAAGAGATTTCAAAATTTCGGGTTTTTGCGGGACCGAGAGAGGCGTCGGGAATACCGGAATTTTTAAGGAATTTTTCCGTAAAGGAAAGTTAAACCGCAAAAGAGGTAAATCTAAAAAGAGACTTTGTTTCTCTACTCTTTTATCGTATATATTCAGTCCTCTGGCGGAGAACCACGTCATCCTGAACTCGTTTCAGGATCTATACAACATCTTGTGTCTTAGATTCCGAAGTAAATTCGGAATGACGGCAGAACTGAATGCATACCTTTTATCTTTATTATCATTTTCAGAAAGGGGTTCTTATGCACATAGAAAAACACAGTTGGTACAGTCCGAATGTGGAAAAAGAAATGACCATAGTCCGGTACGGTAACTGGGGTCCCCCCATGATCTATTATCCCACCTCCGGCGGAGGACACTCGGAATTCGATTACTACGGGATGCAATGGGACACCAGGGAATTCATCGAAAACGGCAAGATCCAATATTTCGCCATTGACGGCTATAACTGGCAGAGTTTTTATAACAATCGTATCTCCCCCGCAGAGCGGATCCAGAAACATATGGCTTATGAAAGGTATGTCTATGAAGAGATGATCCCCTTCGTCCGGCATACCGCCAAGAACGATTTCATCGGCTGTATGGGTTGTTCCTTCGGTGCTTACCACGCGATGAACTCCATCCTCAAACGCCCCGACCTGTTCAAACTGTCCCTTTCCATGGGCGGCGTATTCGACATCAGCGGATATATGGGCGATTATTATGATATGAACGTCTATTTCAACAATCCCGTGGATTACGTCCCCAATATGCACGATCCGGAAACCATCAGCAAATTCGGCAGAGAGAATTATATTATCCTTCTGAGCGGAGCCAATGACAAGTTCCTGGACGGTACCACCCGTATGCACGATATCCTGGAGAAAAAACATATCCCCCACCATTACGAGATCTGGGATCCTCCCTGCGATCACCATGAATTCTGGTGGAAAAAACAACTCCCCTATATCGTCAACAAATATTATAACGTTTAGTCTGTTTTCAAACTCGTGAAATCCGCTGCCTACAGTGGTAGAACAATAGCGAAGAGTAGTGTTTAAAGCGTCTTTCAAAACACGACCTGAGAATCATATCCCGAAGAAATCAGCCCCGGCTTTCAGGTCAGGGCTGATTTGTTTATATACTGATCCTTAAATCTTCCATCATCACCTTGTGTGAGCGTAACTCCTGATTTTGATGTCAATCCGGTTTTAGTCCAAAAAATCCGGAAATCCTATCCTCTGACTTCCAGCCTCTTTTGCTGATAGAGATAGGGGAAGCGGTTTTTTATCGCCATGACGATGGGGAGGGAGAAGATCACCGCAAATATGGATTCCGGAATCCCCGCCGTCAGTCCGATGGTCATGGCGACGGAAATCGGCATTAGTTGTGGAACCAGCCATACCGCCGTCCCCAGCACTCCCAAGGTATTCACCAGAGATCCCAATATCGCCGATATTGATACCGCTATGGTTTCTTTAAGGGAATCTTTCTGATTTTTTAACATATACGATATTCCCATATAGACCAGCCCCGATATTATACCTATAAAAGGACGGGGGAGCAGGTGAACAACGGGACCAAAGGCGGGAACTTTCAGAAGAGCCAGCAAGCCGAACAGGAGTCCCGCGATGGCTCCCACCACAGGCCCTTCCATTATTCCCACTATGATGACGGGAATATGCATGATGGTGGCATACTGGGCGGGAGTGGGGACGGGAATCATCCCCAGGGGAGTATTTATCAGGATCGCCGATATAGCCAGTAAAATTCCAGTAAGGGCTATCTGTCTGGTTGTTATTTTCATATTCACAATCCTTATTATTGCATGTTATATATTTTATATCAAAACTATAGCCAAACACAAACCAATCAGGACTTAAATATCTGATTTCTGACTCCGGAGTAAGTAAAAACCGGGAATATCCGCTCTTCCGCCCCTATCAGTAGTGGCTAAAGCAGAAGTTAATGCCGTAGATAGATATTCCAAGAAGGACTGAAGTCCTTCGCTACACTCTAACCTCTAAACGGACAGGATTGAAGTTCTTCGCTACACACTAACCTCTAAGCGGACAGGACTGAAGTCCTGATCTACAACATGAGATGCAAGATGAAATAAACCTAATTTATTAACTTTATTTTCCTTTGGTGAGGCAAGATCTTTTTATTATTGATCTTCTTCCTGTTCTTCACCCTCTTGGTTTTCCTCGTCGGGGGTGGAGGTATCCACTTCTTTGACGACGGTTACGGGTTGTTTGTAGGAATAGAAGGAGAGGGTGGTATCGCCGTAGGTTTTTTCCTTATATTTATAAAGATTTTCCACTTTATCTTTAAGCATATTGATGGAGGAGTGTTCTACCACGACGAGGCCGTTTTTTCTCAACAGATTGAGTTTGTCGATGGTCTGGAGGCTTTTTTCGTCATAGCCCAGATTGTAGGGGGGATCCATGATAATAATGTCAAAAGATTCTTTTTCAAAGTGTTTGAGGGCTTTCTGGAAGTCTCTTTTGACGATTTCCGATTGGGTGTTGAGTCCCAACTGTTCCAGGAAAAAACTCAGCTGTTTAAGAGCCCGGGCTTCAATATCGACAAAGGTAATCTTTTTGGCTCCCCTACTGATAGCCTCGATACCCAGATTCCCGAATCCGCAGAAAAGATCCAGGACTTCCGCGTTCTCTACGGCGTTGCCCAGGATGGAAAACATGGCTTCCTTCACCTTTTGAGAAGTAACTCTCAGTCCCTTGATGACCCTGTATTTGAGAGTTTTTCCTTTGAGTTTTCCTGCAATAACCTTCATTTCTCACCTCATCAATGAATAATGTCCCAAGTAAGATTATATTTTTTTTGTAAATTTTGCCGGATTCCTTGATTTTCCTTCTTTTCAAGGAAAGGATCTTCCTTTTCCATGAGAAGAGCTTCTTCACGGGCTTTTACTATTATATGGTAGTCTCGAACAATGTCAATAAATTTCATCTCGGAAATTCCCGATTGTCGCACTCCCAGATAATCGCCGGGACCCCGCTGTTGCAGATCCGCCTCGGCTATCTCGAAGCCAGACTGGGTTCCGACGAAGGTTTTCAGCCGTTCTCCCGCATCGTCGCTCCCCTTGGAGGAGATCAGGATACAGGTGGAGGGTTTATCGCTTCTGCCCACTCTTCCCCGCAGTTGATGCAATTGTCCCAATCCGTATCTTTCCGCATTGAGAATTGCCATGACTGTTGCGTCGGGAATATCCATGCCCACTTCCACCACCGTGGTGCTGACCAGAATATTAAACTTTTTATTCCTGAAATCCTCCATTATGGTTTCTTTTTCGTCGCCTCTCATCCTGCCGTGAAGATATGCGGACTTTATACCGGGGAATCTTTTCCGTACCTCCTCAAATTCCTGCATGAGAGGGGTGGCGTCCATATTTTCCGACTCCTCGATTAAAGGGCAGATGATATATGCCTGTCCGCCTTTTTTGATTTCATCTTCAATAAAGCCGTAAACCCTGGACTTTTCCCTGAAAGTAACCCATAGAGTCTTGATGGGAGTTCTTCCGGGAGGCAGTTCCTTTATTACCGACAGATCCAGATGTCCGTAAAGGGTAAGACAAAGAGAACGGGGAATGGGAGTGGCGGTAGTGTAGAGACAGTCGGGGGTTTCGCCTTTTTCCTTGAGAGTCGCCCTCTGCATGACCCCGAACTTGTGCTGTTCGTCGATGATCATCAGTCCCAGCCGGTTAAAGCGGACGTTTTCCTGAATCAGGGCGTGGGTTCCCACCACCACCGGCAACGATCCCGCCTCCAGTTCCTCCTTGATTCTCTCCTTGGCATATTTATTGGTGGTTCCCGTCAGCAGTTCCACATTTACGCCGAATTTTTTCAACATATCCCGGAATCCGTAATAATGCTGTTCCGCCAGAATCTCCGTGGGAGCCATGATCGCTGTCTGATACCCCGACCGAACCGCTATAAGGGTAAAATATATACACACAACGGTTTTACCTGAACCCACATCTCCCTGCAACAGCCTATTCATGGCAAAGGGAGACTTTATGTCCTCCTCAATCTCTTCAATCACCTTTTTTTGAGAGGAAGTCAGTTCAAAATGGAGATTTTTTTGAAACCGTTGAAAGAAATTATCATCAACATTATATTTCCTTGTTTTCTTCCCTTCCCGGAGGGAGCGGCGGTGAACCGACAACAACATCTGCAACAGAAACGCCTCTTCAAATCGAACCGTCAGCAAGGCTCTCTCCAGCATCTCCATGTCGGGAGGATTATGAATGGTCTCCAGGGCTTCTTTCATCGATAGAAGATTCAGTTTTTTTCTGAATTCATCACTAAAAATATCCGTAAATTCATCCTTGACCCTCATCAGATTATTATATATCAGCTTTTTCATCACTTTCTGACTTATCCCGGCAGTCAGGGAATATACGGGAATAATACCGCCTTCAACATCCGATTCCGCTCCTTCTTCTATCAGTTCCATCTCCGGGGCGTTAATCTGCAAATCGTGATACTTATATTCCACCTTGCCCGAAACTATATACTCCCGTCCCTCTTTCAGGGTCTTCTTTATATAAGGCTGGTTGAACCAGATTAGCGAAATCATGCCCGATTTATCCAGCAAAACGCCTTTGGTGATGCTCAATCGCTGCTTCATCCTTTTGGTAAAAACCTTTTCCAACTTACCCCTCACCACCGCAAACTGTCCGGGTTCCACTGTGCCAGGGGTTTTTATCTCCCTGCGATCCTGATATTCTCTGGGAAAATGAAATATTAGATCCCGTATGGTATTTATTTTTAAATTCTTTAATAGCGACTCCATATTGACACCAACCCCCTTCGCCGACGATATGGGAGACTCCAACAAAGGCAACCCCGGAGAAGAAGATGAAGTCCTTTTCGCTGAAGAAGCACTTTTGTGAGCAGAAGGACTTTTTTGAGCGATTGCAGTCCCCGTTTTGGGAGATTCCTTATCCACAACGGACGACGCTGGCTTGGCAACTCCCTTGTCAACAACGGGTTTGGGCACAAATGATCTTCTTACGAAAGTGCCTTCAATACCCGATGAAGTCGAGGAGGGCGATGGAGTAGGGGATTGGGAAGTCGATGAAGAGGGTGAGGACGGCGATGAAGTAGGGGATAGGGAAGTCGATGAGGACGGCGATAATGAAGAAACTTTTTCATCTAATGACATCTTCCTTTTATTCGACTCCCTTTTAATAGAATCTCCTTCAATAGATGACATTCTTTTTTTGTCAGACTTTTCTTCAATGGTGGAGGAAAAAGATTCTATTATAGATGTTATTTCTTTGTGTACATGGATGATAATTTCTTTTCTTTTGGGCAGGGGGGAGGAGGGGTATATTTTCATCAATTCCTGCAGGGAGGAGAGGGTCTGTTTATGGTTTTTCTGGGGTGTCAGATTCAGTCCTTTTTCCAGCCATTGTATGACGTAGTTATTAAATCCATGCAGGACGGATTGGTTATCCAGCCTTCTTTTCCACTCCTCCCGGAAGGGAAGCAGGATCTTTGATAATATTTCCTTTAACTCACTCATAACGATAAAAACTAATACTAAATATCAGATATAAACTCTCTCAAATCCTGTAGTTTAGGCGACGTCAGATTCCAATAGCCCTTTTGTGCAGCTTCGCCCACATCTCTGGTGAATTCTGGAAAAGAGCAGAGAAGGGCCTGAGCCGTAGCCTTGTTATGGACAGTCAGGTTCATTGAATTAAGGCATCGTAGAAAAGATGTCACGCATTGCATGGCGGGGTTATTTGATAAAGATTCAACAAACAGAGACTCCAGATTGCCGGGATCTTGTTCACTAGGCATAATATATATACCGATTCGGGGTGAACCGGAAGAGAATCGGGACGGAGACGCAGGCAGAGGCAGAGAGGGACAGGATCTTTTAAATATATCCCGGATACTCTCAAAGGCTCTTTGGGGATTTTCGTCGGCATCTCTCAGTATGGCTATAGTTTCTTTTTGAAAAAAACCGCTATCTTTTATTAGAACCTTCAATTGTTTATTAAAGTTACCTTTACCTTCTATATTCCATATATAAATACCACTGGTGATTTTCAGTTCTTCTAAAAGTATATCTATAAACTTTACATCATCAATGCCTTCTACAAAAATAACTTTCCTGTTTCTTACCTCTTGCAGGGATTTGGGAGGATTATATTTATTTCCCATCATCGAACCTCCCAGTTGCTGCTGAGGGAGATGTCCAGTTCTTCGGCGTCGTATTGTACTACTCTGAAATTATCTTCATTTTTTTCGATTCGGAAGAGGCGGATATAATCTTCCTGTTTTTCCCGGCTTTCCTTTTCCATAAAATCCATATAAGCGGAGGAGAAGGATTGGATCGCTTCGTAGGAGTGGGTGGTGGCAAAAAGTTGAATATTAAATTCTTCCGCTAACCGCATCATGGCATTCCAGAAGATAACCTGAGAAGATTTATATAATCCGTTTTCAATCTCATCCATTAATACTATTCCATTTTTTAATTCATATAAAATCAATAATAAAGATAGGAACTTATTAGTTCCATCGCCTAAAAAGTTTATGGGTATAAGTCGTGAAAGTCCTATATCACACATAATATTTCCGTCGGCGGATATGCTGATATCTTCAATGGAGGGTTCTATCCGTTTTAATAAATCAATAATAAAACCTTTCTTCTTTTTCGTTATAATTTTACTCAATATTTTCTCACCTGGAGGAACATCTTTTGCAAAGAAAAATCCGATTCTTGCTTCTTTGTAATTTTGAGGAGTATTGAATGTAAATCCCTGTGGATCACCAGATTTAGTTGGATTTGTTTGAATTTCAGAATTATAAATATTTTCTTTATTATTAGTGATAAGATTTAATTTGAATTTTAATCCATCTATCGGCGAATCTGTGATAGAGGATAAAAGAGTTATGTTCTTGGCTTTTTCTATTATAGGAGAAGAAGTGCTATTTTGAAAATAGGGTATTATTTTAAGTATTCTCTTCTCTTGGGGTTCTGTGAATTCCCCTTCTATCTGGATTTCGGTTTCCAGATCCAGCCGATGAAAGAAGGAACGCCAGAAATTCTCATCAGGGAGAATATAACGCCTTAACATATTCAAATTCAGACTTAAACTTGGGTTGGCAGATCCCACCAGAAGGAAGATAGTTTCCAGAAGAGAAGTTTTACCGCAATTATTTTTGCCTACCAGAAGATTGATTTTGCCGAAATCATTAATTTCCAGATTGTTGATTCCTCTGAAATTATTTATTTTGAGGTTTTTCAGCATTTTACGTTTCTTTGCTCTCCTGTTTGGGTTGGGTTTCGGGGGGGGCGGTGTCGCGGGTGATTTCGCTGATGAGGTCAATGATTTTCTGTTGGTGCATTTCTCTTGCCACCTTGATGGCGTTGTAGATGGCGCGGGCGTCGGCTCTGCCGTGACTCTTGATGCAGATGCCGTTAAGTCCCATGAGTAAGGCTCCGCCGTATTCGGAGTGATCCAGTCTCTTTTTGAGGTTTTTGAATATGGGTTTCAGAGTCAGTGCCGATACTTTGGCGATGAAGCTGGATTTAATCTCCTCCCGTAAAATACTGAGCATGAATTCCGCAGCCGCTTCCGAGGATTTGAGCATCAGATTTCCCACGAAACCGTCGGCGACCGCCACATCCACTTTGCCGGCGAAGAAATCTTTGGGTTCCACATTGCCCACGAAGTTGATGCGGGTTTCATTCTTGAGCATTTCATAGACCTGACGATAGAACAGGCTCCCCTTGGTTGCTTCTTCTCCGATATTTACCAGTCCCACTCTGGGGCTTTCCAGTTCTTTGATTCGATGCATGAACATACTGCCCATGAGAGCGAATTGTATCAGATATTCCTCCTTACAATCGGCGTTGGCTCCGGCGTCGAGCAGCATGGAATGACCGAAGCGAGTGGGTAGGAAGGCGGCGATGGCGGGGCGTCGGATTCCCTTGATTCTGCCGATGGTCAGCAGACTGGATTGCAACAGGGCTCCCGTATTGCCGGCGGAGACCATGGCGGAAGCTTCTTCCTCTTTGACCATGCGGGCGACTATATTCATAGAGGAATCGGGTTTTTTCTTTATGGCGGAGGTGGGGTTTTCGTCCATTTCCACAAATTGATCGGTATGGATAATTTTTATATTTTCAGGGAATTCTCTGGAGACACATTTTTTTATTTTGTGTTCGTCTCCTACCAGGATTAATTCGTCGCCGTTAAAAGTTTTGGCGGCGTCAACAGTTCCTTTCACGATTTCCAGGGGGGCATAATCTCCGCCCATGGCGTCAATGGCAATTTTCATTTATTCCTCCGGATATAAACCATTTATTATTATTTAAAGATCTTTTATAATCTTTTTTGATTAAATCTTTTAGGTTCGATTAAAGTTTTTAGGAAGGGGTTTGGGGAAACTCTTTTCTCGAAAAGGGTTTCCCCAAAAAAACTATCTAAATTTCTTTATATTTAATTTAAGTACTCTTTTCTCCTCCACGTGGAATTCGGGATAATCGATGGGTAGTTCCTGGGTTTTGGAGGTATCGTCGGTTTTGATGGCCCACATATCCTCGGTTTTAATACTGCTTATATCCACACTGGGTATTGCTTCTCCTTCGCCGGGGGATGCTTTTCGAGCCCGGTGTTCCGCCCATTGTCGCAGGTGGTTGATTTTTTCGGACATGGTTTTGGAGAGGGGGAAGGTTTCCCGGAGGGCTTTTTCGATGTCGGCGGTAGAGATTTCCCGGTCGAAGGCGAAGGCGTCGTACATGGCAGAGACGATAGCCTGTTCGATTTCGGCGCCGGAGAATCCCTCCGATAAGCCGATGAGTCGATCTACATCAAAATCTTCGATCTTGCGGTTCCGTTTTTTGATATGGATATGGAATATTTCTCTTCGTTCCCGTTGTGAGGGGAGGTCCACGAAGAATATTTCGTCGAATCTGCCTTTTCTGAGGAGTTCCGGCGGAAGTTTGGAAATATCGTTGGAAGTGGCGATGACGAAGACGGGTTCGGTTTTTTCCTGCATCCAGGTGAGGAGGGTGGAAAAGATTCTGGCGGTGGTTCCGGCGTCGGTGGCGCCGGAGGATTCCATGCCGGACAGTCCCTTTTCGATTTCGTCCAGCCAGAGGATGCAGGGGCTGAGGGATTCGGCGATCTGGATAGCCTGTCGCATATTGCTTTCTGAGGAGCCTATGATTCCTCCGAATATTCTGCCTATGTCCAGCCTTAGCAGGGGGAGATGCCAGAGCGATGATATAACCTTGGCGCACAGGGATTTTCCGCAGCCCTGAACTCCTAACATAAGAAGTCCTTTGGGTTCAGGCAGTCCATATTGTCGAGCTTTTTCAGTGAAGGCGTTGCCTCGTTTCACCAGCCAGTTTTTCAGGATTTCCAGTCCGCCCACGTGTTCGAAGCCTTCCTGGGCGTGATAATATTCCAGCATACCGGTCTTGCGGATGATCTGTTCTTTTTCGTTGAGGATCACCAGAATATCTTCTTCACCTAAATGATTATTCATCACCAGGGATTTGGCAAAGGCATTTTCCGCCTCGCCCAGGGTGAGTCCCAGAGATGCCTTGAGGAGTTTTTCCTTGACGGGTTGGGGCATATCCACTTTAACTCTGGGGTTGTTTTTTACCGAGTCCACCAGTCGGTCGAGAATTCTTTCAATTTCCTTATATTTGGGCAGGGGGTAATCGATGACGGTG
>Ga0067045_1031806_pt1 | contig 11419 bp, 6 predicted proteins | sample TerdegcTABiofilm_FD_59184 | JGI IMG/M metagenome (GOLD analysis project Ga0067045, IMG submission 59184) | Combined Assembly of (Gp0054472, Gp0054536) Wastewater bioreactor microbial communities from Singapore -Terephthalate degrading...
GATTGTGGTATTTCCCTTTCGGATCGGTCAGCAGTTTGCGCCGCCGCTTTCTCCGGGCCTTGGCGTGGCAGGCTTCCACATGCGGGAGGTGGATATATTCATTATAGGTCCGCAATGCCTCGTCTTTGGGTTTGCGGCGTAAGGCCCGGGCGATCAGCACCAGGATTAACGCTTGGAGCACCTCTTTGGGGGCGTCGCGCAGAATATCGCTGACACGAATATGTACGGCCTCTTTCTTCATGCGCAGGGTGCTCTTGAGTTCCGTATAGGGGTAAAACACGGCCGAACAAGCCGTGGGGACCTTGGAAGAATATTCCCGGCAGGCATTGATCGCCGCGGAGAGCAATTTTTCTTCGGGAACGTAACCCCGGGGAGGAGACCAGACAAAATTATCAGTGGTGGCTGATTTTCGTCTTCCCTTGCGAGCCATGATGGTTTTGGACGTCGGAATTTGGATTCCAGATCCACAAAACTTTTCGGGTGTGCCTGATAAAGCTTACTGAGTCATGCGATACGGATCATTTCCATTGTATCCGGTTCGCCGGTGAAATCAATTCAAGCTCCGGCTTCAGGGGAAATGACTGAAATTCCTTGTTTGAATGACTTAAATTATGTAATTTGCAAAAATAATAGGATATATCGATTTTTTGGTCGAATATAGATGAGAGGCGAGGTGCCGAGATGGCCAAAGTCACCTTGAAAGAAATCGCCCGGCGCGCCGGCGTCACTGCCAACACGGTCTCGCGGGCGCTCAACAACCGGGGAGGCATCAGTAAGGAAACGCAACGGCGCATCCTGAAAATCGCCCATGAAATGAATTACATCCCCGACCGTATCGCTTCCAGCCTGCGATCCATGAAATCCAACCTCATCGGGGTGATGGTGCCCAATGTTTCAACCGCCAACTGGGCGGATATTTTACGGGGCGTGGAGGATTGCGCGTATGAGAACGGGTTTCAAATCCTCCTCAGCAACAGCCAGGAAGAACGGGCCCGGGAAAAAGCGATTCTCGAACAGTTCCGTTCCCTCCGGGTGCAGGGCTTGATCCTGATGCCCAGTTTCGAATCCCAGGAGCTGATCCGTACGATCGCTGGACTTCCGACGCCCTGTGTGCTGATCAACCGGCGCTACATGGGGTACGAGATCCCCTTCGTCATGCCCGACAACGTCCATGGGATCCGCCAGGCGGTGGCCCATCTGGTGAACCGGGGGCATGAGCGCATTGGATTCGTCAACGGCCATCCCGGCAGCATGACGTCCCAAATCCGGTACAACGCGTTTACTGAATCCATGCGGGAAAGCGGAATCGATCTGGCCGGTTGCCCGGCTATCATGTGCAAAGGCTCCTGCGCTTCCGCGACCGAGGCCGCACGGAAATTGCTGGAGGAACATCCCCAAGTCACCGCGCTGATGTGTTTTTCCGACTTGATTGCTTTTGGCGCCTATAAGGCGATTCAAGAGGGAGGGCGCAAGATTCCCGGGGATATCGCGGTGGTGGGTTTCGATGATGTGGACCTGGCCACGATTGTCAGTCCTCCGTTAACCACGGTGCACATTCCCCGTTATGACATGGGAAAAACCGCCATGCGCATGCTGCTCAAGGCGATGGCCGGAGAAAAAATCGAGCCCTTGGGACAATTCATGGAAACCCGGCTTGTCGTCCGGGAATCAGCCTGATACGTTATTTGGGGTATATCATGCTCATGATGGTCTGTTCAGGTCTTGCGCAAGCGGGATTGAGTGACTACTATTCTCTCCGTTTTTTCAAACGGCGCGCAACCACGATCCGCCAGAATCCGGCGCGAGGATCTCCAACCTCCCGGGTGTCCATGACACAACGTATCAGAAAGGGGGTATTCACATGGAATTCGTTCCAAAATACATGTTTTTCACCAAGGGCGTGGGATTCCATAAAGAAGAGTTGCGATCATTCGAGCTGGCGCTTCGGGATGCGGGAATCGCGGTCTGTAACCTGGTCAGCGTGTCCAGCATACTTCCCCCGGGATGCAAAATCATTTCCCGTGAAAAGGGAATCAAAAAACTGATCCCCGGCGCTATTACCTTCGCGGTCATGGCCCGGTGTTCCACCAACGAACCCCGGCGTCAACTGGCCGCCTCCATCGGCTTGGCGGTTCCCGCGGACCAGAAACAATACGGCTATTTAAGTGAACATCACAGTTACGGCATGAATGAGCGGGAAGCCGGCGATTACGCCGAAGATTTGGCCGCCGCTATGCTGGCCACCACCCTTGGCGTGGAGTTCGATGAAGACAAATCATGGGACGAGAAGGAAGAGGTGTACAAGCTGAGCGGCAAAATCATCAACACCCGCAACATCACCCAATCGGCCATTAATAAATCCGGCGGATACACTACTGTGGTTGCCGCCGCGATCTTGTTGATGGATTAAGCCTTCTGGCTCTGTGGCGCCCGGACGGTGGCGTGGGAGCCCTTCTTTTACCCTACGTACTCCAATTCATCCGGGAAATGCTTCCGCCTTGAAATGGTTACCGGATGAGATCCCTGGGACGATTGACAGCCGTCCGGGGGGAAGATTTTCTTTTTCCCTGACCCTGGGCTTTCACTTGGGCCTTTCACTTGGGCAATGGTTCCATCAGGGGTATTGTGCGCATCGTTGCCGAAAGACCCTCATTCCCGGTATACTTCCCCTATATCCTGTCCTGATTTTTTCCCGGGTTAAAATTCACCTGGAAGGAAACCGCCATGGCGGTATATTTCGATCACAACGCAACCACCCCGGTCCATCCCCGCGTCAGGGAGGCCATGGAGCCGTATTTCCATGAAGAATTCGGCAACGCGTCCTGCCTTTACCGCCTCGGTATCAACGCGAGTTACGCGGTGGAAAAAGCCCGGTTGCAGACGGCCCGTCTGCTGAACGCCCGCGAGGAAGAAATCATCTTCACCAGCGGCGGGACCGAGGCGGACAATCTGGCCATCAAAGGGGTGGTAATGGCTTCCGGGAAACGCCATATTGTCACTTCGGTGATCGAACATCCTGCGGTCCTGCAAACGTGCGCGTTTCTGGAACACTACTGGGATTGCCGCGTGACCTATCTTCCGGTCGATGCCTACGGCCGGGTGGATCCTGCCGATCTTGAGAAAGCCATCACTTCGGAAACCGCTCTGGTGACGATTATGGCCGCGAACAACGAGACCGGGAGCATTCAGCCGGTCCGGGAATTAGCGGACATCTGCCGCCAACGGGGGATTTTATTCCATACCGACGCGGTTCAAGCCGTAGGCAAGATACCAGTGGATGTTCAGGGACTCAGAGTGGATTTGCTCTCCCTTTCCGGGCATAAGATGTACGGTCCCAAGGGAGTGGGCGCGTTGTATGTAAGGAAAGGCGTGGAACTTGTCCCCCAGGCGCATGGCGGAGGTCATGAGGGCGGCCGTCGGAGTGGAACGGAGAATGTGCCGGGTATAGCGGGGCTCGGCATGGCCGCAGAACTGTCCCGGAACGAATTGAATAGCCGGATCCGGCACGCCGCCGCCTTGCGGGACGGATTGTGGGAACGGCTCCAGCGGCTCAATTTGAATTTGGTCCGCAACAGTCCGGACGGGAATTGTCTGCCCGGCACGTTGAATTTTTCGCTTCCCGGCATCAACAGCCGCGAACTCGTCCGGCAGCTAGACGAAGCGGGCTTCTGCGTGGCGACCGGCTCTGCCTGTTCGACCGGGAAAACCACGCCGTCCCATGTCATTAAGGCTATCGGCCGAAATGATGCAGCGGCGTCTTCCTCCATCCGGATTTCCCTGGGGGAGGGAAACACCGAAGCGGAAATCGCGGCGTTCGTGGAAGTCCTGCCCCGCGCGGTGGAACAGGCCTGGGCGGTTTCGCGAGCCTCGAGCGGCAGGGAAGGGCGGTAGGATCTGATGCCTGAGTTCCCCTTGAGATCCAATCATATTTTATCGGAGGCAAGGGGGAGGATTGATGATGGATTGCCGATCCTGGAATTATCAATCCTCCCCTCTGTCTGAAAAAGATTCAATGAGTTTGTCTTTCAGGAATTTTATTGATTGCCCCAGCCGGCTACCGCGGTGGGAGTCTCCCCCAACGCCCATTGGACGCAGCGGTGCAACAGCGCCTTGCCCGCCGGAGTCATGTACTCATAAATCACCACCCACTCCGCCGGATGTCCGGCTTCGTTCACCGGCCGCACGTTGCCGCCTCCCGAGAACGGCATCACCCGGCGTGCCGGAGCGGGGGTGCCATCCGCGAGCAGTCCGCCTTTCTCCACCACGGCCAGCGCCGCCTTGCTGGGATCAGAGGTCCAAACCGCCAGCACTTGGGTCCCCTCGGCGGCATTGTCCACCAGATCAAAAATGCCCTGCCAGGCTTGGCCCGCGTTGGCCGGTGGTCCCGAAGGCCCATCCCCATACACGACGATTTCCTCCGGCAGCCCCTGGGTCAGTTCATGCGTTTTTCCCGCATCCGTGAGGGTGATGGATCGGGCGGCTTCCCCGGAAATGTCTCCACTCTGACTGCCTTCAAACATATACGTGGAACCCAGTTTGTCGGCGCGGGCGCCCACGTTGGCATGTTCGCCCTGAATCACGGGGACCGGGAGTTCTTTTACCGCCGGGCCGATCGTGGACCAGCACGTCCCCGTATTCCAGAGGAGTTTGTATCCTTCATCCTGAAGGAAGGTTGGATAGTTCATGTATACCCCGTCATCTACCCAGGGCCCATAATCCGCGTCATGGCCGGGGGGGAAAGGAACCTGGCCTTCGTTAAGCATGTATTGCAAAACATAGTCGGGCATCAGAATGGGAAAATACCCCCATTCTTGCAGCATATACCGGAGATATTCATCGTCCATAGAAAAATGCTGCATCACGGCGAAATCCCGGTCATTGGTGCTGCCTTCGCTGCCGGGCGCCCAGGAGATCCGGGCGGAGAGCGCGATTTTCTTAGGTTGCGCTCCGGCGGACAGGACGCTGAACGCTAAAATCAAGACGAGCAATGGCATGAGTTTTTTCATAGTGATATCCTCCACAATCGGCAGTGATGATTCGAGATAGGCGGTACGGAATGTGGTGTTTGAATCGATGGGTTCCGCGGAATCGGCGCCGTTTCATATCACCCCCTTCTTTGCTTGCTAGAATGCAACCCCGAGAACCTATGTACGCCTTCCGAATCCTCGACGTAAATTAAAAAAAGGCATTTTACAAGTTAAAATATCAACTTGGCTGCACTTCATTTCCATCTCATTACTGCCATTCTATGGGAACCCAAAGGACATGTCAACAAAATTATCCTAAAAGGTCATGGTAAATGAATGACAATGATTGGTCCGTGTGCGGAGAAAGGGTGACTTTCGCCCTTTCAGGGCTTACTTCACCCCGGCCCTTTTCCCGAGGGAGAGGGAATCGTCCGGCGTTCTCATCCATCCTCATCTCACGATGAGATCTGTGAGAAGTTTTTGGATGACTCAATGATCACAAATTTTAAACTTCCGCGGGCTATAACAAAAATTGGATTGACATTCTGGTATCCGATATGAAAAAATGGAATAAACCTTAAATGAGGATTTTAAGCTTCTCGCACGGGGATCCGCATTCCAGCGTCATCCTTGCGGAAGAAAGTAAGTCAATTCCTGAATGGGTATCAGGATAAACCTTACATTCATTGTGCCGGAAAGCATGTGCCGGAAATGTTGTATAAAAATTTGATTTGTCTTCACGTGATTTGTCTTCACGCCATTTTTTGCGAGAGGCGGTGGCCATGTCCATGATAGTCTCTTCCGCTCTTTCTCTTCGAAATCCGTTTCTTCCTGCGCCATCCCATCAAACCGTCTCCGGTTCTCAAGGCAGGGGCATCGGCCGGAAGCCGGGATTTCTGTTTCCTGCGGCGGTCTTCCTTCTTCTGGCTTCTTCGGCTGCCGCGCAGCCGCAGCAGCCCACCGGATTGAACGCTTTTCACCGCAGCGGACAGACGTTCCTCACCTGGACTGAACGCGGTGAGATTTCAGGGGAACAATACCGCGTTTACCGGCACTCGGAACCGATCACCGCCGCGAACCGGGGTGAGGCTTCCCTGGTGGCTACGTTGAGCGAGGGAAGCAGCGCGTATCATACCGAACGGATGCGGGGGATGGATTATCCGCCGGAGCAAAACGGGGGCTACCGGTCGCTGCGCAATTACGTGATTGAGCCGCTAGGGCCGCAGCTGCCGGATGACACCGGCTTGTTGGTGTGGACAGTAGAAGAGGGGGGCATGTCGTACTATGCCGTGAGCACTGTGCTTGATGGGGTGGAAAACCAGCGGGATTTCGGGCCGGGGAATACTTTCGGTCCCGTGACAGAAACGGCGGTTGATCCCGAACCGGTGTTGGTATGGCAATCGCCGGGCGGGCGGGGGCGTGTGTATACCCAATTCATGAATTACGCGCGCTGGAATCCCACCTACGAGACGCCGGATGGGCCAACCTATGCGTACAACTATTTCGTGGGGTATCCGACACTGGAACAATGCGGGGGTGAATACCCCGAAACTTACGCGTTGCTGCTGCACATCGAGGGGCACGGCAGCCGTTATGAGGCCGGGGACGGTTCGCATTATTTCGGATGCGTAGAGTTGTGGTGCGACGATCCGCGGCAGTCGTGGTATTACGGCTACAGCGCGACGCATGATTATTGGCGGGACGGGGGATCGCCTGTGACCACCGGGCCGATCGTGAATTTCACCGAGGAGCGGTTGCAGCGGGCGATTTATGACATCTTGCGCGATCCCCTGTACAGCGACATCGATCCCCGGCGGATTTTTGCTTATGGGCATTCCATGGGCGCAAGCGGTTCGCTGGCCCTGGCGCTGCGCTATCCCAACTTATTCGCGGGCGTGTATTGTAGCGAGCCGATGACCAACTACCGCGCGGCCAGCCAGGGCTGCGAGGTGGATTGGGTGGGGACCGACTTGGAGCCTAAATGGGGCGCGGTGGCATTGAATCTGCCGATTGAAAACCGGGGGGTGTACGCCGCCCATCTGACGCGGTTCAACGGGACGGGCGTGTGGGACTGGCAGAACCACCAGGCCACGTTGGTCCAGCGCCGGGGTGAAGATATCGCCTTCGTGGCGTTGGCCCATGGGACGCGCGACCGGGTGATCGCCTGGGAATCGCAAGGCCGCCCGGCTTACGAGCCGTTGTATCAGGGCCGCCACGCCTTTTCGGGCGCGACGGTAAACGAAGATCACACCTGGGTGGGATTCGCAGGCCTGGGACCGGCCGTTGGAGAGCAATGGCTGCCCAGGGCCAGTGGTCCGTTCTGGGGATTCCGCATGGTCCGGGATGAAACGCTGCCGGCCTTGACCTATGCCTCCGGCAGCCTCCCCGTTCCTCCTGATTCCGCAGGTGAATACAACATGAATATCGAATGGTCGGCGTCATGGAACGCGTGGGCCGGCCCGCCCGTCGATTCGCCCGCGCGGTGGGAAATCGCCCTGCGATCCTTGGAAGGCGCGCAGACCGTGGACGTGACGCCCCGGCGCGTGCAGCGTTTCGTCATCACACCAGGAGCCACATACGATTGGGAAAACCGAACGGTCAGCGACAATCGGCTCATCGCGTCCGGCACGGTAACCGCGGACGCGGACGGCCTCGTCACCGTTTCCCAATTTGTGGTTTCTCCGGATGGTAACCGGCTGGTGCTGGTTCCCCATCAAGGAGGGGCGGCTCCCACGGCGACACCGACTCCCCCGATAACCGCCACCTTTACGCCGACCTCAACGCCGGTTCCCACGCCCACCCAGCTGCCGACATCGGGGATTACTCCTACCGGGACTATGGCTCCTACCCGGACCCCGGCGCCTACGCCGGTTCCCACGGGAACTCCCACGCCCGCCGGGCCGTTGAGCGTGCCGTTGGAAGTCCGGCTGCCTGACGGAACAACCGGCAAGATTCCCATTACGGTAGGGGTTCCGCTGCCGCCGGGCGATTGGGATTCGTCCCGCTTCACCGTCCTGGATCCGCGCGGGCCGGTGCCCAGCCAAATCCGCGCTGCCGTCCGGTCGGGTCCGGGTGGATCGATCAGCTGGCTGCTGGTGGATTTTCAGGCCGAAAGGGGGCAAACCTACCGGCTGGAAGCAGGAACTCCGCCAAGTCCATCCAGGACCATTACGATCACCAACTCCGGGGATGAGGGCCTTATCGTGGATACCGGCGCGGGCCGATATCACGTGGTACGGAACAGTGGAATATTAGGAAATGTGATAGGCATGGATGGGGCGGTCCGCATCGACAGGGGATTGTGGAATAATCCCCCCCAACCGGCCAGTGTGGAAGTTGAGGAAGCCGGACCGTTGCGCGCGGTGGTAACGGTTAGGGCCCCGGAAGCGGTTCATGGTCTGGATCTGGTAGCACGGTTGCATTTTTACGCGGGATTACCGTACATCCGCGCGCGGTTGACGCTGGTCAATCACCACCGGGCGCTTTGGGGCTATGAAGCGCCGAACGCCGATAACGGTGACTGTGAGGTCAGCGACAGCCAACCCGTGATCCAAGGACTCAACTCGCCGGGAACTGTTATGTTCGACGACATCACCTGGTCTCTCGAACTTGCGGAAACCACCGCACCGGAGGAAGTCCTCTATCAGGATTCGAGTGGCACGGATCAGTGGAACTTTTACGTGGGGCAAGGGCCGCGCATGCAATCGGGCGTGACCCGGCGGGGATTTGTCCGGACGCGGAACGGCGTGGAGGCCGAAAGCGGGAATTACGCGGATGGTGTGATGACGGCGGGCGGCGTCCGGGTGGAAATTCCCTGGTTCCGGGAGCAATTTCCCAAGGCGCTGCGAGCCCGGGGCGGGCGCTTGGAGATCGGATTGTTCCCCGGCGAATATGCCATCGATCACCGGTTGCGGGCGGGAGAGCAAAAAACCCACGACGTATGGATCAGCCTCGATCCCGCCATTTCACCTCCATATCATACGGTGGTGTATCCTGCTTTCGCGTGGATGCGTTCCACCCATGGGTTGGGATACATCGGGCCGCGCCGGTATAGTGGATATTATGGGGAGTACGAAGATTACCTGGACGCGCAGTTCGATCCCAACCGTGAAAACCGGGATGGCCTCGCCCGCAGTATCGACGACGCGCAACAGCGCTGGGATCTTTTCGGATGGATGGATTTCGGCGACCTGCCCACGGATTTCGAAGACGGCCGCAGCCCTTACAACTTGAAGTACGACGTGGGGCTGGGCTTCATCCACCAGGCACTCCGGACTGGCGGCGCGAACTGGTGGAAATGGGCGGAGACGAGTAACCGGCATTTCGCGGATATCGATATCTTCCATTCGCGCGCGAGCGGCTACATGGCCGGCCGGGCGTGGTTCGAGGGAGGCGCGTGGGGGCACAGTTTGCACGACGAGAGCGGACTGACCAATCCCCACCGCAACTGCAACAATCCCAATACCGATCTGTATTACGGCTTCACTGGCATGGCCGCCTGGGCCTTGCTGACCGGGGACGAAGTGGTCCGCGCGGCAGCCCTCGAAATGGCGGAAAACACCCTGTGGCGGATCCGCAACACGGCGGACGATCCCACCATAATAGAAGCCTGGGGCGGTGGTACGGGCGAAGGATACGGCTTGGGCACGCTGCGGGCCGCCGCCAACGTGCAGCGCATCCTGGTGTGGGCGTGGCGGCTGACGGGGGATGCCGCGTATCTGCGGGCCGCCGGGCGGACCTCCCGGTGGTACATGCTCAACCAGCGTGATTTCGAGCGGGCCAGCTGGCCGTCGGCGTTGTTCGGGCGCAGTCACGGTGAGTACATCCTGGCCGCGCGGGACGCGGGGATTCCCCTGGATCCCGACGCGCTGCCCGCCCTGGAGCACGTGCTGCGGTCCATGGCCAACCACATGACGCGCGAGGGAGACCGGGCATGGTTCAGCGGGGTGACTGGCGATGAAATCAACGCCTGGATGCTGCTGGCGGCGGACGCCTTCGCGCTCGGTACCGCGGCCACGGGAGATTCACGCTGGCTGCTGGAGTACGCAGTTCCCTGTTTCAATACCGGCGCGCGGGATCCGTTTTATCCCGGCGACCTGAGCCATTACCATTCCAGCAAAGAACTGGTCAACACGGTGGCAGCAGGCACCATCTTTCTGCATTTCGCGACGGAAGAGGGAGTAGAACCCACCTCTACGCCCACGCCCACCCCTCCGCCCTCCGTGACCCCCACACCAGGGGAGAGCCATATATTGGGGTGGGGGATGATGTAATCGCAAGAGGTCTGCTTGTTCCGTTGATTATCACCTTCCCCGACTCGTTATCCAGCCACATTTAAGTTGGTCTTCGTCCCCATGCGGGGCATGACGGGCTTGCGGTATATCTCCGGATGTCCGAAGAATTGCGCAAGGTGGGGGGAGATTGTTTTAAATGGAAGTTCAAAAAGCATTTATCTATAAATCCAAAAATGAAAATGACAATATTTAGTAATTAAGTAAACATTATTTTTATATTTTTATATTGACAATCGAGGAAAAAAATAATAGAATTTAAGAAATTTTTATGAATAGTAAAGGAGAAATAATCGATGAATCGTATCGATCTCAAATGGATTCCGTTGGTGTTGATTTCAATGCTATTCAGCGGTTGTGCATCCGCTCCGGCCAAGCAAGAGAACCTAACCAAAAGCGCATTAACTCCTGGAATGACCAAGGAGTTTATAAAGAAGGGAGTAACCACCCAAGCGGATGTGATGGAACTATTTGGACCGCCTAACTTGATCACGCATCGAAACAACACCGATATCTGGACCTACGACCAGATCGCCAACGAGATTTCGGAAAGCGGCGGTTATCTGACCGTCTTGCTCGCGGGGATAGCGGGAAGAAAACAGGTCTCGTCGACTCGTTCCACCATGTTAATCATCTACTTTGACGAACAAGACATTGTCCAGGATTACCGGTTGAGCACCACGAAATTCTAATCGAAAGGAACAACCCCAATGAAAACAAAATCGCCCATTGTCTGCTTTATCGTGTTGGCGCAACTCGTGAGTGGTTGCGCGACGGCTGGGAAAAACTATTCGCAAGCGGAATTGAATGCCATTGAGACCCGTACAGTCTTGGCAAGTTTTGACGAAACCTTCTCCGCGGCGGCCAATGCCTTGTTCGATGCGGGATATACCATATCGATGTCCGACCGGGAAGCGGGTTTAATTTCGGGCGCAGCAGGAAAAGATAATACGGCTGCCCGGTTTTGGATTTCGCCACTCATCCAGGACACTCGATTTGCTATTTCCATTCAAATCCGCGATGTGGGAAATAACGAGTGCGCGGTCCGGGTAAAAACTAGCGTTAATGGTGAACCGGTGGTCGATAAAAAGGCGATTGATAACATATGGATTTTGATGCAACGGCAGGTTTTGATGAAAGAACCGGCTACGAGTGCAGAGG
>Ga0067045_1031807_pt1 | contig 11419 bp, 4 predicted proteins | sample TerdegcTABiofilm_FD_59184 | JGI IMG/M metagenome (GOLD analysis project Ga0067045, IMG submission 59184) | Combined Assembly of (Gp0054472, Gp0054536) Wastewater bioreactor microbial communities from Singapore -Terephthalate degrading...
GAATACCGGAGATGGTCGTCGGGGTCGAACCCTTTGCGACCCCGTCAAGGAGGATGGCTGCTCCCGGCGGGATAGAGGAGACGCTGAGCATGCCTGGCTGTGCCGGTGTCCCAGTCGGGCCGGGTCCCGGTCCGTTCCGGCTGACATGGACGATGAAGACAGATACCGGCTGGACCCCTGACATGCCGGATGGCGTGTCGGGGCAGAGGTATGCCGGTGCCTGCCCGGAGACAAACGTGACAGAGACAGACGTCCCGTCAGCCGGGTCCTCGTAGTATCCCTCCCCGCCTGCCCCAAGCGTCCCGTTCCACACCAAAAGATCGTTTTTGGAGATGGTGACGTTTGCAGACGCTGCCTCGCAGACCGAACCGGAGCAGCATGCGCAGTCCGGCTGGTTCCGGACTGACACCGAGTAGCCTGCTGCAAGGGGTGCAGGGAGCACGCCCGGCTCACCATACAGGTCGGTCGCGTGGAGAGGCTCGGACGCGGTCGACGGTGCCAGGAACCCCATGCCGGCCCATTTTTCACCCTGCGAACCGATGCTCCCGGCCTCGACGGACGAGCCGACCCTGACCTTGTCAAAGACCTCCGGGGCAGGAACGGTGCCGGTGAGGGTCTTCGGGGTCGTCGGGATCCAGGAGCATGGGGTCTCCCTCCCGTCGTACACGCAGCCCCACGTGTGAGTCACGAGAATGGTGACAGTGTTGTCGGACCCCGATACATCGGTCACGGTCCCACGGAAGCTGTATGAGGGGAGGATGGCTCCCGCCGGGAGGCAACAGGCGCAGATGGCCATGATCAGGAACAGGAAAAGAATCACGCGGTGTTTTTTCATCATATCATCCCCCCGGTCTGCTCCGGAAAGAATGGAGAGCACTATACGGGAAAGGTTAAAGAGTTTTGGAAGAGGGGGGAGAAGGTGCAGTGGTATAAGCGAAGATGAGGGAGATCTGCATATTCCCCCTCACTGGACGCACCACACCGCCGGAACCGGGGATAGGTGACCCAGGCAGGGCGAGGGGTGGTCAGCGGGGGATTGTATTCGGAGAGATGACTGCAGGGGATGCAGGACGGGCCGGGGGATTGAGAGGACTGTAACCGGGGTTCTGCGGGAGACCGGTGGAAGAGAGAGAAGGTGCATATATGAGAATCCTGCGATTCAGGAGCGGAAATGAGGAACATGGAATTGTTTGATGGTTTTCGAGAATCGACCCGGATATATTTACTGTAAGTTATAGAAGCAGAACAAATGTAAGACAAACTTCTTACCGTTGCATTTCCGGGGTTTCCAGAGTTTACACTGTAAACTGAAACAGGAAACATTCCTTGCATTCACCATGAGTAATTAACCTGGACGCGTGGAATTCAAGCGAAAAGTTCCGGAGAAACTGGAACAGGCGGCTAAAAAACGCCTAATTTCCATTATTGTACCTCCATTCCATTTATTTGATGGTTAATGGGAATGTATCCGTCGGTATCCCACGATGTTTTATCAATCGATCCTTTGCGAAGGGCCAGAATCATTCCACGCTTTTGATGGAGGCCTTTCCCTTGGTGAACCTTCATCGATGGACGATAGCAAGATAGCAATATCCAGGGGGTTATAGACTGCATACTACCAGGGATACATAGAAAATTACTGAGCTGAAACGTGTAATTTGTCACCCACGAAGAGATGGCAATGGCTTAGGCCGTCAACAGTTTCGCCCTGCACCGCTACGTTTTAAGTTATTGGGATGCTAATACAAATTCAAGGGACGTGGAAAAATGGTTTCGCCACAGCCGTGTTTTATCGACTTGTTTTCCGGTTGTGGAGGCCTCTCCCTGGGCTTGATGAAGGCAGGCTGGAAAGGTTTGTTTGCCATTGAACAGAATCCCGATGCATTTAAAACACTCAAGCACAATTTAATCGATGAAAAAAGTCACAATGCTGGCAGACCAAAGTTTGCTTGGCCAGATTGGTTGGAGTTATGCCCTTACGAAATTTCCTCTTTTGTAAAAATCCACAAAAAAGACTTGAAAACTCTACGGGGGCACGTGCATCTCGTTGCTGGAGGACCCCCTTGCCAGGGTTTTTCCTTTGCAGGGCGACGTTGCCCGAGCGATCCCAGGAATGAACTTTTTAAGTACCACATCAGCGTTGTGAATATCCTGAAGCCCGAACTAGTGCTGCTGGAAAATGTGCAGGGAATCAATATTGTGCACGGGAAGGGCCATGAGCGAGACAAGAAAAAAAGGGGAAGACCGCGGAAGAGTTATGCAAGCCGCATTTCAAGCATGCTCTTTAAAAATGGCTACGATGTGCAACAAGGTGTCATTCGAGCTGTTGATTTTGGTGTTCCCCAATACCGGCCAAGATATTTCACGGTAGGTATTCGCAAAGATCTTGGGTGTTCCAATTTACAAATCGATATTTTCAAGGAATTATATGCCAGTAGGGAGAATTTTCTCTCCCGGAGGGGATTGCCAATAGACGCACCGGTGACCGTATCCGATGCAATATCGGACTTAACCACATCTGGAAAGGTCTTAGTCAAATGCAAGGACAAGGAATCACCACCCGGTTACTGGGAAATCGTGTACGAGGGACCTCGCACAAGCTATCAAAGGTTAATGCATGAAAATATGAATGGGCAAGCACCGAATAGCCTTCGGTTAGTTAATCACCGGCCCGAAACTGTCGAAAGATTCGCAAAGATCCTTGAATCATGTCGGAAGGGGGTAACAATACCAAAAGAGGAAAGGGATCGACTTGGGATCAAGAAAACGGTTCTGGTTCCACTGGCACCCGATCAACCCTCGCACACGTTAACAACGATTCCAGATGACATGATCCACTATTCAGAACCGCGAATACACACCGTTCGTGAACATGCCCGGCTCCAATCATTCCCAGATTGGTTCGAATTCCAGGGCAAGTATACTACCGGTGGAGAAAGGCGCACAAGGGATTGTCCGAGGTATACACAGGTAGGTAATGCAGTCCCCCCTCTCCTGGCTGAAGCTTTGGGTGAAACCCTTTTAAAGTTGCTATCAACCTTGAAAAATCCCGGTAAAATTGATGCCTTCATAGACGAATCGACCTCTTGCGTGATTAGTGATGGAACCGACTAGTGTAAAAAACGATTTTCTCTTGAATTTACTCGACCTTCAACAAGATGGAAAGTACGCCATCAGTGCCCCCTCAAACTGGATTAATCCTCCGCTCCTGGAAGTAACAACGGATGTTGATGATATTGTGTTTAAACTAGGAAATACCATCCTCCGCGGTGAGAACAATGGCACAGCCCAATGGTTCTTTTTTATCGGATCACCTGGAAATGGAAAATCCGCGGCGATTGGAAAACTTTGCAGGGTACTAAATTCTGGAAAGGGATGCCAGTTATTCGACGAGGGGGGCAGTTCGATTAATTCTCTCAACTCAAAGTCGATTCCATATGCAATCGACGTCCACGAAGGTTCAAATAGGTTTGCCTCCGCGAAAATCGTCCAAGATGCATCGGTGGTTCGAAATCCATTTGCCCGCAACGTTGATCCTTCGAAGGACCTTCTCAACACCCTCGAGGAGGCGTGGCGAAAAGGTATTTCCCTGGTAGTTTGTACAAACAGGGGCGTAATCGAGAAGGCCCACAGGGATAATCACACGAAACCAGAAATAAACCGGCAACCCTGATTCAAGGTAATCAAGGCACTGGTTAAAGCAACAAGGCCCTCCGGACAAATCGGGAAGGTTTGTTCTTTCAAGGATAATACGAATAGGAAAATCGTCTTCGATAGTCTAAGAATCGAGTACATCCACCTTGATAACCGCAGCCTGGTTCGCGGGGAAAATACACTCGATTCTCTCATCAAGAATGCCACCGCCGATGATCGTTGGTTACCTTGCCAAGATTGCGGCGTAGCAAGGTTGTGTCCCTTCAAGGCCAACCGCGATTGGCTTCGTGACGATACTGCAAGGGAAAAGGTACTAAACCTATTGAAAAGGGCAGAGGTACTATCCGGGCAAGTTATCGTTTTCAGGGAAGCCCTTGCAATAATATCACTTCTCTTGGCAGGTTGCCCGAGGGATTACGATGAAACCCACCCATGCGATTGGGTCCATTCGATGGTAGGTTCCGGGAATATTTTTTCACTGGGAACGAGGCGAATTTACATGAGCTTGTTTTCGCCTTATTCTTCCCACGGCCTGGATCCAAGCGAAAAACTGAGGAATAAACAATTGGAAGCCCTTAAGAAGCTCCTAGAGGTCCCGGGAGAGTTGTCACGGGAAACTAGGGTTGCCCTTGAACACGTGGTCAAGAAACACTTCCCATCAACGGACGTGGGTGTCCCGCGGCTACTAGGGAAGAATAAAACGATGGATAGCCTTGATCCGTGGAGAGATGACCTGGATTCTTCGTTCTACGATACTTGGGATTCAGAATACGATAATGTACCATCCCACCAGGAGCCATTCGTGACAAACCTCGAGATCCAGTTCATTACCATATGGAAAGAACTGGAAGAAAAGTTGGAGCAATTAGTTGATCCCTCCGTATCGGATATTCACTGGGCTTTACGTAGGTGGAGCAGCAACTTCCTAATGCACCTGGGGGCTTTGAAGGAAGGACTTTCCGCATGGTCAAGGGAGATAGATGATTTTGTAACCTTGTTAACCTTGATGGATAAAAGGGAGGAAGAAAGGACATTCGATGAAAAGCGCAAGATCCGGGAGATCGAGTCCCGAATTGATAATCTACTCAATTCTACAACAACGATAGGTGGAAAAAGGGATAGCAAAAAGGCAATCAAGTTATCGGACAACGTCATACTTTCCGGCAAATGGGTTGTTGAAAATTTAAAACCTGAAGTTACCAGTACAGAATCCTCGGGGAGTGTTTCGCTAGGGATAAGGTTTAAAGTGGGGCAAAGCCGGGGCAAGGAAAAGGCAATGTTATCTGCACTGATGTACCTTTGGCTCACGCGAAGGGAAAACGGGTACCTGGATGAACGTTGTTTCCCGCAGGAGTTGCTCGATGGAATTACCGATGCACGGGTCAGGGCTGCATCCCGCGGGGATTATGCCTTCGTGAATGACGATATTGAACTCCTTGTAAAAACGCCGAATGGGAGGGAATATACGCTCGAGAGGATTGATGGCGAGGTTGGCGTGCGCTATGGATGAACCACTGTATCTACGGAAAGAATACCGTACGGCGAATGAACCTAAAGTCCCGGACTTGATTAGTAAAAGCTTTGTTTTTGTTCCATCTGCCGGCATGAGGCTTGCGCCAGAAGTACTTGTACTTGAACTGATGCGGGAAGTATTCATCGGTAGCCATAGTAACCAAGATTTAACCAAGGCAAAAGACATAGATCCCGAGGAAAGGGATGATAATGGTAACAACCTGTTCACGGATAGGGAACGTGCTGTTTTATATGCCCTCCAGGGTCGGAGGAAAAAAACAAGGGGTTCCACCGATCAAACCTTTTTCGCACCTGCCTATCCCCAGCTCGCCGAGAATGGTTGGTTTCGGAAAAATAGCGAAAGTATAATCAAATACTTACTGTTTTCGGGTCCCATTGCGCAGGATGTTTACCAAGGAAACCATGGCGGAAAGACACCCGAGACGAGGATGGACGAGATTTCTAAATTAACCTGGCAAGCACTACTTGGGAATAAATCTTGCCTCGATCACGATCTGAAAGGTAAGGATATCCTTGCAGCAACCCTTAAACCCGATAGTTTCAAGGAAAAATACAAGGATTTTGATTCCGCCAAGAAAAACTTGGTACAGATGATCAGTTCCAGGAAGAACGCGCTGATGCCTTTTCCGGGCGATCACCTTTCCGCGTGCATAACCCGGGACTTCGAAGAAATTTGTAAGCTTGAAGGGGAAATCCCCAGGATGCAATGGCTCCACCTCCTGATGACATTTCTTAGGTTTGCATTACCCATGTGGTTACTCGCCCAGATGCGAATTACCCGGATCCTTCATCAATGGGTTATTGCAGCAGTCGATGGAGAAGGGGAAATCCCCAGCTTGGATCAAATACAGGATGAACTAGCAAACAGAAACAGGTATTTACTGCAGCCCACGCTCGTTCCTACGCGGGAACTCTTTGATCACATCGATGCATACATGAAATGCAGGGTAGAGTTGAATATTTTCCTGTATTGCCTATCGGCTGCGAGAAAGGATGAACTCGATATTACCGATAAAAACAGGGCTATAAGCCTAAACGGGAAGGATTCGAGGCACCTTGGAATAGAACATCTCTTGTTCCTAGCAAGGGAATCATCTAGCCAAATCAAGAACCTGGATCGCTTCAAGGAAATCGCCGATGGGCTCAACGTGAGAACATTTCTTGCAAGGGAAAGCGAGCAATTTTCAGCCTGGAGAAATCCTCGAAAAAGCGGGGTTGGGAAAAACATCGATGAATTTTTCCGGGTTCTTTACCAATCCGAAACCGGGGACGAGTCGGGAGGGTACCTCCTTGTTCCAAGGGGCCAGGGGGTAAAAAGGGGCTTTGTAGTATTTCCGGGTCAATTACTCTTAAAAGTAATTGCATACCTCTCGGCTCGCGACAAGTTATTAAGCCACGGGAGTGCGGGAGGTATCCTCGTTCTTCAAGACTTGGAAGACCATTTTGCCAGGTACGGCATAGATTTCTCTATTGCGGCAGACGCAAGACCAATGCTAATGGAAAGACTCCAATCGATGGGATTACTACACGGAAGTCCCGATGCTGGAAGCAGCGTTGCAGTTGAAATTCCCTACTAGCCACGGGAGGAGTTTGGGTACATGTTCAAAATATCCGAAATCATCGGTAATATTGTTAAAGGATATGTTCTATCAGCCATCGAAGCGCACAGGGAGTGCCGCTTAATATTACCGGGCCTAACGCCAAGAATTGCACGGGAGCTTCACCAGTGCATCAAGTATAAATTACCGCCACAAGTTAGTTCATACTTGATTATCGGGCAAGATGAAGAACCGAGCAAGGAAGAAGGCAAAATCGAGCCCCTAGGTCTAACAAGTGAGCGCATTGGATCTTTTGTCGCGGTTACCATGCCTGGGCAACTCGTTCACATTCCAGATTCGATACGTGGTTCGGGTGGCACGATAAGGTCCATTGCATATTCGGAAGAATGGCCATGGATAGACGATGTTGGCAGCGAATCGTTTCGCTTCGATGGCCCGGTATTGGATGCACTGGTAAAGGAATGGTCCAACGATCCGGGTGACCAAGAATGGCTCCGGGAATTCACGTTGCATGTTTTGATCGAGAATACACGCTTTAGTTCCAAGCGCACGGCCGTATTCCTAGAAAAGATCATCGGGGAATTTCATCCGGGTCTCTATCCCGAGATCGCTGATGCGAGAGAAAAATTCCTTTTCCATGCAGGTGTGCCCCGTCCCCACGGACCCATTCCTCCCCCTGAAACATTAGCACCGGTCTCAAATCGCCTTTGCAAGGCCATTATTGAACGCTACGGCGAAGAGGGGATAAGGGAACAAGCAAGGGAAAAAATCGAGGATTTGTTCCCCGGCGAGGAACGCCGCGAAGTAATGGATGCACTTGATTACCTCCTCGATAGTCTAGGTACCAGTGACACGATCGACATTGGTCTTCTAGCATTCCATGGTTGCTGGAAGAATCCTGAAGATTGGAAACGTCTAGATTCTCGTCTTCTCGAAGATATTTTCAACGTTAAGCCTACGGAGGCAGGTATCAAGTATATACCCCGGGTGGAAAGGGGACTTGTTTCTCTCAACAAAAATAAAGTAGCTACTTTCAAGGGGGAAATAATTGAAATCGAGATCTTTTTTGAAAATATCCCTCCCGAACAAGTTGCCAACAAGTCGTGGACTGCGACGATCTTATCAAGGCAAAAAAACCTGGTAGATCCGGTGGTTCTCGGTGATTCCCAGGGTAGTATCCGGATCAAGCTCGATACGGGACATCTGCCACGATATGACAAGAAAATCCCGCTTAGAATAGCCCTTGCACGCGACGGCGAGATCAAGGTCGAGCAACGTCTTTACTTGCACCTTTGTGGCGAAGAAAGACCGGCATTCGTTGTCGTCGAGCAAGGATTCGACGTTATCGATGCAATCCCGACAACCGACGATGCTAATCCTGGGAAAAAGATCTTCGTGAAGGAACCTGTTGCAGTTTACCTACTGTGGTTTGAATCCTCGGTTCCAACGGTCCTTGATGAAGATGACGAGATTGTTGATCTAATCGAGCTGGAAATGAAAGGAATCTGGAAACCTGCTCGTAAACTAGACGTGTTTGAGAGGCCAGGTGGACAGGGCACGTGGAAATTCACTTTTAATGATCTATCCGCAGTAGTTACCTTCGAGAGCGGGGACGTCGTCAAGGGAGAATTCACGCTCGAGGACGAACTAAGAGTTTTCTTGTCAAACCAAGGGATTAGCGAATCCCGTGTCAAGAAGTTACTTGTCTACTTCACGAAGACTGGTAATGATTGTTATCCATACCTTGGGGGAAATGGAAAACGCTCCATGCATAGGTTATGTTTATCCCGGGTGGTAACATCTTCAACTGGTTGGAGACCGGTTTTAACAAACCTCGTGAAACTTGACCCTGGTGTTTCCGGGAAACTTGGAAATTTTGTTCAATACCTTGGCCAGATCGATGATAGTGATTTTAAAAACCTTGTAATGCCGGAAGGTTCATTACAATTGCTCAATGAATATACCCGAGCCCGGGAAGCAGTGCTCGAAGAAATTTTTACTTACTGTAACCCCGAGACTGTGCCCGCAGACCACCCGGTGTATGCCTCTCATCCCATCTACTTGCAAGAACGATCTCTTGAAATGGAAAAACTCGTCCAAGGTTACCTGCAGGCCTATTCGAAGATAATTGAATACATCCGTGAAAGGGCTAGTGACCTAAGCTGGCACCAGCTTTTCGTTCTTGTATACCTCGATTGCATCGTGGATTGGTGCAATGATCGTGAACGGAACATGTTTTTCATGCTTGGTCCATGGCACCCGCTCGTCGTTGCCAAACGTTTCATGGTCCAAAATGCCCTAGTTTCACGGGCCCAGCGATTAGTTGAAGGGGGTCCCGACGGCAAGGATTTTAGGCAATTATGTGCCTTGCTGGGCCAGATACAGGGTTTCAGGTGGGTCATGGCCCTTTCAACGAGAGATAAAAAAATCGAACCTGCCTTTGTATCTAGAACCACGGACCCTGGATGGCACATTGCTTTTAAAATCAATAACTCCACGATTTCTGGGAGGGATGAAACCTTTAGTTATTCAACGATATCCCGTGCTCTTCGTGACAACCTGGGGCTCGACACGGAAACAACAACGGGAGGAGGCCAGGAATTACCGATCCTTGCTTTAACAAACTACATGAAATGTTATCCCTCCCGGAGATCTATTGGAATCCGGGTTTGCCGAGGATACAACGGTGACGAGGTCGTGAAAAGGCTAGACACGTTCATCCACGGGGAAGAGGGCCCAACCGAGAGAGGCCTTGAACTACCGGGAGGGATTCGCCTTTACATGCAAGATCCCCCCAGCCACGAAATGAACGGCCAGTGGACAAACCCACCGTTTTTCCTCTATATTTATGAAAATGATTCAGAGTGCATTCGCATGAATAACCCCGACATCTTCATGTCGCAACCACCATGCGATATATCGTTTAGAAACGGGGACCAGGAATACAAACTTCCCAGGGGCAAAGGGCTCCAATCAGTTTTTTACGAGCCCTTGCGGTGGTTAACCGACGGCCCTTCGCATATCCCAGACAGCGTGACCTACGAATTTGATTCCTCCAGTCATCCCGCTAGCGACCTAGGATCTGAATTTGTCCATATCCTCGGAGAGCTCAGGTCATTCGTGAGTAATCCAAAGGAAAAAATTTCATCCGTGCCACTTCCCGATCACCTCCAAGCTCCCTGGGTGGTCATTCCAGGCCAATCACTCGATCCTGCAATACTTGTCAAGTACGTGCACGATAGTGCGAGGCGCTCGTCAAGCGAGCGAGCATTGTGGGATTACAAGGTAGAACTTGGCGGGCAAAATTCTTCGTTTTTTATACTATCCACGATACCAAGAAGTTTCCAGGTAAGTGTGAATGGCTTTTTCGGGAGAGAAGATATTGCGAGCAAGTTTATCGTTGAACTTGGAAAAATTGGTATCGCAATTGGAGGCGAAGCATTAAAATCGGGTAGAAGGGCACTTGGCATCATAGGCCTAGTCGGGGCAGTCCGATTGCTAACGGGAAGTAACCTTCCAAAGTCGCCCATTTCCATTGACGAAGGGCACGTTGGTTTCCTTATACCTGTTGATTCATTCGAATCATTCTTCGGAAAAAACGATCCCAGTTCCGGAAAAAGATCCGATATCCTTGCAGTTCAAATAGATCTTCCAAAGGGGACCCCCGGGAAAATGCGCATTTCAGCATGCGGGGTAGAATGTAAGTTTGTTTCTAAAACATTCTCCCGGGAGCAGGTTAAAGAGGCACTGGAACAAGCTAAATCAACTACCCGAGATTTCATGAGGCTCGTCCAGGTTAGCCTAGGTAACGGGGCCATGCCCGAGCGCCTTGCGTTGCTCGAACTCATTAGGTTCGGACTGAGGGTTTCTAGTCAATGGATTTCGCCAGAATCCTCAAGGCATGTTGATATTGAAAGGGTCATTTATGGATGCATCCTGGAGGGGAACTACGAGTATTTCAGTCCCCGCCACGAAGCACTGTTGGTTTCAACGGAAGCGGGCTTGCAGGGAATGGCTGAACATGTTACGCTGCCGGATAGTGGACTATGGATTCGCTTGACGAAGACATGTTGGCCCGGTGTAGCAAATCCCTCCTTGTTCAACGCTATTTGCGATGAACTTGCATTGCTATTTGGTCCAAGAGAGATTCCGGCCATTGGTGAGATAAATCCAGATACCCTAGGTATGCTTAAAGGATCAGAAAGAAAGCAATTACAGGCAAATGGGCAAGACAGTCCATTGCAAAAAATTTTCATTGGTGTTGACGAGGCAAGGGTAGCGAAGTACTACGACCCTCAATCACCTGTCGATCCCCTGGACAACTTGAACATGATGGTAACCGGATCCTCGGGTACTGGTAAGACCCAGTTTTTAAAATACTTGATCTGCAAGTTTAGGGAACAGGATAAAAATGTCTTGATCCTTGACTTCAAGAACGACTTTGCAAGTGATCGAGAATTCACGTCTCGGGCGCGTCTCGAGAGAATATTCGTGAACTTCGATGGCTTACCATACAATCCCCTGATTCCATATCCCATTAGCCATCCTGCCAGCGGAGAGTTATACATCCAACCAGGCCAATACATAGCGGGAGTAATATCCGTCTTCAGGAGGACATTCGGGCTTGGTGACCAACAATCAGCCAGCTTGAAAAAAGCCATGGTATCCGCATT
>Ga0067045_1031809_pt1 | contig 11418 bp, 6 predicted proteins | sample TerdegcTABiofilm_FD_59184 | JGI IMG/M metagenome (GOLD analysis project Ga0067045, IMG submission 59184) | Combined Assembly of (Gp0054472, Gp0054536) Wastewater bioreactor microbial communities from Singapore -Terephthalate degrading...
GTCTGCCTACAATGGTGGGGCGTGAATGCAGGTGTTTCTCTTCGGCGTCTGCAATCGACCAGCTCCTGGAATCTGCCACACTGCGGAGGGGGAAGATGAAGAATTGCACCATCGTGATCGCGTTCGCGGGGTGGCCCCGATAGCTCGTGCTGTCGGGGTGCCGAAGGCACAAGAGGCTTGCGTTGACCAAACGTATTGTGCCGGCGCATCCCAGCAATCCCTCTTGTCGCTACGCGACACCGAAAGCGGAGCTTTCGGTGCCACCCGGCGGGGTCCGGAGGCGTGGGGCAGCGCGTCGGCCTTTCGCGGGAGCGGCCGCCTCACCTGCCGAAGAAGCCCTTCTTCTTGAACGCGGCCGCAGCGGCCGTGTTGTCGGGGAAGATCGCCAGGATCTTGTTCAGGCCCGTGATCTTGAAGACCTTCTCGATCTCCTTGTCGATGTTGCAGAGCTTCAAGTCGATCTTGAAGTCCTTGCAGCGCTTGTGGACGCGGATCAGCATCCCCAGGGCCGAGGAGGAAAGGAATTTGACGAACCGGAAATCGAGAATGACGTTCGGCTCCTGCGTCTTCTCCAGCATGCGGATCAGTTCGTCCTGGCACTGGCGGATCACCAGTTCGTCCAGAATCTTCGCTTCGGTGAAGTAGACGGTGAGGATTTCGCCATCCGACTCGGATCGTACCAAAGCGGCCATGGGTTCTCATTCCTTTCGATGCGACGATCTTCGAGCGAGCCAGGACCTACCTCGGCGTCCCGAACCCGGCAGGCCACCATCCGGCCGTGGGGGCCGAACCTCGCGTCCCGCGGGCGTCGTTCGCCGGCTCTCGCAACCGCCCTATCGTACCAAAAGCTGTGACAATACTTAAGGGGGTGGCGTGAATTTCTGTCGCGGTTCACGGCCCCCCCCAAGACAGACCGCTCTTGCCAGAAAGACCCCCCATTCCGTTATATATTTAAGCCACCAAAAGGGCCTACTTCTGATCCTCCGGAATGTGTTCCAGTGTCGACGTTGCACGTGAATCTTCTGCGGCATCCCGCGGCCGTCCGCATAGGAGAACGCGGAACCGGCTTTGGCGTTACGTCGTGCGGTCGAGCGGACTCTTGTGACGCCGATTCCGCACCGCAACAATGGTCACAGCAAAGGGGGCGGAGGTCCAGCGGCAATTCGGGAGGAGATGAATCGACCATGACAACGACCCGACGCAAGTTTCTTGGTTCCATCGCGGCGAGTGTGGCGGCGGCGGCCGTGGTTCCCCGTCACGTGCTCGGCGGTCCGAAGTTCGTCCCGCCCAGCGAGAAGATCCGCGTGGCCCTGGTTGGGGCCGGCGGCCAGGGGCGGACCAACCTTCGTGCCCTCTTCCAGGAGGACGATGCCCAGGTGGTGGCCGTGGCCGATCCGATCGAGGAGTCGGACCTGGAACGCTTCTACTACCGGGGGAAAGGGGGAAGGAAGCCGGTCAAGGCGGAGATTGAGAAGCATTACTCGGAAAAAACCCCGAACTTCCGCTGCGCCGACTACGAGGACTTCCGCGTCCTGCTCGAGAAGGAGAAGGCGATCGACGCGGTCCTTTGCGCCACGCCCGATCATCTGCACGCCTATGTCTCGATTCTGTCGATGCGTGCGGGCAAGCACGTCTACTGCGAGAAGCCGCTGACGCACAACGTGTGGGAGGCCCGCATGGTGGCCAAGGTGGCGCGCGAGACCGGCGTGGCGACGCAGATGGGCAACAACGGCCATTCCCGGGAAGGCATCCGGCAGACGTGCGAGTGGATCTGGGACGGCATTCTGGGCCAGGTGCGCGAGGTCCACGCGTGGGTCGGGGCCAATCGGTGGAACAAGGAGTTGACCGGCCTGCCCAAGGAAACCCCGCCTGTGCCCCCGGGCGTGAACTGGGACCTGTGGATCGGTCCGCGCGAAATGCGTCCGTATTCGCCCGCGTACACGCCGGTGACGTGGCGCGACTTCTGGTCGTTTGGGTCGGGCGGGCTGGGGGATTTCGGCTGTCACGATCTGGACGCCCCGTTCTGGGCGCTCGATTTGCAGACGCCGCTCACCGTCGAGTCGCGTCCGGCCGGGTACACGGATGCGGAAATCGCCCCGCACGGCGAACTCTGCTACTTCCATTTCGGTCCGCGCGGGAACAAGGCGCCGGTGAAGGTCACGTGGTACGACGGCGGATTGCAGCCCCCCTGCCCCGAGGAATTGCCCGAGGGCCAGAAGCTGCCGGGCCGCGGCGTGTTGATGGTCGGCGAGAAGGGCGTCATGCTCTGCGAAGGGGCCGGCGGCGTGCCGCGGCTCTTGCCTTACGATAAGAACCACGGCGCCAAACGTCCGGCGAAGACCCTGCCCCGCTCCAAGGGCCACCATCGCGACTGGCTCGACGCCTGCAAGGGCGGCCCGGCCGCCAGTGCCCATTTCGAGTACGGGGCCAAGCTCACCGAACTGGTCCTCCTGGGCATTGCCTCCCTCCGCACCGGCAAGAAGCTGTACTGGGACGCAGCCGCCATGAAGGCCCGCGGCGTCCCGGAAGCCGACGCGGTGTTCAAGGAGCCGTACCGCAAGGGCTGGGAAATCACCTGATCGATCGGCGTTCCTCCTGACGTTCTTGTATGCTCAACACAAAGGGCTCCATCATGTTTGGGATCGACGTGGTCACGTCCTACCTGCTCGTCATGGCGATTGCGACGCTGCTGGTCGCCGTCCTGGTCTGGCAGCCCCATCGCGCCCAACGGACGATCAACGTCTGGTTGGCGTCGGGGGTCTTGGGGGTTCTTCTCGGCTCCATCGGCTGGTTTGCGGCTGCGAGGACGACGAATTACCGGTGGGTGAAATTCGTGCCGCCGCCGGAAGGTGCCGCGGCCTCCGCTCCCTCGTCGCCTGGCATGCCGGGAATGGGCGGCGGCATGGGAATGCCGGGGATGGGCAAAGGCGGCGGGATGGGCGGCGGCATGGGCATGGGGCCCCAGCCCAAACGGGAACTGACCATGCTGGTCCGAAAGCTGGACTTGCTCACGGGCGACATCGCCATCACGCTCGCCGCCGAGCAAGCCGCGACGATCGCCGATTGCCTCAAGGAGATCGAGAAGCCCACCGCCATGTCGGACGACGAGGCCAAGGCCAAGCATGAGAAGCTCCTGGCCGTGCTCACGGAGCCCCAGAAGACGCGGCTTGATGCCATTGGGCTGCCGCGTCCCGCCGGGCGTGGCGGCATGGGCGGTCCCGGCGGACCCGGTGGTGGCCCAGGCATGGGTGGCCCCGGCGGCGGTCCGGGTGGCTCTGGAGCCATGGGAGGTGTTGCGCCGAAGCGGGACCCCAATGAGAATCCGTTCCAGCAGGAGACCGAGGCCAAGGCCCTCAAAAACCTCCGCGACCGACTCGCCCCCAAGAGCCCGGCCAGCACGGCCGCTCCCAAGGATTCCGGCAAAACGGCTCCCCAAGACGCCGGCAAGGCCCCGGCCAAGAAATAGGTTCATCCGGTATTTCCGGGAAACGCCAGGCCGCAGGGGATCGCAGGGAGAGTACCGGTGCCGCTTCTCTGTTCGCTCTTCGCACGGCCGCGGAACAGAGACGAGGCACCGGTACTTCTGCTTCGCACGCCTGAAACTCCCCGGAATTCTCGGAAGTGCCTTTCTTGCAGGCTCGGCAGAAGCCTCGCCCTCCCTACGACCCTCCCCTTCCCTCGTGAACCTTGCCGGAAGTAGCGGTTGGGACGGAAAGGCCGGCCACGCTCCGCCCCCGGGCGAGGCGTGAGCTAGGCTTGCTCTGAAAGAGGGGAGCAAGCCGCCGTGTTGAATCGCTATCTTCTGCCCGGCGTGATCCTGGCCGGCCTGGTGTCGATGTTCGTCTATCGGATATCGAACAACGTGGCCGACGTGGACCTATGGCACGAGATGTCGCTGGCGCGGGAGACCCTGGCCGCAGGGCGAGTTCCGCTGGAAGACCATTTCGCCTACATGCCCACGAAGTACCCCGTGGTGCACCACGAATGGGGCGCGGGGATCGTGGCCTACTGTCTGACCTCGGCCCTGGGCGACGCGGGCATCGTGGCAGCCAAACTCTTGCTGGCCCTGGGGCTGGGGGCCGTCTGCTGGCTCTGCGCGTCGCGGCGGGGGACGGATTTCGCCGTGCTGACGTTCCTGGCGGCCGTGGCGGTCTTGTTGGCCGACCAAGGCTTCTCGACCATCCGGGCGCAGATGTACTCCTACCTGTTCACCGCGTGTCTGCTGTATTGGATGGATCGCGACCGGGAAGGCCACCGGCGATGGCTCGCCGCCTGGTTAATGCTCTACGTAGTGTGGCTGAACGTGCACGCCGGATTCCTCGTCGGCGCGGGGTTGTTCGCCGTCTACTGGCTGGAGCAACTGGTTCGTAAGCAGCCGCACTTCCATCTGCTGCTGGCCGGACTGGCGATGATTCCGCTGATGGCGGTGAATCCCTACGGCGTCCACTACTACGAGTATCTCTGGAACTCGGCCATGATGCCGAGGCCGCTGATCGACGAATGGGGCCCGCTGTGGCGCAACGGGGCTTTCCACCAGATCGCCGTTTTCGTGTTGTCGCTGTCGCTTCTAGCCTACACGGTGCGACACGTGGGGATCCGCGCTTTCCGCGGTCTGCCGGTAATTCTGATCTGTGCGTTGTTTGCGGTGAAATCGACGCGGCTGCTGAGCTTCTATGCGGTCGCCTGGGTCTGCTACCTGCCCGCCTACTTGCAGGCCACGCCCCTGGGCCAGGGGCTGCGGCGGCGGTATGAGGCCCGGGCGTGGCCCCTGCTGGCCATCTGGGGCGTCATGCTTGCCTTCTGCCTCCCCTCCCTCTTCGTGACCAAGCCGTGGTTGCTGCGCATCCCGGACCGGCAAATTCCGAAGTTCGGCACGCACGTGATCTACCCGGTCGGCGCGGTCGATTACCTCGCGTCCACCGGATTCCGAGGCAACCTGATGGTGCCGTTCGACTGGGGCGCCTACGTCTCGTGGCGGCTGTATCCGGAAGTGAAGGTGTCGATCGACAGCCGCTACGAGGTCGCTTACCCGCCGGGCAGCCTCGAAGAGAACTCGGCCTTCTACCTTGCCCAGAAGGGCTGGCAGCGCGTGCTTGCCATCCGTCCCGCCGCTGCCGTGCTCGTGCCCACGACCCTGCCGGTGAGCCGGGAAATGCCGTCCGTGCCCGGCTGGAAGAGGGTCTACCGCGACGACCACGCGGAAGTCTACGTGCGCACGAGCGACCTGGCCCGTGCGGCGGAAGCGGCTGCGCCGAGTCCTTAGCGGCCGTCTAGTGCTCCGTCAGTCGTGCTTTGATTTGTGGCACAGCCGCCCTCGGCTGTGCGAAATGCCGTGCACAGCCGAGGGCGGCTGTGCCACATGGGATCATCACTTCATCCATCAGCGCATGCTGGACGGAGCACTAGGAATATCTCCGGGATTTCGTCGGCAGGTCCCCCCAACCCCGGCCCCTCTCCCGTCGAACGGGAGAGGGGAGTCACTCTCAGACGGCCGCTCCGCGGAAGATGGGCTTACTGGTTCTGAGCTGCAGGAGCGCCGCCGGACTGTTGGACGAACTTCTGGATCGCGTCCAGCAGCGCCTCGTACTTGGCGACCATGTCGGGGCCGCTCAGTTTCTCGTTGAGCACCAGGGCCGACTTGAGCAACTGAATGGCCTCGGTGCAGCGCTGCTCGACTTTCTCCTGGGTCTGGTAGGCCTGGGCATAGAGGCACCACGCGGCGTTGTAGATCACTTCGTAGTATTCCGGCGGCTTCTTCCGGATGGGCTGGAGGAAGTTGCGGACGCGGGTCCAGTGGGTGAAGGCCTCGTCGTACTTCGTGGGGTCCTTCTCGGCCCTTGCCTGGAGGCAGCGTCCGAGTTCCATTTGCGGCTCAAGCGACCTGGAATTGTCGGCCGCCAACTGCCGGGCCTCCTCGACGGCCTGGTCGAACGCGCCGGCCGCGCGGAGCAGCCCGATGAGCTGGGCACGGGCGCGGGTGGCGGCCCTCTTGTCGACGTCGGGGATGGCCAGGAGCCGCTCGTAGAGCTGCCGGGCCTCGGCCGACAGGCCCACGGCCGCGCACAGGTCGCCGACGCTGACCAGGCCGTACACGGAGTGTTCTTTTCGGGCGGCGAGCTTCTTGAGCAAGTTGCCGATGAGGGTCTGGGTCGACTTGAGCTTGGCGTTGGCGGCCTCGGTGGCCTTGGCGTCGCCGGACGCCGTGGCGCGGGTCACGCCTGCCTCGGCGTTCTTGCGTTCCTCGTCCATGACGCGGGCGAAGTCGACCAGCACGGCGTTGACCGGCTGGACGTCGGCCCCGAGGTCGCACAGGATCATGCCCACGTCGCTGGCGCGGCCCACGTCGCCGATTCCCAGGTTGGCTTGCAGGGCGGCGCGGAAGATTCGGACCGTGGTCTCGTCGAGCCCTTTCGGCTTGGACGCTTTGACCTGGTCGACCAGCGGCTGCAGGAGGGCGGCCGCCTCCTTGTTCTCCTTGGCTTCCATGTGGACGAACGCCATGAGCAGTTGGCTTTCGACGTGCTGCGGCGTGAGGGGCTTGTGGGGATCGGCCGCCTTGCGGAACCCGGCCAGCGCGTCGGCGATCCGCTTGACGGCGCTGGCGCGGTCGGCCGCCAGCTTGTCCTTGTCGGCCCCGCCCTGCATCCTCTCGTTCAGGTAGAGCTGCCAGTACGTCCTGCCCGACAGATAGAGGGCCAACGGGTAGCGCTCCGACTTGGGATTGACCTTCTCGAAGACATCGAGCGCTTCCTTGATCTTGCCGAGGACGAGGTTGATCTGGGCGATGGCCATCCGGGCGTCGTCGGCCGGGGCCTTGCCGGGCCACGTCGTCTCGGCCATCTGGCAGATCTTCTGGAGCCGCTCCAGCGCCGCCTGACGTTTCTCCTCATCGCCCGCGGCCGCGTACAGGTTCAAGGCGATCTGAACGGCCAACGAGCCGGCCTGGGCCGCGGCCAGGGTCTCTTTGTCTTCCTGGAGGATTTTGCCGATGCTCGTCAGGCTCTCCTCCATCTTGTTCTCCTCGAAGAGCTTGACGGCCTCCATGAGCTTCGCGTTGGTCAGGGCGTCCTGGATCTCGGCGAGACGTTTCGGGACCTTCGGGCTGGCGGCCTTGGCCATCTCCAGGGCCCGCGTGAAGCCTTTCACCGCCTCCGGCCACTGGCCGGCCTGGGCGGCCGCCGTGGCGATGGCAGCCGCCTCCTCGAACGTCTTTGCGGTGTCGATGCCGGCCATTTCCACCTTGGAGTATTTCCTTCGAAGCGCGAAGGCCTCCTGGCGGTACGGGCTCGGCACGTCCATCATGTCGTTCAAGAGGGCCGTGGCTTCGGACGTCAGCCTGTTCTTTTCGGCGGTGGGCGACTGCTCCGCGGCCTTCAGCTTCGCCTTGGCCACTTCGAGGGCGATTCCCTGGTAGCCTTCCGTGCGCCGCGACTTGCGGCTGTAGTCCTTCAGCCATCTGGTGGCTTCCTCGAGGAAGGCGTCGGGGTCCTTTCGGGCGATGATGCTGAAGTAGAAGTACTGGACCTGGGCGTAAAGCGGGTCGAGGACCTTGTCGACCACGTTGAGCCGCTCGTTGGCCAGGACCTCTTCGTAGATGTCCCTGGCCAACTGCATGTCGCCCAGTTCCTCGGCGCATTTGCCGTGCCACATGTGGGCGTAAAGCCCGATCGGATCGACCTCGCCGGACGCCGTGATCCGGTTGGCCTGATAGATGGCGTCGAGTTGCCTGGCGGCGTTCTGGAGGAGGGGTTTGCGCTCGGGGGCTTTCGGATCCTCGTAGGTTTGGGCCGCGTAGTAGTCGGCCATGCCAGCCTGAAAGCGGGCATTCAGGAGGTTCTGCTCGACCTCGTTGCGTTTGGCCAGGGCGGCCCTCGCCTCACGATCCGCACGCCCCCGGCGAACCTCGGGAACCGGCATGCTCTTGAGCCGCTCCTGAAGGGCCTCGGCCGCCTGCTTGAGGCGAGGCCGGGCCTCGTCGAGCGACTTGCGGGTGTCGGCGAACTGTCTGGCCTTCTCCGCCTTGTCGGTCGCCTCCTTCGCGGCACGCAGGTGCTGGAGCGCCCGATCGATCGAAAACGTGCCCCCGGAAATCATCGCCGTGACCGCTTCGGCGTGATTGGCATGCTCCTTGAGGAACTTGTCGAGGTGCTTCTGGGCGCTGTTCATCGTCTCTTCAAAGTCCTTCGGGTTGAGCGCCCGGCTCGCGGCGCCCCGAAGACACTTCGACATTTCCAGGTCCCAAACGGCGGCGACCTCGGGCGAGAGCGAGGGCTGCTGCTTGAGCATGTTCAGGTAGTCCACGGCGATCTCGTGGTACCCTTTTTCGCGCAGCGCGTGGACGAACTCCAGGGGCCGGACTTCCTCCGCCGGCCACGCCGCACCCGACAACGCCACCACACACCACGAGAGGATCCCAGCCCGCAGAAGCATCTTCATGATTGTTGCCCAAATGAAACGAGCCACTCGTAGTTCAAGTGTCCCTATAGGGGACACCCAGGACGCCGCAACCCTGCCACCCAGCGATGAATCGCAGGGATGCTCTCAAGTGCCCATCCGGGGCACTTGGAAGCCGCGCAAGAACCACTTCGGCAAGTTGCTCCGGAGTGGCACGCCCTGAAAGGGCGTGGCGAGTCGCCCAATCCAGCGTCCCCGCCCGCCACGCCCTTTCAGGGCGTGCCACCCAATTGACGAACATATTTCTGCGCGGCCCCTTAGGGTGTCCGAATCCTCTATCCCCGCAACTCTGACTCGCTACCCCAGCACCGGGATGGTCTCGCAGCCGACCCTACTTCTTGGTTGGCGCGGGGGTGGCCGGTTTCGCGGCCGGCTTCGCCGGGGCGGCGGCCTTGGCCGGAGGCGGAGCCGGCTTCGACGGCGGCGTCGCCGACTTGGCCGGAGCCCCCGGCGATGGCGGAGGCGGAGGCGGAGGGGCTATCAAGGTACTCATCGTGTCGGTGTTGTCGATCTTGTACAGCGGCAAGTACCGGTAGTACACCTCCAGGCTCAGTGTCGCCAGGCTCGTCACCATCAACCGTCCCCCCGCTTCGGCCCAGGCGTCCCGCGTCGGCTTGTCGGGGTCCCAGCTCCCGGTCGCGCACTTCTCCTTGCACTGGGTCTCGCGAAGCACGTTGCGCATGCTGCGGTTCCACTTGTCCCAGTCGCTGCCGCTGACGTTGTGCATGACCTGGGTCGCGTAGTACCAGTAGTAGATGTTCCTGGGGCCCCGATCCGGGAGGTTCGACATCAGCAGGGTGACTCCTTCGGACATCTCTGGGGCCGAGCGTCGCATGCCGCCGTACTGGAGGCAGAGCAGCCCGACGGAGGTCATCGACGGGGTAGGCCCGGACTCCGGCGTATAGGAGAACACCCCGCCCCTGCCCTTGGCGCACGACTTCAGGAACCGCTTGGCCCCCTCCAATGTCTCCGGTTTGACCTGGAGGCCGGCCATTTGGGCGCTCTTCAGGGCCATGACCTGCCAACCGACCACCGAAGTGTCGCCGTCTTGACCGGGCGTGTACCGCCATCCGCCGGTCCCGCGGTTCTGGGCCGACTCGATGAAGAAGACCGCCTGCTGGGCCGCCTTCCCGATCGCCTTGCTGTGCGTCAGCCCGTAGGCCTCGCACAGGGCGATCGTGGCCAGGCCGTGGACGTACATCTGCGGCGGCTTGGCGCCCGACAGGTCGCCGGTGCGGGACTGGTTCTTCATCAGGAAGTAGAGGCCGTCGTAGATGGTCTTGCGATAGGGCCCCTTGGTTTCGTGTGTTTGCCCGGCGGCCAGGTAGGGCAGGATCGCCAGGGCCGTGCCGGCCGCAGCACCGGCGTAAGTCCCGGGGCCGGAACAACTGGGATCCTTGCACTGGCGTCGGTAGGCGGACAAGCCCCAACTCCCGTCGCGGGACTGGTGACGGGCCAGCCAGCTCAGCGCGGCGCCGACCGCCCGGTCCGCCGCCTTCGTCCCACCCTGGGTCCCGGAGACTCGCTTCAAGCCCTCGCGATGGCCGAATCCGCTGCCGCCGCTGCCGTAGTTGCTGCCGGTGCCGGGGCCGAAGCCGATTCCGCCGGCGCCCTTGCGCGCCGAGCCGGCGCCCAACCCGACGATGGTGAATCCACCAATCCCCCCCAACTGTGGCCCTGCACTCGTCGCCTTCATGCCCCCGCCTTCGGCGCTCACGCCCGCGAGGTCGAGCGACTCGGACTGGATCTCCGGGGCGTTGGTGAGCGAAAGCGATTCCGTGGTCAAGACGGTATCTTCTTTCTGCGTCTCGGTGAGTTCGAAGCGTTCAAGCTGCGGCGGCTGCTTGAGTTCCTCGAGATCCTTGGCCTCGTCGAGCGAGATGGCCTCGCCCTCCACAGGCTGCACGACCGTGTGGGGGACCAGCATCAGGATGGCCATGAGCAGGGTATGGAACACGAAACTCGCGGCCCACCAGGCCCCTTCCTCACGAATCCAACCCGAAATGCCGCCCTGATGGGCCGTTCCGGCCGGCCGGACGACCACCTCGGCGGGACGGGCCGGTCTGGGGGCTGCGGCTGCCGCTTGGACCGGCTTGGCGGGCGAGGCAGCAGCTTGGACCGGCTTGGCAGTCGCGGGTTCCGCCTGGACCGGTGTGGCTTCGACGACGGGCGCGGGCTCGGGCGGGCGCTGCGCTTCGGGCTTCTCTTCGGGGGTAGGGGACATGGCTCAAGACTCCCGTGAAGGCCGGACGATCTCCCGTTCATTATCCCCCGTCGCGGGGCTCGTCGTCAAGCGGATGGGAGCGGTGTTCTCCCTCTCCCTCCCCATTTCGGCCCGGTTCCGGGGAAGGCTCGCCCTGGGGCATTTCGTCGCCCGGCAGGGACTCGCCTTGCTCCGCCCCTTCGATCCATGCGTCGATCTCCAGCGAGCCCGGCCTCGGCTCGCCGAGCGGTCGGATTCTCGACCTGCGACGCGACGCGCGGAAGAACAGCCAAGCGAGTTGCAGGAGCACGACCAGGGCGAACCCTCCGACCAGGACCATGGCCCAGGTGGCGTTCCAGGAGGAAGGAGACGGCGGCTCCGGCCGGATCCAGATCAGTCTTCCGATGAACATGGGGGCCACAAGCGCCGGCGCGCGGGGTTTCGCGCCCGCCTCATGGTACGCCTGCAACTTGAAGAAGTAGCCCACGAAACGGACCCGCTCGGTCACGCGATGGCCGACCGGCATCCCTTCCGGCAGGTTGACGACCACCGTGTCGTAGAGCCACGATCCCGAATCGGCCGCGTAGCCCCACACGTCGTACAAGGCGCTCCCGTCCGCTGCCCGCAGGTCGCACTCCGTGATGAGCCCGGCGTTGATCACAAGTTCCACCAGCGCGCCGCGGTGCTTGTTCGGCGAGGTCACGAAATCACGAAAGGTGAGGTCCTTGCGGGCCCGCTTGCGCATCACCGAGATCGGCTGG
>Ga0067045_1031810_pt1 | contig 11414 bp, 10 predicted proteins | sample TerdegcTABiofilm_FD_59184 | JGI IMG/M metagenome (GOLD analysis project Ga0067045, IMG submission 59184) | Combined Assembly of (Gp0054472, Gp0054536) Wastewater bioreactor microbial communities from Singapore -Terephthalate degrading...
CGCCATCGTCACCGAACGGGGCATCTGCATCAATCCCCTCCGGACGGACCTGCGCGAGGCGGCCCGGAAGGCGAAGCTCCCCGTCAAGGAGATCGCCGACCTCAAGGCCGAGGTGGAGGCCCTCACTGGAAAGGCCGAGGAGGCTCCCCTTCCCGACCCGAAACCGGAGAACGTGGTGGCGCTCATCGAATACCGGGACGGCACCATCCTGGACAGCCTCTTTCGCATTTCCTGAGGCGGCCCGGAGCTCCTGACGTCCTGAGACAGAGAAAATGCGACCTCTCCGGCGACACGTGCGTTTTCGCCGGCGAGGTTTTTTGTCCTCTCAGATCGAGGCATACGCGCCTGCCACGCTCCGGAGGCGACGTCTCCGCCGCAGAAAGATCTTTCGACGAACCTTTCTTACATCGTTCCCGACCAGCCTCAGTTGCGGAGCCGACGACGGTTCAATAGATCCGAAGATCCGACCCTGTTTCATACATCCCTTCTGGCCCGATACGCTTCCTTGCTTCCGGAGACGCAGCGCATGCTCTCATCGTGCCGCGCACCGCCCCGCGTCACGGCAAGTGTCTCTGTACACACATGATCTTGTCTTGAAAAAAAAGAGTGTTACAATACAGGACAATATCTTTTTCCCAAGGAAGCCCTGATCAAGGAGGAATCACCCGCTCGCGATCGCAGGTCGCATCGCGTTTTTCCGAGATCGGCGCAGCATTTTTCAGAGGTTCCCCAAAAAGAACCGGCTTGCGGAACACCACAGGAACGGACGAGGAGACGGGGTGAAAGGCATGCGCAAGAGTTTCGCGGTGGAGAGTCAGCAGGGCGTGGATCAGGTGACGCTTCTGTGGGATGCCTGTGTAGCCGTGGGTTACGCAGGAAGAAACCAGGAGAGCGTGGCTGCCCACGTGCGGGAACTCGCCGAACTGGGCGTTCCCGTTCCCTCTCGGATTCCTTCCATGTACTGGATCGATCCGGAGCGGATCACCGATGGAGGCGAGCTTTTCGTCGTGGGTGAGGCGACCTCCGGCGAAGTGGAATTTTTCCTCGCTGCTGACGACGCGGGGCGTTGGTACGTGGCCCTGGCGAGCGACCACACGGACCGGAAGCTCGAGGCCGTCTCGGTGGCAAAGGCGAAGCAGATCTGTACCAAGGTGATCTCGTCCACCGTCTGGCCGCTGGACGAGCTAGAGGATCACTGGGACGACCTGATCCTGGAATCCCGAGTCGCCGACGGGGACGCACCGTTCTCGGAATACCAGCGGGGACGGACGGGGCTGCTTTTGCCTCCGGAGACGCTCCTCGCCCTTGCGAGGGAAGATCTCCCCTACGAGGCGCCCCGGATCGCCCTTTTCAGCGGAACCATTCCGCTCTCGGCCAAGACGACCCGCTTCGCCTCCCGGTGGGAGCTGCTCCTTTCCGATCCCGTCCTGGGGCGGGAACTTCGGGGAGCCTACCGCGTCCGGGTTCTCCCCGACCGGAACTGATGCTCCGGAGGCCGCGCCGGACCGCCTTTCTACCGCGGGACAGCGACGCGCGCCTTCGGCCTTTCTCAGGATGGAGCGTCCCCGGAGCGCAAAAATGGCGCTGCGGGGCACCCCGGAACTCTTGAAACAGTCGCACCTGCACACCCGTTTTAAATCCCCGCCGGTGCGGCGTGAGGAGGTGACGCGAGAGAACAACGCAAAAGCACCGTTTCCCCATCTGTCGATTCTGTCGGACGAATCGCCCAGGAATCCGGCGCGACGCCGTGTCCGCGCCGCCGGAACCGCCCGCCCCGCTTCCTCGGTGCGGACTCCAAAGACGACGAACGAGAACGAACGGAGGGATACGCATGCGCAGAATCCACCGACTGCTCGCCCTCATCCTGATCTTCCTCTTCGCGGCCTCCCCGGCCTTCGCACTGCCCCAGCTCCGGGTTGTCGGAAGCTGGAGCAACCTGACGCCCTACCTGAACCTGGAGGAACCCTTCTGGACCAAAAAACTCCCTGAGGCCTTGGGAGGCAAGGCCGAGGTCATCATGACCTCCCTGGGTCAGGTGAACCTCTCCGGCGCGGCGGTACTCCGCGCCATGGACCAGTCCCTCTTCGACGTGGTGCACACCGTGGCGGATTACGTGGTCTCGGACTGCCCCGAGCTGGCCGGGCTCGACCTCCCCGCCCTGGCACCGGACATCGAGACCGCCCGCAAGGTTGTCGAAGTCTACCGTCCCGTGCTGGAGAAGACGCTTGAGGAGTGCTTCAACGCAAAGCTCCTCACGATCATGCCCTATCCCGCCCAAGTGCTTTTCTCCAACGAAAAAATAGGCAGCCTCGAAGACCTGAAGGGCAAGAAGATCCGAGCCAGCGGCTGGACCACCGCGGAGTTCATCGAGGCTCTGGGCGCCACGGGAGTGAACCTCGCCTTCTCGGAAGTGCCTCAGTCGCTCCAGCGGGGCGTGGTGGACGGCGCGGTGACGGGGAGCCTCTCGGGCTTCAACGCCGGATGGGGCGAGGTGGCCAAGTACCTCTATCCCCTCCCCATAGGCGGCTGGGACTATATTATTGGTGTGATGCGCATGGACACGTGGAAGGAGCTTTCTCCGGAGGAACAGCAGACCCTCACCTCGCTCATCGAAAAGGAACTGGAGGTCCCCGGCTGGAACGCCACGGACCAGGAGACTCAGCTCGGCATCGCCTGCCTGACCGGTCAGGGGGAGTGCCCTGGCAAGACTCCCGCAGCGCTCGAACTGATTCCCGTCGCCCCGGGCGATCTCGAACTGGCCCGGAAGATTCTGGTGGAACGGGTTCTTCCCGCCTGGGCACAAAAAGCCGGCCCCGAGGCGGTGGCGCGGTGGGAGAGTACCGTCGGCGCGGTGACGGGACTCAAGGCGAAATAGACACGGCATAGACACGGCGGACACACCTCTCTTCCCGCCCGGCCCGACGGAAAAGTGCGGGGCCGGGCGGGATACGTCCTTCCCTTTCCCCGCGACGAAACCCGGAAACCCAGGCTCACGCGGCTGGAACGGTCTGTCAACGGCACACGGAGGAAGCGAACGTGACGACGACAAAAGAAGAGACACCCCGGCAAAGATCGGTGCTTCTCGCCCTGAGTGAAAGATTCTCCGTCCTGGCGGTCGTTGCGGGAGGGCTTCTGCTCTTCGGCATGTCCTGGTTTATCGGCGTGGAGGTGCTGCTCCGCAAATTCTTCCGCATCAGCACCGGAGGGGCGGAGGAATACTCCAGCTATGCCCTGGCGATCCTCAGCGCCTGGTCCTTCTCGTACGCGCTCTTCTCCAAGGCCCACATCCGGGTGGATGCGGTCTATCTGAAGCTGCGCCGCAACGCCCGACTCGTCCTCGACGTAGCCGCCCTGGCAGCCTTCGCCGCCTACGCACTCCCCATGACCTGGTACGGCTGGAAGAGCTTTTCCCTCTCCTTCACCAAGGGATCCCTGGCGAACACGCCGCTCCAGACCCCGCTGTGGATCCCCATGCTGCTCTGGATCCTCGGCATCGCCTTCTTCGCCTGGGCGGTGCTCCTTCTGCTCGGAGAAACCCTCACCGCCCTCCTCCGGGGGGATACGGCCACCGCGTCGGCCCTCGCGGGCTGCCCCCTGCTTGAGGAGGAGATCGACGAGGAAAAAGCCCTGGCGGCAAAGACCCTCGGCGCGACGGAAACGAAAAGGGAGGAAGATCGATGATCTGGGCCGTGGCGTTCGTTCTCCTCGTGGCGCTTCTCCTCTTGAGCATCCCCGTGGCGGCCACCATGGCGGGGCTCGGCCTTATTCTGGGAAAGGTGTTCACTCCCTTTCCGCTCTATCGCTCTCTTGGGGAGATTTCCTGGGAGGGAAGCACCAACTTCACCCTCTTCGCCATCCCCCTCTTCGTCCTGCTGGGCCAGTTTCTCGTTCATTCGGGCATCGCCGACCGGACCTACAAGGCTGTGGACACCTGGCTCTGCGGACTGCCCGGCGGACTCATGCACGCCAACGTCGCCACCTGCGCCCTCTTCGCCGCCACGTCCGGCTCCAGCGTGGCCACCGCGGCCACCATGGGCACCGTGGCCATGCCCCAGGCGAAGAAGTTCGGCTACCACGACGGCCTCTTCGCCGCCAGCATCGCCTCCGGCGGCACCCTGGGAATCCTCATTCCCCCCTCGATCAACATGATCGTCTACGGCTTCATGACCAACACGTCCATTCCAAAGCTCTTCGTGGCCGGTATCGTTCCCGGCGTGATTCTCACGGTGCTCTTCATGCTCTTCATTCTCGGAGCCTGCGTGGTGAAGCCCGAACTGGGCGGCGTCCGGCGAAGAACATCCTGGAGCGAGCGCATGCACAGCCTGAAGGATCTGCTCCCCGTGGGGATCATTTTCTCCGTGGTCATCGGGTCGGTCTACACGGGATTCGCCACCCCCACAGAATCGGCGGCACTGGGAGTGCTCGCGGCGTTCTTCATCGCCCTGTGGTACCGGCGAATCTCCTGGCAGATTCTCGTGGATTCCATGAAGGGCACCATGAAGACCACGGGCATGATCATGCTCATCCTTCTGGCGGCGAACTTCCTGAACTTCATCCTCGTCTTCCTGGGGCTCTCCCGGCAGATCACCCAGCTCGTGGGCAGCCTGGGCATGACGCCCTTCGCCACCCTGATGCTCATCATCGCCATGTACGTGGTGCTCGGGTTCTTCATCGAGACGCTCTCGCTCATGGTACTCACCATTCCCGTGGTGCATCCCGTCATCCAGAGCCTGGGCTACGACCCCATCTGGTTCGGCATTCTCCTGATCCTCCTGATCCAGATGGCGCTCATCACGCCACCGGTAGGGCTGAACCTCTACGTCATCCAGGGCGTGCGCCAGCGGGGCTCCCTCTCCGACCTCGCGGTCTGGATCATTCCCTTCGTGGCCATGCTCTTCGTCATGATCGCCCTGCTCATCCGCTATCCCGGCATCGCGCTCTGGCTGGTGAGATAGACGGACGAGAGAGCGCGCTTCCGCGATGCGACGAAGGAGGACGAAAGGAAGAGACCACATCGGACGCCGACGCTTCTGAACAGAGTCGTTTTATGGTGAACGAGGCTCTCCAGAAAGAACGCGAACAACGTTTTTTCTTTCATCCAGGCGACGAGAGGAACGTGTGCAGGGCATTGACGATATGGGCTAGAGCTTCTCCGCAAGGGCGATGGCAAGAAAACACCGCATTCCCACCTCGATGCTCGCTGCGTCAGGGCAAAAGTTCGGCGTGTGCAATCGCGGAAAGGTTGCGGCGTTTTTGTCCGTCGGCCTGCATCCGATCCACAGAAACAGCGAAGGAACGCGTTCCGCGATACGGGAGAAGTCCTCCGCCACAAGCTCCGGTGCGGAGGGAATGAGAATGTGCACTTTCGGCTGCGAGACCTTGAGAAGACGCAACACTGCCTCGAAGAGACGAGGATCGTTTCTCAGTACGGGATAGCCGCGTTCGACAGCGACACGGCATCGGGCCCCGAACCCCTCGGCAATCTTCTTGGAAAGGCACGTGATGTGCGCTTCCGTTCGACGACGCGTTCGGGGAGAGAGGGTTCGACACGTTCCTTCGAGCAAGGCTGTCTCCGCCACGACATTGTACCGAGTACCGGCACACAGGTGCCCGAAAGTCAGAGCGCACGCATCGACAGGATCAGTAAAGCGAGAGGCGACGGCCTGAAGCGCCACGAGAATGTGAGCCGCCACAAGTGCCGCATCCACACCTTGATGAGGCTTCGCCGCATGGGCACTTTTCCCCTCTATGCACACCCGGACGCGATCGCTTGCCGCCATGAGAGGACCCGGTCTCAGGCCAACCGTTCCCGTAGCGAGATCCGGCCACACATGAGCACCGAACGCAGCCCGGACTCCCTCAAGAACTCCTTCCCGGATCATTTCTGCGGCTCCACCTTCAGGATTGTCCTCTTCAGCAGGTTGGAAGAGAAAACGGTAATTTCTGGGAAGCCTCTCCCGATGTGCACAGAGGAGACGGATCACTCCCGCAAGGATGGCCATGTGGCAGTCGTGCCCGCAGGCATGCATCACTCCGGATGTCGCCGAGGCAAAAGGGAGATCCGTGGTCTCTGAAACGGGAAGAGCGTCCATGTCGGCGCGAAAGGCGATCCGTTCCGGCAACGCCGAGGGAGAAGCACTGTCAAGATCGACCTGAATACCTGTTCCCGCGACGCCTCGGCGGATCGTGACGGGCAAGTCCCGCAGAAAGGCCGCAAGACGCTCCGCTGTGCCCATCTCCTGCCGTGAGAGTTCGGGATACCGGTGCAGTTCCTCCCTGAGCGCCTGCGCTCTACGTACTTCCGCTCCAAAAAGGTCTTCTTCGATACTGAGGAAAGCCACGCACAGACACCTCCGGTCATGTGCGTCGCACCGCAGCGATATACGTCCTTCCGCGGCGCGACGCCCTTTCGCTAAGCGAACAACGCCTCGTCCACCTCCACATCGAGGCCGGGTCCGTCAGGGCACCGAACCAGGCCGTTCTCGACGGAAAGAGGACGCACGATTACGTTTCTCGCGTGCAATTCCGTCCCGCATAAAAGATCACACGGAACAGAGAGTGCATTTTGGCTCGCGACAAAATGCACGCTCGCCGCCTCGCCGATGCCGAGCTCCAGATTGCTCCCGGCGGCGGCGCGCAGCCCCGCCGCTTCGACGAGGGCGGCGATCTGACATGCCCGATAGAGACCTCCGACTTTACCCACTTTGATGTTCACCAGATCCGCCACGCCGGAACAAATGACTTTGCCGGCATCATGCAGGGACGAAACGCTTTCGTCCGCCATGATCGGCACGCCCTCGGAGTGCTCTCGGACATACCGCATGCCTTCAAGATCCCATTTCCGCACAGGTTGTTCGAAGCACTCCAACGAACATCCTTCCAGACGACGCAACAACGTCACCGCGTCGATGGGAGAATATCCTTGATTCGCATCTAACCGCAGCGGCGTCTCCGGTCCGAAAAGTTCACGGAGGCGGCGCACCAACCGCACGTCTTTGTCCAAATCCTTTCCTACTTTCACTTTGATCACTTTATACCCCTCGGCGAGGCGCTCCTTCGCCTCCGCAACGGAGCTCTCAAGGTCTTGGAGACCGACGGACCAGGCGAGGGGAATTTCCTTGCGCACCGTACCCCCCAACAGATCCCGCACAGGAACGCCGAGGGATTTGCCGCACGCATCGTGAAGGGCAATGTCCACCGCAGCCTTGGCAGCCGTGTTTCCGTCGATGGCACGGTCCATCTTCCGATGGATCTCCGCGAGATTGAAACAGTTCTCTCCCAAAAGGACTTCACGGAGATGCTTCAATACGACCGTTTCGATGGTGTACCCCGATTCCCCCATGAAAGCCGGCGCCGGCGAGGCTTCTCCGTAACCGGCGACGCCATCTTCGGTGACCACGCGCACCAACGCATGCGCACGGTGCGTCGCGGCATAGAGGGAGATTTCCCAGGTCTTTTTCAGAGGAATTGCGACGACTTTTACCTGCAGATCCACAATACGACTCCGAAGCATGAAACAACGTCGCCTCCTGACACTCACTCTCCACAACATCGGGCGAAAACCGCCCCCGCCACGCGCTGACAGAAACGCACACCATCCTGGTTCTGTTCAAGGTCTTTTGTCAAGGCGACGAGAATCGCCGCAGGCTCGCCACGGTGGAAAAGCACGCCCGCATCGTGCTCTGTTCCGGGCAGATCTCCCGTCTTATGGGCGAGGACAGTCCCTTCAGGAAGACCTGCGGGAAACTTGTTGTTGCACTGCTGCCGCTTGAGAATGTCAAGCATTTTGTTCCGAAGCTCTCCAGAGAGGCCCGTTCCGTCAAGCAGATGCTCGAAAAAGAGGGTGACATCCCCGGGCGAAGTCACATTGTCCAGACCGCGGGCCTTCGCCTCGGCATCCATCATCTTTCGACGCAACGCAGTGCGCCGCATACCGAGACGAGCAATCGTCCCATTGATCGCCTCCATGCCCGCTATGTCAATGAGCATATTCGTGGCGGTGTTGTCACTAAGAACGATCATCACTGTGACAAGATCCTCCAAGGAGAGCTGGAGACCATCGTGGAGATCCTTCAAAATACCGAATCCTCCCACCTTCCGGCATCCCTCGAGAGGAAAAACGTTGTCCAGCGCCAATCGCCCTTCGTTCACATCGCACAACACATGCCAAAGAATGGGAAGTTTGATCAAGCTCGCCGCCGGAAAGAGGACATCCTCGTTCACCGACACGACGGAGCGCTCGCCGCCAAGGAGGGAGACCACCATTCCGACAACGCCCCGCACGTTGTCCGCCTCGGCGCGGAGCAGTTTCGCGAAAGCCTCTTCGCAGACACTTCCTCCTCCGAAAGACATGACCATACGTACACACTCCTTACGAGAATGCGATAAACGCTCGCACGATCACGTAACAGGCGACGACGAGCGTGATGGCGACTCCGTTGATGATCATCGCCTTCAGGTCGTTCGAACGGGCAAGCCCCATCTCCGCAATCATGTCTCCTCCTGGAAAGGCGAAGAAGGTCATTTGCGAGCCCACCAGCAACACCAAAGCCCACAACGCCATTGGAATATTGAGTTGCTGCACCAATGGAAGAAACATTTCGTGAATGACCTGTACCTGCGCCACCGCTGCACCGGGAATACCGAAGATCCCCACAAGCGTGGACAACGTGACGAATCCTACGGGGCCGCTTCTGTCGATCAACGGCTGCATAGCGTTCGCCAGCGCGGTGAAAGCCCCTGTGTCGGAGACGAACTGAATGAAGGGGTTGAACAGCACAAAGAGAAAGAAGAGCCACACGAGCTTGCTCGCACCTGCGCAGATGGCGTCGAAGATCTCGTTTAAAGAGAGTTTTCCCGCAAATCCCGTAGCCAACGACGCAAGAAGCATGACCGCCACGGCAAAACTGGAGCCCCCTTTGATCTTAATGCCGTACACCACGAGAGCGGCCATGACGAGAAGAAAGACCAGCGTCGCCCTGTTCACGTCCGCATCGGGGCGCCACTCCTCCGAACGAACCTGCTCGAGAACCTCCGCAGTGTAGACGCTCTTCCCCGAAGTCTTACGCTGCACAAAACGCGCGATGAAAAATGTGACGATCCACATCAAGAGCGAAACGGGAAGCCCTGCGTGTAAAAGAATTTCAGGATAGGTGACGCCGGTAAACCCCATGAGAGCCACAACAGGAGGGGTAAAGAGACCTAAAAAAAGCCCCGTCGCACCGGCTCCGTGAAAGACGACGGCCAATGTGCTCGGCGTAATACCGACGGCGGCGACGATAGGAATGACAATGGGCGCCAAAATGGCGTTGGCTCCCGCAAGCGTTCCCAAAAGGCTGACGAGCAGCACCGACGTGACCATGGTCACGAGAATGGCTCGTGTAAGCGTATTCACGCCGAGTTTTCTCGTAACGACATGAACGATGTTCTTCACGACGCCGGTTCGATTCAAAACCTCTCCCAGTCCAGCGCCAAGAAGAATGATAAGCCCCACAAACGTCAGAAAAGAACCGAGTCCGGCCTGAATCGCCTTAGCAGCGCTCAACAATGTTTGTCCGCTCAGAAGTGCCCCCAGAAAGACCGCGAGAGAAACACACGACAGCTGATTCATCTTAGTAAATGACAAAACTACATAGACGACCAACGGCAACAAGCCTCACAACGACGGCTGAGACAACATCTCTCAAACCCCTTTCTTCCCCGATCTGCCCCTTTTTGCTTACCCTCCTGCCTGATACAGCGCTTCGCTCCTCTGCCTTCATTCCGCCACAACATCTCCTCCAAAACGGCACACACACAGCTCTTCCGGCACTGCATCCCTCCTTTCATCGCGGAAGCGCTCTCCGTCGTCATACATAGATTCCCTTCTCCAGAAGCGTTTTGCTCCGCTGGAGGAAAATCTCGCGGGAGGAAAGATGTACTTTTTTCGCGTAGGCAGCCACGATTCCGTTGAGGATGACCATGGGAACCACATATGAATAAAAAGGAGCCCGATTCGGCGCCAAAAGCAACACCGACGCAAGAGGCGCCAAAGGTGATCGAAGGGAATCGGTAAGGGAGATGATGGGAATGTCTCGTTCGCGGACGAAGGCGACGAGTTCAAGTGTACGTCGATAGTACCGATGGAAGGAGATCGCAAAGACAACGTCGTTTCGACCACGCTCTTCCAGCCGCTCGTAGGCATCGTCAACGCAAGCATTGAAAAAGGTGAACTTCGTATCCAACTGCCGCAGCAAAAATCCCGCGTAGTGTACAAGGGAATAGGAACTCCGCCCTCCGAGAAAGACCACTGTACGGGCCTCCAAAAGCATGTCCACAGCCCTTCCGAGCCCCTCTCCAATCCCCGACGAGGCTACAGCAGCGATGTTTTCTTGATCGCAAGCACAGACGTCCGCAAAAACATCCACAGCCTCCTTCGGTCCCTCGAAGGACTCCCGGAGCTTGCGCATTGGAACGTTCTCGTCGCAGAAAACCTTTTGCACCTCTTTCCGCAGTTCTGGATATCCCTCGAATCCGAGTCGATGGGCGAACCGTACGACCGTGGCACTCGATATCCCCAACCGATCTCCAAGTTGCTTTGCCGTGAGAAAAGCAAGATCCGCTGCGTTCGAGAGAATTTCCTCCGCAAGAAGACGGTGCTGCGGCGAAAACGTCGCATATTCCTTCCGGATTTTCTCAAAGAGATTGGACACGCTCCCCACTCCATTCTGCAACAAAAATTGTAGATCAAAATAAATTATGCAATAAATATTGCACATCGTTCCGCTTTCTGTCAAGGTCAAAGCGACGATAGAGATGCGCGAGAGGCAGAAGCTCTCGTCGCCCGCACACACTGGAAACACAAAGGGCAGAACGGCCACGGAAGGGCCTTCGAACGGCACTGCTTCGGGCACTCCACACAAAGCACCTGTAGACCTTGCGAATGCGAAAAAGGAAAATGCGGAGGGTGGATGATAATCCGGAGAAGATAAATATCGAGAGGATCTACTGCTTTTTCGACGAGATGCAGGTAGTCCACGATCGGGAGCCCTTCGCCGACCGGTTGATGCACACGGAAAAATGCGAGGTGTATCTGACCGGTTCATCAGCTGGAATGCTGTCGAAGGAGATCGCCACGCAGATGCGCGGCCGGGTTCTCACCAGGCGCGACAGGGAGGTCGATTTCTTCGTCCCGGTGCGCAGCCGGCCGCAGATGCCGGTCCAGGTGTGCGGATCTCCGGCGGAAGATCGTCCGCACTTCTTCAGGAAAACTCCTTCGCCCCTTCCCGCACGTACCGGGCCTCGACGGCGACGGAGGATGCGGCGGCGCGCACCGCGGCCTCGTCCTCCGGAGCAAAGCGGAGGGCGAGACCGCAGCTTCTGGAGAGGTGGCGCGGCGTGGGACAGAGCGTGCACGTCGTGCCGCGCCGCTTCAG
>Ga0067045_1031812_pt1 | contig 11407 bp, 4 predicted proteins | sample TerdegcTABiofilm_FD_59184 | JGI IMG/M metagenome (GOLD analysis project Ga0067045, IMG submission 59184) | Combined Assembly of (Gp0054472, Gp0054536) Wastewater bioreactor microbial communities from Singapore -Terephthalate degrading...
AGGACGCCGGTTTAGCCGCACTGGGCCAGGGATGGCCCATTGCGGCGGCCCCCCAAATCAATGTCGGAGTACGGGCATGCCGAGCCTAAGCGAGGCACCAAGTGGTGGGGCAAAAGCGTTTTGCTTACTTTTGCCTGGGCCGGCATTCCGGCTGTTCAAAAGTGAGCCGCTGTAAAAGCGGAACCATAGGTGGTCGTTACCGCAGAAATGGATATGTACGCGGTCTAATCCAACACCCCAGAGGCCCACAGGTGCAACGTCGCACCACAGCTGTGTAGAAACCTATGCCCACCGCGGGCAAGCCTTGCTCCTACGCCACCTGCTCCGCCCGATGGATGTCGAGCATGAAGCGTTCCGCCGGCAACGGGTGGCCGAGCAGGTAGCCTTGCAGCGAATCACACCCCAACTGGGTCAGGAAGTCCTGCTGCATGTCGGTTTCCACGCCTTCGGCAACGATCCGCAGCCCCAATGCCTGGCCCAAAGCAACAATGGCCGAGACGATGGCGGCATCATCACTGTCGCGCTCCAGGTCGCGTACAAAGCCGCGATCGATCTTCAGCTCGTTGGCGGGCAGGCGCTTGAGGTACATCAGGCTCGAATAACCGGTGCCGAAGTCATCGATGGACAGGTCGACCCCCATTTCCGAGAGCTGCTTGAGCACCGTCATGCTCGCGTCGGCGTCGCTCATGGCCGTGGTCTCGGTGATTTCCAGGGTCAGGCTGTTGGCGGGCAGACCGTGGGTGGCCAGGGCCTTGGCGACGCTGTGGACCAACTCGGTGTGGCAGAACTGCAGCGCCGAGAGGTTCACCGCGATGCGCCAGTGGGTGTAGCCCTGCAGGTGCCAGAGGCGCATTTGCCGGCAGGCTTCATTGAGCACCCAGTCGCCGATCGGGATGATCAAGCCGGTTTTTTCTGCCAGTTCAATGAACTTGTCCGGCAGTAGCATGCCCTGGGTCGGGTGTTCCCAGCGCAGCAGCGCTTCTGCACCCACCGGTTGGCCGTTGCTGGCGTCGAACTTGGGCTGGTAGTGCAGGCGGAACTGATCCTGTTCAACCGCGTTGCGCAAATCCTGCAGTAACTGCAACTGGCGCCGCGCGTCGTTGTTCATCGACACATCGAAGAACCGGTAGCCGTTCTTGCCGGCCCCCTTGGCGTGGTACATCGCCGCGTCGGCGTTCATCAGCAGCTCTTGCGCGGTGTGGCCGTTGCCGGGATAGACCGCGATGCCGATGCTGGCCGAGATCTGCAGATCGTGCTCGCCCACCCGGAATACCCGGGAAATCAGGCCCACCTGGCGGGCTGCCAGGCGCAGCGCATCGTCCGGCTCGTGCAATTGCACCAGCAACACGAACTCGTCACCACCAATCCGCGCCAGGGTGTCCTGGCTGCGCAAGTCCTCGCGCAGGCGCACGCTGACCTCGCGCAGCAACTGGTCGCCCATGTGATGCCCGAAGGCATCGTTGACCGGTTTGAAACCGTCCAGGTCGATAAACATCAGGGCAAAACAGCCGCTCTGCTCCTGCACCATGAGCATGGCCTGGTCGATACGGTCGGCCAGCAACACGCGGTTGGGCAGCCCGGTCAGGGTGTCATGCAGCGCCAGTTGGGTCAGTTCGCGGTTGGCCAGGGTCAAGGAGTTGGCCAGCTCCGCGGTGCGTGCTTCAAGGCGTGCATCGAGAATCGAGGTCAGCAAGGCAATGCTCAGCACCGCCAACGTGGTCACCAGCACCAGATTGTCCAGGCCCTTGCCGCTCAATCCATCGATTGCCGCACCGCAGAAGCTGCCGTCGGCAAAACGCGCGGCCGCCATCCCGGTGTAGTGCATGCCGACTATTGCCAGGCCCATGACCACCGCTGCCCCGCCCCGGGCAAAGCGCACGTAGGGGGTGTTCTGGCGCAGGCGGAAAGCGATCCACAGCGCCGCCGCCGAGGCCCCCACCGCGATCAGCAGGGAGGCGCCGAACAGGCTCGGGTCATAGTCGATGCCCGGGGTCATGCGCATGGCGGCCATGCCGGTGTAATGCATGGCGCTGATGCCTGCCCCCATGACCAAGGCGCCAAACCCCAACTGCCAGGCCGGCAACTGGGGCTGGCTGACCAGCCACAGGGCAAAACCGCTGGAAAGAATGGCGATCAGCAGCGACAAGGCCGTGATGCCGAAGTCATAGCCCAGATCGATGGGCAAGCTGAACGCGAGCATGCCGATAAAGTGCATGGACCAGACCCCGACCCCCATGGCCAGGGCGCCGCCGACGGTCCACAGGTGGGCCGCCCGGCCCTTGGTCGTAGCGATACGCCCGGCCATGTCGAGGGCGGTGTAGGAAGCCAAAATTGCCACGCAGAGCGAAATCAGGACCAGCGCAGGGGAATAGTTACCGATGAGCATCAGACTTCTCGACTATGCCCTGGCTAAAGCGTCCGTGCACGCTGGGCGAAAAGTGGCGATTGTACTGATTCCAAAGGCGAAAGCACCTGCAAAGTAATCAAAAGGCCACTAGCTAGACGGAAAGACTGTAACAAGAACAACAAAGCCCTTTCAGGGGCAGGGTCATTGGCTTTCGGCAGCCATCAACTGCCCGTCCCAACCGCCGCCCAACGCCGCAATCAACTGCACACTGGCGATCAGTCGGCTCTGCTGCAAGGTCAGCACACTGCGCTCATTGTTCAAGGCCGTGGCCTGTACCACCACCACATCGAGGTAGGCGATCAAGCCGGCCTTGTACTGGTTCTGGATCAGGCGCAATGACTCCCGGGCGGCATCCAGCGCCTGCTGGCGCACCAAGGCTTCATCACCCAGGACCTTGAGCTGGACCAGGTAATTTTCCACCTCGCGCAAACCGTCGAGTACGGTCTGCCGGTACTTGGCCACGGTCTGGTCATACAGCGCCTCGTTGCGATCGACTTCGGCAGAACGCTGGCCGCCGTCGAACAAAGGCAGGTTGAGCTGCGGCCCCACCGACCAGAACCGGTTGGGCAAGCTGATCAGGTCGGCGGAGGTACTGCTGCTGTAACCACCGGAGAGGCTCAGGGTCAGGTCCGGGTAGTAGGCGGCCTTGGCCACGCCGATATTGGCGTTGGCGGCAATCACCGAGCGTTCGGCCGAGGCGATATCCGGACGGCGCTCGAGCAATTGCGAAGGCAGGCTCAGCGGCACTTCGGGCAACGCCGGGATGTCCTGGGTCTCGGCCAGGGTGAATTCAGCGGGCGCCTGGCCCATCAGCACGGCGATGGCGTTCTCGAACTGCGCACGCTGCCAGATCAGGTCGATCATGTCGGCCTGGGTGCTTTTGAGCTGGGTCTGGGCCTGGGCCACCGCGTCCTTGCCGGAGACCCCGGCACGGTACTGGTTTTCGGTCATCTTCAGCGAACGCTGGTAGTTTTCCACGGTGGCCTGCAGCAGGCGCCGTTGCTGGTCGATGACCCGCAATTGCAGGTAGTTCTGCACCAGTTCCGACTGCTGGCTCAGGCGCATGGCCGCCAGGTCCGCGAAGCTCGCTTCGGCGCTGGCCTCGTTGGCCTCCAGGCTGCGGCGCAGCTTGCCCCAGATGTCCGCTTCCCAGCTCACCCCCAACTGCGTGTTGTAGGTGTTGCGGATGCCGCTGCTGGAACTGCTCAAGGATGAACTGCTGCTCCCCGTGCCCTGGCTGGAGCGGGTTTTTCCGGCGCTCAGGTCAACCGTGGGGTAGAACGCGCCGCGTGCGCTGGCGACCAGGGCCTGGGCCTGACGGTACTGGGCCTCGGACTGGGCGACGGTCTGGTTGGAGCTGTTGAGTTTTTCCACCAGGCCATTGAGCTGCTGATCGCCATACAACTCCCACCAGGCGCCACGGGCCAGGGAATCGCTCGGATTGGCCTGGCGCCAGCCCTGGGCATGCTTGTACTGGGCCGGCTCCGCGACGCTGGGGCGCTGATAGTCCGGGCCGACGGCGCAGGCGCTGAGCATCAGGGCGCAGAGGGAAAGGCTCAACAACCGCGAGCCACGGGCCGTCACCAGGCGCAGGGGCGACAGGCAGTCGCGGTTGAGTGGGTAACGGTCATTCATAGCGCGGTTTCCAGAGCAGCATCGGTACGAACCCCACGCCAGCGGTTGACCCGGTGGCGCAAACGGTCGAGATAGAGGTAGACCACCGGGGTGGTATAGAGCGTCAGCACCTGGCTGAAAATCAGCCCGCCAATGATGGTCAGGCCCAGCGGCTGGCGCATTTCCGCGCCTTCGGCACTGCTGAGCAACAAGGGCAAGGCGCCGAGGATGGCCGCCAGGGTGGTCATCAGGATCGGTCGCAAGCGCAACAGGCAGGCGCTGCGGATCGACTCCAACGGCGCCAGGCCCTGGTGGCGTTCGAGTTGCAGCGCCAGGTCGATCATCAGGATGGCGTTTTTCTTGACCACGCCAATCAGCAAAAACAGCCCCAACAGCGAAATCAGGCTGAATTCGCCCCCCAGCACATAGATCGACAGCAAAGCGCCGACCCCGGCCGACGGTAGCGTGGAAAGAATGGTCAGCGGGTGCACATAACTTTCATACAGCACCCCAAGCACCAGGTAGACCGCCAGCAAGGCGCCGAGGATCATCCACGGCTGGCTCTTCTGGGTCGCGGCAAAGGCGTCGGCGGTGCCGGCCATCTTGGCAATCACTTCCTCCGGCAGGCCGAGCTTGGCAATGGCCCGTTCGATCGCGGCCCCACCCTGCTCCACCGTCACGCCTTCGGCCATGTCAAAGGAGATGCTCTCGGAAGCGAACTGCCCTTCGTGGCTGACGCGGTCGTTTTCCAGGCTGTTTTCGTAGTGGGCAATGGCCGACAGCGGAATCCGCGCGCCGGTCGAGGTGATCACTTGCACCTGGTTGAGGGTGATCGGGTCCTGGGCGTACTTGGGATTGACCTCCATTACCACCTGGTACTGGTTGAGGCTGTCGTAGATGGTGGAAATCTGCCGCTGACTGTAGGCGTTGTTGAGCACCGAGGTGACCATGGCCATGTCGATGCCCAGGCGCTTGGCCTGGTCGCGGTCGACCACCAGCGTCACTTGCGCCGCACCACTGCCCTCGCGGGCGTCGATGGCGGTGAGTTCTGGCAGAGCCTTGAGCGCCGTCACCACTTTGGGGTACCACTCACGCAGCGCCGACAGGTCACCGCTTTGCAGGATGTAGCTGTATTGCGAGGACTGCTGCTCGCGGCCGCCGCCAAACTGCAGGTCCTGGTCGGCCATCAGCATCAGCTGCGCGCCGGCCACCTTGGGCATTTCCTTGCGCAGGCGCTCGATGACTTTCTGCGCCGACAGATCACGCTCCTTGATCGGCTTTAGGCGCACCAGCATGAAGGCGTTGTTGGTTCCATTGCTGCCGCCGATGAAGCCGGCGACGCTTTCCACCGCGTCGTCCTTGAGCACCGCACGGCGGAAGATCTCCATTTTCGGCTGCATCACGCTGAACGACAGCCCGTCGTCGCCGCGCACAAAACCGATCAACTGGCCGGTGTCCTGCTGCGGCAGGAAGGTCTTGGGCACCACCACGTACAGCGCGACGTTGACGCCAATGGTGATGAACAGGCTGAACAGGGTCAGGCGCGGATGGCGCAGCACCCAGTCCAGGCTGCTGGCGTAGTACTTGACCATCCAGTCGTTGGCCTTGCGGCTGCCGCGCTGCAGGCGGTTTTCCTGGCCTGGGGTGTGGGGTTTCAACCAGCGGGCGCAGAGCATCGGGGTCAGGGTCAAGGACACCACCAGCGAGACCACGATCGAGGCGGCCAGGGTGATGGAGAACTCGCGGAACAGGCTCTCGATGATCCCACCCATGAACAGGATCGAGAGGAACACCGCCACCAGCGAGACGTTCATCGACAACAGGGTGAAGCCGACCTCCTTGGCCCCCAGGTACGCCGCCTTCATCGGGGCGATGCCATCGTCGATGTGCCGGGAAATGTTCTCCAGCACCACGATGGCGTCATCCACCACCAGCCCGGTGGCCAGGATCAACGCCATCAGCGACAGGTTGTTCAGGGAAAAGCCATACAGGTACATCACCGCAAAGGTGCCGACCAGCGACACCGGGACCGCCAGGGTCGGGATCAGCGAGGCGCGGAAGTTACCCAGGAACAGGAACACCACCAGGATCACCAGGGCCACGGCAATCAGCAGGGTCATTTCCGCTTCATGCAGGGTGGCCTTGATCACCGGCGAACGGTCCATTGCCAGGTTCAGCTTGACGCTGGCCGGCAGCACCGCCTGCAAGGCCGGCAACTGCGCCTTGATCTCGTTGACCGTCTCGATGATGTTGGCGCCGGCCTGGCGGTTGATCACCAGCAGCACCGCCGAATCGTCGTTGAAGAAACCGCTGTTGTAGCGGTCCTCAACGCCGTCGCTGACCTTGGCCACGTCGCTGAGGCGCAACGCCGAGCCGTTCTGGTAGCGGATGATCAGCGACTCGTAATCCTTGGCCTTCTCCAACTGGTCGTTGGCCTGCACCTGCCACATGCGCTGGTCGTCTTCGATCGAGCCTTTGGGCCGGCGCACGTTGGCGTTGGCGATGGTGTTGCGCACGTCATCCAGGGCCACGCCATATTGGTTGAGCAACTGCGGCTCGAGCTCGATGCGCACCGCCGGCAAGGAACTGCCACCGATCTGCACTTCGCCCACGCCCGGCACCTGGGACAGGCTCTGCGAGAGGATGGTCGAGGCCAGGTCATACAACTGACCCTTTTCCAGCACGTCGGAGGTCAGCGACAGCACCATGATCGGCGCCTGGGACGGGTTGACCTTCTTGTAGGTGGGCATGCTGCGCATGCCGCTGGGCAGCAAGTTGCGCGAGGCGTTGATCGCCGCCTGCACTTCCCGCGCCGCGCCATTGATGTCGCGGTCCAGGTCAAATTGCAGGATCACCCGGGTCGAGCCCTGGCTGGAGCGGCTGCTCATGGTGTTGACCCCGGCGATGGCGCCGAACGAGCGCTCCAGCGGGGTGGCCACGGTGGAGGCCATGACCTCGGGGCTGGCGCCCGGCAGGCTCGCCTGGACGACGATCACCGGGAAGTCCATTTGCGGCAGTGGCGACACAGGCAGCAGGCCGAAGCTGACGCCGCCCAGAAGCATGATCGCCAGACTCAGCAGCATCGTGGCGACCGGTCGCTTGATGAAAGGTCCGGACAGGTTCATGGCTGTTCTACCGGCTCCAGGCGCTCAGGTGCAGGCCGCCAGCGCCGCCCAAGGCGGTCGAAATACAGGTAGATCACCGGCGTGGTGAACAGGGTCAGGACCTGGCTGACCAACAGCCCGCCGACCATCACCAGGCCCAGGGGCTGGCGCAGTTCCGCACCGGAACCGGTGGCCAGCATCAGCGGCACCGCACCAAACAGCGCGGCCAGGGTGGTCATCAGGATCGGTCGGAAGCGCAGCAACGCCGCCTGATAGATCGCCGTCGCCGGGTCCATGCCCTGGTTGCGCTCGGCCTCGAGGGCGAAGTCGATCATCATGATTGCGTTTTTCTTGACGATACCGATCAGCAGGATGATGCCGATGATCGCGATCATCCCCAGGTCATTGCCACTCAAGAGCAACGCCAGCAAGGCCCCTACCGCCGCCGAGGGCAAGGTCGACAGAATGGTGATCGGGTGGATGTAACTCTCGTAGAGCACGCCAAGCACGATGTACATGGTCACCACGGCCGCCAGGATCAGCAGCAAGGTACTCGACAACGAAGCCTGGAACGCCTGGGCCGCGCCCTGGAACTGGCTCTGCACGCCCAGTGGCATGCCGATGTCCTTCTGCACCTGTTCGATCAGCTCCACCGCCTGCCCCAGCGCCACGCCAGGCGCCAGGTTGAACGACATCATCACCGCCGGGAACTGGCCGATATGGGCGATCGACAGCTGGGCCTGGCGCTCCTCGATGCGCGCCAGGCTGGACAGCCGTACCTGGCCGCCGTCGGTGGTCTTGACGTGGATCTGCTCCAGCGCCTGCGGACCGATCTTCTCGCCGTCCTTGGCCTGCAGCACCACGCGGTACTGGCTGGCCTGGGTGTAGATGGTGGAGATCTGCCGCTGGCCGAAGGCGTCGTACAGGGCATCGGTGATGTTGGCCACCGACACGCCAATGCGCGACGCCGCGTCACGGTCGATCACCAGGTACACCTGCAGGCCCTTGTCCTGCAGGTCGCTGGCAACGTCGGTCAGCTCCGGCCGGTGGCTCAGGGCGTCGACCAGACGGCCGCTCCACAGGCTGAGCAACTCGGCATCCGGCGACGACATGCTGAACTGGTACTGGGTGCGACTGACCCGGTCTTCGATGGTCAGGTCCTGCACCGGCTGCATGAACAGGCGAATACCCACCAGCTTGTCCAGTTGTGGCTGCAAGCGGTTGATCACCTGGGCTGCGCTGAGGTCACGCTCCTTGTGTGGCTTGAGGTTGATCAGCAGCCGGCCGCTGTTGAGGGTGGCGTTGTCGCCGTCCACGCCGATGTAGGACGACAGGCTTTGTACCGCCGGGTCTTGCAGGATGATCTTGGCCAGTTCCTGCTGGCGCTGGCTCATGGCAGCGAAGGAAATCGACTGCGGCGCCTCGGAAATCCCCTGGATCACCCCGGTGTCCTGCACCGGGAAGAAGCCCTTGGGCACGATCATGTAGAGGAACACGGTGAGGGCCAGGGTCCCGATGGCCACCATCAGGGTCAATGGCTGGTGCTTGAGCACCCACTGCAACTTGCGCCCGTAGGCGGCGATCATCCAGTCGATACACGCGCCACTGGCACGATAGAAACGGCTCTGCTCTTCAGGCTTGGGCTCGGGCTTGAGCAAGCGTGCGCACATCATCGGCGTCAGGGTCAGGGACACCACCAGGGAAATCAGGATCGCCACCGCCAGGGTGATGGCGAACTCGCGGAACAGCCGCCCGACCACGTCGGCCATGAACAGCAGCGGAATCAGCACCGCGATCAGCGACAGGGTCAGGGAGATCAGGGTGAAACCGATCTGCTTCGCGCCCTTGAGTGCCGCCTGCAGCGGGCTGTCGCCCTCCTCGATGTAGCGCGAGATGTTCTCCAGCATGACGATCGCATCGTCCACCACAAAGCCGGTGGCGATGGTCAGGGCCATCAGGGTCAGGTTGTTGACCGAGAAACCGGCCAGGTACATCACCCCGAAGGTGCCGATCAACGACAGGGGCACGGCAATCGAAGGGATGATGGTGGCGCTGACGCGACGCAGGAACAGGAACGTCACCATCACCACCAGGGCGATAGCGATCAGCAGCTCGTGCTGCACGTCGGTGACGGAGGCGCGAATGGTCTGGGTGCGGTCGGTCAGCACCGTGACATCCAGCCCGGCTGGCAGGTTGTCGGTGATACTCGGCAGCAGCGCCTTGATCCGGTCAACCACCTCGATCACGTTGGCCCCCGGCTGACGCTGGATGTTGAGCAGCACCGCCTGGTTTTCGTTGGCCCAGGCCGCAAGGCGCTCGTTCTCGGCGCCATCGACGATCTGTGCAACGTCCTTGAGCCGCAACGGCGCGCCGTTGTTGTAGGCGAGGATCAGCTCGGCGTAGTCCTTGGGCGAGGTCAACTGATCGTTGGCGTCGAGCATCGACACCCGGATCGGGCCGTCGAAGTTGCCCTTGGGCTGGTTGACGTTGGAAGCGGCGATCAGGGTGCGCACATCCGACAGGTTCAGGCCGTTGGCCGCCAGGGCCTCGGGGTTGACCTTGATCCGCACCGCCTGGCGTTGCCCACCGGCGATGCTGACCATGCCGACGCCGCTGATCTGGGCGATTTTCTGCGCCATGCGCGTATCGACCAGGTCATTGAGCTTGGGCAGCAGCATGGTCTTGGAGGTGATCGCCAGGGTCAGCACCGGGGTATCGGCCGGGTTGACCTTGTTGTACACCGGCGGCGCCGGCAGATCGTTGGGCAGCAGGTTGCTGGCGGCGTTGATCGCGGCCTGCACCTGTTGCTCGGCGACGTCCATATTGATGTCGAGGTTGAAACGCAGGGTCAGCACCGACGCGCCGCCGGAGCTGGTCGAGGCCATCTGGGTCAGGCCGGGCATCTGCCCGAATTGTCGTTCCAGGGGCGCGGTGACCGCACTGGTCATTACATCCGGGCTGGCGCCGGGGTACAGGGTCATGACCCGGATGGTCGGATAATCGACCTGGGGCAGTGCCGAGACCGGCAGCAAGCGATAGGCGATCAGGCCGGCCAGGACGATGGCCAGCATACTCAGGGTGGTCGCGACCGGACGCAGGATGAACAGGCGGGAGATGTTCATGCGCCGCCCTTATGCGCCTTGCCATCGGCCTCTGGTGCAGGTGCGGCATCGCTCGCCTGGCTGTGCAGGTTGTCGGCCGGCGCGGCCGGGACCTCGATGCTGTCGTTGACCACCTCCACCTCGCTGCCCTCTTTGAGGCGGTCGGTGCCTTCCAGCACCACCCGGTCGCCCGGTTTGAGGCCTTCCTTGATCACGGTGTTGTCGCCGTCGGTGGCGCCGATTTTGAGCGGGCGAATGGTGACCTTCTTGTCGCCATCCAGGGCGTAGACAAACGTGCCGTTGGTGCCGAACTGAATGGCCGCCGAAGGTGCCAGGATGACTCCCTTGAGGGTGTCGGCGAGCAGGCGCACGTTGACAAACTGGTTGGGGAACAGCGCCTGGTCACGGTTGTCGTAGCGCGCCTTGAACTTCAAGGTGCCGGTGGTGGTGTCGATCTGGTTGTCCAGGCTCTGCAGCACCCCGGTGGCCTGCAGCTGGGTGTCGCCACGGTCCCAGGCTTCGACCGGCAGCTTGGCCCCGGAGCGGTAGCGGGCCAGCACGACGTCGAGGCTGTTTTCCGGCAAGGTGAAGGCCACGCTGATCGGTTGGGTCTGGGTGATGATCGCCAGGGCTGTGGTGTCGTTGGCCGCCACCAGGTTGCCGACGTCCAGTTGGCGCAGGCCGACACGCCCGGTGATTGGCGCGCGGATCCGGGTGAATTCCAGGTTGAGCTTGGCGTCATTGACCGCCGCCTGATTGGTCTTGACCGTACCCTGGTACTGGCCCACCAGCGCCGCGGCGGTATCCAGGGTCTGCTTGGCGATGCTGTCCTCGGCGTACAGGCCGCGGTAGCGCTCCAGGTCAACCAGGGCGTTTTTCAATTGGGCCTGGTTCTGCAGCAGGGTCCCTTCGGCCTGGAGCAAGGCGTTCTGGTAGGGACGCGGGTCGATCTCGGCAAGCAGGTCGCCGGCCTTGACCATCTGCCCTTCTTCGAAGGCGATCTTCACCAGCTCACCGCCAACCCGGCTGCGCACATTAATCGTGTTGAGCGCGGTGACCGTGCCCAGGGCCTTGTAGTACAGCGGGAAATCGCCGAGTACCGCCGGAGCCACCCGCACCGGGACCGCCCCCGCTGCGCCGCCGAAACCCGGGCGCATGCCACCTGCCCTGCCGGTATGGCC
>Ga0067045_1004932_pt1 | contig 11406 bp, 9 predicted proteins | sample TerdegcTABiofilm_FD_59184 | JGI IMG/M metagenome (GOLD analysis project Ga0067045, IMG submission 59184) | Combined Assembly of (Gp0054472, Gp0054536) Wastewater bioreactor microbial communities from Singapore -Terephthalate degrading...
GGGTGAGCTTACCCAGCCATGACTTCTGCCCGTTGCTCGATCGATCTTCGCTCATAGCGATTACTCTGAATCCTTTGTTGTAACAGTAGGGGATAGTTCGTTTTCGTCGTCTGCATAAGGGTCCGGATGACCCAGTTCAGCAAGCAACGTTCGTTCCAGTGCTTCCATTTCCTCGGCTTCCTCGTCATCTATATGGTCGTAACCAAGCAGATGCAAGCAGCCGTGAATCACCAGGTGGGCCCAGTGGGCGTCCAGCGCCTTGCCTTGCTCGGCGGCTTCACGCTCGACCACGGCCACGCAGATCACCAGATCGCCCAGCAGTGGGATATCGAGAAACTCGTCGGGCACGTCGGCCGGGAACGACAGGACGTTGGTTGCGTAATCTTTCTGACGCCAGGTGTGATTGAGCTCACGGCCTTCGGCTTCGTCGACCAGGCGAATGGTCATTTCCGAGTCGGCCGTGCGCTGGCGCAGGGCCAGCTCGCACCATTGACGGAGTTGGGCTTCGCTGGGGGCATTGCCCTGGCTGGCAAGCTGCAGGTCAAGCTCAAGCATCGCGGCGGTTGTCCTTCGGGGCGTCGGGTACAGCGCGATTTTCGAAGCGCTCGTAGGCTTCGACTATGCGCTGCACCAGCGGGTGGCGCACCACGTCTTTGGGCTTGAAGTGAGTAAAGCTGATACCCGGTACGTCCTCGAGCACTTCAATCACGTGGTTGAGTCCGGACTTGGTGCCCTTGGGCAGATCGACCTGGGTGATGTCGCCGGTGATGACCGCCGTGGAGCCAAAGCCGATCCGGGTCAGGAACATTTTCATCTGTTCCACGGTGGTGTTCTGGCTTTCGTCGAGGATGATGAAGCTGTTGTTCAGCGTACGTCCGCGCATGTAGGCCAGCGGCGCGACCTCGATTACCTGGCGTTCGATCAGCTTGGCCACGTATTCGAAACCGAGCATTTCATACAGGGCGTCGTACAGGGGGCGCAGGTAAGGGTCGATCTTCTGCGACAGGTCGCCCGGCAGGAAGCCGAGTTTCTCGCCCGCTTCGACCGCCGGGCGCACCAGCAGGATGCGGCGAATCTGCTCGCGCTCCAGGGCATCTACCGCGCAGGCGACAGCCAGGTAGGTCTTGCCGGTACCGGCCGGGCCGATCCCGAAGTTGATGTCGTTAGCGAGGATTTCCTTCACGTAGCGCTGCTGATTCAAGCCGCGAGGGCGAATCATGCCTTTTTTGGTGCGCAAGGCTACGGCGGGTTCGGCGGGGGCGTGGTTGTCCAGCTCTTCGACGGCCGATTCCTGCAGGAAAAGGTGAACCATGTCCGGCGACAGCTCGCTACCCTTGGTTTCGCGGTAGAGACGGCGCAGCAGGTTTTCCGCCCAGGTGGTGTGCTTGAGCTCGCCGATCAGTTCGAACTGATTGCCGCGGTTGCGGATCACGATCGCCAGGCGCTGTTCGATCAAGCGCAAATGCTCGTCGAATTGCCCGCACAGATTGGCGAAGCGGTGAGCCTCAAAGGGCTCGAGGATAAAACGATGCGGTTCTATGGGTGCGTTCAAGGTTGTTTTCAGCCGCCCTTGGGCAATTAAGATGAAATCAAGGATAACGCCAGTGGCCTGGGTGCGAAAGCTCTTAAATAACCAACGTCGTACGCAGTCCCTGTGGGAGCGAGCTTGCTCGCGATGGCGGCGTGACAGACGACACATTTGCTGAATGTCAGATCGCAATCGCGAGCAAGCTCGGCTCCTACAGTGATCGGCGGTGTTATTGGATCAGCGAACCCCGCAGCGAGTGTGGCTGTGCGGCGTCGATGTGCACGTCGGCGAACTGGCCGATGAGGGTCGGTGTGTCGCAGCGGAAGTTGACGATGCGGTTGTTCTCGGTGCGCCCCTGCAGTTCGCCAGGGTCTTTTTTCGAGTAGTCGGTGACCAGGATCCGCTGGATCGAGCCGACCATTTGTCGGCTGATTTCGAAGCCTTGCTGATTGAGGCGATGCTGCAGGGCGTTCAGGCGCTGTTTTTTCAGTTCTTCCGGCGTGTCGTCGGCGAGGTCGGCGGCCGGGGTGCCCGGGCGCTGGCTGTAGACGAACGAGTAGGAGAAGTCGAAGCCAACGTCTTCGATCAGCTTCATGGTCTGTTCGAAGTCTTTCTCGGTTTCACCCGGGAAGCCGACGATGAAGTCCGAGCTGATGCAGATGCCCGGCACGGCGGCGCGCAATTTGCGCAGCTTGGACTTGTACTCAAGTGCGGTGTGGTTGCGCTTCATGGCCGAGAGGATTCGGTCCGAACCCGATTGCACCGGCAAGTGCAGGTGCTTGACCAGCTCCGGCACGTCGGCGTGGGCCTGGATCAGGCTATCGGAAAACTCCAGCGGGTGGGACGTGGTGTAGCGGATACGGTCGATGCCGTCGACCGCCGCCACCACCCGGATCAGCTCGGCCAGGTCAGCCAGGCGCCCGTCGTGGGTGGTGCCGCGGTAACCGTTGACGTTCTGCCCCAGCAGGGTCACTTCACGCACGCCATTCTCGGCCAGGTGAATGATCTCGGCGATCACGTCATCGAACGGCCGGCTGACTTCTTCGCCACGGGTGTAGGGCACCACGCAGAAGGTGCAGTACTTGCTGCAGCCTTCCATCACCGAGACATAGGCGCTCGGGCCGTCGATGCGCGGTTCGGGCAGGTGATCGAATTTTTCGATTTCCGGGAACGAGACGTCGACCTGCGGCAGTTTGGTGATCCGCGCGGCGTCGATCATTTCCGGTAGGCGGTGCAGGGTCTGCGGGCCGAAAACCACGTCGACATAGGGGGCGCGGTCGCGGATGGCGGCGCCTTCCTGGCTGGCCACGCAGCCGCCGACGGCGATCACCATCTCCGGGTTGGCCAGCTTCAGCTCACGCCAGCGGCCCAACTGGGAGTACACCCGGTCCTGGGCACGTTCGCGGATCGAGCAGGTGTTGAGCAGAATCACGTCTGCGTCTTCGGCGCGGGCGGTCACTTCCAGGGCCTGGTGTTCACCCAGCAGATCAACCATGCGCGAGCTGTCGTACTCGTTCATCTGGCAACCGTGGGTTTCGATGTAAAGCTTCTTGGCCATGGACGGGTTCATCACGTGATTCAAAGAACCGCGCATTATAGGGAACAAGTCCTCAGGTTCCTACCGTCGTGCGTCCAGCGGCTATGCTATAGTTCGCGCCCTCATTTTTATCCCTCGATGTGTTACCCGCCCACCATGACCAAACGTGAAGCTCCAATCTACAAGGTGATTTTCCTCAACCAGGGCCAGGTGTTCGAAATGTACGCCAAGCAGATCTATCAAAGTGATCTGTGGGGCTTCCTGGAAGTGGAAGAGTTCGTCTTTGGCGAGCGCACGCAAGTGGTCGTCGATCCGAGCGAAGAGAAGCTCAAGGCGCAGTTCGAAGGCGTGGTGCGCAGTTTTGTGCCGATGCATTCGATTGTGCGCATCGACGAGGTCGAGCGCCTGGGCACGCCAAAAATCAGCGAAGCCCGTGGCGCGGTCGGCAATGTCATGCCGTTTCCGATGCCAATGCCTGAGAAGTAAGCCTTAATACCGCGTCGTCTTCATCGCGAGCCTGCTCGCGATGGGGCCAGGCAGGTCTGTGAAGGCTTACGGCAGTGGCGAAAACGGCGTACGCCCATCGGCGTTTTGCAGTTCCATCAGGTACTTGCGGAAAATCTGCCCCAGCACCTGGGTGGCGACTTCCAGTTCATCGCGTTGCATGTGCTCGGCGACTTCGTCGGCAGTGTCCAGCGCATCTTCGGCGCCGTTGACCGCAGCCATTTTCAGCACGATGTACGCCTGGACGTTGTTGGCGGGCACGCCTTCGCCGTGGAAGAACATGGTGCCGAGCTTGAATTGCGCCTGGGCGTGGCCTTGCAGGGAGGCCTTTTCGAAGTAGCTCAGGGCTTGATTGAGGTCGCGCGGTGCATTTTTACCGTCGTAGTAGAACTCGCCCAACTCGTATTGCGCTTCCGCATCCCCGGCGTCCGACGCTTTCTGGCAGGCTTCAAGGGCCTCCTTCAGGTCTTCAGGCTGGGTATTGAGGGTGCAACGACCCATTGCCGGGATCAACAACGAGTTGCCGCCTGCTTGTGCGTGCGCGAGCAGCGGCTGAAGGAGCAACAGGCAGCCCAATGCAAGGGTGCGGCCGGTGCGGTTCATGGGAATCGACTTACCTCTGAAGGGCGCGCGGACCCATCGAGGGATCCAATAAGCGCGCATTATGAAATAAGCAGGACCATCCTTACAAAGTCTTTACTCGTTTTTCTGCCGCGCGGGAACTATATCTACCGCTTTTAGCGGGAACTTGGATAGTCGTAGCAGCAAAAAGACAGCAATGTAGGATAAAGCTGACGTCGACCCAGGCCGACGTCAGCGGTTTTGGCTTACTTCAGCGCGGCAAATGCACGCTCGGCTGCGTCCAGGGTCAGCTGCAACTCGGCGTCGCCGTGGGCGATCGAGGTGAAGCCGGCTTCGAAGGCGCTTGGCGCCAGGTACACGCCGCCTTCGAGCATCAGGTGGAAGAAACGCTTGAACAGGTTGGCATCGCTGGCCATGACGTCGTCAAAGGTCACGATGTCGTCGGCGCCACTGAAGTACAGGCCGAACATGCCACCTGCCTGGGTCGTGACGAACGGAATGCCCGCCGCATCGGCACGCTGTTGCAGGCCATCGAGCAGGCGGCTGGTGTAGTCACTGAGTTCGGCGTGGAAGCCTGGGCGGCTGATCAGGCGCAGGGTGGTCAGGCCGGCCGCCATCGCCAGCGGGTTACCCGACAGGGTGCCAGCCTGGTAGACCGGGCCCAGCGGGGCAATGTGCGACATGATTTCGCGCTTGCCGCCGAAGCAACCCACCGGCATGCCGCCGCCGATGATCTTGCCGAAAGTGCTGAGGTCTGGAGTCACGCCGTAGTACGCCTGGGCGCCGCCCAATGCCACGCGAAAACCGGTCATCACTTCGTCGAAAATCAGCACCACGCCGTGCTGGTCGCACAGGCTGCGCAGGCCTTCGAGGAAGCCGGGCGCCGGCGGTACGCAGTTCATGTTGCCCGCAACCGGCTCGACGATGATGCACGCCACTTCCTGACCGACTTCGCCGAGCATCTTGGCCACGGCATCGATGTCGTTGAACGGCAGTGTCAGGGTGTGCTTGGCAAAGTCGGCGGGCACCCCGGCGGAGCTCGGCACACCTTGGGTCAGCAGGCCCGAGCCGGCCTTGACCAGCAGGCTGTCGGAGTGGCCGTGGTAGCAGCCTTCGAACTTGATGATGCTGTCACGGCCGGTGAAACCACGGGCCAGGCGAATCGCGCTCATGGTCGCTTCAGTGCCGGAGCTGACCATGCGCACCATTTCCATGGACGGGACGATCGAGCAGACCAGGTCGGCCATTTCGGTTTCCATCGCCGTCGGGGCGCCGTAGGACAGGCCGTGCTCCAGCTGCTTGCGCACCGCGTCCAGCACGTCGGGGTGGCTGTGGCCGAGAATCATCGGGCCCCAGGAGCCCACGTAGTCGACATAACGCTTGTCGTCTTCGTCCGTCACGTAGGCGCCTTCGGCGTGCTTGAAGAACAGCGGAGTGCCGCCCACGCTCTTGAATGCACGTACGGGGGAGTTTACGCCGCCGGGAATGTGTTTCTGGGCATTGGCAAACAGGGTTTCGGAACGAGACATGGTAGGGCTCTCAAAAATTCAGGAAGTGAACAATGCGTTGAAGGCGCGCGCGCGGCGGGTCACTTCGCTCGTGCTGTCGGCGCCGAACAGGCCATGGACCACGGCCAGCAAGTCGACCCCATGGGCCACCAGCGGGGCGGCGTTGTCCAGGGTGATACCACCGATCGCACAGATCGGCAGGTGCAGCCGGGCGCGGGCCTGGTCGAGCAGCTCGAGGCTGCAGGTCGGTGCGCCGGGTTTGGTGTTGGAGTTGAAGAAGCGGCCGAAGGCGACATAGCTGGCGCCTTCCTTGGCCGCTTGTTCAGCCAGCTCGATCTGCGCGTGACAGGTCGAGCCAATGATCGCCTGGCGGCCCAGCAGTGCACGGGCCGGGGTCAGTGGGCCATCGGTTTGCCCCAGGTGAACGCCGACGCCCAGGCGCGCGGCCAGTTCGGCGTCGTCGTTGATGATCAACTGGGTCTTGTAGCGCTCGCACAGGTCGCGCAGGGCTTGGGCTTCGCGCAAGCGGCGCGCCTCGTCGCTGCTTTTATCGCGGTACTGCAGCAAGGTCACGCCACCCTCCAGTGCTGCTTGCACATAGGGCAGGAACTTGCCGGCCAGTAACTGACTGTCGGTAATGGCGTACAGACCACGTAATTTCATCGGGCAAGCCTCATGGCGTTACGAGCAAAAATCCAGCGGCAGGCGACGCGGAACAAACTGGCCTTTGCCCAGTTGTTCGGCGTCACGCAGGGTGCGCCAGGTGTAGTCCAGTGCTGACTTCACCGCGCTGGCGAGGTGTTCACCCTGGGCCAGGCGACCGGCCAGCGCACTGGCCAGGGTGCATCCGGATCCGTGGTAGCTGCCGGGCAGGCGCTGGCAGGTAAAGGTTTCGCGGTGACCGTCGCGGCTGTAGAGGCGATTGTGTACTTGATGTTCGTCGCCATGCCCGCCGGTAATCAGCAAGTGTTTGACGAAAGGGAGGAGTTTTTCTGCGCACTGGTCGGCGCTGCCGTCTGGCAGTTCAGCCAGGATCCGGGCTTCAGGAAGGTTGGGGGTGGCGATAATCGCCAGTGGCAGCAGGCGCTCGCGCATGGCATAGCCGACTTCGTCCTTGCCCAGGCGTCCGCCACCGCCAGCGCGCAGCACCGGGTCGCAGACCACGGGCAGGTGCGGATGCGCCTGGAGCAGTTCGACCACCGTGTCGACCATTTCCAGTGAGCCGAGCATGCCCAACTTGACCGCCGCAACCTGCGAGTCGTTGAGGACGGCATTGGCCTGGGCCAGTACCCACTCACGATCGAGGACGCGGAAATCACTGACATTGACGGTGTCTTGCACGGTCAGGGCAGTGACGGCCGGGGCCGCATGACAACCCTGAGCCAGCAGGGCTTCGATATCTGCCTGCAAGCCGGCGCCACCACTTGGGTCGTGGCCGGAGAGACAGAGGACAACGGGGCGAGAGCTGTAGATATTCATGGTGCGCGAGCTTACCACCAAACAAGTTTTTTCGGTGCGCCTGGCAGCACGCCAGGACTTGCTGCCAGCCGCGTGGTCTCGTGGCCGCGGCGGTTGGTTATGAATGATCCTCATAATCTGACCAGATCTTCAGATCTTGACTGTCATGGGCCCCTGAAAAGCCCGTGCTAGAGCCTTTAAACTAAAAATTTCAATGGTGTTCAATCGCCACCAACGGCTATGCTAGAGTGGATCCAAACCAATAACAGGTTGTACCGGCTCGACGTCTGCTCAAAAGGAAATGGGGGGCTTCCTGACGCACCGGACAGGCCATGCTGGGGCTTTATGCGCTATTTGCTGATGTTGCTGTTGAGCTTGCCCATGTTGGCGAGCGCAGCGGATTTTGATGAGTCCACCCAAAAACTCCCCTTGGGTCGGATCATGCAGGTGTACGAGGATGTCGCCGGCACTGCGAGCATCAAAGACGTCCAGGCACAAGCGGCGGCCGGCCATTTCCAACCCCATCACAAAGCCACCCTGAACGCCGGTTACTCCCGTTCGGTGTTCTGGCTGAAGATCGACCTGCATTACCGCCCGAACAATCCCGACGTCTTGCGCACCTGGTTGCTGGAGCTGGCGTATCCGCCTCTGGATCACGTCGACCTGTACCTGGCCGATGGCGCTGGGAATTATCAGCTCAAGCAGCGCACCGGCGACGCCTTGCCGTTCGCCACCCGGGAAATTCGCCAGAACAACTACCTGTTTGACCTGCCCTTCGTGGCCAATGAACAGAAGACCGTTTATCTGCGCCTGCAAAGCCAGGGTTCGATCCAGGCGCCGTTGACGCTGTGGTCGAGTACCGCCTACCTGGAAGACCAGCCGGTGCGCCTGTATATCCTCGGGCTGATTTACGGGGTCCTGTTGGGGATGCTGGTCTACAACCTGTTCATCTACCTCAGCGTGCGCGACACCAGCTACCTCTATTACATCTTCTATATCGCCTCGTTCGGCCTGTACCAGCTCTCGGTAAACGGGGCGGCAGTGGAGTACTTCTGGCCGGACAACCCGTGGTGGGCCAACGCCGCGACACCGTTTTTCATCGGCTGCGCGGCACTGTTCGGCAGTCAGTTCGCCCGCAGCTTCCTGCAGACCTCCAGCCACAGTCGCTGGCTTGATCGTCTGCTATTGGCATTGGTGGCCTGCAGCGCGGTGGTGGTCGGCCTGTCGTTGATGACCAGTTATGCCCTGGCCCTGCGTCTGGCCACGGCACTGGCGCTGATCTTTACCGTGGTGATTTTCTCGGCGGGGATTTTCGCCTGGTGGCGCGGCCTGCGGGTGGCACGCTATTTCATCATCGCCTGGTCGGCGTTCCTGCTCGGCGGCATCGTCAATACGCTGATGGTGCTGGGCTACCTGCCTAACGTGTTCCTGACCATGTACGCCAGCCAGATCGGTTCGGCAATTGAAGTCGCGTTGCTGTCCCTGGCCCTGGCCGATCGCATCAACACCATGCGCGAGCAGCAGGCGCAGACATTGCTCGACGCCGGGCAGAAGCTGGAAGTGTTGAACCAGCAACTGGCCCACAGTAACCAGCTCAAGGACGAGTTCCTGGCGACCCTGACCCACGAACTGCGCACGCCGATGAACGGGGTGATCGGTTCGCTGGAGTTGATGCAGACCGTCGAGCTGGATCCGGAGCTGGAGCAGTATCAGCAGACCGCCGCCGGTTCGGCGCGGGACATGATGCGCATGGTCAACGGCATCCTGACCCTGACCGAGTTGCAGGCCGGGCGCCTCAAGGTCTACCCGGAGTCGTTCAGCCTGCGTTCGGTGGTCGATGGCCTGCACCAGCAGTTCGCCGCCAATGCCGCGAGCAAGGCCCTGGATTTCAAGGTTGAGCTGGCCCAGGGCCTGCCCGATCGCCTGCACGGTGACAGCGCCAAGCTGGTGCAGTGCCTGGAGTGCCTGCTGGACAACTCGATCAAGTTCACCCACGTCGGCGGGCTGGCGTTGCGGGTCAGCGGCAAGCCGGCTGAAGCCGGGCGCCAGGCGTTGTCCTTTGCGGTGATCGACACCGGCATCGGCTTCACTGACCTGGGCGAAGCGACCATGTATCAGCGTTTTTTCCAGCTCGACGGCTCCATGACGCGCGAGTACGGCGGCCTGGGCGTGGGGCTGGCGATCTGTCGGCAATTGGTCGAGTTGATCGGCGGGCGCCTGACCCACCGTTCCGAACCCGGGCGTGGCAGCCGGTTCCAGCTGGATGTCGAGTTCGAGATAGTGACGGTGCAGCCGAGCGTCGCCCCTGTGCGCCACGGCCAAGACCTGGCGAGCGTGCGCGCCCCTCAGGATTGCAGGGTGTTGTTGGTCGACGACGACAGCATCAATCAACTGGTGGTGCGCGGCATGCTGCTCAAGCTCGGCTATCGGGTGCGCAGTGTCGACAGCGCCCCGGCCGCGCTGGAGTGCCTGCGCCGTGAACAATTTGATGCGGTGTTGCTGGACAGTCCCATGCCTGCGCTGGGCGGGCAGTCGATGTGCGAACAGGTTCGCGCGCTGCCGGGCTACGCCAATGTGGCAGTGCTGGCTGCAGTGGCCGCCACCCGCCTGGACTTCGAGTCCGGGCTGACCGATTACCTGAGCAAGCCGGTGAAATTCGAAGAGTTGCAGGCGGTGCTCCATCGCCGGTTGCTCTGCCAGCAGCAAGGTGAAAGCGCCGGTATTTAGGCGCATATGCCACTTTTTTAGGGGGTGGCAGGGTGCTTAACTGAGGGTCTTCGCTGACCCTAGAAGGCCCGCCATGAACCTGCACCAGTTCGCCGAAACCCACGAAGTCACCAATCAGCCACCCTCCCTGGACGGGGTCAACCTGTACCGGATCGACCTGCCGTTACAAGAATGGTCGCGACGTTTCGGGGCGGGCTGGGCCGAGTCGCGAATCGACGCCTATGGTGCTTTGGCGGGGGGGCCGCTGATGGCGGCGGGGTTCCTGGCCAACCAGAACAAACCGCTGTTCTCCAGCCATGATCGCTATGGCCACCGCATCGATCTGGTGGAGTTTCACCCGGCCTACCATGAACTGATGCGGACGGCGGTCGAGCACGGGCTGACGTCCTTGCCCTGGACCGACCCGCAGGCCGGCGCCCATGTTGCCCGGGCCTCGATGTCGTACCTGCACAGCCAGGCCGAAGCCGGCAGTGGCTGCCCGCTGACCATGACCTTCGCCAGCGTGCCTGCCTTGCATCTGCAGCCGGACATCGCCCGGCAATGGCTGCCGAAAATCCTCGCCCGCGAGTATGACCCACGCAATGTCGGCATGGCCCACAAGGCCGGCGTCACCATCGGCATGGCGATGACCGAGAAGCAGGGCGGTACCGACGTGCGGGCCAATACCACCAAGGCGTACCCGGTCGGTGCTGCCGGTCCGGGCCAGGCCTATGAACTGGTGGGCCACAAATGGTTTTGCTCGGCACCGATGTGCGACGCCTTCCTGACCCTGGCCCAGACCGACAAGGGCCTGACCTGCTTCCTGCTGCCGCGTCATCGTCCGGATGACACGCGTAACCAGTTCTACATCCAGCGTCTGAAAAACAAACTGGGCAATTGCTCCAATGCCTCCAGTGAAGTCGAGTTCCGTGGGGCGCTGGCGTGGATGATCGGTGAAGAGGGACGTGGGGTACCGACCATTATCGAAATGGTCGCCATGACCCGTTTTGATTGCATGGTCGGTTCCAGTGCCTTGATGCGCCAGGCGCTGACCCAGGCCAGCCATCACTGTGCCCACCGCCAGGTGGGTGGCAAGTTACTCAACGAACAGTCGCTGATGCAGAACGTGCTGGCCGACCTGGCACTGGAAAGCGAGGCCGCCCTGGCCTTGAGCCTGCGCATGGGCCAGGCGCTGGATCAGCGGGATGACTCCCAGGAAGCCAAATTCGCCCGGCTGGTGACGGCGGTGGGCAAGTATTGGATCTGCAAGCGCGCCCCGGCCATGATCAACGAGGCGGCCGAATGCATGGGCGGCGCCGGTTATGTCGAGGAAAGCATCCTGCCGCGCCTGTACCGTGAGGCGCCGGTGAACTCGACGTGGGAAGGTTCCGGCAACGTACAGTGCCTGGACGTGCTGCGCGCCCTGTCCAAAGAGCCCGGAGTGCTCGATGCGTTGTTCTGCGAACTGGGCGACGGGCATGGCGACAAGCGCCTGGCCGCACACATCCAGCAGTTGCAGGCGGCGTTCAAGGACACCAGCGACATCCAGTACCGCGCCCGCCAGTTGACCGAAGACATTGCCC
>Ga0067045_1031814_pt1 | contig 11405 bp, 11 predicted proteins | sample TerdegcTABiofilm_FD_59184 | JGI IMG/M metagenome (GOLD analysis project Ga0067045, IMG submission 59184) | Combined Assembly of (Gp0054472, Gp0054536) Wastewater bioreactor microbial communities from Singapore -Terephthalate degrading...
GGCCGCCACGACCTGCCCTGGCAACAGGGCATCACCCCCTATCGGGTGTGGGTCTCGGAAATCATGTTGCAGCAGACCCAGGTCAGCACCGTGCTGAACTACTTCGACCGCTTCATGGCGTCATTGCCGACGGTCCAGGCCCTGGCCGCCGCGCCGGAAGACGAAGTGCTGCACCTGTGGACCGGGCTGGGCTACTACACCCGCGCGCGCAATCTGCAAAAGACCGCGAAGATCGTGGTTGAGCAGTACGGCGGCGAATTTCCCCAAGACGTGGAAAAACTCACCGATCTGCCGGGCATCGGCCTGTCCACCGCGGGCGCCATTGCCAGCCTGAGCATGGGCCTGCGGGCGCCGATCCTCGATGGCAACGTCAAACGGGTGCTGGCGCGCTTTACCGCGCAAGAGGGCTACCCGGGCGAGCCCAAGGTCGCCAAACAGCTGTGGGCCACCGCCGAGCGCTTCACCCCCCACGACCGCGTCAACGCCTACACCCAGGCGATGATGGACATGGGCGCCACGCTTTGCACCCGCAGCAAGCCAAGCTGCCTGCTGTGCCCGCTGGAAAAGGGCTGTGAAGCGCACATGCTGGGCCTGGAAACCCGCTACCCGATTCCCAAGCCGCGCAAAACCGTGCCCCAGAAGCGCACACTGATGCCGCTGCTGGCCAACCGCGACGGCGCCATCCTGCTTTACCGACGCCCCTCCACGGGCCTGTGGGGCGGTTTATGGAGCCTGCCGGAGCTGGATGACCTCGGCGACCTGGAGCACCTGGCCCTGCAACACTCGCTGCAACTGGGCACCCAGACCGAGCTGCCGAACCTGATCCACACCTTCAGCCATTTCCAGTTGGCCATCGAACCCTGGCTGGTCAGGGTCCAGGAGGCCGGCCATCACGTGGCCGAGGCCGACTGGCTCTGGTATAACCTCGCCACCCCGCCGCGCCTGGGCCTCGCCGCCCCGGTGAAAAAACTGCTCAAGCGCGCGGCCGACGTATTAAACGCAGGAGAGTCGTCATGACCCGCACCATCATGTGCCGCAAGTACAACGAAGAACTGCCGGGCCTGGAGCGCGCTCCCTTCCCGGGCGCCAAAGGCCAGGACATTTTTGACCACGTTTCGCAAAAGGCCTGGGGCGACTGGCAAAAACACCAGACCCTGCTGATCAACGAAAAACGCTTGAACATGATGAACGCCGAAGACCGCAAATATCTTCAGGGCGAGATGGACAAGTTCTTCTCCGGCGAGGATTACGCCAAGGCCGAAGGCTACGTGCCGCCGGCTGAGTAATCCCTTGGATACGGGGGTTGGATCGTAAGCGACGGTAATAATTAAATATTTTTTGATAACTTGCTTGACGACCCCCTGAAAAACCAGTTTAATGCGCCCCGTTGCCCAGATAGCTCAGTCGGTAGAGCAGGGGATTGAAAATCCCCGTGTCGGCGGTTCGATTCCGTCTCTGGGCACCAAATACCGAAAACCCTGAATCGCAAGATTCAGGGTTTTTTTATGCCCGCAGGAAACCGCGGGATGCCCGAACAGCACCGCAGCTACTGGGCATCATTCCAGTGGAAGACCAGATTGCTTGCGCCGCCACTGCCGATATCCGCAACATCACGCCGCTCCTCGCCATGGCGCGTGGCGATGACCGAATACTTGCCGGCGGGCAGTTTCATGTAGACCAGGGGGCCGGCGTTATCCAGCGTCAGCAAGGCCTGTCCTGGCGCCTTTTGCACCACGACATCGACGTCGGCCGTGTATTGATTCTGTGGGCCTACGGCAAAGGTCATGTGCAGGTTGTAGCCCTGGGCTTGCTCAATGGTTCGGGACTCGTCGAGGCCGATACCGCCTGACAGGTAGGTAATCCCGTTTTGCTGCTGTGGCTGGGCCTGCACCCCGGCGCTATCGATCGGCTCATAACTGGCGGCTGGCACCAGCGTTGGGAACAGCAACAAGCCGACCGCCGCGAGGGGCAACAGGAACAAACGAACAGGTTTCATGATGACAACTCCCGGGCTCTGTCGAACCCAATCGTTACCCTCTTTGGATTTCAGCCGACACCGCCAAGTTTCAGACCGATTTGAACTTGAGCCCACCACGAAAAGGACTACAGGACCCACCGGTAGGGCATCGTCCCTTCTGGCTGGATTCCAGCGCACCCACAGGTCTTTCCTGCAGACTTCCAGGCCCCGCCCTGCATCCAGCCCCACCCCACTGCTGAGAAGCTCTCCCGCCTGTTCTTCCCAACGCGGAAACCTTCATGAGCGTCATCGAACCCCAGGCTACTGAGCCACAACTTGCCTCACTGCTGGGCAACCTTGGCGACTTGATCCGCGAGGCGCGGCGCAAGGTGTTGCGCGCAGTCGATACCACCCAGGTGCAGACCTGCTGGCAGATCGGGCGGCATATCGTCGAGTACGAGCAGCAGGGCGCCAGGCGGGCGGGGTATGGCAAGCAACTGCTGGCGACGCTGGCGAGCGTGCTGACGGCAGAGTTTGGCAAAGGCTTCGACAGCTCAAACCTTCGCTACATGCGCCTGTTCTACCAGGCATTCCCAATGTGTGACGCACTGCGTCACGAATTGAGCTGGACCCATTACCGCGCCTTACTACGCGTCGAAAACGACCACGCCCGCCATTGGTACATGAACGAATCCGCCACCCAGAACTGGTCGACCCGCGCCCTGGAACGCCAGATCAGCACGCTCTACTACGAACGCCTGCTGGCCAGCCGCGATCGCCTGACCGTGAAGCAGGAAGCCACGACCCATATCCAGCAACTGCCGACCTCCCCCCGGGACTTCATCCGCGACCCGGTGGTGCTGGAGTTTCTTGGCCTGCCCAATGCCGGCTCGGTACTGGAAACCGATCTGGAACAAGCCTTGATCAACCAACTGCAAGGCTTCCTGCTCGAACTGGGCAAGGGTTTCGCCTTTATTGCCCGCCAGCAACGCATCAGCACCGACAGCAAAGACTTCTACATCGACCTGGTGTTCTACAACTACCTGCTCAAGTGCTTCGTTATCTTCGACATCAAGCGCGGCGAACTGACCCACCAGGATGTGGGCCAGATGGACATGTACGTGCGCATGTACGACGACCTCAAGCGCGGTCCGGAAGACAGCCCCACCGTGGGCATCATCCTCTGCGCACAACGGGATGAGTCGGTGGTCCGCTATTCCATGCTGCAAGGTCACGAACAGCTCTTCGCCAGCAAGTACAAACTGGTGCTGCCCAGCGAGGAGGAACTGCGTGCGGAACTGGATCGCGAACGGGTCATGCTGGAGCAACGACCGATCAACCAAGGCCACTGACCACCGGGGCGGATTGTCGACCCGCCCCAGGCAGACTATGGTTGGCAGCTATCCGCAAAGGTTGCGCGCCAATGAATTTGCAGGAAAGCCCTTCACTGACACCGACTCAAATCGAGCTGGAACTGCCGGCCAAGCCGCTGATGACGCCCTTCCGGGAGCCTGCCGCCGACGGTTTTGCCCTGGGCGGTTTCACCTGGCGGCACGCCACTGCCGACCGGTCCCGGGCCGTGGTGATCATCAACGCCGCCACGTCGGTGCGCTGCCGCCACTATTCACGCTTTGCCGAATACCTGTGCGCCCATGGCTTCGACGTCATCACCTATGACTACCGGGGCATCGGCGAGTCGCGACCGACCTCGATGAAAAACCTCGACGCCAGCTGGTCGGACTGGGGCTACCTGGATTTCGAGGCCATGCTCAAGCGCGCCCAGCGCGAGTTTCCCGGCCAGCCCATCGATGTCGTCGGCCATAGCTTTGGCGGCTGTGCAGCGGGACTGGCGAGTTCGGGGCCGCTGATTCGACGCCTGGTGACCGTCGGTGCGCAGTTCGCTTACTGGCGCGACTACACCCCCGACCTGCGCTGGCGGATGTTCGGCAAGTGGCATGTGGTGATGCCGCTGGTGACCTGGTTCTGCGGTTACTTCCCCGGCAAACGCCTGGGCTGGCTGGAAGACACCCCGTCCGGCGTCGTCCGCGACTGGAGCCGATCCGCGCCGCGCTTCGAGCAATGCCCCAGCGGCCGCGTGCTGGCCGCCAAGGTCGGCCAGCTACCTTTCGCCGCCGTGACCGCGAAAACCCTGGCAATCAGCCTCAGCGACGATCCCTACGGCACCGTTGCCGCCATTGAGCGCCTGCTGGGCTACTTCAGCCGCAGTGCCAACACCCACCTGCGAATCGACCCGCAAGACATCGGCGAGCAACAAGTCGGACATTTCGGCTTTTTTCGCAGCCCATACCAAGCCACACTATGGCCCATTGCATTGTCCTGGCTGCAACATGGCGAACTGACCCCCGATCATCCCGGGCGGCAAGTCCCCCGTAGCTGACCGGCCTGCACCCTCTCGACGAAATACGGAACGACGCCCATGGCATCCGCGAACAAGCAGCAAAAACGCGCCACCCGCGCCAAAGCCAAGGCCAAGCAGAACCGCACCCAACGCGCAGCCGCGCCGGTGGACCTGGACCCGAACGACGATCGCATCGACTTCGAGTCAGTGGACCTGACCGAGCTGTTCAAGAAAATGATCGACGCCGAAAAGACCAGCCAGCAAGCCATGTGCAGCGCCTTCCTCGAAGACCCCCTGCTGGAACTGGTGTACGAGCAGGAAGGCGAAGAAGGCGCCATGGACTTCATCCTGGCGGCCCTGATCGAATATCGCCAATGGTCCACCGAGACCGACGAAGCCGGCGCCCTGGCGTGGATCGAATCGCCAGCCTTCCAGGCTGACTACGTGGCGGCGTCCGACGCCATCGCGGCCAACACTCAACACAAAGCGAACTGAATTACATGGCATCCCCGAACAAACAGCAAAAACGCGCCAAACGCGCCAAGGCCAAGGCCAAGCAGATCCGCATGGTTGGCCGCAAGCCGCTGGCCATGGACGACGAGACAGGCCACCTGGACGCGCCGATCCCCGAGTACACCCTGGCAATGTTCAGCAAGATGCACGCCGCTGAGGCCATCAGCCGCAACGACATGCTGCTGACCCTGCTGTCGAACCTCAGCGAGATCATCAACGAGCACCCAGACCTGCTGGACATGGAAAACGCCGAGAACGAAGCCATGGCCGCCACCCACCTGGCCGCCGACATGCTGATCGACTACCGCATGTGGGCCGACGGCATGGACCGCGAAACCGCCCAGGCCTGGCTCACCGAGCCGCAGTTCATCAGCGACTTCGGCAACGCCCTGGACAGCTACCGCGAATCCCTGGGCGAACCGGACGAGAAGGCCGAGTAAGCCGCGCAGTGCGCCAAGCAAAACGGCCGCTCGTCATCCCTGACAGCGGCCGTTTTTCATTCCCCCGGATCGACTCAACTCCATTGCCGGGCGGCGCTTCTCACGAAAACCAACCTGTCGCGTCTAATTCCGCACGAAACAATTGCGCCAAAATGTTTCTCCCCCACTTTCCGCGGCCTGCCCAAAGACCGAGCCTCAATCCTAAGTCATTGAAATCAATGGCACTTCGCCAGCGCATGAGCATGCCCCCCAGTCACCGGACGAGTCGGCGCACCAAAAACACACAGAAAAAACCACTGGTGCACAATAAACGTGCCGATCTGGAACGAATGTCCGCTTTGCGCTTCCAACACCCGGCCAAAGCTGGCACCATCGCGCCTTTTTTTACGCTCCCCCCACGCAAACATGGCTTCAAACAGATGTTCGGTTGTTGATAGCGCGACAGTCTGCTGCGTCGATGCGACAACCGCGCACCACTTCCCGTGTGCACCCCGTGGGGCTGTTGGCCGCCGTTCCAACGCTATGCTAGCTTGGCGCCTCGCCAGGTAGGCTGCCCAACAGCACAGGCACAACCGAACACAATGAGGACCGTACATGGCTGAGGCCACGCCCGCGCTTGAAATCCGCAACTTGCACAAACGCTACGGCCAGCTGGAGGTGCTCAAGGGCGTCTCGCTGACCGCACGCGACGGCGACGTGATCTCGATCCTGGGTTCCTCCGGTTCCGGCAAGTCCACGTTCCTGCGCTGCATCAACCTCCTGGAGAACCCCAACCAGGGGCAAATCCTGGTGGCTGGCGAAGAGCTCAAGCTCAAGCCGGCAAAAAACGGTGAACTGGTGGCCGCCGACGGTCGGCAGATCAACCGCCTGCGCAGCGAAATCGGTTTTGTGTTTCAAAACTTCAACCTGTGGCCGCACATGAGCGTGCTCGATAACATCATCGAAGCGCCGCGCCGCGTGCTGGGGCAGAGCAAGGCCGAGGCCATCGAAGTCGCCGAAGCCCTGCTGGCCAAGGTCGGCATCGCCGATAAACGCCACGCGTACCCGGCGCAGCTGTCCGGCGGCCAGCAACAACGCGCGGCCATTGCCCGCACCCTGGCGATGCAGCCCAAAGTGATTCTGTTCGATGAGCCCACTTCGGCACTTGACCCGGAAATGGTTCAGGAAGTACTAAACGTGATCCGCGCCCTGGCCGAAGAAGGCCGCACCATGCTGCTGGTCACCCATGAAATGGGCTTCGCCCGCCAGGTTTCCAGTGAAGTCGTGTTCCTTCACCAGGGCTTGGTAGAAGAGCAAGGATCGCCACAGCAGGTGTTTGAAAACCCGCTTTCGGCGCGCTGCAAACAATTCATGTCCAGCAACCGCTAACGGAGCTACCCGCATGCAGAACTACAAGAAATTCATCCTGGCCGCGGCCGCCACCCTGGTGTTCTCGGCCAACGCAATGGCTGCCGAAAAACTCAAAATGGGCATCGAGGCGGCCTACCCGCCGTTCAACAACAAGGATGCCAGCGGCCAGGTAGTCGGTTTCGACAAAGACATCGGCGACGCCCTGTGCGCCAAGATGAAAGTCGAGTGCGAAGTCGTCACCTCCGACTGGGACGGCATCATCCCGGCCCTCAACGCCAAGAAGTTCGACTTCCTGGTGTCCTCGCTGTCGATCACCGACGAGCGCAAGCAGGCCGTGGACTTCACTGACCGCTACTACTCCAACAAGCTGCAGTTCATCGCACCGAAAAACGTCGATTTCAAGACCGACAAGGCCTACCTCAAGGGCAAGACCATCGGTACCCAGCGCGCGACCCTGGCCGGCACCTGGCTGGAAGACACCTACGGTGACGACATCAAGGTCAGCCTCTACGACACCCAGGAAAACGCCTACCTGGACCTGACCTCGGGTCGCGTCGACGGCATCCTGGCCGACAAGTACGCCAACTACGACTGGCTGAAAAGCGATGCCGGCAAGAACTACGAGTTCAAAGGCGACCCCGTGGTGGAAAGCGACGAAATCGGCATCGCCGTGCGCAAGGGTGACAACGAGCTGCGCAACAAGCTGAACGCCGCCATCAAGGAAATCGTCGCTGACGGCACCTACAAGAAGATCAACGACAAGTACTTCCCGTTCAGCATCTACTGATCCTGACGTGCCTGACCGGCGCGCCCACCCGGCGCGCCGGTCTTTAGCAAAGCCTGCTGCAACTTGAATAGACCTCCATGATTATCGAACTCCAAGGATTCGGCCCGGCGCTCGCCGCTGGCGCGCTGATGACCGTCAAACTGGCTCTCACGGCCTTAAGCCTGGGGCTGGTGCTCGGCCTGCTCGGCGCCTTGGCCAAGACTTCCCCGTACAAGTCACTGCAGTGGCTTGGCGGCACCTACTCGACCCTGGTACGCGGCATCCCGGAACTGCTGTGGGTGCTGCTGATCTACTTCGGCACCGTCAACCTGATGCGGGCCCTGGGCGAGTTTTTCGGCAAACCTGACCTGGCGCTCAATGCCTTTGCCGCCGGCGTGATTGCCCTCGGCCTGTGCTTCGGCGCCTATGCCACGGAAGTGTTCCGTGGCGCGATCCTGGCCATTCCCAAGGGCCACCGCGAAGCGGGTGTGGCCCTTGGCCTGTCGAAATGGCGGATCTTCACCCGGCTGATCATGCCGCAGATGTGGCGCATCGCCCTGCCGGGGCTGGGCAACCTGTTCATGATCCTGATGAAGGACACGGCCCTGGTCTCGGTGATCGGCCTGGAAGAAATCATGCGTCACGCGCAAAACGGCGTGACCATGACCAAGCAGCCCTTCACCTTCTACATGGTCGCCGCCTTCATGTACCTGGGGCTGACCATCATCGCCATGATCGGCATGCACCTGCTGGAAAAACGCGCCGCTCGCGGCTTTGCCCGGAGCACCCAATGAACTGGGAAGTGATCATCAAGTGGCTGCCGAAACTGGCCCAGGGCGCCACCCTGACCCTGGAACTGGTGGCCATCGCGGTCATCCTCGGCCTGCTGCTCGCCATTCCGCTGGGCATCGCCCGCTCGTCCAAGCTCTGGTACGTGCGCGCCCTGCCCTACGCCTACATCTTCTTCTTCCGCGGCACCCCCCTGCTGGTGCAACTGTTCCTGGTCTACTACGGCCTGGCGCAGTTCGACGCGGTGCGCAACAGCGCGATGTGGCCGTACCTGCGCGATCCGTTCTGGTGCGCCACCGCCACCATGACCCTGCACACGGCCGCCTACATCGCCGAGATCCTGCGCGGCGCGATCCAGGCCATCCCACCGGGTGAAATCGAAGCCGCCCGGGCGCTGGGCATGTCGCGGCCCAAGGCGCTGCTCTACATCATCCTGCCGCGTGCCGCGCGCATCGGCCTGCCGGCCTACAGCAACGAAGTGATCCTGATGCTCAAGGCCAGCGCCCTGGCCAGTACGGTGACCTTGCTCGAACTGACCGGCATGGCACGCACCATCATTGCCCGCACTTACTTGCCCGTGGAGATCTTCTTCGCCGCCGGCATGTTCTACCTGCTGATGGCCTACGTCCTGGTCCGCGGTTTCAAGTTGCTGGAGCGCTGGTTGCGCGTCGATGCCTGCCAGGGACGCTGAGCCGTCGGTGCTGACGGGCGAGCACCTGCTCGCCCGCTTCAACGCCCTCGACGCCTTCCTCAGCGAGCACCAGGCACTCTGGCGCCCGCGCCCGTTTACCCAACGCCAGTTGCCGTGGGAAACCGACCACCCGCAACTGGCCCAGTGGCTACGCCAGCGCTCGCTGCAACACGCCGAAGACAGCCACAACCACCCTGAACAGCTACTCGCCCCGGCGCCCTTCCCGGCGCTGGCGGCGCAGTCCGCGGCCCTCAGCGCACTCGCACAGCTCCCTGCCCACGCCATCGATCCCGCCGCGCCGCGCCTGAACGTCGACGTTCCGGGGCGCAAATGGCAGCAGATCGAAGCCTTTGCCGCCTGCCTGCAGTTCGCCGACCACCCCCGGCACTGGCTGGACTGGTGCGCGGGCAAGGGCCATCTGGGCCGCCGCCTGCTGCAAGCCGGCCAGCACCTGACCTGCCTGGAACATGACCCGGCGTTGATCGCCAGCGGCCAGGCCCTGAGTCAGCACCATCGGTTGCCGGCCCGGCATCTGCAGCAAGACGTCCTGGCGGCCGATGCGGTGGCCCAAGTCAGCGCCGACCTGACGCCAGTGGCCTTGCACGCCTGTGGCGACCTGCACGTGCGCCTGTTGCAACTGGCCAGCGCCGCCGGCTGCCCACAACTGGCCATCGCCCCGTGCTGCTACAACCGCACCCACGCCAGCCACTACCAAGCCCTGTCCAGCGCCGGCAAAGCCTCCAGCCTGCAACTGTCCCTCGACGACCTGGCCCTGCCGCTCAGCGAGACCGTGACCGCCGGCGCCCGGGTTCGACGCCAGCGCGACAGCTCCATGGCCCGCCGCCTGGGGTTCGACCTGCTGCAACGGCAACTGCGCGGGCTGGATCAGTACCTGCCGACCCCGTCACTGCCCAGTGCCTGGCTGGACAAACCCTTCGCCGACTACTGCCGCGACCTGGCCGCGCTCAAAGACTTATCCACCGTCGGCACCCAGGACTGGCCGGCACTGGAAGCCGCCGGCTGGCAACGCCTGGCCGAGGTGCGCAACCTGGAACTGGTGCGCGGCCTTTTCCGCCGCCCCCTGGAACTGTGGCTGGTCCTCGACCGCGCCCTGTTCCTCGAGTCCCAGGGCTACCAGGTTCGCCTCGGCACCTTCTGCGAAAGCACGCTGACACCGCGCAACCTGCTGCTACTAGCCGAGCGCCATTAAGGGGCATTTTGTCGCACCACAGCCTGTGGATAACTCTGTTGATGAAAATCCATCACAGCCTTTGGATCCAATGCTTTTAGGGCCAAAAGTCTCTTGGTCATTTTTTGTTCACATTAAAAAACGAACGAAAAAACAGCCAGTTGCGATTTGTTGAGAATTCCTGCAAAAAATCCGTCATCCAGACCGCCAAACAACTGCCCGTTGTGCATAAGCGTTAAAACCAAAGGACATAACTGCCGAATCCTGGCACCCAACCGGCCAACAATTGCGCACATCAGGTGCAGTTGCTATACACAGTCATCGGGCGCCCAGCGGGTGCCATGGATCGCCGTAGCCGACTGACAGGAAGCGCCCGTGACGTTCATTTCTTATGCACAGAACTTCGAAGACATTCGCCTGTGGCGCGCCCTGAAGCACTTCGAGAACGGCTTCTACATCGACGTCGGCGCCAATCAGCCCACCGTGGACTCGGTCACCAAGGCGTTTTATGAGCGCGGCTGGACCGGCATCAACATCGAGCCGGTGCAGGTCTACCACGACGCCCTGTGCCAGGAGCGGCCCAAAGACATCAACCTGCAATGCGTAGCCGGCGACAACGCCGAGGCCCTGACCTTCTACGCCATCGCCGACACCGGCCTGTCGACCGTGGAAGCCAGCGTCGCCAAACAGCACCGCGACGCCGGCATGGACGTGCGCAGCCACACCGTCCACTCCCGCACCCTGACCTCGATCTGCGAAGAACACGTCAAAGGCCCGATCCACTTCCTCAAGATCGACGTCGAAGGCCACGAAGAAACCGTGCTGCGCGGCATGGACTTCAGCCAATGGCGCCCCTGGATCATCCTCATCGAAACCCCCTGGACCCGCGACCAGAGCTGGGAACAACTGCTGCTCGACGCCGGCTACCACTCGGTGCTGTTCGACGGCCTCAACACCTTCTACCTGGCCGAAGAACACCTGCACTTCAAGGGCGCCTTCGAACTGGCCCCCTGCAACCTCGACGAATTCCAGTTCTGCTACGGCCACAGCTTCAGCTACCCCCTGACCGACCTGGAAACCGCCCTGCACCACGAACGCCAACGCGCCGACCGCGCCGAAGCCGAACTCCACGCCCTGCGCAACAGCCGCTCCTGGCGAGCGGTCGAAACGCTCAAGAAAGTGCTGCGCAGGGCCTGACCCTGAGCGCTACGCAAAAATAGTCAGAATTCAGGGGTTTACAGACGCAAAGCAATCGCTATAATCGTCGCCCAACACGCCGGTATAGCTCAGTTGGTAGAGCAACTGACTTGTAATCAGTAGGTCCCGGGTTCGACTCCTGGTGCCGGCACCA
>Ga0067045_1004426_pt1 | contig 11404 bp, 7 predicted proteins | sample TerdegcTABiofilm_FD_59184 | JGI IMG/M metagenome (GOLD analysis project Ga0067045, IMG submission 59184) | Combined Assembly of (Gp0054472, Gp0054536) Wastewater bioreactor microbial communities from Singapore -Terephthalate degrading...
ACCTTCTGGGTCTACGGCAATGCGGACAACGCCCCCACCATCACCTGTTTCGACCACGCCACCGGAGCCTTCGCCGCTCCGGTGGTCCTGGGTTCCAACCCCGACGGCGACGCCCACCGCAACCCCACGTTGCTGATCGACGAGGCCGGCTATCTCAACGTCTTCTTCGGCGCGCACAATGACCCGTCCCGGGTAGTGCGCAGCCTGCGCCCGTATGAGATCGCGTCCTGGCGGGAGATGCCCGACCTCCCCGGTCCACTGGGCAGCTATCCGCAGGCCTGGCAGGCAATGCCCGGTGAGATGAACGTGCTCCTGCGCCATAGTCCCGGCTGGCGTTGCATGATTTCGCGGGATGGCGGAGAGTCCTGGGATCAGCCCATAGACGTGGTCTCCTTCGCCGAGGATGAGGGCTGGAGCATCAGCGTCTACGGCTTGAGCGTGGCCGCCGAGGGCCCCCATCCGCGACGCATGCATTTCGCCTGGTCGAAACTGGGCGGCGGCACTCCGGAGGAGGTCGCCACCAAGCACCTGTGGGCCCGGCGCTATCATGTCTACTACGCGTGCAGCGACGATGGCGGGCGCACCTGGCAGCGCTCCGACGGCTCGCCCTGCGCCCTGCCCATCACCGAAGACAACGCGGAGCTGCTCTACGACTGCGGCACCCGCGGGGTCTGGCTCAAGGATATTCAGGTGGATTCCCGCGGGAACCCCCATATCCTGTTCCTGGATGCTGAAGTCGAGACATTCCGCGCGCGCTGGATGGTCCTGCGCTTCGACGGCGCGAAATGGAAGCTGTCGCAGGTTGCCGAGAGCGACCACATGTACGACGACGGCGCGCTGGTGATCATCGCCGACGACGACATTCGCATCTGGGGACCCACCGCGCCTGTACAGCCCTCCGAAGACGGCGGCGAAATCGAGGAATGGCAGTCCACCGATAGTGGGGACAACTGGACCCGTAACAGGGCGCTGACCCAGGGCTCACGCTATTCCCACAACAACGTGAAGCAGGTGTGGAACCACCGCGCGGGAAAGGGAGATCTGCGGGTCTTCTGGAGCTACGGAGACTCCAACTCCCCACCCGATGATCCGGAAGTGCGGATGTTCTGTTACGGCGAGAAGATGCCCACACCCCGGGAAGTGGAGTTCCCGCGGCAGTAGAGTGATGGCCTGACGTCACGAGGGCCCTTCGTCCATGGTCGTCGGGTGGGCAACTGTTCCAGTCTTCCGGCAGACCTGTTGGAGCGGGCTTGCCCGCGACCGTCGTTGGCTTCACGCGCGCGAAGGGCGTCGCGGGCAAGCCCGCTCCAACAATCGCACTGAAGGTCCGCGCATCTCGCAGCCGAGACCGTGGGGCCCCGTCTCCTTGAGGACGGACACACCCCACGCCTGGCCAGTTCGAATGCTTCAGCTCACGGAGATGATCACCATGCCCGAACCCATTCAGACCGGCCTACCCCGCTGGCGTGGCTTCAACCTGCTGGAGATGTTCACCACGAAGAGCGACTGCAACTTCCAGGAGGACGATCTGCGCTGGATGTCCGACTGGGGCTTCGACTTCGTGCGTCTGCCCATGTGCTATACCCTGTGGACCAAGGGCGATGACCCCTACGCCATCCACGAACCGGCACTGGAAAGCATCGACCGCGTGGTCTCGTGGGGTGAGAAGTACGGCATCCATGTCTGCATGGACTTCCACAGGGCGCCGGGGTATTCGGTGAACCGCGAGCGCCAGGAGCCCTTCAACCTGTGGAAGGACCAGGAGGCGCTGGACGCCTTCTGCTTCCACTGGCAGCTTTTCGCGAAACGTTACAAGGGCATCCCAAACGAGCGCGTGAGTTTCGACCTGGTGAACGAGCCGTGCTCGCCCGATAATCCCGATTTCATGACCCGCGAGGACCATGAGCGCGTGGTCCGGGCCACGGTGAAGGCGATCCGCGACGCGGACCCCGGGCGGCTCATCATCGCCGACGGCCTGTCGTGGGGCAATGACCCGCTGCCCGAACTGGCGGATCTGGGCATCGGTCAGAGTTGCCGGGCATACGTGCCCATGGGGATCAGCCACTACAAGGCTTCCTGGGTCAGTTCCGAGGGCTGGATGGAACCCACCTGGCCGGGTGATGTGCAGAATGGCGAGTACTGGGACCGGGCGAAGCTCGAGGCCCACTACCAGAAGTGGATCGACCTCGCGGCACAGGGCGTCGGGGTGCATTGCGGCGAGGGTGGGGCGTATAACCAGACGCCCCACGGGGTGTTCCTGGCGTGGTTCCGGGATGTCCTGGAGATCCTGACCGCGGCGAACATCGGCTGGGCGCTCTGGAACTTCCGGGGGAGCTTTGGGGTATTGGACTCAGGACGCTCCGACGTGGAATATGAGGACTGGCACGGCCACGCGCTGGACCGGAAGCTGCTGAACCTGCTGCGCGAGTTCTGAGGCGGGCCCCGGATTGGACCGACGGATTCGGGGAGGGACATCCGGCTCCGAGCCTCATCCGGAGACGGTGCCTGTACCCGATCCGCTACCCACCCATGACAGACAGGGAGAACCGCAACATGAAGCCCGCACCTATCGGCATCGTTCTACTTGCTGCATTCACACTCCCTGCCCTCGCCCAGCAGCCCGCGGAGTTCGAGTGGGACCATATCTACACGCCCACCGACCTGCCCGGAAGGTTCGGCTGGAGCGGCGGCGGCAACCCCAACTCGCAGACTTCCGCCGAGATCACCGACGATGGCGCCCTGCGTATCATCGACGCCAGCAGCGCACCCACCCACCTGCATGCTTACAGTCACTCATGGCTTGCCCGGCCTGATCGCGGCGGCATGGCGCAGGCCACGGTGAAAGTGGTCAGCAATACGGACCGCGCCGGAGTTGCGCTCATGGTGGCCGACGGGGTGCGCGAGATAGGCCTCACCCTCTACCCGGACCGCGCGGTACTGGGCGACAATGAGTTCGTTCACCCCATGAACACCACCGATGACTACCACACATTCCAGCTCCGCATCAGCGGCATGAACTTCGAGTTGTGGGTGGACGGGACACTGGTCATCGACGGATGGGGTAAGCTCAGCAACCCCGCACATAACGGCCGGCGGGTGGTTACTTTCGGGTCCATCTCTAGCGCCGCGAAGAGTGAAGCTCTCTGGAAGGATGTGCGCTTCGTGTCTTTCGCACAGCCGGTGGAACGATTAGCCGGAGCCCGCGACGTGATCATCTACCGCAAGCAAGATGTATATGCCTGCTTCCCTTCCCTGACCCGCCTGGAAGACGGCAAGCTGTATACCAGCTTCGGCACCCGTGTCCGCCGGTCTCACATTGACGCAACGGGCGGCGGGGCGCGCATGATTTCCTCGGATTTTGGCGAGACCTGGGCGCCCACCGACCAGTCTTACTCCGACCCGCGCTACCGCCGGGAGGACGGGACCATCTTCGTGCCCCGCGCCGAAGGCTGGGTGTACGTGGATGAGGCTGAACTGCCGAAGATCAAGGAGCGCGGGCGGCGCTGGATGAACGTGCGACCGGGCACCGTGGCCTATCTCGGCGACTGTCTCGTGGACATCACTCGGCCCGACGGCACGAAAGAGCAGATCCGCATGGACAGCCCGGTTCCGGGCGGCATGATGAGCTTCCACCCGAACTCCGCGTTCCTGCGCAAGGGGGACCTGTGGATCGTCGCCATTTACGGCGGCGCCAGCAATGAGGCCGAAACGGGTGTCTGGGCGATCCGATCCGAGGACAACGGGGAGAACTGGGAACTCGTGCATATCGCCGGACCCATCGGCGACAAGATCGGCCTGGGCGAATCAGCCCTGTGCGACAACGGCCTGGGCGAACTGATCTGCGTGATGCGGTCGGGCGACGGTGGCACGTACAACACCTACCAGTGCTTCTCAAGCGACGGCGGGAAGACCTGGGGCCCGCCGCAGGACACGGGAATCTGGGGCTATCCGTGTAATGTCATCCGTCTGCGGGACGGTCGCCTGCTGTGCACTTACGGCTACCGCCGGGACGCAATGGGCGTTCGCGCGGTCCTCAGCAGCACCGGCGGGCACACCTGGGACCTGGAGAACGAGATCATCCTGCGGGCCGATGGTTACGGCAATGGAGGGGACAATGGCTACCCGATCTCGCTGGAGCATGACACCGAGGATGGCCGCATCTTCACGATCTACTACCTGAACGACAAGGAAAACGTGACTCACGTGGCCGGGACTCACTGGCAGGTTCCACCGGCGAAGTAGGGACAGGCGCTTGGGACGCGAACCATCAGCCTTCGAGCAACTGGATTGCCCTCCCCAGCATATCCTGGGCCCCAGGGTGGCCTTCGCGCGGGGATACGAACCCGCCGCGACGGAGCACCAGCGCCCGGACATCTGGGTGGCAATTGCCCGGCGCCAGCGGCATGCCTACGGTGCGCAGCATGGGCATGTCGTTGCTATTGTCGCCCATGCCGAGAGTGTTGTCCACCGGCACCCCGATGTAATCGCACAGCCGCAGGACCGCCTTGTCCTTGCCCGCGAGGGCCGGGAAAACCTCAATGTACCGCCCCGAGGTGTTGCGGCTGAAATCAAGCTGCACACCCTCGGGAAGGTTGCTCTGCACCCACTCCACGTCCCGGTCGGTCTTGCCGCTTCTTTCGATGCAGGAACTGAAGGAATGCAGCTTGGGGTGGATGCGCCAGCCCATGCGCTCCAGCCTGTCCCGGAACTCGTAGACTACGGGCTGGAAGACGCTCATCTCCCGGTGCCAGTCCTCATCGAGAAGGTCTTCCCCGTTGCGCCGGAACCAGATGTCCGCGCCGTTCTCCGCGATCAGCCCGTCATTGGGGATCGGCGGTAGCGGCTCGCACTCCCGGCGGCTCCGGGCGGTAACCAGGATGAACCGGGCGCGCTTGCGGACCTCCTCGATCAGCGCCGCCGTTCCGGCGTCAAGTTCGCTGTCGAAGACGATGGTGAAGTCGATGTCCGAAAAGACGATGGGTTGGCGCACCATTCTTGATGCCTCGCAGGTCGCCCGGCTGGGGCGAGGAAGGTTCCAGGGCATTGCGCTGCGAACATTGCACGCAGCTCCTCTCCCGCCGCAGTCACGAGGGGACGCGGTTGGTCAGGCCCGGCGGGCATCATAGCACAGGCAGGCGGCCTGAGACACCCCGGACGGCCGCCGGGGGTCTGACCGCAAAGAGCGGGTGGGGAGTACCATCCGGCCACGGTCCCCTCGTCGACCACGCGCTGCAATGCCGCGGGCCGTTGCCGTAGCCTCACAGCCCGCTTCGCGGGCTGTGAGGCCAGACTCAGAACCGGAAGGCGCGGAAATGCTCAGGCCGGCGATAAGATGACGGGTGATTATGCACGAAATCGAGTCTGACGCTCTGGCGCCGGAATTCCGCGATCTGCCAGACGCGGACTTGTGCACCATTGCGGCGGACATCCTCTTCCGACGCATCACCTGACGGCAGCGCGGGTAGCACAGCCGCTCGGGGGCAATCTCATCATCCCGAATGCCTCTTCTAGCCATCGGCATCCATTGCCCGCGCCCGCTGCCAGATCTGCAGCTTCGGATTTGCCGCGAAGGTTCGCCTGACCAACCGTGTCGGGCCGCCGAAGCTGGCGACAACCCGGTACTTGCCCGGGTGCGTTCGGAGTAGGTAGTCCACCTCATTGTCAGGACGGTCTGTAGGGAAAAGCACGACGAACTCGGGATCGAGACTGAGCAGATACTCCAGGGACTTGACCTCATCCGGCACGGGCGGCCGACGGAAATGGCGCTTCGGGTCGGTCTCATTCTTCTTGTCCGCGAAGTACGAATCAGGACCGAGCGACACTAGGCGCACCAGTCCGCGCAATCTCGGCGCGTCATCGAGGTTTTGGTAGACGATAGCGGTCGAACCGCGATACTGCGGTCTATCCGCAAACCATCGCTCCGCCTGCTGGCGACTGCCGTTGAGCAGAACATAGTCCAATGCGACGACACGCGCCAGGAGGAAAACAGCCACCGCGATGCCGGAAACAGTGACGATGAGGCGGCCCCCGCGGGACCGGCATGACAGCTGCCACAGCCATTCCGCCCCAAGAGCGGCCATCAGCAGGAGCGGGACCACGATCGGGAACAGGTAACGGTCAAAGGCAGCGTTCACATACCAGTAGAAGGCCCCATACGCGATGGACGGGCCGACGAGAGCCGCCGCCTTGATTGGCTGGGCGCCCGCAAGCAACACCAGGCCCAACGCCGCCAACCCAAGCACTGGCAGGCTGAACCCTTCGCTGACACATACCCAGGTACCCTCGGCGAAGCCAAGCTTCAGCATTGGGTCGGCAGCGTAGATCGAATCGGCAAGCCTCGCCCATTCCGCGCGGGTCTCCTTCGAGCCCTCTGCCCCACGCTTCTTGCTCGCGATCCACTCTATCGAGCTGTCGAAGTTGAGTATCCAGTTGTTCGCGACCGCGAAGGTCGCGACAAAGATCAGCAGTCCAAGCCCGGACAGCCCCAGCCCTCTGCGTGCCCTCACTGGGCCTGGCGGATCCGATCCGCGCCGATCCGCGAACAGGACCCACAGCACTACGGGCGCCATTCCCGCGAAGAACGGCAGCGCCTGGAATTTCACGCTCGTTGACAGTGCCGCCCAGAAAGCCAGCCACGAAATGCTCCTTGCCGAGGGCTTCTCCAGGAACGCAAAGCAGGCCAGGACGGCCACCGCCAGCAGTCCCATATATAGCATGTCGGGATTGCCGGCATGCGCATAGTAGACGAAGGGGTAATACAGGGCTCCAAGTACGGCCGCGGCAAGAGCGGTCACTCTTCCCCGCAGCCGCAGACCGATCTGGTACATGGCCCAAATGAGCAGCAGGTGCGAGAACACCGACAAGAGACGTCCCACCAGAATGACGGCGCTGAGCACCCATTCGGGGTCTCTCAGCCCCCATGGGTAAGTCCTCTGCACGTGAGACGGGTCGATGCCGCCGGTCAGGTAGACGTACGCGAAGAGTGGGACACACAGGAGCGCAATGAGGGCGGGCTGCAACGGTTGGTGTTGACCGAACCATCCGAAACTGAACAGGTTGAGCGCGCCCCGCAGCGTGGTCATCGGAACGGATGAGTCGGCGTCCCATTCCGCCGTATTCGGCAACCCCCACCAGATGGCCCAGATATCCAGCACCAATGCGATGGCGATGATCAGACGCAGGCACTTGTCGTCAAGATTGTGCCGCATGGACAAAGAGCGCTCCTGGTGGTGCTTAGGACGACGCCCCAAGCTTCCGTAATGTCCGGCCTGCCGCGTGGGCACCGAGTGTCCCGAACGCTAACTGCACGCGAGAGCTCCGTCGGCCGTTGTCTCGAAATGTACACCCAAGGCCTGGAGCACCGTGGGCAGCGCAAGCAACACCACTACAGGGTACGCTTCATAGCAGGCTCTCAACTCCCACTCGTAACCAAACACAGGCAGGGACAGTAGCAAGGGAACGCCAACCCACAGAGCCTGTCGTAGGAACCGAGGCTTTGCGTGCCAGTCCCGAATGACGGCCGCACCGACCAGCCCCAGGCTGACTATCAGCGACAATGGGTAGCCTTCAGTATAGGCGATTAGGTTCTCGACGACGTGGACCTCGATCGATGTTCCTGGATTGCCAGCAAACAGGGCACCGATAGCAATTCGGATCGCGCCCCAGACCAAGACCTGTGCAGCGAGAGCAGTCAAGATAGCAGCCCGAAGGGGGCCTGCCACCATGAGGTCGACCCTGTGTCGGAGCACAAAGATCAAAGTCAGGAGGATGGCCGTCTCTTTGTTCACGCAAGCCAGAACGAAGACCAGCCAGTATGCCCACCAGGTTCGCCGTAGCATCGCCCGTAGCCCTGCACTAAAGAGGAACAGGTTCGTGAAATCATAGATGGCGCTGTAGTACCTCTCTGAGAAGAAAGGGGGAAGAAAAAGCAGCGCTATCACAGCCGCCGCCCATGCCGTGACCGGACCTTGCCCGTATAGGTCCATTGCAAGTGCCACCATTACGTGCGCAAACGCGACCAGCGATAGCAGCATGACGACGCACACAGATAGGTATTCCAGTGGGTATGCTTGGTCCCAGCGCAGGCGCTGGAAGACGCCCCATAGCGCAGTTCCGGGGCGGGTCGCAGCCTCGATCCTCTGCTCCAGACTGGTGGGCATCGCCGCCACCAACCCTCGCACCACCAGCGGAACGAGTGCGCGCTGGACGAATGGCCGATGGGCGCGGCCATAGACCATATCGGGAACTGTGGCGCGACCGATTATATCGATGCCTCCGCTTCTTACGAACATACCAAGCACGAGCGTGGCAATCACCCACACGGTGGCCGAGCGCCCGAGTTGCCCGAACCTGCCGCTGACACTACGTCTAGTCGATTGGCCGGAACCCTCTTGCTGTCCAGGCTGGTGTGGATCCACCGAGCATCCTCCCAATGATCGATGATGCTACCTATGCCCCCCCGCCCCAAGCAGGCTCTTGAGCAGCTCTCGTTCGGGTTTGTGCAAGCCGACGCGGAACGCCGCAATAGTGTAGAGCCCTGCGACTCCCGCACCCGTCGCGAGCAGCTCCGGCCAGGATGCCACACCTATCGTTGTGCTGAGCCACCGCGACAGCAGGGCAACCAAAAGCGCGCCAATCGAGCACGGGATCAACTCCAGAAGAAACGTGGAGTGGTGGCGTCGCAGGATGTGAGCGGCATAGACTGGGGTGAAGAAAAGACTATAGCATGTCTGTACGATGACACCGGCACCGGCTATCCCGTACAGACCCCACCCCAGGGGCCCGGCCAGGACTGCAGCAAGCGCGACGTTCGCAAGACCGGCAGGTACGATAACGGCGCTCGGGCACAACAGTCTGTTCATGGCCTGGTTGACCCCGTACAACGGAATCACGGCCAGATTGATGGACAAGGGCAACGTCATCAGGGCAAGCAGAGGCCATAGGTGTGCGTACTCATCGCCCAGCCAGGTACGCAGCAGGGGTTCGCTCAGCCCCGCCACAAGACCAACCGGGAGGGCGATGGCAAGCCCTAACGTCTTGACGGCCAGCCGTGCCACCGACGTCAGACGGTCTTCCTCACCTCGAACGTAGTGTACGACGAAGGTGGGAGTCAACACGCCGGACGCGACCCCGGTGAGTGACCGAAGCAGTGTGCTCCATTGGACCAGGGGAGCATACAGACCGGCCGCGTGCGCACCGAGCATCAGGTTTGCCATCAGCAACTCAGCCTGGAGAAGCAGGATCGCTCCTGCAGCGTTCACCGTCAGCCAGCCGCCCATGCCGAGGACCGACCGCAGCTTGCTCCCGTCGAAGGCCTTCCTGCAAACCCGCAGTTCGGACGTGAGACGGCGCCAGAGGGCCCAGTTTGTGATCTGCCTTGCGGCGGCCATGGCCAATAACGCCAGTCCCACCTGCCACAGCGATGCGCCGTACACGGCGAAGAGGATCACGATGCAGGCGGCCTGGGTTAGCGTGCCGATGACGTCTGCCATGCGTTGCAGGTCAAGCCGGTTTCGGGCGAAGGTCGATGCCGCGAAGTTGCTCCCCACCGTATTGATGAGGAACGCCAGCCCGGCCGACAGGAGGAGCCACCGTGCGGCGTTCTCCTGGCCTGGAGGGACACTCAGCACGCTGGGGCCAAACCACGCAAGCGCACCCACTAAGGGCAGCAGCGCGATGGCGAGGGCAAGCGAGGCCAGCAGCGAGGTATTGAAGGTGCGATTGGCGCTCTCGACATCATCTCCGGCGATGTCCACAGCAAGGAAGCGCCCCACCGACCCGCTGAGGGCGACCGTGATGATGGCCATGTAGCTGGTGATGTTGGTCGCCAGCGGGACCAGACCATAGGTGGCAACACCCAAGTGTGAGATCAGGTACGGCGTCATCCAGACGCCAATGGCCAGACTCACGACGAAGCTGCCTGCGTTCCCGAGCAGGTTCCCGCGCAACCGCCCTAGGCCGACGTCAAGCTTCGAGGGCGTCACGGTCTGCGTAGTACTGTCTGACGATGATATCGCCATATGTTCTGGTGAATACCTGCTTGCTGTGACGACGTGCGAAGCGGGCGATCCGAACGAAGGCGCCGTAAATTGGAGGTGGAAGGCAACTGCGCACTCTCGCGCACGCCATCAGCACTTGCGCCTGTCGGGCGAGGCCGGCAGCTGATACTGTCTCATTCTTCAACAGAGCCGCAGCCTCTGCGCAGCGCCCCTGAAGTATGAGTGCGCGAGCGTCGCGCATGCGAAGCTCCGCAGCGTATCTTATGGTGGTCAGTGACCGCGACGGAGGACAGGAGCCTTCGGCTACTGCGCGCTCCAGCATCGCATAGGTCAACTCCAAGCCCGTGCCTCTCGGGGATGACTCGGCATTGAGTTCATGCGTCTGAGCATCCCGTTGATAGATGCTGGTGATGCGTGGGTGTAAGGCCACACAGTGGTGCATCGCGATGCGTGCCCACAGCTCGATGTCCTCACCCAGTGCTTCACCAACGCGAAAGCCACCCAGCGCCAGGAACGTGTGTCGACGCATGACCACAGAGGATGAGTCCACCGGAAAGGTCGACGCAATGGCGAAATAGTCGACCACACGGGGCGATGAACCGGAGAGCTGGATGTCTCTGATGAGGGAGCCGCGGATTTCCCTCTTCCCGCTTCCCAGAAGACCTGCCTCCGGGAAGAGATGCGCCAACTGGTGCGTGTCTTGGAGATGCTCGGGCAGCCACTCGTCGTCTGCGTCCAGAAGGGCAATCAGATCCGCCTGTGCCTCCTCAGCGCCCCGGTTGCGGGCGGCGCTAACGCCTGCATTCTTCTGGTTGATCAGTAGATCTCCCGTCCCCAGGAATGGTCTGACGAGTTCCTCGCCGCCGTCGGTCGACCCATCGTTGACGACCACGATCTGGTAGTCGGTGAAGGTCTGATTGCGGACAGATTGCAGGCAGCGCTCGATGTACGGGCGCTTGTTGTAGAGCGGGATCACTACGGAGATCGCGGGGGGCATGGACGCTTCACCTCACTCCCTGTGGCCTCTCTGCTTGCGGGTGTTGCTCAGCAATTCCTCATAGACTCCCGCGATGTTGCGCAGCAGGGCTTCTCTGCTGAATGCCTCTTTTGCGCGTTTCTGACCGGCTTCGGCTTGCTTCTCCAGCAGAGACCTGTCGCTGTAGAGTTCCAGTAGCCTATTCGCTGCCGCTTCGTCGTCATCGTCAGGAACGAGGAAGCCCTGAACACCGTGCTCCACGATCTCGCGGATCCCCATCACGTCGGTCGCTACCACGGCGCACTTCATGAACATGGCCTCGACGACCCCCAGCCCGAAACCTTCTCCCCGTGACATCAAACAGAAGACGTCAGCGTCTCGCAGGAGACGGCCCACCTCCTGGCAGTAGCCCGGGAAATGGACCCGATCG
>Ga0067045_1031815_pt1 | contig 11404 bp, 9 predicted proteins | sample TerdegcTABiofilm_FD_59184 | JGI IMG/M metagenome (GOLD analysis project Ga0067045, IMG submission 59184) | Combined Assembly of (Gp0054472, Gp0054536) Wastewater bioreactor microbial communities from Singapore -Terephthalate degrading...
TTTTATCCCCCTGCTGGGAAAGGACTATCCTTGTAACTCCCGTATCTGTCATCTTTTCAAAGTAGAGAGGAGCATCCCTTTTGTCCAGGTTTAACCGGAAAAGGGTAGTAGAGTCTTCCCCCTGGGCTCTTCCTCCCGTGAGGATGGTGATGTTGTCCGATTTTGACCAGAGAACCCCCCTTATCCTTGTGTTTCTTGGCAGATATAGATAAGGAAGGATGGTTTCGGAGGAAAGATTTGAGTAATCCTCCTGGGAAAGGTAATAGAGGAATAGATTTCTCCCCCCTTTGTCCAGAAGAATCTTTTTCCCATCCGGGGAGATCCAGAATCTGTCGAAATTAGGATCAAAATCAAAAGGAATCTTGCCAATTATTCTGCCTATTCTTAATAATTCCGAATAGAGAGAACGGGTAAAAAACTCAGCGCTTCTTACCTGATACACAAGAGATCCGGATACATAATAAAGCCACCCATCGGAGGACCATTGCACATTTTCAATTCTACCCTTACCAAGAACCCTGAAATCCTCTGCAAGAACTCTTCCATCCCGGTACTGTCCCAGGGAATAGTAGTAGAGGATCCCATCCTTGGTATAAACAAGGAATTGCGAATCCTCGGACCACAAGGCTCCCGGAGAGGAGTAGGAAAGAAGAAGCTTCCTGGACAGGACAACCTCTTTTCCCTGCTGGATATCGAATAGAACTAGGTCCGCATAGGCAGGAGAGATAGGTTTGAAATAGACCAAATAGTTTCCGTCAGGAGAACTGGTTACATTGACAATCTTTCCTTCCTGAATCTCCATGCCGTTTACAAAGGAGGGAAAGATTGATACTGGGTCAATATTGGCAAGACTTGCATCGGTTCTGAAAACCCCAAAACGGTTCTGGATCTGCAATTGCCCCGTTTCCCGGAGATAGATCACCGCTTCCGGGAAAAAGGTTAGCTGCTGCATCTTCTTTGTTTTTATGTCTGCCTTAAAAAGAGTTCCAAAGGATCCAAATCCGGGGGATTCTGCCTCCGCCTTAAAGAGAAGTTCTCCAGGCTCTTTTAAGTCAAGCCCGGAAAAAAGGATACTTCCATAAAGAGCAGCGGAACAGCAAAGCCCTATTAAAATCGTTATCCAGCGTTTCATACCTTATTTACTTTTCGGCACCGAAGGTTTAGATATACAGAGCTTTTTATTAAGAAACCAGTTAAGTTCCTTTTCCAGCTTGTCCAGCTTGAAAGCCATATTATTGAGCCTTTCCAATTGGTAGGTTCCTGCTAGGGTTTCCATTTTTCGGAAAGGCTCCTCCAACAGATCGCAGAAACCTAAGGAGGTGCTCCTCTGCTCCCCACAGTAGGGGCAGAAAAGAAAGGATTCCTCCAAGACTCTTCCACAGACTGAACAGAAATAGATTTTCTCCATATCCATAAATCCTTACAGAAGCTCTGCTGCCAATTCTGCCAGCTCACTTCTCTCTGATTTATACAGGGTCACATGTCCGAAGAGTTTCTGTCCCTTAAAAGCCTCCACAAGATAGGTAAGACCGTTGGAATTGGAATCCAGGTAGGGGCTGTCTATCTGATAGGGATCTCCTGTAAGAACCATCTTGCTCCCCTCCCCTGCCCGGCTGACAATGGTTTTTATCTCGTGGGGGCTTAGATTCTGGGCTTCGTCAATAATTATGTATTGATTTGGAAGGCTTCTTCCCCGGATATAAGTCAAGGCCTCTATCTCTATAAGTTTGTTAGCCAAAAGGGATTCTGTGTTCTTTATATTGGAACGCTTGTAAACCGAGAGGATGTAATCCAGATTATCAAAAAGGGGCTGCATCCAATGGGATAATTTTTCTGATTTATCCCCGGGTAAAAAGCCTATATCCTTACCCATGGGTATCACTGGTCTTGTAACCATTACCCTGGTATAGGCTTCGTCCTCCAAAACCGACTTTAAACCTGCAGCAATGGCCAGCAGGGTTTTTCCGGTCCCGGCTTTCCCGACCAAAGTTACCAGGGATACGGCAGGATCTAGGAGCAGATCTATGGCCATGGACTGCTGATCATTCAAGGCCCTTATCCCGCTAACCGGTTCTTCGGAGGTTTTGGAGAGCACCAGTCTGTTGATACTGCTGTTCCACCGGGTGATAAGGGTCTCCTGCTCCTCTTTCTCTTTTAAAAGCAGGAATTCATTAGCCCTCAACTCCTCCGGCCACTCAATATTTCCCAGCTCCTTAAGCTCCCTTGCTGCACTCTGGCTGCAGGGCTGTTCCTTATAACCGCTGTACAGGGAACTTATATTTACCTGCTGCTTCTCATAATCCACAGCCTTTATTCCCAAGACGGTAGCCTTAACCCTGGCATTGATATCCTTGGAAACAAAGAATACCCTTTTACCCTGCCGCTGAAGAGACAAGGCGGTCAGGATAATCTTGTTGTCCATCTTATCTATAAGCATATCGGAAGGCAGATCCCGGGAATTGGAGAGTATCACCTTAAGGATGGATCCATTCTCCATCCTCACCCCTTTATGCAGGTCCCCGTGTTTGCCCAGCTCGGCCAATAGCCTTATGGCGTGCCTTGCGTTCCTTCCCCGCTCGTCACTGTAGCTTTTAAGGGAATCCAGTTCCTCCAGAACCCAAAGAGGTACAACTACCTCATTGTCCTTGAAGGAGAGAATCGCATCCGGCTTATGGATAAAGACATTGGTATCTATGACAAAGACCTTGTTTTCTTGGGATTTTAAATCCATCTGAGCCTCCTAGGTATCCGCAATTATTTTAGCAGAACCTTTTCTAGACTTTCTAAAATTGCCTCCCTGTATTCCTTGTAAAGGCTGTAGGGACCCGCTGCCTCTGCTATTGCCAGAGTATCCTCGGAGGTAATAACCCCTGTAAGATAGGCATAGGTTTCATTCCTGTAGGGAACTCCCCAAACCAGCACAAAACCCTGAAGATCCTTTCTTGAAAGAGCCAAGGGTCCTTCCACCAGGATATAACCCTCTCTGGATAACTGGTTTAACAGAGTTTCCTTCCAGAATTCTCCCCTCTGGGGGGGATAATTCTTTTCCAACCTTACCTGATAACGGAAACCCTCGGGACTAAGGGCAAAAAAGATCTTTTCCTCTTCCTCAACCTGGGCAAAACCCTCAGGTACAGGCACGGAAAGGGTGGTACAGGAAGAAATTATAAGCAGCCCGGAGAAAAGAACAGTAAGAATAGTTCCCTTCATTAAAACCCTCCTCCTATAAAACTGAAGAAATCAAGGGTATTCACCCAGGGAAAGGAGGAGGGGACCTTCTCTGGAAGCTCCTGGGTCTGGAAAACCAGATTAATCTCCCCATAAACCATCCTAGAATCCAGTTCCGCCTTTCTAAGTCGGCCCTTCAGGTTTTCTATCTCCCTTAACAGGGATGCCACTTCCCGCTCTATTGCCAAGGTGCCCTTTACATCCGCCCGATCCAGAAATTCAAGATTCCTGTTTAGAATCTCTTCCCGGGCCTCTATCCCTGCCCTGAGTTCCTGAATCCTTTCCAGAAGATCCACGGCACTCTGATTTCTCTCCAGAATCCCCTCAGAAAGAGATTCTAAAAGATCCTCGAAATCGGGAAGCCTATCCTTTGGAAACCGAACGACCACCCTCTTTTCCGACTGAACTAGATAGTATCCCCCCTCCCTTTCCGCCCATTCGGAAATAAACGCTGCTGTTTTTCCCGGCTGGGAGACCAGAAGGGTGCAGTACAATGTATGAGCCAAAGAGTCCTGCCCAAAAGAAAGAGTTGGCATAATTAAAAGGAGCATGAGACTAAGAAAAAGTATCCTTTTCATCTCGGTATCTCCAGATCAGCCAGGGCTTGTAAAAGCCCGGAAAGGTATTTCTCCTTGTGTCCCTGCTCAAGAAAAAAGGCCTCCACCACATAAAGATAATCCCCCCTTACCGTAACCCCGATAAGGTAATAGTAAGGTTTTGCATCCTTGCTTGTAAAAAGAGTGCAGAGAAGCTCCTCTTTGGAGGCTGGGATCTCCTGAATTTCCACTGTTCTGTACAGAGGACCAAGATGGTAAATTAGGGCTTTCTGCCAGAACCGAGCGTCCCCCTTGGGAGAATTGGATATGGAACCGATCCTTACCCTTACACCGTCGGGGGTCTCGGCCTGGAAATAGGTTTCCTGGCTGAAGATCGCATAAGTCTCCGGCAGGGTAATCTGTATCTTCCCCTTAAGCTGATTAAGGCTTGTATATAGAGGATTCAGTCTGGCTATCCAGGGGAAGGGTATCGTCTCCCGCAGGGAGACCTCCTCGGAAAGTCTTGGAATAAGCTCAATCTGTATTCTGGAAAAGGCTATCTGCTTTTCCATACTTTCCAAGGAGAGGGTGAGTCTTTCAATCTCCTCGGTAAGACGCCGGATCTCCCGAAGAATGGCAAGGCGCTCATTAAGATCCTCTGTTTTTTCAAGAAGAGTATAAAGCCTTTCCCTGGTTTTCTTTGCAAGATTCAATCTTGCCTCGGTATCTGTGAAGGCTTCAGTAATATCCAAAGTCTCGATGGAGCTGCTCCTTACAGATCCCAGGCTCAGAAATTCCTGAAACAGGGGATGGAATTTCTCTGCAGGAACCCTAAGGATTAAAATTCTCTCCTTTACACTCTCCACATAGCCCCCCTCCCGGAGGGCGGTTTCCATAATCTTCTTTCTGGTCTGCTCAACAGAGTCCACAATTAAGGAGGCAAAACCGGAATAAACCCGTTTTCTCTCTGTCCCTTTTGCTTCCTGTTCCGGCACTTCCGAGACAGCCGCCAGGGCAGCAGGAGGCTCCATAGCCCTCTTTGCCGAACTCCCGGAAGCCATCGGGGAAGGAGCTTCAGCCTCCATCTCTGCGGCGGAAGGATCGGAATAGCGGTGGGAATAAGAGGCCTTTTCTAAGGAGGAACAGGAAAGAAAAAGAGCCCCGGCAATGGACAGTAGAAACAGAAATCTGGCCTTTGTCATATTTTCCTCTTATGAGTAGTATAAATAAATTATCCTTTTCTTCAACTGTTTATTTTTAGAGACAATTGTATTTTTGTTGCTGAATAAATCAACGCATTCACAATCACCTTATACAAATTAAGATAAATTATAAAAAATATTAAAATAATTAAACCAATAATTGACATTTTTAATTTAAGGATCTATTTTATTTATTGGAGTATGCAATGGATAATGTATCAAAACAGGAAAAACTCTGGAACAGAAACTTCCTGCTCCTTTGGCAAGGCCAACTGGTTTCCAGTATAGGGGATGTGGTTTACGAAATAGCCCTCGGGTTCTGGGTTCTTGCGGTTACAGGATCCCCGGCCCTTATGGGAAGTCTCATGGCTGCTACTACCATTCCCAGGATACTTTTAGCCCCTCTAGGCGGAGTGATTGTGGACAAAAGGGACAGGAAGTTTTTAATAGTCTCTATGGATCTTATGCGGGGTATAGCCGTTGGTTTTATCGGCTTGGGAGCCCTCTTGGGAATTCTTGAGATCTGGATGGTTTTTATTGCAGGAATTGTGATCGGTCTTGGCGCTGCCCTGTTCAACCCTGCCATAGGTTCCGTACTCCCCGATATTGTGCCAAGGAATCGGCTGATCAAGGCAAATTCCGCCTTTTCCATTATCCATGCAGGATCGGGACTCTTAGGGAATGCCCTGGGGGGATTTTTCTATGCCCTTCTGGGAGCTCCGCTGCTCTTCTGTATAAACTCCCTCTCCTATCTTTTCTCTGCCTTTACAGAAACCTTTATAAAGGTTCCCCAGTTACCCAAGAGCGAAAAAAGGATAAATATCCTTTTGGATCTTAAAACAGGATTTCTCTATGCCTGGCAGAATAAGGGTTTAAGGTACCTTTTAATCAGCGGAGGAGTGATTAATTTCTTTGCCTCCCTGGGATTCATCCTCTTTTTACCCTTGTTTCAACAATCCCCTTCCCTGGGACCGGAAAGATATGGGCTTTTTATGGCAAGCCTTACCCTTGGAATGCTGGGGGGTATGGGGCTCTTGGCAGGCATAAGGGTTCCCGAAGAAAAACGGTTTCCTGTTTTTGCCTTTTCTGCAATTTTTATGTGTATTGCCTGGGCTTTTATACCTGTTATTAATATCTTTCCCCTTATGATGCTCCTTGCTGCCTTAGGCGGGCTCCTCAATTCTATTATAAATATCTTTATCCAGACGGTCATCCAGCTTTCGGTGCCCCAAACCCTGAGGGGAAAGGTTTTCGGAATGATCGATACCCTGTTTCAAGGTCTTACCCCCATTGCTATGGCCTTTGGTGGCCTTCTTGGGGAATTTCTCCCCATCCCCTGGGTAATATTTTTTTCCTTCTCTGTTCTTGTTTTGGTAATGTTTCCCCTATTGTGGTCCTCTTCTTTTAAGAAATTTATAGTCCAAAAGGAACAACCAGAGGGGGTTAAAGACCAGGGAGAAGAAGCCCCTGAATCGGAGAGTATAATTCCAGCGAAGGACAATCTGGTAGTCCCAGGCATTACCTCCGGGGCGGATTGATACAATCCCTTTAAATAAAGTATACTCCCTCTAGAATTATGCAATACAATTATACCTACTTTGCCTCCTGCCCTAGAAACACCGAGGATCTTCTTAAACAGGAACTGCTAAAACTTGGAGCTGTCGAAGCCAAGGAGGCTCCGGGAGGGGTGCATTTCAACGGCCCTCTCCGTTTGGGCTATAAGGCCTGCCTTTACAGCCGGATAGCCAATAGGATACTGCTTGAAATTTCCACCTTTCCCTGCACAGACGAATCCTCGTTATACGAGGGAGGTATTGAAATACCCTGGGAAAACCATATCAATCCCCATAAAACGATTGCTGTAACCGCCTCCAGCACAGGAGAGGTCTTTAAAAACGATTCCTACCTTGCCCTGAAACTGAAGGATGCCCTGGTGGACAGGCTCCGGAACAAAACAGGAACCCGCCCCTCGGTGAACACAGAAAACCCGGATCTTCTTATCAGTCTGCATATTCACGGAGGTATTGCCGCGGTTTCCCTGGATCTTTCCGGTCCAAGCCTATTCAAAAGGGGTTACCGTCAGCACCAGGGCCAGGCACCCCTTAAGGAGAATGTTGCTGCCGCGGCTCTCCTGCGCCTTGGCTGGGAGGATCTGGCAAAGAAGGGGGCTCCTCTTCTTGACCCCTTCTGCGGGTCTGGGACAATCCTAATCGAAGCAGCCCTGATAGCTGCGGGAATTCCGCCCCTGTTTCTTAGAAGTAAATTCGGTTTTATGAACTGGGTAAACCATGCGGAAGATCTTTGGCAAGCCCTCCTGCGGGATGCAGAAAGCCTTAAAAGGGAGGGTCTGAACAAACTTCCCGATCTATATGGTTTTGATATAGATAAAAGGGCAGTTTTATCTGCAGAACAGAACCTCCGGGCAGCCTTTCTTAGTAGAAAGGTTAGGATCATCAATTCCTCCTTTAAGGACGCAGCCCGCCATTTAGGAAGCAATATTACCACAGGCCTTATATGCACTAACCCACCCTATGGAGAAAGGCTAGGGGACAAGGAATCCCTTAAAAAGCTATACTCCGATCTCGGCTACACCCTGCTTAAGGATTTTAAGGGCTGGAGAGCAGGGATAATAACCGGAGACAAAGATCTTTCCCTTTCCATCCCCCTTCGGGCCGTAAAGATTAACACCCTCTATAACGGATCCCTGGAGTGTACCCTGGCACAGTTCCAAGTGGAAAAGGAATACGAATTCCGGCATTACCCAACCCCCAAACCAGTAGATGAATCCTTTTCCAAAACCGAAGGGGCCAAGATGTTTCAGAACCGTCTCAATAAAAACAGGGCCCGGTACAGCCGGGAGGCCAAGGAGCAGGGGGTAAGTTGCTACAGGCTGTACGATTCCGACATGCCGGAGTATGCCTTTGCCATAGACCTCTACGAGGATACTTGGATGGTTGTTCAGGAGTACGATCCCCCTGTTACCATTGATCCTGAAAAGGCGGAGTTCCGCAGGAAGGAGGTCCTTGCGGTTCTTCAGCAGGAATCCGGTTTTTCTAAGGAGAATATCTTTATTAAAACCAGAAGTAAACAGAAGGGGAAAACCCAGTATCAGCCCAGCAATTCCGAAGGTGCGCTTCACAGGATAAGAGAATCCTCCTTTACCTTTTATGCTAATTTCAACGACTATCTTGATACAGGGATATTTCTAGACCACAGGATTACCCGGAACCTTCTAAAAGGTCTTGCCAAGGGCAGGAGGTTTTTGAATCTCTTCTGTTATACAGCCACGGCTACAGTGTATGCGGTTTCTGGAGGAGCGGTGAGTTCTGTATCCGTGGATTCCTCCCAAACCTACCTTGCCTGGGCAGAGAAGAATTTTAGGGCTAACGGGATAAAAGACCCCGAACATACCCTTGTAAGATCCGATGTAATCCCCTGGCTTTCAAGAGAAAAGGGGAAATACGATCTGGTCTTTGTGGATCCACCAACCTTCTCTAATTCCAAATCCAGGCCCAAGTATTTAAGCATCCAGCAGGATCACGAAGGAATGCTGCTGCAGATTGCCAGAATTCTTTCTCCCTCCGGAATAATAATCTTTTCCACCCATTACAGAAAATTTAAAATGAATGTCCAGGTCCTGGAGGAGATCTTTAATCTGGAAAATATGACTGACCAGACAATCCCCTTCGACTTTCAAAGGAACAGGAGAATTCACCAAGTGTGGAAACTTACCCTTAAGACAAACAGAATAAAAAGAGGAATAAATGATGAAGACAAAGAAGAGTACAGAACAGCCAAGACTGGCGGTACTTATAGACGCAGAGAACACTCAACCGATAATCATAGAAGGACTGCTGGCGGAGGTGGCAAAATACGGAATAGCCTCGGTAAAAAGGATCTACGGAGACTGGACTAATAATGCCATGCGCTCCTGGAAAGAGCTTCTGCTTACCTATTCCATTCAACCGATCCAGCAGTTCCGGTATACCACTGGAAAGAATGCCACAGACAGCGCCATGATAATCGATGCCATGGATCTCTTATACACCGAGAATATGGACGGTTACTGCATAGTCTCCAGCGACAGCGACTTTACCCGTCTTTCCGCCCGGATAAGGGAGGCAGGGTTAACGGTTTACGGGTTCGGCGAAAAGAAAACCCCAAAGGCCTTTATGGGGGCCTGTGATAAATTCATCTATACAGAACTGCTCCGGCCTACCGATGATGCCTCCCCGGCCCAGAAAAAATCGGCCCAGGAGCTTAAGAGCGACACAAAGCTGATAAACCTGCTCCGCACCGCAGTGGAGGATTCGGCGGATGAGAGCGGCTTTGCCTATCTTGCCAGCATAGGTCAGAATATTGCTAAAAAGATGCCGGAGTTTGACAGCAGGAATTACGGATATAAAAAATTAAGCGATCTGATACTGGCAACTCAGCTCTTCCAAAAGATGGAACGCCAGGCTAAGAATGCACCGGGAAAACATCTTTTTTTTAGGGATATTAGAAGAAAAGATTCTCAGGAAAAGGTGTAGTATTATACCTTTTCCTCTTTCTTATGGATGGATAAAACCTTGCTCTGTTTATTCCAATGGACAAGGCTGTAAACAATACAGCCCAGGGTGGAACAGAAGACCAAAAGATAGGCTATAGATATGGAAATATCATTGACTGTTGACATTAGTCCCCTCCGCTAACAAATCAAGGGCATAGTACCATATTTTGCAGGCTTTGGAAAGGAGTATTTTGAGGGCTTTCAATCCTTGAGGATACCAAGGGCGAGCAGATGCTGCTTGTACTTTGCCGCATCCTGTTCATGGGCAAGAATATGGAGTATATCACCCTGGTAGAGCTCTGCATCTCCTCGGGGAATAATCTCCCTATCTCCCCTTCTTATCCCTATGATCAGAATATCTTCCGGCCAGGCAATATCCTTTATTTTTTTATGTTCAAGAAAGGAACCAACCCCTACAGGAATTTCAAGAATAACCTTTTTATTGGAATCCCCCTTGAAGATCTGGGGATTTCTTTCCAAGAGTCTTTCCAGCAGGGTATCGTAAACAGGTTTTGATTTTATAAGCTCTGCGACAATGTAGGAGAACATGCACACAGAAATCAATCCCATAAAATGGTTAAAGGTACCGCTCATCTCCAAAATCAATACTGCTCCTGTGACCGGAGCCTTTACAACACTGGTAAAATAGGATGCCATTCCAAGGATTATAAAATTTGTTATATAATTGTTTTCAATAAACCCCAGATTAAAAAGCAAAGTTCCATAGATTTTTCCCATCAAGGCGCCGAGGACAAGAATGGGAAGGAATATTCCTCCCGGTACACCGCTACCGTAGGAAAAGAGCGTGTAAAACAAACGAATTGCGAAATAGACTAAAAGCAGGATTAAGGGATCGCTGTTTAAATTGAGTTTTTCGATAAGGTGATGCCCCCCGCCTAAAAGATCAAAAGCAAAAAATCCTATTGGTATAGTCAGAATTAAAGGCAGTATTGGTCTAAAGGCAACCGGGATCTTAAGACGGATATAAAAATCCTGGGACCTGTATAATCCTCTTTTAAAAAGCTCGCCCCCAAAACAGGTGATAAGGCAAAATAGAAACAGATAATGGTAATATTTTAATGGAATTACAGGAATATACCCAAAATTGAATACTGGTTTTAAACCAAATATTTTTCCTGAAATAAAATTGGCAGAAACAGAAGCGGTCATGGAACAGATAAGGAGGAGCGAAGAGAAGTTTTTATGCAGTTCTTCCAAAACAAATATCACCCCAGCCAGGGGAGCATTGAACGCTGCTGCCAAACCTGCAGCCGCTCCGCTGGAAATAAGATATTTTTTTTCCAATGGGGGACGCTTTGTGAGAGATGCGAATCCCTCCCCCACATACGATCCAAGTTGTACAGAAGGGCCCTCTCTGCCCAGAGATAAGCCTAATCCTATTCCTAAAATCCCTCCAAAGTATTTTAAAAATCCTTCCGGTAACCAATTGGATTGAATCTGTCTTAATAAAACACCCTTAACCTGAGGAATGCCACTGCCCCTGATGAGAGGATATTTTCGGATGATTACACCAAGTATGATACCTGCAAATCCAAGAATTATTACCCAAATTAAGGTATACCACCAGTGGTTCTGAAGTAATATTTTAAATATACCCTCCCTTATATAATAAGCCTCACCTAGGAAGAATCTGAACCCTACTACCACTAAGCCGGAGAATAGACCTACGATGATGCTTTCTAGGAAAAGAGTTAGTTTGAAATCATACCAGTGTTTTACTGTAAAATTAATCTCCGAAGTTTCTTTCATTAGTGTCCCTAAGCTTGTAAAAAAAATAAAAATATTTCAAGCAGGGGGAAAGAAAGGTAGTTCTTTATTGGTATGAACACACTATTACCAATAAATACAAAATCCTTCATTCCCCC
>Ga0067045_1031816_pt1 | contig 11397 bp, 9 predicted proteins | sample TerdegcTABiofilm_FD_59184 | JGI IMG/M metagenome (GOLD analysis project Ga0067045, IMG submission 59184) | Combined Assembly of (Gp0054472, Gp0054536) Wastewater bioreactor microbial communities from Singapore -Terephthalate degrading...
CCGCGTGAAGCAAGTGCGCGTGCAGATCGAAGAAGCCACCAGCGACTACGACCGCGAGAAGCTGCAAGAGCGCGTGGCCAAGCTGGCCGGCGGGGTGGCCGTCATCAAGGTCGGTGCCGCTACCGAAGTCGAGATGAAGGAAAAGAAGGCCCGCGTGGAAGACGCCCTGCACGCCACCCGCGCTGCAGTGGAAGAAGGCATCGTGGCCGGTGGTGGCGTGGCTCTGCTGCGCGCCCGTCAGGCCGCTGGCGCCATCAAGGGTGACAACGCTGACCAGGACGCCGGCATCAAGCTGGTGCTCAAGGCCATCGAAGCGCCCCTGCGCGAGATCGTGGCCAACGCCGGTGGTGAGCCGTCGGTGGTGGTCAACGCCATCCTGGCCGGCAAGGGCAACTACGGCTTCAACGCCGCCAACGACACCTACGGCGACATGATCGAGATGGGCATTCTGGACCCGACGAAGGTCACCCGCACCGCACTGCAAAACGCCGCTTCGGTCTCCAGCCTGATGCTGACGACCGAGTGCATGGTGGCCGAGTCCCCGAAGGACGACGCACCGGCCATGCCGGGTGGCGGCATGGGCGGGATGGGCGACATGGGCGGCATGGGCATGTAATTGCTCCTTGCCTGAGGGCGCATGGCGGCGTTGCAGCCGCTTGCCGTGGCGATGCCACTGTCAGCGCGTCTGCGCCTTGCCCTGCACCCTCATGCTGCGTCGGAATGCCTCTTGGTGTTCTGACGGAAGTCCAAAAAACAAAAAGCCCCGCGATCACTCGCGGGGCTTTTTGTTTTTTGCGCTCGATTCAAGCTACTTCATCAGCGCTTCCAGCTTGATCGTGTCCGCCACGAAAGCACGGATGCCCTCCGCGAGCTTCTCGGTCGCCATGGCGTCCTCGTTGAGGGCGAAGCGGAAGCTGGCCTCGTCGTGGGTGACAAAGGGAATGTCCAGCGCCTTGGCGGCGCTGGCGTCGAGTGCCTGGGTTAGCGGCGATTCGCTAGCGGCCAGCTGGGCCAGCAAGTCGGGGCTGATGGTGAGCAGATCGCAACCCGCCAGCGCCGTGATCTGGCCCACGTTGCGGAAGCTCGCGCCCATCACCTCGGTGGCGATGCCGTGCTTCTTGTAAAACTCGTAGATGCTGCGCACCGAGCGCACGCCCGGGTCGTTGGCACCGGCCATCGCCGTCTCGTCCCAGCCCGCGCCCGCGCTCTTCTTGTACCAGTCGTAAATGCGGCCCACGAAAGGCGAGATCAGCTGCACCTTGGCCTGGCCGCAGGCCACCGCCTGGGCGAACGAGAACAACAGGGTGAGGTTGGTGTGGATGCCTTCGCGCTCCAGCCGCGCAGCGGCCTGAATGCCTTCCCAGGTCGACGCAATCTTGATCAGCACGCGGTCCACATGCACGCCTTCCCCTTGGTAAAGCTCGATGATGCGGCGCGCACGGGTGACCGTGGCCTCGGTGTCGAAACTCAGTCGGGCATCCACCTCGGTCGAAACCCGGCCTGGGATGAGGCGCAGGATTTCACCACCGAACGCCACCAGCAAACGGTTCATCACCTCGTCCAGACCCTGGGCACCGTGCTTCGCGACGGCGTCCTTGAGCAGGTGGGCGTACTCGGGTTTTTGAACGGCCTTCAGGATGAGGGACGGGTTCGTCGTGGCGTCCTGCGGCGCATAGGCAGCGATCTGGTTGAAGTCACCCGTGTCGGCCACGACCGTGGTGAGTTGCTTGAGAGCGTCGAGTTGATTCATGAACGGATTATCGGCCAGTCGATGTAATAAAATTTCACGACAACTCCCATCAATGTAACCAATCCCACCATGCTCGACCGGATCAAAGCCTCCCTGCCCTCGCTGGCACCTGCCGAGCAACGCGTGGCCAAACTCGTGCTGCTGGACCCGCGCACCTTCGCCAGCCTGCCAGTGACCGAACTGGCCGATCGCGCTCACGTGAGCAAGCCCACCGTGGTGCGCTTCTGCCGCAGCATGGGTTACGACGGCCTGTCGGATTTCAAGCTCAAGCTGGCGGGCACGGTCAGTGAAGGGGTGCCGTTCATTCACCGCAGCGTGGATGTGGACGACAAGACGAGCGACGTGCTGGTCAAGGTGATCGACAACACGGTGGCGGCGTTCCTCAAGTACCGCAACGACGCGTCGAGCCATGCGATCGAAAAGGCGGTGGACGCGCTGGTGGCAACCTACAAGAACCGGGGCCGCATCGAGTTCTATGGCGCGGGCAACTCGGGCATCGTCGCGCAGGACGCGCAGCACAAGTTCTTCCGCCTGGGCATCAATGCCATCGCCTACAGCGACGGCCACATGCAGGTGATGAGCGCGTCGCTGCTCGGGCCGGGCGACTGCGTGGTAATCATCTCCAACTCCGGCCGCACGCGCGACCTGATGGATGCGGCCGACATCGCCCGCAAGCACGGCGCGACAGTGATCGTCATCACCACCAGCGGCTCACCGCTGGCACAGAGTGGTCACATCCACCTCTCGGCCGACCACCCGGAAGGCTATGACCGATACAGCCCGATGACCTCGCGCCTGATGCACCTGATGGTGATCGACATCGTGGCCACCTGTCTGGCGTTGCGCATTGGCGGCACCAAGCTGCAGCCCCTGCTCAAGGAAATGAAGAACAACCTGAAAAGCAAGAGATACGCGTGAGCCTGCGCGCGGACAGGTCACCTGCCTGCGTACACCGCCGATGCGGCATCCGGGAAGTGGACAGGCGACAAACACCTAAGGATGGCGGGCGCTTCCCGCAGCGAAATCAAGGAGGAGGCGGCTCCAGCCGCCGGGGGACATTCTTCGCGGAGGGAAGTGCCCGCCATCCGCGCCAACGCCCACCAAGCGACCTTCTAAATCCGCCCCTCCTCCACCGCATGGCAGGCAATGCGAATGCCCCCAAGATCCAGCAAGTTAGGACGCTCGCTGCGACACCGGTCGTTGGCGTGCGGACAACGCGGATTGAAGGCGCAACCGCTGGGAGGGTTCAGCGGATTCGGCACCTCACCTGAGACCGGCGTGCGCGCCTTGCCGGTGTCGTGCATCTTGGGAATGGCATCGAGCAGCATCCGCGTATAGGGGTGGCGCGGTCGGTCGAACAATGTGTGTTTGGGCGCCAGCTCCACCAGCCGCCCGAGGTACATCACACCCACCTGGTCGCTCACATGACGGACCACCGCGAGGTTGTGGCTGATGAAGAGATAGGTCAGCCCGCGTTCGCGCTGCAGGTCCTTCATGATGTTGAGCACCTGCGCCTGCACACTCACGTCCAGCGCTGAAGTGGGCTCGTCGCACACCAGGAACTCGGGCTGTGTGGCCAAGGCCCGCGCGATGGAAATGCGCTGGCGCTGTCCGCCCGAAAACTGATGCGGGTACTTCACGCGGTCCAGCGGCGACAAGCCCACCGACTTCAACAATTCATCGACCCGTGCACGCAAAGCCTCCGGCTCGGCCTCGATCTCGTGTTCTCGCAGGGGCTCGGCAATGATGTCCTCCACGCGCCAGCGCGGATTCAGGCTGGCATACGGATCCTGAAAGATCATCTGGATGCGGCGGCGCAGCTTGCGGCCTTCAGGCGTCTTGAACGCAGCATGCGCGTCCTGGCCATCGAACTCGAACCCGCCCCGCGTGGGCTCGTACAAGCCCACGAGCAGCCGAGCCACCGTGCTCTTGCCGCAGCCCGACTCGCCCACCAAGGCCAGCGTCTGCCCGCGCGGGATGTCGAAGGACACGCCGTCGACCGCGCGCAGCAGTTGGCGCGGCTGGCGTTCGATCACTCGGTTGAGCCACGGCGCGGACACATCAAAAGTCTTGGCCAGGTCGGTCGCGCGCACCAGCGGTGGCTCGGGGGCGGCCACGGGTGTTGCAGAGCCCTGTGCGCTGCGGGCTTGTGCGGCCAGCACCGCTTTTTCGATCATGTCCGCGCTCATGCCTGGGCTCCAGCTGGCGTATGCAGCCAGCATGCCGCCCGGGTGGCACCGGCGGGCAGCAAGTCCGGCCGATCGCGGTGGCAGCGGTCGAACACCTTCTCGCAACGCGGGTTGTACGCGCAGCCGGTGGGTATCGCATTGAGCCTTGGCATGGCCCCATCAATCTGGTGCAGGCGTTCGCGGTCCTGGCTCATGTCGGGAATACAGGCCATCAAACCGGCGGTGTAGGGATGCGCCGGCTGGTTGATGACCTGGTGCACCGGGCCGATCTCCGCGATGCGACCAGCGTACATCACGGCCACACGGTCGCAGGTCTCGGCGATCACACCCATGTCGTGCGTGATGAGCATCACCGCCGCTCCCCGTTGTTTGCAGATGGTCTTGAGCAACGTGATGATCTGCGCCTGTATCGACACGTCGAGCGCGGTGGTGGGCTCGTCCGCCACGATGAGCTGCGGCTCCGCCGCGAGGGCAAGTGCAATCACGACGCGCTGGCGCATGCCGCCTGAGAACTGGTGCGGGAAATGGTCAATGCGTTGCTCGGCGGCTGGAATGCCGGTGTCCCTGAGCAGGTCGATTGCGCGCCTGCGCGCCTCTGCGTGGCTCACGGGCAAGTGGGTGGTGATGGTCTCGATGAGCTGACGGCCCACGGAATACAAGGGGTTGAGCGAGGTCAACGGGTCTTGGAAGATCGCGCCGATCTGGCGCCCCCGCACCTTGCGCATCTGGTCGTGAGGCAGGTTGTCGATGCGCCGGCCGTGCAGCAGGATTTCGCCCGAAGCCACACGGCCCGGGGGCTCCAGCAGGCCGATGATGGATGCACCGGTGAGCGATTTGCCCGCGCCGGACTCACCCACCACGCCCAGAATCTCGCCCGGAGCGATGTCGAAAGAGATGTCGTCCAGCGCGCGCAGGGTGCCACGGCGGCCGGGAAACTCGACCACCAGGTTCTTGACTTGAAGAAGGCTCATCGTCATGGTCTCAGCGCAGGCGAGGATTGAGTGCGTCGCGCAGCCAGTCGCCCAGCAAGTTCACGCTCAGTGCGATCAGCACCAGCATGGCGCCCGGAAAAATGGTGATCCACCATTCACCGGAGAACAGGTAGTCGTTGCCTACGCGGATCAGCGTGCCCAGCGACGGTGAGGTGGGTGGCGCACCCACGCCCAGGAAGGACAGCGTGGCCTCGGTGATGATGGCCGTGGCCACCTGGATGGTGGCCAGCACCAGCACCGGACCCATGACATTGGGAAGCACATGGCTGCGCATGATGCGCAGCGGCGCCACACCGGTCACTCGCGCGGCCTGCACGTACTCCTTGTTGCGCTCCACCAGTGTGGATCCGCGCACGGTGCGTGCGTACTGCACCCACCCCGTGAGCGTGATGGAGATGATCAGCACCCCAAAGGCCAGCGTCTCGTGCGCATTGGGAAACAGGGCGCGGCCCACGCCCGCAATCAGCAAAGCGATGAGGATGGGCGGAAAAGACAGCATCACATCGCACAGGCGCATGAGAAGGCCGTCCACCCAACCTCCAAGAAACCCCGCGAGCAGGCCAAAGGTGACTCCAATCGCCACCGAGAGCAGCACCGAGGCCAGACCCACCGCGAGCGAGATGCGTGCACCGTACATCAGGGCCGAAAGGATGTCGCGCCCCTGGTCGTCCGTGCCCAGCAAGAAGTTGCTCGATCCATCGGGGTGCCAGGCGGGCGGCAGGCGGGCATTCGAGAGTTCGAGCGTGGCCAGATCGAAGGGGTTGTGCGGTGCCACCCACGGCGCGAAGACCGCGCAGAACACGCAGATGAAAGCGATCACCGCCGCGACGATGGCGGTCGGCGAGGTGCGAAAGCTGTGGCCGACATCGCTGTCGAACCCTCTTTTGATGAGGCTGATCACGTGGGGAACCTGGTTGGAAGCATCGCCACCACAAGGCCTGGCGCCTCGCGGTGGCTGAGCCGGCTTACTTCGCCGGTTTCACGGACATGAAGCGGAACGGCATGAAGTTGTCGGCCAGCTGGACCAGCTCCACATTGCTGGCCACGCCCCAGGCCAGGGCTTGCTGGTGCAATGGCAGGTGGCCGATGTCATCCGAGTGCAGCTTGAAGGCCTCCTTGATCAGCGCGTCGCGCTTGGCCTTGTCGGTCTCCGACTGGATCTGCACCGTCAGCTCATCCACCTTGGGATTGCAGTAAGCGCCCAGGTTGAACTGGCCACTGCCTTTATCGTCCACGCAGCGCATCAGGGCATTCAAGGCGTTGTGCGCGTCGTAGGTACCCGGCGTCCAGCCCAGCATGTAGAAACTGGTATCGCGGCGCAGGATCTTGGGGAAGTAGGTGCCTTTGGTTTCGGCCTGCAAGTTGATCTTCACACCGACGCGTGCAAGGTTGGCGGCCACCGCCTGGCAGATCGCGCCGTCGTTCACGTAGCGGTCGTTGGGGCAATTCAGGGCCACTTCAAAGCCGTTCGGATAACCGGCATCGGCAAGCAGCTTCTTGGCCGCGTCCGGATCGTAGGGCAGGCGGTTGTTCATGGCCGCATCGAAGCCGTTGATGCCAGGGCCCACCATCAGCGCCATGGGCTTGGAAGCGCCCCGCATCACGGTGCGCTGGATGCCGTTGATGTCGATGGCCTGGTAGAAGGCCTGGCGCACGCGCTTGTCCTTGAAGGGGTTCTTGCCCTTGACGCTTGAGTACAGCAGCTCATCGCGCTTCTGGTCCATGCCGAGGAAGATGGTGCGCAGTTCCGGGCCCTGCATCACCTTGCTCTTGCCGCTCGCGTTGATGCGCGCCACGTCCTGCAGCGGCACCGGCTCGATCACGTCCACCTGCCCCGAGAGCAGGGCGGCCACGCGCGTCGAATCGTTGCCGATCGGTGTGTACTCCACGTTGACCACGTTGCCTTCGATCTTGCCCCAGTAGTTGCCATTGCGCACGAAGCTGGTCTTGACGTTCGGTTGACGCTCGCGCAAGCGGAACGGGCCGGTGCCATTGGCGCGAAACGAAGCCGCATTCTCAACGCCCTTTCGGCGGTCCACCGGTCGTGTGGCCTGGTTGTCCTCGGCCCACTTCTTGTTCATGATGAACAGCAGCGAAAGCACGTCGGGGAGGATGGGGAACGGGCCCTTCGTCTCGATATCGACCGTGAAATCGTTGACCTTGCGAATGTCCTTCACGTCGTTGGTGTAGCTCTTCATGTCCGAGCCTTCGCCCGAAGCGCGCGCAAAAGTGAACAGCACGTCATCGGCGGTGAAGGGTGCGCCGTCGTGGAATTTCACGCCCTTGCGCAACTCGAACCGCCAGACGCTGGGCGAGGTCTGCTTCCAGCTCGTCGCCAGCCCCGGCACCAGCTTCAGGTTCTGGTCGCGCGCCACCAAGGGCTCGTAGACGTTGTTGGTCACGCTGAGCTGCAGCGATTCGTTGAGCGAATGCGGATCCATCGACAAGGCGTCACCCTGGTTGCCGATGCGAATGGTCTGCGCCGAGGCAGCTCCCATGGTGAGCATGGCGGTCGTGACCAGTGCGGCCGCCAGCGTTTTCCTGAAAATCATGCTTCGCTCCTCGATGCGTTTGTGGTTGTGGAATGGGTTCTGGTGGGTGCGTGGGTCTCGTCCGCCAGCGGCATGGCGTGCTCCACCAGACTGGCGTGCAAGGCTGCGCCGAGGGGCAAGACCTCGTCGTTGAAGTCGTAGCGGCTGTTGTGCAGAAAACAGCTACCGACGCCGTTTTCAGCGCCCTGCCCCAAGCGCAGGTAGGCGCCGGGCTTGACCTGCAGCATGAACGAAAAATCTTCGGCTCCCATGCTCGGGTCCATGTTGCGGTCCACGTGATCGTGGCCCACCAGCTTCTGCGCCACATCGGCTGCGAAGCGGGCTTCGTCCCGCGTGTTGATGGTGGCCGGGTAGATGCGCTCGTAATTCACGTGTGCCGTGGCGCCCAGGCCCAGCGCCACGCCGGAGCAGACCTCTTGCAGGCGCTTTTCGACCATGGCCTGCACTTCGGGATTGAAAGTGCGCACCGTGCCCACCAGCGTGGCCTTGCCCGGCATCACGCTGAACGCCCCCATGTCGCCGGCCTGCATGGCACACAGGCTGATGACCGCGCTGTCGATCGCGCGCACGTTGCGCGAGACGATGCTCTGCACCGCCGTGATGATGTGGGCCGACACCAGCACCGGGTCCACCGTCTGATAAGGGTGCGCGCCATGGCCTCCCTTGCCAGTGACCTCGATGGTGATGCGATCCGCCGACGCCATCATGGGACCGGGGTTCACGCCCACCGTGCCCGGGCGCATCTGCGGCCAGTTGTGCATGCCGAAGACGGACTGCACCGGAAAGCGATCGAACAGGCCGTCCTCGATCATGGCCTTGGCGCCCGCAAAGCCCTCTTCGCCCGGCTGGAAGATCAACACCGCCGTGCCGTCGAACTGGCGAGTTTCGGCCAGGTAGCGTGCCGCACCCACCAGCATGGCGGTGTGACCGTCGTGGCCGCAGCCGTGCATCATCCCGGGGCGAACGGACTTCCAGGCAAAGTCGTTGTGCTCGGTCATGGGCAGCGCGTCCATGTCGGCGCGCAGGCCGACCATGTGCCCACTGGTGTGGCGACGGCCACGGATCACGGCCACCACGCCAGTCTTGCCGATGCCGGTGTGGATTTCGTCCACACCGCACACCTTGAGCGACTCGACCACGCGTTGCGCGGTGTAGTGCTCTTCAAAACCAATCTCTGGATGAGCGTGCAAGTCGCGGCGCAGGGCCGTGAGCTCGGGGTGGAAAGCCGCGATATGAGAAAACGCGCGGCCATGCGCCTTGATGCGGGACGAGTTGGGCATCAGTGACCACCCGCCTTCTCCACGCGAAGGCGTGGGTCGACCGCAAAGTACAGCAGGTCGACGATCAGGTTGATGACCACGAAGATCAGGGCAATGAGGCACAAGTACGCGGCCATCACCGGGATGTCGGCAAAGGTCACGGCCTGGATGAACAGCAGCCCCATGCCCGGCCACTGGAACACGGTCTCCGTGATGATGGCGAACGCAATCAAGCCCCCCAGCTGCAGGCCGGTGATGGTCATCACCGGCACCAGCGTGTTCTTCAGCGCATGGCCAAAATGCACGGCGCGGTTCGTCAACCCCCGGGCGCGCGCGAACTTGATGTAATCGGTGCGCAGCACCTCCAGCATTTCCGATCTCACCAACCGCATGATCAGCGTGAGCTGGAAGATCGCCAGCGTGATGGCCGGCAAGGTGATGTGGTGCCAGCCCTTGGGTGTCAGCAGGCCGGTGCTCCACCAGCCCAGTTGGGTGACATCACCGCGGCCAAAACTCGGAAACCAGCCCAGTGTCACCGCGAACAGCAGGATCAAGAGGATCCCGATCAGGAAGGTGGGCAGTGACACGCCGAGCAGCGAGACCGTCATGAACACCTGGCTCATGAAGGTACCGCGACGAAGTGCGGCATACACCCCCATGGGAATGCCGGCCACCAGCGCAAGCACCGCCGCCACCATCGAAAGCTCCAGCGTGGCGGGGAAACGCTCCGCGATCAGACGAGATACCTTGGCCCCCTGTCGCAACGACAGGCCGAACTCACCTTGCACCGCGTTCGCGAGGAAATGCCAGAACTGCACAAAGAAGGGTTGGTCCAGGCCGAGCTCGGCGCGCAGTTCGCGCACCTGGTCGGCGGTGGCGTCCTGCCCAAGCAGAAACACCACAGGATCCCCCACATACTGGAACAGCATGAACGCGATGAACGCCACGCTGACCATGACGATCACGGCCTGCGCCAGTCGCCGAAGAATGAATGCGAACATCGTTTGAAAAATGAAGAGAGGGTCGCCCCCTGCGGTGCGCGACCCTCGACTGGCGCTCTGAAATCAGTTTACCTTGATGAGACGCCAGTCCAGCCGGTTGTCCGCGCGGTGCACCACGTCGATGTTTTTCTTCATCGCCCAGGGAATGATCTGGTTGTGCAGCGGGATGTGGGCCACGTCCTCGTTCTGCATCGCGAGTGCTTCGGTCAGCAGGCGCGGACGGATGTAGGGATCGGTCTCGGTCTTTGCGCGGTCAATGACTGCATCCAGCTTCGGGTTGCTGTAACGCCCCACGTTGTAGTTACCGTCGCCGCCCGTGCCAAGCGTGCGCACCAGCGACTGCAGGCTGTACAGCGCATCAAACGTCGGCACACCCCAACCCAGCATATAGATGCTGGCTTCAAAACGCTGAATCATGGGAAAGTAAGTGGACAACGGCAGGGTGCGCAGCTTCGCCTTCACCCCCACCCGAGCCCACATGGCTGTGACGGCCTGGCAAATGGCTTCATCGTTGATGTAGCGGTTGTTCGGGCAGGCGAAATCCACTTCAAAGCCATCCTTGTAGCCCGCATCGGCGAGGAGCTTCTGCGCTGCTGCCACGTCGAACGGATAGCGTTGGTGAACAGACTCATTCCACCCCGCCACCTGTGGCGCCACGATGGCTCCCGTGGCCTGGCCCAGGCCGCGCAGGCTCACGCGCGTGATGGCATTGATGTCGATCGCCTGGTACAGCGCCTTGCGCACGCGCTGATCCTTCAGCGGGTTCTTGCCCTTGACGTTGCTACCGGGCAACTCATCGCGAAACTGATCCATGCCGAAGAAGATGGTGCGGTTCTCCACGCCATCGATCACACGCAGGTTACCGTCCTGGCGGATGCGGGGCAAATCCTGCGGACTGGGATCGAGCACAAAATCAACCTCACCCGACAGCAACGCCGCCATGCGCGTGGCCACCGCCCTCACCGGCGTGTAAACGATCTCGGTCACATTGCCTTCGGCCTTGCCCCACCAGTTCGGGTTCTTCACCAGCACGATCTTCTGATCGGGCTGCCACTCTTTCAGCACGAAGGGCCCGGTGCCGTTGGCATTGCGGTGCGCAAAATTCTCGTCCTGCGTCTTGATGTCCTTGGGTGCGGTCGAGTTGTTCTTCTCGGCCCAGGCCTTGCTCATCATGCGCAGCTCGGTCAACTGGTTGACCAGCACCGGGTTGGGGCCGCCTGAAATGATGTCGATGGTGTTGGGATTGACTTTCACCACCTTGGTGACACCCTGGGTGTACACGGTGAAGTTCGAGGTCTTGGACATCGCGCGCTCCAGGGAGAACACGGCGTCGTCTGCGGTGAACGGTGAACCGTCATGGAATTTGACGCCCGTGCGCAGTGTGACGCGCAACTGGGTGGGCGATACCTGCGTCCAGGACGTGGCCAGCATCGGCTCGGGCTTGAAAGTGCGGCTGTTGTAATACACCAGCGACTCATAGACCGAAGCGTGGACCCCGTTGGCCAACGCATTGTTCTGAGAATGGATGTCCCACGTGGGGATGTCACTGGCGCTCGTCCATTTGAAGGTTTTGGCGTGGGCAGCGCCAGCACCAAAGGCCATTGCGGCGAACAGGACTGCAAGTGGGAGCTTCATTTGTTGACACCTAAATAAA
>Ga0067045_1004325_pt1 | contig 11395 bp, 5 predicted proteins | sample TerdegcTABiofilm_FD_59184 | JGI IMG/M metagenome (GOLD analysis project Ga0067045, IMG submission 59184) | Combined Assembly of (Gp0054472, Gp0054536) Wastewater bioreactor microbial communities from Singapore -Terephthalate degrading...
GGTTCAGTTTGAGCGTCGCCGCGGCGTCATTCAGCCACACCGCGCCGCTCCACGCGCCAGACGCGATTTGCAACCCGCCGGTGGTGATGCTCAGCGTTCCACTGTGGTTCAGCGTTATCCCTCCCAAATCGGCCCAGCCGGCCGTCGTCTTCAAGAGCGTTCCTTCGTTGGCGAAGACCGGGCGGGTTGCGCCGCCGTATTGCATCCAGTAGCGGTTGGATTGGATATCCACCACGCCGCCCGGCTTGTTGGTCAGCGTCATGGAAGCCAGGTCCAGGCGATTGCTGTCCGGCCCGCTGATGATGAGCGTCCCGTAGTTGTCAAAGGAGCGGAACAGGCCGCCATTCCCTGCGCTCATCCCCGTGACTGTCATCACTGCGCCGGCCGCCAGGATGGTCTTGCCCGTTCCGGTCATCTTCGGATTGGAACCACTCCATTCGCCGGCCTGGGTGATGGTCAAATTGCTACTGCCGTCCAGCTGACCCAAGTCGCGCAGGTTCAACACAGCCACGGTCGCGTCCACGTCAAGCGTCACGGTACCATTTTGTATCGTTGCTGTATCCCCTGCACCGGGCACTGCGCCGCACGACCAGTGAGTGGTATCGCTCCAGTTGCCTATGCTGTTATCCCAGGTGCAGGTTGCCGCGAGGGCGGGAGTGACCTGGATACCCTGGAGATAGAGGATCAGCACCAGCACACTGGCCAACCGGCTAAAAGTGACGAAATGCCTTTTCATCGTGTCCTCCTTGTGTAAGATAAACTGGTAAACCGTTGGTAGAGAGCGGTGAGCCGTTAGCAGAGAGCAATCATGGCTGTCGGGTCCTCTCACGGCTCTCTATTGACCGCTCCCTGCTCACATTCATCCCCGCACAGGTGGCCAACCTGACGGCAGTGCCGTTGTACCTCCCACAAAGGTTGAGCTTGTAGTGAGGCGCTTTAGCGCCGTCTGAGCCGCGCTGAAGCGCGTCACTACAAACACGCTGAAACGCTGAGACGCTGAGACGCTAACTTGAGCGCCGTTTTGCCGCGCTAAAGCGCGTCACTACAAGCATAAAGCGCGTTACTACAAGCTAATGTCCATCCCCTGGCCGGTGAATGCCCGCTCATGTTGATTTCCTTACTGGTTCTCCGGTTGCTCCTGGGGGGAGGGCGTTGGCTGCCCGGTCAGTTGTGATAAGTAGGCCGCCAGTCCGCTCACGCTGGCAAAGCCGCGCCGCTGCGCTGCCGGCTCTGATCCGGCGCCGATCAATTCCAGGCTGAACCGCCAGACCGGCTCCGGGCTGGCCTGCAGCTCGTCGGCCTCAACCCACATCCGCAAAATGAACGCGCGATAGACCGGTGCCTTGTCCATAGCCATTCTTTCTACCTCAGATTTGGACCCCCTTGCCCGCTGTGGCGGCCACGGCGAGCGTCTCCGGGGGGCAATTGCCTCTCTGCATGACTTTGAGTATACTGGAGCTGTCTTCGCAAATCCTTCGCTAAATACCGGGATGGGATGGGGGATGAACGAGGCTGCGATGCCCTATATCTTAGACTCCGCTGCCGCCAGCTTACACGTCTGGTTTTTCGGCGGTTACCGGATGGTGCAGGCCGGGCAACCGGTGCTGGATTTTGAGTCGGATAAAGCCCGCGCGCTTTTGGGCTATTTGCTCCTGGAAGCGCGTCCCCTTCGCCGCGAACAGCTGGCCGGGCTGTTTTGGGGCGCGCTGCCCGAAAACCGGGCGCGGGGCAATCTCAGCCGGGTGCTTTCCAACCTGCGTACCCTGCTGCCGGGCTTAATCCAGAGCGACCGCAGCACGGTGGAACTGGCGCCGGCGTCTCCCCCCTGGGTGGATGTCTGGGTCCTGCTGGCTGCCTATCAAACTGCCCGACGCGCACCGGCGGATCCGACCGCGCAGGCGGCGCTGGGCGCGGCGCTGGAACTTTACCGGGGACCGCTGCTGGCCGGTTTTTCGTTGCCCGGCTGTCCGGAATTTGAGGAGTGGCTGCGCGGCTGGCAGGAACACCTGCATACCCAGGCCCTGGCCGCCTTTGAGCTGCAAACCGCCTATCACCAGCAGCGTGGCGAATGGGCGCTGGCTCTGACCAGTGCGCGCCGTGCGCTGGCTCTGGAACCCTGGCGGGAGAGCGCGCATCGCCAGGTGATGTTGTTGCTGGCGCTGCAGGGCGAGCGCGAGCAGGCGCTCCATCAATACGAACTCTGCCGGCAGATCCTGGCGACTGAGTTGGGGGTCGCACCGGCGGCCGAGACGGTGGCCCTCTATCACCGTCTGGTGGCCGGCGAGCTGGTACCGCCGGTGGAGCCTCCGGCGCCGACGGCGGCGCTTCCGACCCCTCTGGCTTCCCTGCCCCTGGTGGGCCGCGAAACGGCTCACGCCTGGCTGCTGACCCGCTGGCGCGCGGCCCGGCACGGCGGCGGTGGCCTCACGCTCCTGGGCGGCGAGGCCGGTATCGGCAAGACCCGGCTGGTCCAGGAGGTGCTGCGTTTTGTAGCCGGTCAGGGCGGGCGGATCTTCAGCGGTCGCTGCTATGAGTTCAGCCGCGCCGTGCCTTACCAGGCTTTCTATGAGGCGCTCCAACCTGCTCTGGCGCAGACTCTCAATACGCTGCCGGGCGGGTTGGCGCCCGGGCTGCCACCGTTGCTGCCGACCATGGCGCTGCCTGAACGGACCGGTCTCTTTCAAGCGCTGACGGCCTGGTTGCGCAGCCAGGTCGGTCCTACCGTCATCTTTTTGGATGATTTGCATTGGGCTGACACGGACACGCTGGACTTGTTGCACTATTTGCTCCGTCATCTCGGCCCAACGCCTTGCTGGTTGATCGGCACCTATCGGATGGAGGAAACGCCGCCCGATCATCCGTTGACCCATTTGAAACAGAGCCTCAATTGCGATGGCTTGCTGCATACGCTGACCCTGGCTCCGTTGACCCTGGCCGAAGTAACCCGGCTCAGCGCGCAATTCCTTGCCCGGCCAGCGGCCCCGGCTGCCGGTGAAAGTGCCGGGCTGGCTGCTTATCTCTACCGTGAGAGCGAAGGTAATCCCTTTCTCATTGTGGAACTGCTGGAAACGCTGCGCGAACAGGGGAGTTTGCGCCCGGTGGCGACTGGCTGGGAACTGGTGGGCGATTGGACGGCCGCCCCCTCACTGCCAGTCCGGGTGCAGGACCTGGTCTTGCAACGGGTGCAGCGCCTGGACGAGATCCAGCAGTATCTCCTGACCCTGGCGGCCGCTCACGGACAGGCTTTTGATGTGGCGTTGTTGGCGACCGCCGGGGAGTGCCCGCCGGAGACGGCCGAGCTGGCGCTGGCTGAAGGCCGGGCGCGGCATTTGATCCGTCCGGTCGCCGGCGGTTGGGACCTGGCGCACGACAAGATCCGGGCCATTCTCTACCAGGCCGTGCCCGTGCCCCTGCGTCGTCTGCTTCATGCCCGGCTGGGGGCGGCGCTGGAACAGGTGCACCCGGAGGAGGTGGCGCTGCTGGCTTATCACTTTGACCGCGCGCAGCAACCCCAGGCTGCGGTGCGCTATCTGCTCCTGGCCGGTGACCAGGCCCGGCAAGTTTACGCACTGGAGCAGGCCGGCGCGTATTATCGGCGGGGGCTGGAATTGACCCATGATGCCGGGATGCGTTATGCGCTGCTCAGCGGTCTGGAGACGATCTATGATTTATGCAGCGCCCGTGAGTCACAGCAGGCCGTGTTGGTGGAACTGAGCGCGCTGGCGGCCCAGGAAACGCCGGAGGGGGGCGCGGTCCACCGGCAGGCAGAAGTGGCCTTGCGGCAGGCGCACTATGCCGAGGCGGTCAGCGACTACGCCGCCGCGGCTGCCGCTGCGGAGCGGGCCGTAGCGCTGGCCCTCGCGGCCGGGGATGCTCCGCTCGTCGCCGCTGGCTATCGGCAGTGGGGCTACGCCCTGCGGCGGCAGGGAGCCCTGCCGGCGGCGCGCGAGTTCTACGAGCGGGCGCGGGACGCCGCCGAGCGCGCCGGTGCCCGGGCCGTGCTGAACGATAGTCTGCAAGGATTGGCTAACGTCGCCTGGAGCCAGGGAGATTACGCGGCCGCCCGGACGTATTTGGAACAAAGTCTGGCGCTCTGCCAGGAGTTGGGCGACCGGCGGGGCGAAGCCGACGCCTATAACATCCTGGGGATTGTCTGGCAGCGCCAGGGGGAATGGTTGGCGGCGCAGACCTATTACCGCCGTGCCCTGGAATTGCGCCAGGCCATTGGAGACCGGCGAGGGCAGGCCCTCAGTCACAACAATCTGGGGGCGATTGCCGGTGAATTGGGCGACCTCGCTGCCGCCAGGGCGGCCTATACCACGGCCGCCACCCTTTGCCGCGAGGTTGAAGATCGTTGGGGCGCGGCCATCGCTGCCCTGGGCCTGGCCGGGGTTGCCCTGGACCAGGGTGAGCTGGAAACCGCGCAGCACTACGCCACCGAAGGGTTGGCCGGCCTGCAGGCAGTCGGCGCGCCACAACGTCTGGCCCAGGCCCGGTATCTTCTGGGCTGCGTGGCGCAGGCGCGCGGAGAGGTGGAAAGCGCCGAACAACACTTCAAGGCTGCCCTGCTCCTGGGACAGGAAACCCGGCAGCCGGGCTTAGTGGTGTTGAGCTTGGGCCGGCTGGCACGCCAGGCCGCCATGGAGGGGGCCGCCGCCATGGCTTACCCCTACCTGGAAGAAGCGCTCACGTACCTGGCGCGCGACCCCCGGCTGACCGGCTCCCCCCGACCGTTGCGCGCTCATTGGGATTGCTACCTGGCCCTGACCGCCTTGCACGATCCTCGTGCGGGGACCTTCCTGGCACACGCGCGCGCCTTATTGCAGGCCCAGGCGGCTGCGCTGCCGGCGCCGCTGGCGGCCCTCTTCTTGACCCAAATCCCTGAGCATCAGGCACTGATGCAGACTGCCGGCGCTTGACACCGCCCCCGGCGTTGAGCGACCGGCCTCAGGTCAGGGTATCTTGCGCCAGGGTCAGGTTTATGCCACCCCACTTAGATGAAAGCCACGCTTTTCTGGAGCGGTGGCTTTTGTTCATTGTGCTTTGTGTTATACTGGATACGATAAGGGGGAGGCCCAGGCGAGGCGGTCAGGGCCTGCAGGGGCGCGCTGCAAACGGCGCTCAAGCGCCTCACGGGAAATCCGATCCCCCAAATATTTTCATGGCAAGGAAAAATATGACCTGGCGTACCTGTTTACAAGATCATCCCGCTGTGTTGGTCTGGGCCTGGCAGGTGAACGAGAAGCTGCTGGCGTGGCTCAAACCGTTGCTGGCGCGCTTCGGCGCCGACCGGGCGTCACGCCTGCTGCGGCCGGCCGAAACGGCATTCAAGCGTCCGGTCTTTGATTGCCAGGAGTGCGGGCAGTGCGTGTTGCATTACACCGGCATGACCTGTCCCATGACCTGCCCCAAGACGCTGCGCAATGGCCCCTGCGGCGGCGTCCGCGCCGACGGCCATTGCGAGGTCTACCCGGAGCGCGCTTGTGTCTGGGTCAAGGCGTATGAGCGCGCGCAGCGGACGCCCTACGCTCGCGAACTGCGGCGGCTCAATCCCCCGGTGGATGCCCGGCTGAGGGGACTGTCGTCGTGGGTCACGTTTGCCACCGGGCAGGATCAGATCACCACCGGCAATGAAGCGGCCATCCGCTACGCCGATGAAGTGTTGAAAGAGTCGCCATACGCCTGAGGTGCTCCAACGCTGAACGCCCATCGTTCGTAGAGAGCAGTGAGCCGTACAGAGTTCGCTATGCCTGAACTGCTCACGATTCACTGTTCACCTGCGGCTTCTCTTGTAAGGACTTTTGTTTTGTAAGGAGAGAAATGTCACCCTTAACACCCTGGGTGGTGGACCCCGGTCCCGGCAGTCAGTTGCAGAAGGTGCTGCGCGCCGGCCACTTTGCAGTCGCCTGTGAGATCTCGCCGCCGGTAGGGCCCAACCCGGAGGCGGTGCAGCGCCAGATTGCTCAGTTGCGCGGCTACGCCGACGCTTACAATGTCACCGATAACCCCTCGGCCACCGTCCACATGTCCAGTCTGGCGGCGAGCATCATGCTCAAACAGGCGGGGTTAGACCCGGTCTTGCAGCTGACCTGCCGCGACCGCAACCGGCTGGCATTGCAGGCCGATTTGCTCGGCGCGGCGGCGTTCGGCATCACCACCGTGCTGGCCCTCAGCGGCGATCACGTCTTGGGCGGCGATCACCCGCAGAGCAAACCGGTCTACGATCTGGATTCCATCAACCTGGTGCGGATGATCCGCCTGATGCGCGAAGGAGTCTTTGAGAACGGCAAACCCATCCCCAAGCGCGCGCCAGAGTTCTTCATCGGCGCGGTGGAGAACCCCTTTGCCCCACCCTATGAGTTCCGCCCGCTCCGGCTGGCGAAGAAGGTGGTCGCTGGCGCGCAATTTATCCAGACGCAGTTGATCTTCAACGTGACCCGCTTCCGCGAATTCATGGCCCGCGTGGTGGACCTGGGGCTGCACGAAAAAGTGGCGATTCTGGCGGGCGTGGGGCCGGTCCGGTCGCTCAAGGCGGCGGAGTTCATGGCGACACAGGTCGCCGGGCTGGAAGTCCCGCCGGAAGTGGTGGAGCGGATCGGCAGGTTCAGCAAGAAGGAGGATCAGGCCAAAGCCGGGATAGAGCTCTGTCTGGAAATTGCCCGGCAGGTGCGCGAAATCCCCGGTGTCCGGGGGCTGCACCTCATGGCGGTGGCCTGGCCGGAGGCGATCCCGCAGGTGGTAACTGCGTTGGGGCTCTATCCGCGCCCGGCCCTGGAGCCGGTAGAATGGTCCTCGCTGGCCGTGCTCCCACTGGAGCTGGGGGGCTAAGGAGAGAGGAAAGGTGGGGCAAACTTTAGTTTGCCATAAGCCCTTGCCGTTTTAGGGGCATTCCCCCGAACTGGCGTTCACCAACGGTGGAATGAAAATCAGGTTAGTAGTGCCGCGCTTCAGCGCGGCTAAGGCGGCGCTAAAGCGCCTGACTACAAACTCAGAGCGTTATTTTCAGAGGAAGTCCCCCTGAACTGGTGTTCATCAGCGGTGGGATGAAAATGGAGCCGTGAGCGGTGAGCAGGAAAGCTGCTCTCTGCTCACTCCTTAACTGATTTCTATTTTCAAGGAAGGGGGAATGGGATGACCCAGGAGCAGCCCGGTTGTCATGCCGGCGGTGAGACGCCCGCAGCGCTGGCCGAGAGCCTGGCGCGCTACCGCCGGATCGTGGAAACCACGCAAGAGGGCATCTGGGAGATGGATGGTCAGTTCATCACCACTTACGTCAACCAGCAAATGGCTGCTTTGCTCGGCTACGAGCCGGCTGAGATGCTGGGCCATTCCGTTACCGATTTCATGCTGGTAGATGAGATGGACGACCATCAGGCGAAAATGGAGCGCCGCCGGCAGGGCCTCCATGAGCGTTATGAGCGGCAGTTCCGCCGCCGCGACGGCAGCAGTTGCTGGATGCTGGTCTCCGCTACCGCGTTGCAGGATGCTCAGGGCAACTTTGCCGGCTCTTTCGCCATGCTGACCGACATCACCGCGCGCAAGCAGGCCGAAGCGGCGCTGCGCCAGGGTGAGGCGCGCTACCGCGAGCTGTTTGAGGATGCCTCCGTGGGCATCTTTCAGAGCCTGCCCCAAGGACGTTACCGGCTGGTCAACCGGGCTTTTGCCGCGATGTTTGGCTACACCAGCCCGGCCCAGATGGTGGCTGAAGTGACCGATATTGCTGCGCAACTGTACGCTTCTGCCGAAGACCGTGTCCGGTTCAGCCGCTTACTCCTGGAGCAGGGAGCGCTTGTCAATCATGAGGTGCGTCTCCGCCGCCGTGATGGCACGCCCTTTTGGGGCTCCATCAACGCCACTGCTGTTTACGATGAACAAGGGCAAGTGCAATATTATCATGGCACCTTAATTAACATCACCGAGCGCAAGCAGGCCGAAGCAGCCTTATACGAAAGCGAAGCCCGGCAGCGGCAAATTTTGGAAGCGGTGCCGGTGGCCATCGTTCTCAGCCGGGTGGAGGATGGCACTATCCTGTATGCCAACCACTATGCCAGTAGCCTGTTTGGCCTGCCGGTGGCCGAGCTGGTCGGCCGTTCCATGGTGGATCTGTACGGTTCGGTGGCCGACCGGGAGCGGCTGCTCCAGGAACTGGCGCAGCGGGGGAGGGTGCGGGATTACGAATTCCGGGTGCGCCGGCTGGATCAGGGAGCCGGGCGTTGGGTCAGCTTAGCGGCCCAGCCTCTCTCTTACCAGGGGGCACCGGTCTGGTTGAGTTCCCTGGTGGATATCACCGACCGCAAACAGGCCGAGCAGGAACGTGAGCAGCTGCTGGTGCAGCTCCGGGAGCAGGCGCAGCAGCGGCAACAGATTATCAACACGGTGCCTGAAGGTATCCTCTTCCTGGTGGCCGATGAGACTAAGCAGTACCGCGTGCAGCTGGCTAACCTTCTGGGTGAGAAAGACCTGGCGTTTCTGGCCCAGGTGCGGGTGGGCGAGTACCTGTCCCGGTTGGGCGGACAGCCTTTGGCCTGTTTTCTGACCTCGCCCCCCAAGGGGTTATGGCATGAGCTGGAGTATGGGGGCCGGATCTTCCAGCTCATCGCGCGCTCGTTGCAAGATCAACCGCTTAACGGCAGCTGGGTGCTGGTGATCCGCGACATCACCCAGCAGCGCGATACCGAGCGGCGGATTCAGCAGCAGGAACGGCTGGCGGCCGTGGGCCAGCTGGCCGCCGGGATTGCCCACGACTTCAACAACATCCTGGCCGTGATTGGCCTCTACGCGCAGCTGATGGTGCAGGATACCACGCTGTCGCCCCGGGTGCGTGAACGGCTCGCGATCATCAATCAGGAAGCGCAGCACGCTTCCCGGCTGATCCAGCAGATTCTGGATTTCAGCCGCCGGACCATCTTAGAGCGCCGGCCGTTGGATCTGTTGCCGCTGTTCAAGGAGCAGCTCAAAATCCTGGAGCGGACTTTGCCCGAATCCATTCGCCTCTCGCTGGTGCACGCTGCCGACACTTACATGGTGAACGGCGACCCCACCCGGTTACAGCAGCTGCTCATGAATCTGGCGCTCAACGCCCGCGACGCCATGCCAGAGGGGGGTGGGCTGCGCGTCGTGCTGGAACGGTTGACTATCACGGCGGCGCAGTGTCAAGGGAAGGCGCCGCTTCCGCCCCTGGCCGTTCCCTTCCCGGCGCCTTTGCCGCCGGAGCTGACCGCCGGCGAATGGATTCGGATCACGGTGGCCGATACCGGGGCGGGGCTTTCCCCGGAGGCCCAGGCCCATCTGTTCCAGCCGTTCTTCACCACCAAAGAGCCGGGTAAAGGGACCGGGTTGGGGCTGGCGCAGGTGCATGGGATTGTGGGGGCGCATGAGGGCTACATCGTGGCTGCGACGTGCTCCCGGCAGGCCGGACAACCGGGGGGGACGGCTTTCGTGATCTATCTGCCGGCGCTGGTAGTACCGGCGGCGGGAGAAGCCCTGGCTGCGCCCGCCGACCTGCCGGCCGGCCACGGAGAACTGGTGTTAGTGGTGGAGGATAATGCGGCTGCTCGTGCTGCTCTGGTGGATAGCCTGACGGCTTTGGGGTATCGGGCTGTGACGGCCAGCGATGGCCTGCAGGCGTTGGAACTTCTCCAACGGGCGGCGGACCAGATCGTCCTGGTGCTAAGCGATGTGGTCATGCCCGAGCTGGGCGGGTTGGGCCTGTTGCGCGCCATGTACCGGCAGGGCTATCGGATCGGGGTGATCTTGTTGACCGGCCACCCCTTGCAACAGGAGTTGGAACAGCTGCGCGGCGAGGGCGACCCGGCGGTGCAGGCCCTGCTGGTCGATTGGCTCCTGAAGCCGCCCTCCCTGGAGCAATTAGCGCAAACCTTAGCGCAGGCGCTGGCTGCCCGGCGGTGAGCAGGGGATCGTGAGCAGTGAGCAGTGAGCAGAGCTTTGTTCGTAGTGCGCGCTTTAGCGCGTTCTTATAGACGGCGTGTGTTCGTAGTGACGCGCTTTAGCGCATTCTGATAGACGACGCACGTTTGTAGTGACGCGCTTCAGCGCGTTTTTGAGACGGCGCATGTTTGTAGTGATGCGCTTCTGCGCGTTTTGATAGACGGCGTATGTTCGTAATGACGCGCTTTAGCGCGTTCTGAGTGAGAGGACATGATGACAACCGATCCTTACACCTTACCTTTTACCAACCGCCGCTACCTGGATGCGGTGTTGACGCGCGGCATTCTTTTTGACGGCGCGACCGGCACGCAGCTGGCTGAGACGCCGCTGACCGCCGCCGATTTCGGCGGCGAACGGACGCAGGGGCTGAACGAGATGCTGCTCCTCTACCGGCCAGAGGTGGTGGCCGCGGTGCATGAAGCCTATTTCCGTGCCGGCGCCGAGGTGGTGGAGACCAATTCTTTCCGGGGCAACCGGATCACCCTGAGCGAGTTCGGCGTGGGCGAGCAGACGTTGGAGCTCAACCGGCGGGCGGCGCGCCTGGCCCGCGAGGTGGCCGACCGCCTCACGGCGGAGACGGGGCAGCCGCGTTTCGTCGCCGGCTCCATGGGGCCAACGGGCAAACTCCCCTCGCTGGATGACCCGGAGCTCTCCGCCATCACTTTTGAGGAGCTGGCCGAGGTCTATGCCGAACAGGCGCAGGGCTTGCTGGAAGGCGGCGTGGACCTGCTGCTGGTGGAGACGCAGCAAGACCTGCTGGAGGCCAAAGCGGCGGTCGTCGGCTGCTGGCGGGCCTTCCGGCGGCTGGGGGTGCGCGTGCCCCTCCAGGTGCAGGTGACTTTAGACGCCGGCGGCCATCTGCTCACCGGGCCGGATGTGGAAGCGGCGGTGGCGGCGCTGGCGGCACTGCCCGTTGACCTCATCGGCCTCAACTGCTCCACCGGCCCGGAGGAGATGCGCGAATCCGTGCGGCGGCTGCTGGCGCTCTCCAACCGTCCGGCCGTCGTCCAGCCCAACGCCGGGATGCCGGAAAACGTGGGCGGTGTGGCCCACTACCACTTAGCGCCGGAGGCGCTGGCAGCAGCGTTGACGGAGTTCGCCACGTGGGGCGTCCGCGCCGTTGGCGGCTGCTGCGGCACCGGTCCGGCCCACATCGCCGCCCTCCGCGCCCATCTGGCAGGCCATGACTCCCCCTTGACATCTCCCGTTTCACCTCTCACGTCTCACGTCTCACCTCTCACCTCTCACGTTTCACCTCTCACGTCTCACGTTTCACGTTTCACGTCTGACGTTTCACGTTTCACGTCTCAGCCTCTCCCCTACCTGGCCAGCAACCTCCAGGCCGTGGCCCTGCATCAGGAACCGCGGCCGCTCCTCATCGGCGAGCGGATCAACACGCAGGGGAGCAAGCAGGCCCGCGAACTGGTGCTGGCCCGCCGCTACGATG
>Ga0067045_1031818_pt1 | contig 11394 bp, 10 predicted proteins | sample TerdegcTABiofilm_FD_59184 | JGI IMG/M metagenome (GOLD analysis project Ga0067045, IMG submission 59184) | Combined Assembly of (Gp0054472, Gp0054536) Wastewater bioreactor microbial communities from Singapore -Terephthalate degrading...
CCGGAATATATACTTATAGCCCCATTTTCATGCTCATGGGTGCCCAAACGGGCATGAAAGTTTAGCTTGTATGATTTATAAAGCAAGGAGGTAGCAATGGCAGAGTTAATCTGGGAAAGTCAAGCTAATCAATCATTATAATTATCGAATCGACCAATTTAAATTCACAAAAAATGTTAAAAAAATTGATTTATTCATTTTTGAGGTTTACGACAGGAATAACAATTTTGTGGATTTAAATGTGAGGAGATTTTGTAATACCAAGGCATATTTTCTTGCTTCATTTTTGCTATATCTTGTAAGGGATTGCAGTTAACATCCACAAATCCGACTTTCTTCAATAGATCAATTACGATTGATGAATCTACTCCACCACCCATGGGAAGGTCCACATAATCATAAAGTGACTTCCAGGGATTCCTTTTTTCCCGCGCAAGTATCACAAGATTGGTCAACTGCTTCGTCATTTGATGAGAATGTCTCTTAGAGTGAGGGCCGTGCAGGAAGAAACAAAGAGTTCCACCAGGCCTCAAAACTCTTTTCCACTCAGAGAGCGCTTTTTTTGGATCGGGAAGCGTCCAGAGCACGGCTCTGTTTACCACGGCATCAAATGATTCATCCTCGAAGGGAAGATCTTCCGCATCGCCCAATTCCAGCCTGACCTTCAGGCCCCGGGATTCAAGCTTCTTCCTGGCATTCTTTATCATCTCTTCAGATAGATCGACGCCTACGACCGAATATCCGATCTCTGCTAGCATAATGGATAGAAAACCGGTTCCAACTCCCACATCTAAAACTCGTTTATCGCCTGAACCGATTTTATCCCGAAAGAGGGCCTTCCAGGCATCTTCCTCTCTTTTGCTGGAGAGCCTATGTCCCGGAGACATGTCAAATGTGGAGGATCTCTTATCCCAATATGATTTGATGGTATACTTTGTATCATTCATGCGGTCACCTTCGCACTTTCTCTTTGAAATGCCTTAGAAGGGGGGTCGTTCGATTCGGAATTTTTATGGCGCCTCATGGACCTTACTGGAATAACATGCGGGCTTTGTCCATTGTTATTGATCACCTCAGCTACAACTCCATAGACGGATCTGATATTTTCTTGAGTCAGAACATCACTTGGCGTTCCTTGATCCACAATGCGTCCTTCTTTCATCATTATGATGCGATCCGTATACTTGGAGGCTAAATTTAGATCGTGCACTGCCATTATGGCGGATATGCCTCGTTCTACGACCATTTCTTGAATTATCTCTAGCACCTCCAATTGATGCTTAATATCCAAGTTTGAGGTAGGTTCATCGAGCAGAAGCACTGATGGCTCCTGAGCCAGAGCCCGAGCTATGAGCACCTTTTGTTGCTGACCGCCACTCAGCTGATTGATATCGTTCATTGCCAGATTCTCAATTCCCATCAGCCTAAGAACTTTTATCGCTTTCATCACATCAGTTCCGCTGCTCCTCCACCCCAGATGCGGCCTCCTTCCCATGAGCACAGTATCAAGTACAGTGGATGGAAAAAAGGAACGGCTCGATGTTTGAGGCACGTAGCCTACTATCTTCGCCATCTCTTTTCGGGAAATCCCTTTGATATCGGTTCCATCTAAGAGGATGCTACCATTCTTTGGTTTTAGCAGTCCGTCAATGCATTGAATGAGAGTTGATTTGCCCGATCCGTTCGGGCCTATTACTCCAAGCATCTCTGATGGCTGCAGTTCCATGGAGATCTTCTTCAAAATTAGCTGGCTAGAATAGCCAAACTCCAAATCTTTTAATATTAACTTCAAAAGTATCCCATCCTTCTTCTCATTATAAGGTAGAGGAACAGCGGACCTCCCATGAAGGCAGTGATGACTCCGACGGGAATAATGACCGGAGGAATCACATTTCTGGATATCACATCCGATCCGACTACAAGTATAGCTCCTACTATTCCTGAGGCAGGTATCAGATATCTATAGTCAGTCCCAATGACTAGTCTCGTTATATGAGGTGCAACAAGCCCTATAAATCCTATAGTTCCGGTAAAACAGACTATACTAGAAACCATCAGACTTATGATCGCCATCGTATATATTCTAATTCTGTTGACATTTACACCCAAGCTTCTTGCAGAATCGTCTCCCGATGTGAGCAGATTCATATCCCATGATTTCATCATCAGCAATGGAACGGATAAGGCAACCACTGCTCCTGAGATGAATACCTTGCTCCAGGAGGCTCTATCCAGGCTGCCAACAGACCAAAAAACGGCTTGGACGACTGCGGTCTCCTCACCGAAATACTGCAGCAGTGTTGTAGCTGCTGAGAAGATGTAGAGAATTGCGATGCCTACCAGAACCATAGTTTCAGGTGTAGCACCTCTTCGTGCGGCAAAGCCTATGATGATAAGTGAAACCAGGAGGGAAAATACAAATGCGTTTCCTATTATTAGGTAATCACCTCCTACAAGACCTGCGCCTCCAATTATTGCAAGGGAAGCTCCAAAGGATGCTCCCGCGGAGATTCCTAATGTATAGGGGCTCGCCAGTGGATTCTTTAAAATTCCCTGCATGATACACCCTGCAATACCAAGGCCGATACCGGTTACAATTCCCAGTGCGATTCTTGGAAGCCGGAGATTCCAAATCGTGGTCTCAGCCAGCCAGCTTGATGAAAAATAGTTGGGGAAAAATTTTGCAAGAAACGCTGCGTACCCGTCCCATATCGTGATCTTGGCCTGGCCCATGGAGCCTGCTAGGCCTGCAGCCAAGACTAGAACCAATATAGAGGAGACGATAAAGATCGCCTTTCTCCCCACATATTTTTGGTAGCTGTTTAAGATCTCCTCATCGGAGATTTCTACCTCTGATAAATTCATGGATACTCCTTGTCGAGGACTATATCCCATCCATCATCCTCATTCAGGCAATGGATATGCGGATATGCATTTCTTTACATCCAGGTCAAGATGCTGGAATTTGCTCACGAATTCCTGATGCACTTCCTGAACATCGATGTCTTTGAAGAGATCTGGATAAAGCCACTTTGCATAATAAAGAGTACCGATAAGGCCTGACGCACCACCACAGAGAATGTACGGATGGGAGATCATATAGACCTGCTTATTCTTGACCGCTTCCACATTGGAGAACTCAGGCCGCGCTAAGAATTCTTCAATTGCCTCGGTTGCATTCTTTGGACTATAGATATCGTATCCCAATACAGAGTTTCCTGCAGAGAAGAATATCACATCGGGATTTCTGGCGATCACCCATTCAGCGTCGACAGACTGTGATCCTGTGCCCTTGATCTCATCGCCCATGTACCTGCCGCCGGCATTTTTAATCATCACCGCCCGGTAGCTATCCGTGCCCGGCACCGAGAACTTGGTTCTATCCAAATTATAATTGCTAAAATAGGCCAACGGTCTCTCAGACTCAGGGATATCTTTTATCTTTTCTGAGATCATGTTCTCAATCTCAGTCGACCAGTCCACATACTCTTTGGCCTCGGGGACCTTGCCAAAGATATATCCATATCTCATGGCGGCTTCTTTGGAGTTGGTGATATTCACATCCAGGGCGATTACAGGAGTGTCTGGGGTCTTTGTGTGATCGTAGTATTCCCTGGCGTCGGTTAGAACAACATCGGGATTGAGGTTGTTGACGACTTCATAATTGACTGTCTGTAGCTCCCCCACACTTTCAACATTGCTTAAAAGTTCTGGGAAATATGTTTTGCTGTATCTATTTCCTCCAGGAGTGACGAATCTGTCTGTGATACCGATTATTTTGTCTGATGCGCCAATAGCTCTCACGGTCTCATAAACATAAGAGTTATGGCCATGGTACACAAAAGATTTCACAGGCTCAGGAATTTCGACTGATCTAGCGGTGTCGTCAAAGACCACCAGAATCTCCTCTGTTCCGTCGATAATCTTTTGAACCTGATCGATGTCCTTTTCGTCAACAGTTCCGTCATTATTTGCGTCTGAAAACTTGGTCTTATCAGCTTCGCCTTTGATCACTTTTTCCAGGTATGAAATATCTGCATCATCGATGATTTCATCCATATTGGCATTTCCGAATATCTGCAGTGTGTAGGAAACTGCACAGGCCGAGAACGCTGCCCCAAAAAATACTGCTGCAATCAAGGCAAGTGCAATATTCGTTTGCTTGGTCAAGATTAACACCTCATCTTACTGATTCTAGTATTAATTACTCTAATTAATAAATCTATCGCCAATATACATAATTCATAAGATAATTATAGAAAGCTTTATTACCAAGACGCACTTTCCACTAGCGTAATTTAAGAATTAGAGCAGAGGAATCTAGAATGCAAGAGAGCAAAATGGAATTGATGATGCAAGGCCACGAGATCTGGCTGGAAAAGTCCAAAACAGAAGGCGATGAAGTAGAATTGGCGTTAGTATACGGCCATAATATGCGCCAAGACGGAATAGCAGATGCCAATAGACTGAAAGCATTCAACTATCATCCCGATGGCAGCAAATCGGATCTGGCATTTATTCCTGATGAAAAGCGTTATCTTTTAAGGTTCAAAGCGGATAAGGATGGGTCGTATGCAGTCGTAGTAGACATGGAGTCATCGATTCTATGCAAGACCAAGGACGGAAATAAGAGAGGTCCCCGTTCTCAATTCAAGGATGTCACATACGCCGGGGCCTTCCACCAGATGGCCAAGATCCTTTGTCCCATAGGCGGCGATGGAAAATACAGTGGCCAGGTTATGCATGGCATCCTTGAGGCTGTCCCGAGCAAGCCTTGGTGCCAGGTAGGCCAGGAAACTGAGCTGCAGGTATTCTATGAAGGAAAACCTTTGGCCTTCGAAGAGGTCAAGGCTGTATCCAAGAAAGAGGGAAAGGAGATGGCTCTGGTCAAGGCCGATGAGCAGGGCAAAGCGCGCATTCCCGTAACCACGGATGGAGAATGGATGTTCCTGGTCAGGCATAAGGATCCTTCCAAGAAGGTCAGCGATATGTTCGATGAGTCTGTCTTCGTCAGCACTCTGGTCATGGAGACAAGATAGCAAGCTATCGCTTACGGCAAATGGGCGCGAAAAGGAGCGAAATTCGGCACAAGCGAATCGATGCTCCTTGTTCGCGACTTTCGAAATCATCATATCATGATACGATATGAGGATTCCGAATAATGAGACATATATGATCAAAACATATCGCAGGAAGGATATTATGAATGGATCTTGGAAACTCGTCCTAATTGTGCTTGCAGCTCTGACCGCATCCTATAATGCATGTGGTGCCGTATCAGGAGACAATAACGGTGATAAATTTCACCAGAATTTTACTCTAGACATATTCGGCAATGCCAATATGGATGAGGACATCGATGAGAGAGATATCGCTTATCTGGAGGGTGTAATCAAGGGTAAAAATGCTGCTACCAATCTGAGCGATGCCAATTGCGATGGTAAGATAGACGTTCAGGATATCAATCAGATTAAAGAAATCATTAACGGCACGGAAAAAGAGCTCACGCTGATTGATACGGCTGGACGAACCGTGACAGTCCATGAGCCGGTAGATAGGATAATTGAGATCGGCTTTACTTCCTCGGAGATTCTGCGCTCGCTCAAGGTGGAGAAGGCTAGAATTGTAGGCGTTGGAAATTATACACTGCAAAAGAAGTCATTCTTTCCGGAATTCAGCGACTCCCCAAATGTTGGCGATTCGGCATCACCCAATTACGAGCTAATAGTTAAGCTCCAGCCAGATCTCCTTCTCTTGTATGCAGCGGGTCATTCTGAAGAGATGGTTGCCATTGAAAAGACCCTAAAGACAGCCGATCCAAAGATAGTCACTGTCGGATTCGGCTTCAATCAACCGTCGATCTTCGTCAAAGAAGTAAAAACATTGAGTTATATTCTTGGAAAAACAAATGAAGCTAATGAGTTTATCACGTTTTATAACAATTGGATAGAGACTATCTGGGAAAGAACCAACGGAATTCCAGAAAATGAAAAACCAAGAATCTATTTAGAAACACCATATGGGAAGTATGGTGATCATGCTGCGTATGGCACATGCACTGCAGGGCATTGGATGGATGAGAGAATTGAGATGGCAGGGGGATACAATATCTTCAGTGATCTGCCAGGTGCGAAGACGGTCAATGTAGATCCGGAAGAGGTAATGAAACGAAATCCTGAGATCATCGTGAAAGATACATACATGGGGAGCTATTCTGAAGATAATATTTCTTCGCTTATCAATGTGAGAAACGAGGTCATGAATCGTTCGGAATTGGCCAATGTGGATGCGATAAAGAACGGACGCGTTTATGTTATTGCTCATAAAGATTTCTTCTACGGCCCGAGCAATTTCATCGCCGTCGCTTATCTTGCAAGATGGTTACATCCGGATCTGTTGAAGGATCTTGGAGATCCACAAGAATTCCATCAGGAATACCTGACAAGATTTCAGGGATTGGATTTTGACCTAAACAAACATGGGGTATTTGCATATCCGAAGCCTGACTGAGATGGATTGGAATTATGCGACAATAAAGCGGCTCAGAGAAGCCATTCCGGGACTTGGATGTGCTGCAATCCCTGGTGAGATCAGAGGGCAATTGCAGCGTCCAGCCTCGGCATATCAGCCTGGAATTCGTTCGCCACAGCTTTGGATGCAGGCAGCCATATGAAGCCTGGCGAATATTCCTATTTTATTTTGCAGGACTTGATCATAGTGGTAGATGGATTGCATTCAAAGGAAATTGAAGAGGTAAGATAGTGTATGCAAAAGATGTTATTACGGCGAGATGGGATAGGTCTTCAAAGACATACGATTCTCGGCCAGGTCATGGGATCCAGTCAGAACGGGAAAAAGAAGCATGGATATCTCTTCTGAGTAAAACACTCGGAAATGAACCCCTCGATGTTCTGGACGTTGGCTGCGGTACGGGCGTTCTTTCTCTGCTCTTATCTGAGATAGGACATAACGTAACAGGTATCGACCTATCGGAGGGGATGCTCGGAAGAGCAAAGAAGAAAGCATACGACCAGAATCTTCGTGCAGAGTTCCGGCTCGATGATGCTGAGAATCTATCGTTTGAGGATGAATGCTTTGATGCGGTCATCAATCGTCATCTTCTCTGGACGCTACTGAAACCTGAGAGTGCGGTCGCCGAATGGAAACGCGTTTTGAAACCCGGTGGCAAATTGATCATAATCGATGGTAGCGGGAATAATCGCAACAGCATGCGAAGAAGGATCTGGCGTTATTTCGTCTCTATGCCTCTGGTTTTGCTGACCGAGCGAAGAAACCCATGCCGCGGTCATTATGGTCGAGGGATTGAGGGACAATTGCCTATGAGGCATAGAAGACGTCCTGAGGCAGACGTGAAAATTCTTAAAGACCTCGGATTTTGTGTTGAGGTGATGAATGTGAACGTCCCTAGAACAGGAACGCTTCTCAGTTCATTGAAATATGGATCCTGGAACGATCGCGGGTATTTTCTTGTGAACGGGATCAAAACTACGAGATGATATCTTGAGATCGCAGTTGTGCGGCATCAATATCATTTGCGGCTTCTATGATATGTACAAGTATTCTGATGCTGCAAGATCCACTATTAGCTGGCGGCTGATAGGGCTTGCGCGCAGCGCATGGGCTCAAATCCTGCTTGCTGTGTTTATCGGGCTTGGAGTCACACTGATTAACTTGGCTCAGCTGAGCATCACGGGATACGCCATAGGACAGATGTTCTCGGGAGCTGACGTGTCAGTTGTGCTCCCGATGCTATTGATCGTTGCCCTGATGATCATCCTTCGGGCATGGCTTACATATTATAAAGAGATGATCGCCTACTATATCGCAGCAGGAATTAAGATCGCATTGCGCAATCGCATCTATGTCCATCTTCTCGCTCTTGGTCCCGGCTTTCTCGAACAGCGTCAGACTGGTGAATTGCTTGCAGCGGCCGTCCACGGTGTCGAGACGCTTGAGATCTACTTTGGGAAGTACCTTCCCCAGTTGGTAATCACACTCCTGACGCCCATTTTCATCTTCACCTATCTGACCATTCTCGACTGGCAGCTTGCTCTCTTGCTTGCAATTTTCTTTATCGCCGCACTGACCGCGCCCCAGTGGCTCAACTCATCGGCAAGGCGCGAGCGCAGACGGCACTGGGCTGCGATAGCCGAACTGAACTCCTACTTCATCGATAGCCTTCAGGGACTGGTCACCCTCAAGGCATTCAATAATGGAAAGCAGCGCGGAGATGAGATCTCCAAGCGGGCAACGGATCTATGCAACGCGATCATGAGAGTTATCGGCATCAATTTTGCATACATCGGTGCCACCAATCTCATCATGACAAGCGGCGCTGCATTAGCTTTGGGCTGGGGTGCGGTGCGTGTGACGCAGGGCACGCTCTCGATTGATGTGCTCTTAATTGTGCTGCTCCTTGGAAATGAGATATACAAGCCGATCCTTGAGTTAAATACGGCATATCACGGAGGACTCGAGGGTGCGACAGCCGCAGGTGGCATATTCAACTTGCTGGATACCGTACCTGATGTCGCTAATGCACCTGACGCCGCATCAACGCCGCCCTCTGCTCCATCCATCAGCTTCGAGGATGTGACCTTTGGATATGATAAGGGCAAGCGGCCTGCTCTTCTAAACCTATCGTTCGAGATCAAACCGGGCGAGAACGTGGCACTTGTAGGCAGGAGCGGTTCTGGAAAGACCACAGTCGTAAACCTGCTTCTTCGGTTCTGGGATCCCCAGCATGGCCGAATCACCCTCGGAGGACGAAGCCTGCGTGACTATGCGCTTGAGACGCTACGTTCACAGATCTCGGTTGTAAGCCAAGATACCTATCTATTCCACGGCACGGTCGCAGATAATCTGCGCATGAGCAGGCCAGACGCGACAAAAGAAGAACTTGAGAAAGCAGCACGTCTGGCAAATGCCCATGAATTCATCAAGGCCCTGCCGAAAGGCTACGATACTATCATAGGAGAGCGTGGAGCACGGCTATCGGGGGGAGAGCGGCAGCGTATTGCCATAGCTCGTGTGCTTCTGAAAGACACACCCATTCTGCTGCTGGATGAGGCTACGAGCAGCGTGGACGCTGAGAACGAAGCGATCATACAGGAAGCGCTCGACAGATTGAAACAGGGACGCACAACACTTGTCGTTGCACATCGGCTCTCGACAGTGATCAACGCCGATCGTATCATCGTGCTTGATTCTGGCGAGATAGTAGAATCTGGCAGACACGATGAACTGATCCGTGCAGGCGGCATCTATGCACAACTTGTCTCTGCCCAGCGTGTGTCCTGAGAGGCGACGATGTCAACAGCAACAATGACCGATAAAAAAACCGAAATGGACCTCGAAAGAACAACGCATACCCTCATACGGTTATTCAGGATGGTACGACCGTGGTGGGGCGAGCTGACACTCACATCACTTGCAGCCATGCTCAACAGTGCGAGCACAATTGCGCTTGCCGCGGTCAGTGCCCTGATCGTCGGGCTTGCGGCGGAAGGGAGCAGTGTTGTTGAGCTGCGGCCCTATCTGATTGCTTTCGCTTTTCTGACAATATTTAAAGCTGTGATGGCATGGGTCGAGCAGTATATCTCCCATCGCATCGCGTACTGCCTCCTGGCGATGATGCGTTCACGCGTTTTTGAAGCAATCGAACCTGCGGCTCCAGCCTACATACTCAAACGGCGCAGCGGCGATATAATCTCCATGGTGATGGCTGATGTAGAGACGGTTGAGCTGTATTTTGCGCATACACTCATGCCGACCCTCGTTGCTCTTATCATGCCTCTGGCAGCATTGATCATACTGGGCTCACTCCACTGGATACTGCCACTTGTTCTGCTGCCATTTCTCTTTCTCGTTATAGGTATACCGATTAAGATGCATCATATCGGAGAAGCCATAGCAAACAGGCTCAGAATGGAACTCGGAGAGACAAATGCACACATGATCGATAGCATCCAGGGTTTGCGTGAGATCGTGGTCTTCGGACGAGGTCCAGCACGCTTAAAAGAGATAGAGGGGAACAGCCTCGCGCTCACAGAGACGCAGAAACGCAACAGTCGCTACCTTGGAAGCCTCAGTGGCCTCACAGAAGGTTGCAGCATGCTCGGCTCACTTACCGTGCTGGTAGTGGGCGTTCTGATGGTGGGCAAAGGACTGTTGCCGTCATACCAGCTGCCTCTGATGCTCCTAATGGCTTCCGCTGCCTTCGGGCCCGTGATAAACATAGCCAAGGTTGCCAAGCAGGTTGCCATGATCATGGCTTCAGCAGATCGCGTCTTTGCGGTTCTCGATGAGCCAGCAATCGTTAAAGAGTATCCGGACACAGAGGCGATCGGTTCGGCCGAGCCGACTGTGACCTTTGAGGATGTGACATTCCGCTATCATCCGGACGAGCCATCAGTGCTACAAAACGTCAGTTTCGACGCTAAGGCAGGAGAAAAACTCGCAATAGTCGGTCCGAGTGGTTCTGGCAAGACCACTCTCATCAATTTATTGCTCAGGTTCTGGGATCCCCAGCATGGCAGGATCTTGATCGGCGGTCATGACATCAGCAAGCTCTCTTTTTCAGACCTGCGCAATCTCATATCTGTTGTCCAGCAGGATGCATACATATTCGATACCACAATTCGCGAGAACATCCGCATAGGCGATCCCCATGCCACAAATGCCGATATCGAGGAGGCTTCCAAACAAGCGTACATACACGATTTCATCGCATCACTGCCTGATGGCTACGAGACGAGGCTCGGTGAACGTGGTGCAAAATTATCAGGCGGAGAGCGCCAGCGCATTTCCATCGCTCGTGCCCTCGTGAAGGATGCGCCGATCCTGATCCTCGATGAAGCAACATCGAATCTGGATTCTGAGAACGAACGAATGATCCGCGACGGCATAGATAATCTGATGAAGGGCCGCACGACGCTTGTCATTGCGCATCGTCTCTCGACAATCGCCAATGCGGACAGGGTTATTGTGCTGGACCACGGGCGGGTGGTTGAATCTGGAACACACGCAGATCTGATGAAAGGAGAGCGCATGTATGCACGGATAATCAGGGTGCAACGTGATGTGATTATGTGATTGAATGGAAGGAGATCGATCTATTCATCTGGCCACTCCCGCCTCGTCGGTCTTCATCGCCCAGATACTATTCCCCTTCTTTTTAAATACCGCCGTAACCTCAGTTGCAGGCATGAGCTGCCCATCATAATGGATGATTTTGGTCACCAGATTAGCTTGACTTTCCCAGATTAACTCTGCCATTGCTACCTCCTTGCTTTATAAATCATACAAGCTAAACTTTCATGCCCGTTTGGGCACCCATGAGCATGAAAATGGGGCTATAAGTATATATTCCGG
>Ga0067045_1000313_pt1 | contig 11393 bp, 9 predicted proteins | sample TerdegcTABiofilm_FD_59184 | JGI IMG/M metagenome (GOLD analysis project Ga0067045, IMG submission 59184) | Combined Assembly of (Gp0054472, Gp0054536) Wastewater bioreactor microbial communities from Singapore -Terephthalate degrading...
TTTCCTTTTCGATTAGCTCCAGCACTCTACGTAAATTGGCTCCATGGTCAATTTTCGAAGGGCAAACAAAAGTGCACAACGCCAAATCTTCTTCCTCCAACTCCAGACAGCCCAGCTGCTCCGCTTCCTCAATATCCGCTACTGCCAGCGCCCTAAGCAGGTAAGTCGGTAAAATATCCAGAGGCACCACCTGTTCGTAAACTCCCACTGGGACAATGGCGCGTTCACTGCCATTAAGCGCGGTAGTAAAAGTGACCGGCTTACGGCGCAACCAGCGAGCTAAAGTCACTGGTTTAGCCGAAAACACATCCAGGCCCGGTTTCAGCCAACCCAGCAATTCGCGCTGATTACCTTCTGGCAGAACCGTAATTTGGTGCTGAAAAGCTCCCAGATAGGCTTGCGCGCCAGCAGCGATATGCCCATTGAGTACGGACCCGGCAATTAGGCGGTATTGACCTGCAAACACCTCTCCTGTCAGCAGTTCCTCTACACTCGCCCCAACTGTGGTCCTGATCAAACGCGGCTGCCTGACCCCGGGTCCAGTCAAAGCCACCACCCGATCAGAGCTAATGTGTCCGGTAAGCAACAGTTCACCAATAGCTGCAACCGCCTGAGCACCGATATACCAGACTTCCCGCTGCAAGGAAACTGGCGCCAAAAAGTGAATGTGCGTCCCGGGGTTACCTGCCGGATGAGGACCGGCAAACTCCGCAACTTCCAGGTTCGGCAATTCGGTCAGCGGAATCGTACTCTGCGGCGCTTTGCATAAATAGACTTTGCCGGCTGTTAAACTCGCGATAGCTGCTAAACCCTGTCGGAAAGCTTCGCTTTGAGAAGCCAAAATTACTGCCATGTCCGGCGCTAACGGATTGGTATCCATCGCCGTTACAAAAATCGCCGCTGGCGATTTATCGGGATTAGGAATCTTACCGAATGGACGGGTACGCAGGTAAGGCCACTGCCCAGACTCTAACAAAAGGCGCTTGATCGTAGAACGGTCCGGCGATAGCAAATTTTTATCTATTAATGCAGAAAAGTCGACTGGTGGGGCGTCGTCTCTTTCTATAACTAAGGAGACGAAAGCCCGTTTTGCACCCCGATTGATTTCGCGAACCACGCCGCTGACCNGGGCGGTAAACCCAATGCGGGGATCGTGTTTTGCCCGCCAAAGGACTTGCCCCTGCCTTACTTGGCTGTCAACTCCCACTTCTAGCTGCGGCTTTAGACCCGGATACTCGATTCCTAATAACGCGACTCGATTGGTCACTTTAGTTTCGGTAATCAATTGCTGAGGAGCGCCAGCAATTGGTAAGTCCAACCCCTTTTTGATCTCGATCCGGATCATTAGCTCAAATTATTCGTCTAAAGTTCCAACCGATCAAGTAAAAATAATCTGTGCCCCGGCGGAAATTTCATAAAATTCCCCGACCGTTAGCACCTTTTTAACCTGCGGGATAAAATCATCGGGCGTCAGGTGGAACATATCTACCGTCGCCTTGCAGGCGTAAATATTACCACCGGCATCGTCGATCATTTCCAGCATCTCAGGAATGGAAGGTATGTCAATCTTGTCCATCTCCTTTTTCATCATCCAGGTAGCAAAAGCCGACATGCCTGGCAGCATCCCGATTATAGTTGGTAGCGGTAGACCTTTGGCGTCGGGAACCCGCATTGCTGGATTGCCGACCGTTGCAATCTTAATGCTGTTATTATACTTCTTTAAAATAGCGTACAATCCAAAAAAGGTAAAGAACAGGTTGGCTTCGATGCCCTCCATCCGGGCACCATTAGCCATGATCAGGCCGGGATAGATGCCATCAAGCGAACCACGCGAAACGATAATTGAAACCTTTTTGATTTTTTCGTTGCTTTCGGCCATATGACGCTTCCTCCTGGGGTTCAAACACAACTGGTCGGTTTGGGCAGGCCGGCAATGCGCGCGGCTTTTTCAACGGACCGCCTGGAAACAGGTTGTACAGGTCTTTGGTCGGCACACCGCCAACCGCATTAAGACGCCGAATAGAGGGCAGGGCGCCACGCTCGGCGTAGTCTTGCTGTAAAAATTCAATCACCTTCCAATGGGCGGGGGTCAGCTCAGCAATGCCTTCTTCCAGGGCGATCGCTTGAGCCAACTCCTTAGTCCACTGTGCTCGGTCGGTCAAGTACCCTTCATCATTCACCTCAACGGTTAAGCCAGCAAAGGTTTTGGTAGGCATATGTACTCCTTCTCCTTTATTTTATTTTTTTACCCAACTTACTCATCCGGGCGGTTATCATTGGAATCGGGATGCCACGCAAGAGTAAGTTCCAGTAAATGAATTTAAATGCTAATTTGCCCCAATGATTGAGGCGGGTTTCTTTCAATAGCGCCATTGGTCCGATGATCGGCAATGGGAAGCGCCCTTCTACCGGCTCAACCTCATAGTTGAAATCGATCAGAAAAGCCTTGCCAAAACCGGATTCGATGAAACAGTTAGCATGTCCGTCGAAAGTCGGCTCCAGGGGCTTGCCATTAATAAAATTCAAGAGATTCTCAGTCAGCAGCTCGGCTTGAAAATGAGCTACTGAACCGGCTTTGGAAGCTGGTAGGTCGGTAGCATCACCTAAAACAAACACGTTTTCGAAATTTTTGGACTGGAGCGTGTATTTGTCAGTCGGGACATAATTCAACTCATCTCCTAGGCCGGAACGGGCTATCACGGGGTCACCTGCGTTGGTCGGTATGGTCACCAATAAATCATAACCTACTTCTTGCCCAGCATAGGAGTAGATTTTACGCGCGGTACCATCGACGCGTTCGGTGTAAAAGTCGGTGACAATATGGATATTCTTATCGGCTAAAAGATGATTCAAGACCGCGGTGCTGCGCGGCTTAGTAAAAGCTCCCGAAAGTGGTGTGACCAGGGTTAATTCAACCTGATCGCGCATCCGCCGCTTATGAAAATACCAGTCGGCTAAAAAGGCAAATTCCAGCGGTGCTACCGGACATTTGATCGGCAGCTCCGCCAAATGCACTACCAATTTACCTCCCTGCCAATCCTGCAGCTTCTTAGCTAAGGCCGTCGCTCCTTCCCAGGTATAAAAATCGAATACCTGTTCGTGCCAGCCACTGTCAGTTAAACCAGCCACCATTTCCGGGGCAATCTTAACTCCAGTTGCAATGATCAGAATATCATAGTTCAAAATCGTCCCATCTCGCAGTACAACCTGATTGCTAGAGGCCTTGATCTCTTCGATAGGCTGTTGAATGAAATTAACCCCTTTGGGTAGAAAGTCCGTTTTAGGACGCATCACTTGGTCGGGCTGGTAGATCCCAAATGGGATAAACAAAAAACCCGGTTGGTAATAGTGTGTGGCAAATTCATCTACGATGCTGATTTGCCAATTACGTTGGTCTAATTTACGAACAAGGTGATTAGCCATCATGGTACCACCAGTGCCGGCACCCAATATTAAAAGCTGCTTCATATCCCACCTATTAAAATAAAAGCATCAAATGTTAATGGATTTCTTGTCATAATTGTAACCTTTGATCGCCTAGGTATAATTTGGTTACATGTATTTAAATAAAAAATAATTTTTGTGATATTTATGCGCCTTAATGGCCTGTTGATCCAACCTTATAGTCAGCATTGGTACCTCTTAACATCGGGTGAGTATCCCGGCAGAAATTTGATATTAATTCTTGGGCTCGTCTCAATCTCAATCTCTCAAAGGAGTAGATTCAATTCTAGATCTGGCAGCTGTAAGCACTTGTTAAACCACATAAAAATTGTAAATTCCCTGCCGCTGTGAGTAAGAATCTACTGATCGTCGAATCACCTGCCAAAGCCAAAACCCTGCGCCAATACCTGGGCAACGAGTTTCAGGTGCTGGCTTCCATGGGACATATCAAGGACCTACCAGAGAAAGAGCTCGGCGTCGACCTGCACAAGAATTTCCAGCCGCGCTACACCATCATCAAGGGTAAAAGTAAGATTATCCAGCAGCTGAAAAAGGCCGCCGCAGAAGCCCAAGCTGTCTATCTGGCACCCGATCCTGATCGCGAAGGTGAAGCCATCGCCTGGCATATCGCCGAGACCATCAAGATCCCCCCTGAGCGCCTGCACCGGGTACTTTTCAACGAAATCACCTATAGTGGGGTCAAGTACGGTATCCAGCATCCCCGGGGCATCGATATCAACCTAGTCAATGCCCAGCAAGCCCGCAGGATACTTGATCGGATTGTCGGGTATCAAGTCAGCCCTTACTTATGGCGCACACTCTATCGCGGGCTAAGTGCCGGACGCGTTCAATCAGTTGCCGTTCGGATCATTTGCGAGCGGGAAGAAGAAATCGCTCATTTCATCCCCCAAGAATATTGGGAGATATTCGCCGAACTGCAGACAGCTCGTCAAGAAACCTTTACCGCTAAATGCATCCAATTTGGCGGTAAAAAATTGACCATTGCTAATCAAAACGAAGCCGAAAACCATGTCGCTAATCTGCGTGACGCCACCTATAGCGTCGCCGAGATCACCGATAAGGAAATCAGCAAAACACCACCGCCCCCTTTTACTACCAGCACCCTGCAACAAGAAGCCACTCGACGCTACCTGTTTTCACCGGAACGGACTATGCGCATCGCTCAGCAACTCTATGAAGGCGTGCTTATCGACGGCAAACCAGTTGGACTGATTACCTACATGCGCACTGATTCAGTCCGTATATCTAATGAAGCCATTCAAGGCGTGCGAGAATTAATCCAAAAGAACTTCGGTAAGGATTACCTCCCTTCTAACGCTCGCCACTTTAAGACCAAAAAGAAAAACGTCCAGGATGCTCACGAAGGTATCCGCCCAACTCACTTCGATCTAGCCCCACCAGTGATAAGCGCCCAACTTACACCTGAGCAACGTAAAATTTATACTCTGATCTGGAATCGGTTCCTCGCTTGCCAGATGGCTGCCGCCCTTTATCAGCAGCGGATCATAAATATCACAGCTGGCGATTACTTATTGCGCGCCACCGGCAACCAGCTCAAATTCGATGGCTACCTGCGAGCCTGGCGCACCGAAAAAGAACCCATCGAAGAAGAGAAAGAACTGACCAGCGAATCGCCTCTGCCCCAGCAACTCACCAGCGGTGAGAAATTGACGCTGTTGCATCTGAAACCGGAACAAAAATTCACCGAGCCACCACCCCGCTTTACCGAAGGAACCCTTATCAAGGAACTCGATAACTTAGGCATCGGGCGTCCCAGCACTTATGCTACCATCGTTTCCACTATCATCCAGCGCAAATATATCGAAAAAAAACAAGGTCATTTGTTCCCAACTGACCTGGGTAAATTGGTCAACAAAATATTAATCGGCGGCATGCCAGAAATTTTCAATGTCAACTTTACCGCTCAGATGGAAGATGCCCTCGACGAAATTGCCAACAACCATAAAGAATGGCATCAGGTGCTACAGGAATTTTACCAGCCTTTTAGTCAAGCCTTGAATAACATGGAAGCCCAGCGGGTTTCCTTGAAAAGCAACCTCCAGGAAAAAACCACTGATACCTGCCCACTATGCGGCGCCCCCCTGGTAATAAAATGGAGTCGCAATGGACGCTTCCTGGCTTGCAGCGCCTTTCCCCAATGCAAATATACCCGCGCCCTCGGGGCTACCCAGGATACAAACCTGGAAAGCAAAACCTGCCCCGAATGCGGCGGGGAAATGGTACTGAAAGAGGGACGTTACGGACGCTTTTGGGCCTGCAGCAATTATCCCAAATGCAAAACTACCGCCCCCTATACTCTAGCCGTCGCCTGTCCTGAACCCAACTGCAACGGTCAAATCGTTCAGAGGCGTACCAAAAAAGGCAAGACTTTTTTCGCGTGCAGCAATTACCCTGAGTGTAAATTTGCTACCTGGAATGAACCAGTTGCTAAAAGCTGCCCGCAATGTGGCTACGCCCTGCTGGTCCGTAAGCCTAAACGTGACGGTAATATCGTCTTGAGTTGCCCCCAATGTCACGCCGAATATGACGAAGAATAAACCGGGAGTCAAACAATAAAAATGAGTCAACCTAATTCTAATACCCTGATGGATAAACTGGTCTCGCTATGTAAACGGCGGGGCTTTATTTTTCAATCAAGCGAAATCTATGGTGGCTTGACCAGCTGCTGGGATTACGGCCCTTTAGGTGTAGAACTAAAACGGGCTGTGAAAAATCGCTGGTGGCATGACGTGGTGACCAGTCGTGAAGATGTCGTTGGGATGGATGCTAGCATCCTGATGCACCCGCGGGTTTGGGAAGCCTCAGGACATGTCGCCAATTTCCACGATCCCCTTATCGATTGCCGACAGTGCAAAACTCGTTTTCGGGCTGATAAAGCACCCCATCTCTTCCGGTGTCCCAATTGTAAACTGGAATTCCGCGTTTTTGACGGTCTGATCGAAGTCAAAAAAGAGTTCAGCACCTATTTCCCCGAATTATACGCGCAGGATGTCAACACCTATGTTGGTGCGCCTTGTCCCCGCTGTGGACATAGCCTGGAGTTGATCAAGAAAGTCTGCCCCAATTGCGGAAGTGACGATCTCTCCCCTGCCCGCCAGTTTAATCTCATGTTTAAGACCCATTTTGGACCCTCCGAAGATTCGGCTTCCGAGGTTTATCTGCGACCTGAGACTGCCCAAGGGATTTTCGTCAACTTCGACAATGTGGTCGCGACTTCCCGCGTCAAACTGCCATTCGGCATCGGGCAGATCGGCAAAGCCTTTCGCAATGAAATCACAACCGGCAATTTTATCTTCCGCTCTCGTGAATTCGAGCAAATGGAGCTCGAGTACTTCGTCAAACCCGAAGAAAGTCAGAAATGGTACGAGTACTGGGTGCAAGAGCGTTTCAACTGGTACATCCAGCTGGGCATTCGCCCCGAAAATTTACGGCTGCGCCCGCACAGCCAAGACGAACTGGCGCACTATGCCCGCGGCTGTACCGATGTGGAATATAAGTTTCCCTTTGGCTGGTCAGAACTGGAAGGCATCGCTGACCGCCAGACTTTTGATCTCGACCAACACATCAAAGCCAGCGGTAAAAAATTAACCTTTTTCGACACCGAAATGAACCGCCACATCGTCCCAGCAGTGGTCGAAAGCTCCGCTGGTGTCGACCGCACCGTGCTGACGATCTTAGCCGACGCCTACTGGGAAGATGCCGAACACGACCGGGTAGTACTGCGCCTCCATCCAGCCCTGGCCCCTATCAAAGTGGCAATTTTCCCNTTAGTCAATCGCGACGGTATGCCGGAAATCGCTGAGAATATCTTCCACGACCTCAAGCAACATTTTGCCGCTTTCTACGATGATTCCGGCTCTATCGGTCGCCGTTACCGCCGCCAAGATGAAGCCGGTACACCTTACGCCATTACCATCGATTCCCAAACCCTTACCGACGGTACCGTTACTTTGCGGGAGCGCGACTCACTCGAACAGATTCGCTTGCCCAAAGAACGCTTAATTCAAGAACTGAAAAGTCGCTTGGAGAACAAATAATGTTTGTCAAACTTTATTTAATCGCCCTAGCAATCTTTTTCGTCATCGATATGGCCTGGTTAAGCCTGATCGCCCGCAATTTCTACGCCCATCAGATCGGTTTCTTAATGAAATCCAATATCAATTGGTTGGCCGCTATTCTGTTCTATTTCCTGTTTATTGTCGGCATCGTGGTATTCGTAATCGAACCGGCGCTAGCCAAAGCCTCTTGGAAGCAAGCTCTCTTGCTTGGTGCCTTATTCGGCTTGATCACTTACGCTACTTATGACCTGACCAACCTCGCAACCCTGAAAGATTGGCCTTTGCTAGTCACTATTATTGACCTACTCTGGGGGACCCTGCTGGCGGCTTCTGTGGCGACGATTACTTATTGGATAGCTAATCACATGAGTCGATGAACTACTTTCTGGTCCTCGCCTTAATTCTACTCGCTTACATGAGCGCCTGGTTTGGCTGCGCCATCCTGAGGCGTCGCAATGACCTGGCGGATGTTGCCTGGGGATTGGGTTTTGTCTTACTCGCCTGGTTAGCACTACTTATCGCCGGTCAGTTTACCTATCGAGCAATCGTCATTGACCTATTAATCAGCATCTGGGGTTTTAGGCTTGCCTGGCATATTTACCGACGTAATCGTGGTAAAAGCGAAGATTACCGCTATGCCACTTGGCGCCAACAATGGGGACGCTGGTTTCTAATACGCTCCTATTTGCAGGTCTTTTTATTACAAGGACTATTNCTTTACTTGATCTCGTTACCGGTCTTTGTAATCAACCGTGCCGTTCAGCCCACAAAATTGCACCTTTCAGATTACCTTGGGTTACTCATCTGGATCATCGGCTTTTTCTTCGAAACGGTTGGTGATGCTCAATTGGCAAAGTACAAAGCCCAGCCCGAGAATAAAGGCAAGCTCATGCAAAGCGGTCTCTGGCGCTATACCCGCCATCCGAATTATTTCGGCGAAGTTACTATGTGGTGGGGCATTTGGCTAGGCTCGCTGAGTATTCCAGGTAGTTGGTTTACTGTGATTGGTCCCATCACCATTACTTATCTCATTTTAAAAGTCTCTGGAATCCCTTTATTGGAGCAAAAGTACGCTGGCAGGCCTGATTTTGAGGCTTATCGCCAGCGCACTAGCGCTTTTTTCCCCTTACCACCCCGCAGAAAATAATGCTTAACTCCTATTGAGAGCAGCAGGTATTCATCTATATCCTGATCAACCGAGCTATTGACCCTATCAGGTCGCAAATCGCTATAATTTCCAGTAAATGTTTTTCTTATTGCAGAAATAGATAATTGTCCAGAGACAAAGAGTCCAGATCAAGCCCCATAACAAACCATGATAGCCGCTTTTATTTAACCAGAAATTCTGCCAGTGGGGTGCATTAAACAGCTGGGCCCACTGTTGCACCTGGTCATTCGGTACAGCACTAAAAAACGGTTCCAGCCGCAGCGCCCGGAAACCGAGTCGCATAATAACTTGCATAAAATAAGCCAGCAGGGCGTTCATGCCCATCACCTGAAAAAACCAACTCCAGCGCCGCCAGCCCCGGACATCCACCAGATAATAGATCAACACAAAAAGTAGACTGGCTAGGCCGCTAGTAAAAAGGGCATAGGCGACGGTCACATCGGGTTTATTGAAGCACAGCCCGGTATGGCCGGTCAGCAAGCCGATTTTGTGAATCAGGTAACCAAGTAGTGTAGTTGTTACCCCCAGGATCAAGCCCCGCCGGTAGATCAGACGGGCCTCCTTGGTCGCCACCGCTTCGCCCAACAGCACTCCGAACATAGTCATGGTCCCATAGGAAATTGACACCCAAGGCAGGCAGTGCAGTCGCAGGGGCTTGAGCATTGAGCCCTTGAGGTTAGCGATAGTAAAATACGGTAAATCGGTTTCACCAAAATGTAACCACCAGGGTACCCAGGCCGACATCAGCAGGTGAAATAATAGCACTCCACTAATGACCAGCCAGCGCCAGCGGGTCGGAATATAAAGTAGCAATGAGCCCATCAAATAGGCAACACCAATAGCTTGTAGAATGCCCCACCACCACGAAATTCCTAAGATCAGACTGATGTATAGGATACCGGCCAAAATTAGTTTGATAGTCCGGAGATAGACGCGCCGACGCCAGGTTGCCCCGCGTTGCGACCGCGATAGCGGAATACATAATCCCACAATGAAAAACGAAAAAACGGCGCCACCAGATCAGTAATCGTCAGACCAACATTTTTCAAACGGTATTCGGGGAGTGCTTTAATCTGCTCAGGAGTCAATCCTTCCGCCAATTTAGCTGCTTCGAATTGCTCCCAACCTACTTCGGCATGGTGCCAAGTAGAAACTGGCAAACTGCCGAACCAAGTCCTTGTTTGTGGCAAAGGGCGATAGCCTGCCACGGCGATGACTAACACCATTAAAAAAATCGTCAAACCGCGAAAAGTGTCAATCGACTGCAAGCGCCTCGATTGGTGGGTTCGTTCCTCGCTCATTAATCCTCCCTTATTTCCACTTGAATTAAAAACGTCTATTGCTGAGCACGGAGGGCCTGAAAAATCTTTTCAGCGGTTATGGGCAGCGCGGTAAAGCGCACACCGATGGCATCGTAAATGGCATTAGCAATTGCTGGCGCCGGACCGTTCATAGCAATCTCGCTGACCGACTTAGCTCCATAAGGCCCATTGGGTTCATGCGTTGGGATGATAATCGTCCGAATTTCCGGGAGGTCGGCCGCCGTCAATAGCTTATACCGACCAAAGTCAGTATTAAGTTGGGCGCCATTCTCATCAAAACGGAATTCTTCTAACAATGCCCAAGAAATGCCATTGAGAATTGCTCCTTCTACCTGTCCTTCAACCAGTTTGGGATTGATCGGGGTACCGCAATCAGTAACCGACACGTATTTCACAACGCGCAAATTGCCAGTCGCTCGATCGATTTCTACTTCGACAAAATGGGCTGCAAAAGGTGGTGGTGAGATCGGTGAAACAAAAGAAGCTGTGGCCTGAATTTGCGTCTGATGTTCTGTATAGAGTGCATATTGACAGATTTCGCGGAAAGACAATACCTTTTGGGGGCTTTGGACGCTTTTATGTACTATTTGTAATTCTTCTTTGGGAGTTTGGAGCATTTCAGTTGCAATGGTTAGGATTTGGTCGCGTACCATTTGCGCACAGCGCAGCACCGCGCCACCCGATACGAAGGTCGTCGAACTGGCATATGCTCCAACGTCAAAAGGTGTAATGTCTGTATCAGAAGATTTAACAATGATATCTTCAATCGGAACAGTTAACGTTTCGGCCGCAATTTGGGCCAGGACAGTATCGGAACCGGTGCCCAGATCGGTGGCGCCTACGTGCAGGTTGAATGAGCCATCCTCATTCATCTTGATGTAAGCGGCGCCCATATCGACCTTCGGTATTCCCGACCCCTGCAGCATACACGCCATGCCGACCCCCCGAACGCGTGTACCGTCGGATAGACGTCGCCGGCGTTTGTTATACCAGTCAATTTCCTTGGCACCTTCCGCGATGCAATCCAGCAGTGCGCAGGAGGTGATGTCTTGGCGGGTACCGCTTTTGCCCTCTCCCAACTTTTCAAAGATCGGGGAGGTCTCACCCAATCCAATACAGTTCTTGCGGTAAAGTTCAACTACATCAATATTCAATTTGTCAGCAATGATATCAAACATCTGGTTGAGGGCAAAATAGCCTTGAGTAGCACCGTAACCGCGATAAGCCCCAGCCACTGGTAAGTTGGTATAAACCGTGCGACCGGTGAAACGTTGGTGGGAGGCTTTATTGACCAGTGGCAGCACTTTGGAACCGGCGTTGGAAAGCACTGTCAGAGCGTGGGTGCCGTAGGCACCGTTG